>CERJ01008631.1_pt1 | contig 125722 bp, 101 predicted proteins | sample 530781 | NCBI WGS metagenome assembly CERJ01 (sample SAMEA2620967, study PRJEB7988) | marine metagenome | biome: marine biome (ENVO:00000447); feature: deep chlorophyll maximum layer (ENVO:xxxxxxxx); material: "saline water (ENVO:00002010), including plankton (ENVO:xxxxxxxx)" | depth 30 m
AGGCGAACGATCTGAACTCGAAAAGCAAATTGATAAGCTTGAAGACTCAACAGAAGAGAACTGGGAAAAGACCAGAGAGTCCTTTTCTGAAAGCATGGAATCATTCAAAGAGGATTTCAATAACTTTGTTGAGAACCTGAAAATTGGATAAGGTTTAGTTATCTGATTTTCGGGGTGAAACTAAATCCATGGCTTGGCCAAGTATATTTTTCCCAAAATTATAGAAACGCTCTTGATTACCCATTGCGAGTAAACGAAGGACGTAGCGCAATTCTCCCAATAACTTTGGAGGATTGCTAATCAGAGTATCTTCTCTGACCACTTCATCCCAATCAATAGAGCGCTGAAATTTAACGCCGGCCTTGGCCATGGTTTTTAAATATACGTTTGCCATCAGCCCATACCCGATGGTAGTAGGGTGAAGGCCATCGAGGCTGAATATACCTCCCTTGTACAACTTACCATTATCGTCGAGGCGGAGGAAGTCGGTTGTTAAATTTATCTCGTTATTATCATCTACTAAATGAGCAGTCGATTCTTGCTTTCGCAGAGCATCAGCCAATCCTTTAGGAAGGTCTCGTACTAATTCACCACCTAAACGGCGACGAGCCAGACCAGCCACATTTTTAGCCATTGGAACGACCGTCCAGCCATATTCACTGGCAAGCTTCTTAATGATTTCATTGTACTCGTCCATAGCCAAATCCAGCTGAATGGCCTGATCTTTTGTCAAATGGGGATGCTTGTCGGGATCGAAATCCTCATCCCAAATCCAGAAGCGGGTATAGTAATCAAAATAGCCCAGGCGTTTACTGGATAGATCCGAATTCACCCCACGGCAAACGGGTGGAATGGTAACATAGGGGAGAGTGGGGACGAAAACTCTCTTAGCATCTAGTTTAGAAACTCTTTCAGCCAGCTTGCGATATTGGTTTTCAAAATGCTCGGGGCGGTAAGCGGTGTGTTTTCGTTGCCCGGGAAATACTTCAAGGTTATCGTCTTCAGTCCAAATTACTTTAAGATCTGTAATCGCGGCAATCATGTTGTTGTGACCAAGACAAACAATCAGGTTTTCAATACCACCATCTTTAGCGAGTGTTTCTGCGTTATTAAATTGAGATCGAGTCTCAAATTCCGACTTAAACGAAGGGTTTAGAACGAGCCGCGCCGTGGTGAACTTGGCATGTTCCGGGAGCATATCAAAAACGGTGAACTTTTCCGGGTTGGTTTGAATGTGGTGCCGGCTGTTTTGCTCGTTTACCACCCAGGAATCACTGATGTTAAAGCCCCAAACAGATTGGTTGTGATAGGGATGATCACGGGGGATGGCTAAATCCTTCAAGCCGCCTTCCCAGTATTTTTTGATGCGCTTCAGCGTTTTTACCATATGCGATGCAGCCGGTAAAAATTCATCCCAGGTTATTTCATCACCAAATTCTTCCGAAAGTCCACGAACAAGCACTTCAAGATTTAAAGGAATACCTGCTTGGGCTGTAAATGAGGGCTGATCAAAATCCGGTTTGGGATCAAAGCACCGGTGTACAAAAGAGGGGAAGTTGACATCGGTACGGTAAATACCCCCATTGTTGAAGCCTTGAGAAAGGCTATCTCCAATAACCACTAGTTTGTGCTTTGCTTCTTTTTTATTCCAGAACATTAATTTTTGCTGCTAAATCTTGAAAGCATAAAAAGATAGTTAAGTGATGGGTGAATAGAAATGGGAGTAGTGAGATATGAGTAGTGAGTAGACTCATATCTCACTACTCACTACTCACTACTCAAAACTACAAACAACCCTTGAAATTTGATAAGTATCGGAGCTAAACCCTGCCTATTTTGTATGGAGAACTAATGCCCAAATAAAACAAAAGAGTATGTCAGAGAAAAACCGACTTCAATTATTCAGAGAAAAAAGAAGCGCACAAAATGAAAAAGTGATGGGCCTGGATCACCTGGGCATCAAACGCTTTTTCAATATGGATACGAATACCTATCGGGATGGAGCCCTGCCCACTCAGACCAAAGAGTTGCTTGGCCTGGTAGCCTCAACTGTTCTTCGCTGCAATGATTGTATTGATTATCACTTAGAACAATGTGCTAAAACGGGTTCTACAAAAGAAGAAATCATCGATGCGATGAACGTAGCTTTGATTGTAGGTGGCAGCATCGTGATTCCGCATCTGCGCCATGCCGTAGATACACTTGATTTTCTGGAAGAAGAGGGAGTTCTGGAAGCGAACTAATCAGCCATAAACTCTTCCGGATCGGGATGAAGGAATTTAACTTTAAACTGATCCCTGAGTTTTTGTGATGAAACTGATTTGCCGTCTTCACCACCTGATTCAAAAGTAGGTTTCTTTAGCTCCAGGCGTTCAGTCATTTTTGTATAAACTTGTTCTCGAGTTGGATGGCAATCCGTACAAACGTTGAAAATTTCGCCTTTTGTATTCGCCTCAATAACCTTCTCAGTTATCTGAATAACATCATCCCGGTGAATGAGGTTAACCGGAGCATCACCGTCAGAGATATCTTTACGTCCTGCCATGTATTTCGCTGGGTGGCGATCTTCGCCATATAATCCGCATAATCGAAGAATGACAGCGTCCGGGCAATGGTCTAGTAAAGCACCTTCAGCAGCTATAATTGCATTATCATTTTTGCTGTCGGGTTTGGAGTCAGATTCAATAACTTCATTTTTTGCATCTCCATATACTGAGGTGGAACTATACATAACGATCTGTACGTTTCTGTCAGCCAGTACCTGAGAAAGTTGACCGATCGCTTTTGGGTATTGACTGCGATCTTCACCCCTGCCGGGTGAGATGGAAATAATAACCGAATCAACATTTGGCGGTCGAATATCAGAAAGTGATTTTACGGGCAGCTCCATCTTCACCGGTTTGATGGAAAGTTCATCAAGATCAGAAAAATTGGATGATGAGCGGGTAGTTCCGAACACTAAGTAATCCTTTTTAAGGAGATCTTGACCGAGTTTTTTTCCTAACCAACCACAACCGACAATAAGTACAGAGCTGTTTTTCTTAGAATTCATACTTTCTTCACATTAAATAAAGTTATTGCGTAACTGTACATCAAACATATACTAAAATCAGGCATGGCACAATCTAATACAGGAATATTATTGGTGAACCTTGGATCTCCGGATAGCTATGAACCGGCTGATCTTAAAGTTTATCTTAGGGAATTTTTAAGTGATAAACGAGTGATTGACTTCCCAACTCCGATTCGCAAAGCTGTGGTTGAGGGAATCATTTTACCGATCAGGCCTAAAGAATCGGCGGAAGCTTATGAACTAATTTGGTGGGATGAAGGCTCACCGCTTATCGTAATCACACAGCGCGTGGTTGATAAGCTCCAAAAGCGTTTAGGTGATGATGTACCTATTGCGATGGGGATGAGGTATGGAAACCCATCTATTGAAGCGGGTTTTGATGAGCTGATGGAGAAAAATCCAAACCTCGAAAAAGTGTTCATGGTGCCTCTATATCCACAATATGCAATGGCCACCACCGAGACTGTGATTGAGGATGCCAAAGAAGTATGGCAGAAAAAATATCCTCACCTGGAGATGATTACGAAAGATGCATTTTATGACGACCCGCTCTATGTGAAAGCACTCGGGGAAAGTATCCGTCCTTACATCGAAGAACATGATATCGATCACTTGATGTTTTCCTACCATGGCGTGCCTGAGCGGCATATTAAGAAAAGAGATATCACCGGCGATCATTGCCTGAAATGTGAAGACTGTTGTAACGTGAATTCACCGGCTCATACATTTTGCTATCGACACCAGGATGTAAAGACCACTCAAAATGTAGCCAAGTACTTAGACCTGGATAGCAAAGACTTTAACTACAGTTTTGCGTTTCAGTCCAAGTTAGGGATTGATCCCTGGCTTACTCCTGCCACAGATAACGAACTTGAACGATTGGCCGAAGAAGGTGTGAAAAAGATAGCGGTTTGTTGTCCAGCCTTTATTTCTGATTGCATTGAAACGCTCGAAGAAATTGGTATTCGAGGTAAGGAAGATTTTATCGAAGCCGGGGGAGAAGATTTGATTCTCATTCCCTGTGTAAATGATGATGACCTTTGGATTGATGCGCTTGAAAGTTGGTGCTCAGAACAAATTAAAGCCAAGGTAGAAGCAGCTTAGATTACAGGTTTTGCATGAACAAGTTTAATTTCGGAGAAGAAGTACTCGTTATAGGTGGAGGGATTTCCGGATTATCAACAGCTTGGTTTCTGCATAAGGTCGGGATACCATTCAAGCTTTTCGAAAAAGAGCCGGAAACGGGTGGTAAGATATCTACTGTAGAACTTCACAATTCGCAATTGGATTTCGGGCCCAATTCCCTCCGAGACCGAAATGGGGAGATAAGGCAACTGGCAAAAGAGTTGAGCATTTTGGATGATGTGATTCAAATCTCCGAAGCTTTCAAAACAAGATTTATTGTCAGAGATGCTAAACTCCAGAGACTTTCGCCTAGCTTAGGATCTCTATTTGCCACCAAAATTGTGTCGGGCAAAGGGAAGTTGAGGGCGTTGGCTGAACCTTTTATTTCAGGAAAAGAGGATTTAGATGGAGACGAAAGTGTAGGCGAGTTTCTTGAGCGGAGACTCGGAAAAGAAGCAGTAAGCTATTTAGCAGATCCGGTTTTCTCCGGGATATATGCCGGAGATATCTATCAGATGAGTAAAAAGACAGTATTGCCTGAACTCGCTAGATATGAGCAGCAATATGGTTCTTTGGTTTGGGGAGCTCTTCGGTCTAAAAAGGAAAAGAAGTCGGTAAAGCCCATGGTGCTTTCATTCCGAAAAGGCATACAGCAGCTGACGGATGCTATCACAGAAAAGCTTTCAGAACATATCATATACGATGAAGTGCTCAGTGTACAGAAGCTGTCATCCGGTTATAAAATCACCACCGAAGAGAGGGCCTATGAAGCACAGAAGGTTATCTCCTGTGTGCCTGCATTCAGCCTGGGACGGATACTGGAAGGTTTTGCACCGGAAGTATCTGCATTGCTTACCGATATCGATTATGCCCCAATGTTATCAACTCAGGTTCTTTTTGAGAAGGGTCAGGTTGATATGCAAAAGAATGGTTTTGGCTTTTTGGTACCACGAAAAGAAAACCTTCGTCTATTAGGGGCAATTTGGAAATCAAGCATATTCCCGGAGCTTTCTGGTGAGAACCTTCATCACTTTACCTTGATGACCGGTGGAGCTCACGACCGGAATGTAATATCAGATCCTGTAGGGGAAATCGAACAGGAAATCCTTGCGGAGTTTTCAAATTTAATGGGAATAGAAGAGCAACCATCGATGATAAAGTCCCGATTATGGCCTAAGGCTATTCCCCAAATGAATGTAGGTTATGAAGGTATAAAAGAGACGTTGAGCGGGTTTGAACAAGAATATCCGGGCTTTTACTTCGGAGGAAATTACCGATGGGGAGTCTCGGTACCCGATTGTATATCGGGAGCAAACGGTATTATTCGCTCCCTTGCCTGATAAGAGATGCTACTGATCTCGAGCTATTATCTCAACTGACATTGGCAGATGATCAGCTGCTACTTCCATCGAATCAGGAGAGAAAAAGTAATTAACCAAAACGGTATCACTGATTATCTCAGAGCTCATGTTGGTGTTGGGTAAAATGTGGTCGATTCTCCAGAAAGCAGAGTCGGCGGGGTGAGAAAACACATTGGTTCCTGCAAGTGGGTCCATAAACTCAACGTCGGTTCCAGCTCCTAAAAAAGCCTTAAATTCATCACTGTCCGGCGTGCTGTTGAAATCGCCAACCGTTAAGATATTCTGATCCGGATTTAAGCTGAGTAATTGTTTGTAATGAGATCGAAGGAGGTTGATCTGTCCAAGCCTCCAGTTTTCGTTTCGCTCGCCCCGGCCGGCTTTGAGGTGAACTCCGGTTAATGAAAACTGATAGTCTGGATTAACTATTACTTCGGTAGTCCACATTCGGTTATTAGTAAAAGCTTGAGAAGTTGGATTGCCTTCATCATCAGTCTGACCAACTATTGGAGTGTTTGTTGTGGCATAGCTATGAATAAGCCCCAATGGAATACGGCTCATCACCACCACATTCATGTACCAGTCATTACTTTCGTGCCCGGCAAAAACCTGATAACCCATTTCCGGGAAAGATTCTTCCGCAAGCTTCTGGGCATAGCTGTCACTTTCAAATTCCTGAAGCACTACAATATCTGCATCGGCCTTTTTGATGATTTCAGCGAACAACTTCCGGCGCTCGGACATATTTTCAGGCGGGTTATTTTCACGGCCATTATCGATATAAGGGTTGTCTATATCATCAACAAAATGCTCCACGTTCCAGGAGAGTACTTTGACGGTGTCAAAATTTGCGGGATTGTACCAAACCGGTGTAGCTAATGACTCGGTGTAATTTTCAGAATCAACTCGGCCTTGCTGGTGAGTCGTGCAATTTGATAGGAGGAGAAGACTGAATAGAAGGATTAAAGTGCGCATTTTTTTTGAATGAAATGTAGAGGTTTTATTATTACCTAACTTTAAAGATTGATAGGATTTTGGTTCATTCAAAAAAGAAAAATACCTATTTCGGGTGATATAGAATAGCTGACAAAACCTGCAATTTTGATACTCAAAGAAAATCAAAAAAGGGTATCAAGAAATGCGCTATAAAGTAATATATCTGCTTGCACTGGCTTTAGTTTTAGGTTCATGTGCTACTGTTCAACAACAGATTGGAAAGGTGGCTTTGAAGTTAATGACTAAGAAAGAAGCTAACCTGAGTAACATCGCTGTCATCGGAAACTACCAATCTAATGTAGCATCAACGGATGTCGGAATAACCACACTGGGAACAGAAGATTGGGAGGAAGGTGAAAATCTTGTTGGAGTGCAATTGGTAAAACCCGAAGGTGCTGTTGGGGTGATTGCTTTAGATGGCACTGTTACCGTTGATGGTATGGAAGCCAAAAGCTATGGGGGAGGAGCCTACTATGCTCGGTTTGATAATAGTGACCGATCACCCAAAACAGTTAAAATAGTTAGCGTGAATGGTGAAGAAACAGAGTTTGAAATAGAAGCCGCTCCCGCCATTTCTATCAAAAGTGTAAATGGTGAAACGGAAATGGTATCGGTGGATCTATCTGAGCCACTGGAAATAGAATTAGAGTATGATCCGGAAGCGGAAGGTAAAAGAGTACTAGTGTCGATGATTACGAGTGCGGTAGGGGCAAAAGGATTTGCAAACTTTCAATCTGTCATCATTAATAATAAAATTACGGTTCCGGCCGAGGCGTTCAGGCATAAACATATCACAGGCGGTGGACCAACAGGTAAAGATGTGACAAAATGGGTGACGGGGGTTAATCACCTACAGGTTGCGCTGATAGAATATGATCGGTCAGGAAGTGGTCAGCCATTCCCATATTTCAAAAGAGAAAGCAGATCATTTGATACCGTACCGGTTAATGTTACAGGAGAAACAGAAGGGCGTTCGTGGGTGCAGGTAAAGGGAGAATCAAAAGAAAACTCCGGGACGTTTAGCTATACAGCTAATTCCTCAAATGCATGGTATGCCCGTCCTTTAGGAACTGACATAAATCGAATTGGTATTTCTTCTTTGAGTGTATCAGGCACTTTGTACAAGAAAGAAGTGGAGACATCAGAAAGGGATAACTATTTAACTGGATATACAGAAATTACTACGACCACAACGACCTTTCAATTCCCTGAACTGGATGACGAATATTGGAATCAGTTTTTAGAGAATATCTACACTGATCTGAACGAAATGCTTACAAACGACTATGAAGCTTCTGTTGTGGATGTAGATCAGATTACGGGAAATGCAATTTATGATGGGTTTTACACTCCGGAAGATCAAAACACCAAAGAATACATCGCCAAAAATCTCCGCGATACAAAGAGGCTGATCCCCACTAAACTTGGCGAAATCATAGGAGACCGAACAACAGCACTTATAGCTGATGATGGAACTTCAGCAAGGTTAATGCGGGATATGAATATGGATGCGTTCATGGACGTTGTTATTAACTACCAGGTGGCCGGTGGAAAAGACAACACTATCGTATTGTTGCCTAATGTGAGCTACCGGGTTACAGGTCAAAATCAAGGTTTTGATGGCTCCTCTAATGTGTGGTTTTCGGGAAGCATTCAGGGTCCTGGCGTTCCATTTAGCGAATCCGAATTTTCTGACTTGAATGCGTTGAACAGGATCGGGCAGAAAGATGTGATTATGAAACTCATTAAACAAAGCCTGGCCGAACTTTCAGCAGAACAAGAAGAATTTGGTTATCAGAAAGTGTGGGCGATAGCAACAGCTGAATAAATCACTTTCAAATAAAAGGCTGTCAATTCAGACATGGTAACCTTAAGGAAACCCCGCGTGGATACGGGGTTTTCTGTTTTGGGGTCAAATATCATTTAATTTTGCTTTCCCGCCGTCAAAACCGATATTCGAACACACACATCCTCCACTAATTAAATTCCATGCCTAAAAACTCCACTAAAGGACTATTCGCCTGGGCCATGTATGATTGGGCCAATTCAGCCTATTTCGTCATGATTCAAACATTTGTATTTGCCGCCTACTTTGCTCAGTCTATTGCGGAGAACGAAACTATGGGAACCGCTTTGTGGGGGAACATGATTGGGTTAGCGGGTTTTGTGATTGCTTTTACAGCTCCATTTTTGGGATCTATTGCAGATGAAGGTGGTCGCCGTAAACCGTGGATTGTCTTTTTCACCACACTCTGTGTTATTAGCTGCAGTGCTTTATGGTTTGCTGAACCAAGTACTGATTTCGTCTGGTTTGCCTTGATTATGGCTTTTGTAGCAACCTTAGGTGCTGAGCTTTCTTTTATCTTTTATAACGCCATGCTCCCGGATTTAACAACCAGCGAAACTATTGGGAAATGGTCGGGCTGGGGATGGGCAATGGGATACGCAGGTGGCTTATTTTGTTTAATCATAGGGTATTTCGGATTTGTTGAAAATGGAGCCCTTCTTTTAGGACTTGATGAAGGGGCACTACAGAATGTCCGCATCACCTTTCTGTTTACCGGAATTTGGTATGCTATATTTAGCCTGCCCATGTTTTTGTATACACCGGATACTCCTTCAAAAAATAAAACAATGAAGAAGGCGGTTTCAGATGGCATGAAAGAATTGAAGAATGGTCTTGCAATGCTGAAGGATGAACCGAATATCTGGAAGTTTTTATTAGCCCGTTTATTCTACAACGATGGGTTAGCAACAATCTTTGCGATGGGCGGTGTTTATGCTGCCGGGACTTTTGGTTTCGATACAGGGCAGATTTTTATGTTCGGAATCGCTCTCAATGTAACCGCAGGCATCGGTGCATTCGGTTTTGCTTGGCTGGATGATATCACCGGAAGTAGAAATACTATAGTGTGGTCATTAGTGGGTTTGATAATACCCGTAATAGCCGTTCTGTTTGTACAGCAAGAACTCTGGTTTTGGATCTGGGGATTATTACTTGGAATCTTTGTAGGGCCCGTGCAGTCTTCAAGTAGGACTTTTATGGGGAGGTTGGCTCCGCAAGACAAAAGAAATCAGATGTTTGGGTTATTTGCCTTATCCGGGAAAGTCACCACATTTGCAGGTCCTATAATGGTGGGTTGGATTACCCTTTTTATGGACAATCAACGGTGGGGAATGAGCGCCATATTACTGCTTCTTATTGTTGGCCTTGTCCTCATGTTTGGTGTGGATGATATAAAGGGAACAAGTCGGGAAGAAGTCCCTATAACTCAGAACTAAAGAAAACAATGTATTTAGTCACTTATTTATTAAATTAGGACAGATTTTATTACTGTTTAGTACACAGTAGATTTTAATAGATAGGTATTTAGAATTCATAAATACCGTTAACCGAAATAAAATTACAAGGAGTACAACACATGAGTAGAATGGACGATATAAACAACTTAGTAGAAGAACTACAGGTTGAAATGGGTAAATTTTATGAGAAAGGAAATAAAGCTGCTGGTACACGTGCACGCAAGCACTTGATGACCCTTAAGAAGCTTTCTCACGAAATTCGCCAAGAAATTCAGGAAAAGAAAAACGCTATGTAGTTTCCTGCACAGCCTTTTCAAAAAAAGCCACCATTGTGTGGCTTTTTTCATTTTATGCAGATTTTAAACGCTTATCTTATTTATACTCTTTTTTTCTAAATCAGGCACTATTAAAAACACGGTATGAATCCAGAGCCCGCTACACGTATCCACAGAAATGCAATTAAAGCCTGGAGAGTTAATGCACTTTTGTACGGAATCCTTTGGTTTGCCCCCCTTATTATTTATACGGCTTTAGCTTTTAATTATAACCTTGATTCTTCAAGACCGTGGTATTTCGGTATTGATTGGCTTGTATTTTCTCCCATAGCTTTACTGTCTGTTATATGTTACCTGCTTACTGGATTGATACTTCCAAAAATTAGATGGAGACGCTGGAAATATGATGTTTCAGAAAAAGAAGTAGACATGCTTCGGGGAATCATCATAAAAAAAAGAACTCTAGTTCCAATAAACCGCGTCCAACACGTTGATACTCGGCAGGGGCCTGTGTACCGGAAGTTTGGGCTTTCCTCCGTCACTATATCTACAGCAGCTACCACACATGAAATACCGGCTTTAGATGATGAGACGGCTAACGATCTGCGTTCCACAATTTCAACACTGGTGCAAAGGGTAAAAGATGATGTCTGAATTTAAGCGTCAGCATCCGGTTGCGGCAATATCAAAGGTGCTGACGACAATTAAACAGAATTTTGTAACCATTGTTATCCTTCTATTCATCGGTACATCCAATACCGAAGGCTACTTCCTGTACTTCTTACTTGGAGGTATTGCTATCACCCTGATAAGTGGCGTATTCAGTTGGTGGATGTTTAAATACCGCGTTGAAGGGGATGAGCTCCAGATTAAAAAAGGAGTGCTTGTTAAAAGTAATATGTACATGTCGAAAGACAGGATACAGGTGATAGATATAACGGAAGGGGTTCTGCAGCGGATGTTTGGCCTCGTTCAGCTTGAGGTGAAGACGGCAGGAGGAGGGACAGATACTGCTACCATCAGCGCCATTTCAAGAGATGAAGCAGAGGCAATGCGAACCGAACTTCGTAATAAAAGAAATGGTAGTGCTTCACCGGGTCAAGATGAAGATATCGAAGATTCAGAAACTGATGCTTATGCTGAAAATGAAGATGAAATAATTTCAACCTGGAAATTGTCTACCAAAGATTTAGTCTATGCGGCTTTTACATCAGGTAATTTTGGATTGATTGCTTCAATACTTGGTGCGGCTTCTGGCCAGCTGGATGAATTCATTAATGAGGAGACCATAGAGTATGTTTATGAAGCTTTACCCGGCTATAATGACGTAACGCTTATTGTTGGTATTGTATTAGTCATCTTTATTATTTCATGGGCGCTTTCTTTTCTTGGGGTGATTTTCAGGTACTCAGATTTTAGATTAGAAAAAACATCCGAGGAATTAATTATAACCAGTGGATTGCTGGAGCGGAAACACATCACGGTTCCTTTCGATCGCATTCAGGCTGTACGGTTTATAGAAGGCGTGATTCGCCAGCCTTTTGGGTATGGCATGATTAATGTGGAAAGCGCTGGCTATGATCAAACCCAGCAAGGAAGATCTATTGTGTTGGTTCCATTCATTTCAGCATCAAATGTAAGTGCTTTTTTGAATGAATTTTTAGAAGAGTATGACGAGCCTGAGTATTCAATAAAGCCTCCAAAACGCACCCTTTTTCGCTACCTGCGAAGACCCAATTATGTCTTGATTCTACTCGTTCCCATTGTTTGGTACTTCATCGAGTATGGATGGCTTTCTTTGCTGCTTATACCGCTTGCTACCTACCTGGGATGGCTACAGTATAGGGATGCTGCTGTTGGGCTTGGAGACCGAATTCTAAGGATGAGGTATCGGGTACTTTCAAGAACAACGGCACTCGTAAAAAAGAAGAGAGTGCAAAATATTGAAAGCTCACAAAATCCTTTTCAACAAATGAAAAATATTCAAAACCTTAAGGCTGTTGCTGCCTCTGGTGCAGGAGGATTGGGGCTCGAAATCAGTGACCTCGATAATGAGGATAGTTTCAATATTCTAAGGTGGTTAGTAAGTAATCCAGAAACCAAAACTGAAGAAAATCCAAAAGCTGAGAGATGGTCTATTAATCAAAACCTAGAGTAGCTACTTCTATTTGTAAAACCACTAAGAATCAGTTAAGCTATTGTTATAACTGATTCAAAACCGGATAAAATTCTTCAATTGGAAAAAGCAGAATACATATTTGGCAAAGCTTTGCTACAAAGTAATTTAGTAGCTACGGTGCTAACCGACCGTTCACTTAGCATTAAATTTGCCAATGCTGCATTTTGCAACAAACTGGGGTACAAGGAAAATGAGATTGAGGGAGAATCATTAACAATCCTCCTTGACTCACCTGCTCAAAGAAAGGCGGTAAAAGCCAGTCAGCACTTCTTGAAGTATGGCACGCCTCCCAAAGAACATTGGGTAGTGGCGACCAAAGATGGCAGAAAGCTAAACGTTGATATAGAAGCAAAGAAAGTTGAACATGAAGGTGATGTTCATTTCCTGATTATTGCACAGGATTTTACTGAGAAATCTGAAGTACAAGATGAGCTGGAACGTACTCGCAATTTACTCACAGATACCGAGCTGATGACCCTCAAAGGGAGCTTCGAGTATCGCCACAGAACAGAGGAATTGATTTGGACGGCGGGAATGTATCAGATTTTTGAGGTGCCAGAAGACCAGGAAATACCCCATGTAGAAGAGCAGGCTAAACTCTTCAGTGAAAAAGACCGTGAGAGATTAGGAGAAGCAATTGAGCGCTGTTTAGAAACCGAAGAAGACGTAAGCCTCAAAGTTTCGCTTCATCTCCCTGACAAGATTAAGTATCTGGAGGTAATATTCAGATTGATGGATAAAGGGGACGCTTGGATTTATGGCTCCATGAAAGACATCACTAAACAGGTTAGAAGTGAGCAGGAATTGGTACAGAAAGAGGAAAAGTACCGGCTCCTTTTAGAAAGTATACCTCATATAATCTGGACTTCAGACCTGGAAGGCTCGCCTAATTATATGAACCATAAGGGACTTGCCTACTTTGGGAAGTCATCAGAAGATTTAAGTGACTGGCTATGGAGTGACTACCTCCATGAGGAAGAAGTAGAATCACTGAAAGAAGAATGGGACAAAGCTAAAAATGCAAAGAAAAGCATAAGTAAAGTTCACCGGTTAAAAAATGCAGCGGGTGTATATAAATCATTTCAAGTAATCACTTATCCGCACTTAAATGATAAAGGTGAAGTGTTAAGTTGGACAGGTGTAGCCACTAATATTCATGAACTTATCGAAGCTGAAGAAACACTTAAACTAACGAATAAGCGTCTACGAGCCCTTATTGATGCTTCCCCGGTAGCCATTTACTCTTTGGATATAAATGGGATAGTGCTCGATTTTTGGAACCCTGCGGCGGAGCAGTTATTTGGATGGACCAAGGAAGAAGTTATTGGAAAATTCTTGCCCCATGTAAAGGAGGGCGATGAAGAAGAATTCCTTGAATTGGCGAATCTGATCAAAGAGGAGGGCGAGATGAACAAGCAGGTTGTTCGCACCAACAAAAAAGGGGAAAAGGTGATTGTCGATGTTACGGCTGGGGCTGTATATGATGATGATGATGGAGAAGTGTCTGAAATGCTTATTACTGTTATAGACATGACCGAGCTCGATAAGAACAGGAAAAAAATTCAGGCTTCTTTACACGAAAAAGAAACGCTCCTTCAAGAAATTCATCACCGGGTAAAGAATAACCTTGCCATTGTGGTAGGTCTGCTTCAGCTTCAGGTATTTCGTTCCGTGAACGAGGTTGAAAAAATCAGGCTTACTGAAGCTCAGAATCGTGTTCATTCTATTGCGATGGTGCATGAGTTGCTGTATCAGTCGGATGATTTTACCAAGGTGAATTTGCACACTTATTACGACAAGTTGTTGAAGGGAATTAAAGAAAATATGCAAATTGGGGGTCAATCTATCGATCACAAGCTTAAGATTGACAGTGAATCACTGAACATTAATCAAGCCATTCCATTGGGTCTGTTAATTAACGAACTAGCGACCAACTCTGCTAAATATGCGTTTGAGGATGTTGAGCAGGAAATCAACCGCATTACTCTGTCAATACACCGGGAAGCCGAAAAAATACATGTTGTTTACCAAGATAACGGAAAAGGGTATGACCGCGGAAATCTGCAAAACCAAAATGGTTTAGGGATGCAGATTATTGAATCTTTATTGGCTCAACTGGATGCTGATTATGAGTTTAATACCGATAATCAATTTCGGCTGGAATTAGAATTCGTTGAGCAGTTAAAAGGCTCTCACAGCTTAGGGACATCGAAATAAACGGATTATATAGCCTATTTATCCAGGTTGAAGGTGATGTTGAAGCTGGTCCATTCGTCACTTGTGATTTCAAGGGAACCATTTATTTTTTGTATCAACACCTTGATAAGCGTCATGCCAAGAGAATCACTTTCCTCAGGGTTAAAATCATCAGCTAGTTTATTGCCATTATTGGCAACAACCAATTCCATATCATCACCTTTCTCTTGCAAAGAAATCTTGATAATACCTTTGTCAAAACCGTTAAAGGCATGCTTGAACGCATTATTAATCAACTCATTTAATATGAGTCCAATTGGAATGGCGTCGTTTATGTCCACATTTAGTGACGAGACGTCCAAAGAAAGCTCAATGTCTTTTTCTTTGCTGGTGTAAGCTTTTTTGATCTCATTGGCCAGCTCTTCTATATATACATCCAAGTGGATATCGGATAGGGTTGTGGATTCGTAGAGCTTCTCATGTACTTTGGCAATAGACTTAATACGCGACTGACTTGAAGTCAGCAATTCTTGCATTTCTTCGCTGATATTTTCTTTTTGAAGCTCCAATAAACTTGAAATGATTGCCAGGTTGTTTTTCACCCGGTGATGAATTTCCTGCAATAGAACTTCTTTCTCTGCGAGGGATTTCTCTAGCTTCTGATCTTGTTTTTTACGGTTTGAAATATCCCGAACTGTTCCGACTATAGCCTCAGGATTACCTTCTTCATCTTTCACCAAAGTCCGCACGTTACTTACCCAAACCCAATTTCCTTCAATATCTTTAAGCCGAAATTCTACCGTTGGAAGAAAGTTTGAGCTGTTGATTTCATCATATGAGTCAACAACATCATCCATTTCTTTCTTGTCGTCGGGGTGTACTCTGGACAGCGTAAATTCAAGACCACCCTTTAAAAAATCTTTCTCCTTGTAGCCTAGCATATTTTCTAAAGCAGGGCTAAAGTATTCATACTCTTTAGTCTCAAGGTTCATTTTATAGAGTATGTCTCGAGAGTTTGAAAGCACATTTTTGAACTTCTCTTCACTCTCTTTCAGTGTTTGCATCCACTTTTTTGTGCTATTTAAAAAGCGATACGTCAGCCAAATACCAATACTCAGGAGCAAGAGTCCAAGAAAAATTACGCTCCACCGTAAAATTGTGTTCACCAACCGAGCCATATTTCCCATAGAATTAGAGAAAGCAACTTCAAGGCTGGTTAGCTCATAATCATATTCTTCAAGTTCCGTCACCCAGGCTGCTTTTTGTATGAGGGGGACATCTCTGCTTTGAATTTCGAGACGTATTGAATCAGCGAATTGGACTAGCTGCTCAAGCTTTAAATCGGCTTTAGTCCAGGCGTCAATAGAAGTTTGAACTTGCGGGGTCCACTGTAGGCGCCGGAAAACATCAATCATCTGGGGAATATCATCGGGATGATTTTTGCCCTCTAAAAATCCCTGATAAGTAACCTCGTAATCAAATTCATCTTTAAGCAGCTCCTGACGAGCCACTTTATCTCCGAGGTTAACTCTCAGTACATTTTTAAAACTGTCAAACTCTTCTTCATCTTCCGTAAGGATATAGTTGGAAAGGTGAATGATAGACTCTTTTTGAGCCTTTGCCCAATAGCCCTCACCGGCCACGTACGCCCGAATACCGGATAGCGTATTAATGGAGAGGTTTACAATGAGGATTAGTGACAAAGCACAAATGGCCGCAAAAACACATAAAGCGACCATTTTCTGATTTACATCAAGCCGCTCTTTTTTCGGTTCGTTGTGCATCATACCGGTTTTTTAGTTGAATAGCCTCTTCTTAAGTGAGAGTATATTAATCTCTTATCGGCCGCAATTTATAATTCTTTAAGAGTCTTTTTAAGAAAATTAGCGCATTAACTTTTTGTATTTGATGCGGTGAGGCTGATCTTCTGTTATCCCAAGTCGCTCTTTTCGGTTTTCCTCATACTCTTGATAATTTCCTTCAAACCAATAAACCTGACTGTTTCCTTCAAAAGCCAGAATATGCGTTGCAACTCTATCGAGGAACCACCTGTCGTGAGAAATAACGACTACGCAACCGGCAAAATTTAAGATAGCTTCCTCAAGCGCTCGAAGTGTATTTACATCCAGATCGTTAGTAGGCTCATCCAATAGAAGTACATTGGCGCCTTCCTTCAGCATTTTAGCAAGGTGGACTCTGTTGCGTTCTCCCCCTGATAATTCGGTTACTTTTTTCTGCTGATCGCTTCCGCTAAAATTAAAACGGGCTACATAAGCTCTGGAATTAACTTCCCGGTTGCCCAGCATAATGACATCCTGTCCACCAGAAATTTCTTCCCAGATAGTTTTTGAAGGGTCAAGTGGACGTTTTTGATTGATATATCCAAGCTCAACGGTATCTCCGGTTATGAGTTCACCGCTGTCGGGTTCTTCCTGTCCGGTAATCATTTTGAAGAGAGTAGTTTTACCGGCGCCGTTTGGTCCAATCACCCCAACAATACCGCCGGGAGGGAGTTGGAAATCCATGTCTTCAATGAGAAGCCGGTCTTCAAATCCTTTAGTTACATTTTTTGAGACAATCACCTTATCTCCAAGGCGAGGTCCGGCAGGAATGAATATCTCCATATCATCACGCCGCTTTTCATGTTCATCAGAAAGCATCTCTTCGTACTTATTGATACGAGCTTTGCTTTTAGCACGTCGGCCTTTTGGATTTTGTTGAATCCACTCGAGCTCCTGCTTCAGTGTTTTTTGTCTCTTAGATTCTTCTTTTTCTTCTTGCTCGAGTCGTTTCGACTTTTGATCCAACCAAGAACTATAATTTCCTTCAAATGGAATACCTTCTCCACGATCAAGTTCTAAAATCCATCCGGCTACATTGTCAAGGAAGTAACGATCGTGAGTAACGGCAATGACGGTTCCTTCATAGCGGGCAAGGTGTTGTTCTAACCAGCCCACCGATTCGGCGTCTAAATGGTTTGTGGGCTCATCCAGCAGTAACACGTCAGGTTTTTTGAGTAGAAGTCTGCAAAGAGCTACACGCCGTGCTTCTCCACCTGAAAGTACCTCAACAGAAGTATCACCGGGAGGGCAGCGCAAAGCATCCATAGCTTGTTCAAGTTTACTGTCAATATCCCAGGCATCTATTTGGTCAATTTTTTCCTGAAGTTTAGACTGTTTTTCGATAAGCTTTTCAAAGTCAGCATCGGGGTCGCTAAATGCCGCGTTGATATCTTCGTACTCTTTAAGAAGATCCATCGTTTCCTGAACGCCTTCTTCCACAATCTCTTTTACTGTTTTGGAAGGATCAAGTTTAGGTTCTTGGGAAAGGTACCCAAAGGTAATTCCTTTCTGAAAGCTGATATCTCCCTGATAGTTTTGGTCTTCCCCAGCAATGATTTTAAGCAGGGTACTTTTCCCTGCGCCGTTTAGTCCAAGTACTCCAATCTTTGCACCATAGAAAAAAGAAAGGTAGATGTCTTTAAGTACTGTTTTGTTTGGCTTGTAGGTTTTACTGACCCCAACCATCGAGAAAATTATCTTGTTATCGCTCAAGGAAATATGAATTTATTAAAATTGATAAGACTTCTAAGGTACAAAAATGACGCCGGATTTTGGAACACATCACAAAATAAATTCAGCTCAATATTTATAACATGGGAATAAAAAAGGCATTGACGCTGAGTCAATGCCTTTAAAACTAAAAGAGGAAGATGGGTTAGCCAAGTGAAACATCTAAAACCATCATCACAACAAAACCGATCATTAGTCCCATTGTAGCAAGGTCCGCATTTCCATGATGCTGACTTTCTGGGATCAACTCCTCAACAACCACGTAAATCATGGCACCGGCAGCAAAAGCAAGAGCATAAGGTAGAATAGGTGTAATAAATATAACTGCCGCAGCACCAATTACTGCTGAGATAGGCTCCACAATTCCAGAGAATTGTCCATAGTTGAAACTTTTAAATCTGCTAAGTCCGTCTCTTCTAAGGGGCATTGAAATTGCAATACCTTCTGGGAAATTCTGGATTCCGATTCCAATTGCCAAGGTTATAGCTCCGGCAACAGTAGCACCGCCTACCATGTCTAGTCCAAGACTCGCAGCGCCAAAGAGTACGCCAATAGCTAAACCCTCAGGGATGTTGTGTATGGTGATGGCCAAGACAAGCAGTGTTGCCCGCTTCCATTTTGTGTCAGGCCCTTCAGCTTCATCACGAGGAAGCCCAATATGAAGGTGAGGAACGTAGGCATCACAAATTCTCAAGAACAAACCTCCGATAAGGAATCCTACTGCAGCTGGAATCCAGCCGATCATATCCTGAGCCTCTGCGAGTTCAATTCCCGGAATGATAAGGGACCAAACACTGGCCGCAATCATGACACCGCCGGCAAAGCCCATCATGAAATCCAGAAGCTTGTAATTAATTTCTTTGGTAAAGAATACAATAGCGGCGCCAAGCGAAGTTACTGCCCAAGTAAAAAGCCCGCCACAAAGTGCTTGTATAATGGGATTAAGTTCGAAGAACCAATTTGGGATAAAATCCATTTTGTTTTTATTTGGAATATATGATTTTGCAATGACTTAATAAAAATTTAGTTGAGGCTAATATTTATATTAAATTATTTTCAACTTACTGGAGGTATAATTTTCCTACATTCTAATAATTGAATAAAGCACCCAATGAATAATAATATCGCAGCTTTTAAGGAGCCTATTAAGGAAGGGTTAATTCGAATTCTTTTACGGGTAGATAGCATAGAGTGTGAAGTTGAGAATGATGCTCCTGATTTTGTAGATGCGAGAGAAGACCATCCACTGTTAACGATTACCCCAGAAACCGATCTTAAAGATTTAACGGATGTTTTTTCAAATAACTTCAAATTAGTACTGAATAAAAGGAAGGCTTCGGACGATACTTTATTTTGGGACATGGAGCAGGGAGGCGTTTGGTTTGATATACAGATGGATGATGTGAAAGAAGTCTGGCTATCAGAATTTCACTTTTACCTTAAAAGTGAAAAACCAAGATATCTGGCCTACTATCTAAAGAATGTTGAGCATCATATTGAATGGCTGCAGCCGGATGCAAAGTCAGGAGAGATAAAGTCACTAAGTAACTTCAAGAAAAGATACTCACCTCCGCCTGTCAGTGAAAAAGATGTTTACTCAGGTTCTGAAATTTTGAAGTGCGCTGATATGTTAGGAAGAGCTATCAAGAAAATTGACCTTAGGACAAAGGAAGCTCTTGTAAAGTTTAATACCGAAAAAGGAAATTTGGAGCCGGTGTTAATCGGTATTGCAGATCGGCTGGGATACACGGTTAAAGTTCTCGAAAAAGAAGTGATTAGTAAAGAAGCCCAAAAGGGCAACAGCGTAAGCCATTCTATATCTCTTAAATAAAAAAAGCCGGAAAACCGGCTTTTGTAATTAGAATAAGAGTCAGTTCTGTTACATCTGCTGTTTCCAGAAGATAATTCCGCCGGCTTGTTTACCGGTTTCCACAACATCTACTCTTTTCAAAGTTTCCAGGTTGATGATGTCAACCGAGCCGGGCTCTCCGCCGATTCCTTCCACAGAAATAAAAGCATATTTGTTATCTGCAGATATGGCAACACCGTGACTTACTTTTCGGCTATTCTGAATCTTAGCAAGTTCCTTTCCTGATTTTAAATCCCAAATTCCTGTAGCACCCTCGCCTTTATAAGTAACAACGAGCATCTCGCCGTCATGACTTACTTCAAGGTTGTAAGGAGCTTTTCCCGTATCCCAGCGGTTGGTTATTTCCCATTTATCGGTATTGATTTCCAGGACTTCATCAGAACCATTAGCTGCCACATAAACCATGGAATTGGTTGGGTGAGGGTCAGCCCATGTTGGCTTTTCGACAGGTTTATGCATCTTCATCTCGCCATGGTTCATAGAGGAATGATCCATATTTGAATGATCAGAACTCGCAGACATCTGTTGGTTCATGCCATTTTCAGAAAGCTTTAGCCGGCGTATTACTTCCAGAGTCTCAGTATCAATTTCCATGAGTTCGTCGGTCATCATAGAAACATGATACTGACGGGTTCCGGAGCTATTAATTCGGGAGCCGTGAGGCATAATTCCGGTTTCAATATCATCGAGGCGAATCATGGTTTCGGGTTCGATGACAGAAACAGTGCTTGGCTCCATATCACCGTGCAGGTTGAAGTTCACTACATAAAGGAGTCCTGTAGCTGAGGATATTTCCATACTTGCTGGAAAGAGTCCTAACTCAACCTCGCCAACAAATTCGTTGGTTCCGGTTTCGAATTTCCAAAGCTTACCGTACGGCATTCCGTGAGCGATACTTACAAACCAGTGGTCACCATCCGGTGAAACTGTAAGGCCGTGCGGTCCTTCATTTTCCTGAGGCCAGGTGCCCACTTCGATGGTCTCAGCTATTTCACCTTTTTGAGACTCAGCATCAAAATGAACCAAATGCACCTGATCATCTGATTCTGCAGCAACATATATATAGTAATCTTGAGCAAAGCTGTTGGAGGTTCCTGCTAACAGAAATCCCCCAAACATCAATGCAATAAAAGCTCTCTTAAACATCATGATATAGTCTAGAATTATCCTTCTTAGTTGGTTCCCTGCTGTGGTCTGTCCACGAGCTTTATAGCCCATAAACCGGAGTTCCAGTCAGAGATAAAAATATGGCCTTTGTAAGGCTGTGGTCCCCAGGTAAACGGAGCATTAGGAACAATAGCATCCGCGTGGGTTGGTTCGAATTTTGCGATTTCACGTCCCTGATCATACAGGTTTCCCATCAGTTCACCAGAAATATCCACGATGCGAAGGCCGGCATTGTAATAGGCTACAAACAGAAGATCTCCAACTACCCAAAAGTTATGCGTTCCGGCTTCAGGAACTTGGTAGCGAGCTACTTCTTTAGGCTGATCCCATGAATCAAACTTGATGAAATGAATCCAGCCTGCAGCAGCAACAGGGTTATTACGCGTAGGCAGGCCGTTCGGGAACGACTCATCACCAGCAATAACATAAAAGTCTCCGGTCGACTCGCTCTTGAAAGGGAATGCCGCATGATTACGTCCACTTGGGTAAGCATAACTTCCAAGTTTTACAGGATTCTCAGGAGAACCACCTGCTGCGCCCATTTCACCTTCTTGCTGGCCAATATCTACAGCAACAACGCCGTCACTCCAGTTAGAGGAATAAGCGATTCCGTCTTCAATCCACACGTCATGGATCGAATGTCCAGGGGTATCGAGTTCAAATCTGCCAACTGTTTCCGGATTTTCAGGATCCTCAATATTGATGATATCATATCGTCGACCGTTGTTCACAGCATACACATGATTATCATAAATAAAGGCGTTGTGCACACCACCGGTTAAGCCCTCGTTGTATTCGGAAAGAATTTTAACTTCACGCGGGTTACTCACGTCCAGCACAACCATTCCGTTTTTACGGTTTGAAGCCCCTTCACGAGTGATAATGCCAATGGTGCCGTCTTCAGAGATCTTCACGTCATTCACGGTACGTGCATCAACTCTGACGGTATCAATAGGGATCATGTTTGAAGGATCAGTAACGTCCCAGAAATAGGTATCGCCACTAGCACCCCATGTTCCTGTGATCGCATAATCGCGTCCGTCAACACCTTCCCAAACCCAAAGGTCAGAGGTGTGAACATCTAAAACTTCGCCATGCCCAACAAGCTCAACATCCTGAGCTACATCACGATCGCGAACTCTTATAATCTGCTCTTCAAAAACATTACCTGATCGGGCTGTAAGTGTAAAAAGTCCCGGTTTGTTAGCAACAAATTTTCCGTTTTGGGAAACCTGTCCTTCTGCGCCTTGACCTAAATCATCATCAGGCTGAGCAGTGTATGAGTAGGTAATCGGGACATTTACTTCATTCCCATTACTTCCTAATGCTTTTGCGTTGAAGTTGATGACATCACCGGTTCTAACTTCTGTTTCCTCGTTACCAATAGTGATAGAAGCAGTAGGGTTGTTTTTTACGGTGATATTTAAAGTAGCTGATTTGCCTTCTGCTGTAGCAGTTATTTTTGCTTTACCCGCTTTCTGTGCTATGAGCTTGCCATGACTTACCATAGCAACCGACTGATTGTCGCTGGTAATTGTTAAATCAGGATTTTCACGTACCAGATCCATGGCATCAATTACATTAAGATGGAGGTCGGTAGTAGTTTTTGAGTAGATGTTTGAAGGAACATTGATGAACTCTACCTTCGCAATTGGAGGGTAGGGTACCATCACCTCAAAGTCTTTACGCACTCTTTCTTCACGAGGACCTGAGCGAAGAGCTATTACCGTGTAGCTTCCCGGCTTGTTCGCTTTCACATATCCATCCCGGCTAACTTCGAGGTCACCGCCATTGCGTGAATAAAACAAAATAGTGTCAGGAAGTGCTTCTCCTTCTTGAGTCATCAAAGTAGCTTTAAGTTGAAGCTCTTCTCCAACTTTCACTTCAACGGGGTCAGGCTCGATTACAATATTTAATGTGCTGGCATCCTGCGCCATTACGTTAGTTGCGCCAAGAAGCAGGATTGTGGCTAAAATTTTTAATGCATTTCCCATGATCAGGTAAAGTTTGTTAATGGATAGGTGGTTTTTTGCTAGACCTATAATAAATCAAAAAAAACTGAGAAAGGGAATAAATCAAAGTATCCATGAATGCCTTTTTAAGTTCATTTTTCCTTATTTTACAGAAGGCTATTTAATCAAGTGATATCGGAATTTTATCTTTGTCATTTGTTGTTGCAATCAATCCAAATCCAACTCATTTTTTTTATTTAGATGAATATTAATTTCGAGAAAGAAGTTTTTGCCCACCGCCATAATGGACCAACAAAGGAATCAACTCAAAAAATGCTTGAGGTCATCAAAGCGGATTCTGTTGACAAGCTTATTGATGAGACTATTCCAGAAGGAATTCGCCTCCCAAAAGCACTTGACCTGCCCAAAGCTTTAAGTGAAAATGATTTTCTTGCCGAGTTCAAGAAGCTGGCAAGTAAGAACAAGATGTATAAATCATTTATCGGGACGGGCTACTACGACACGCTCGTGCCGAATGTAATCAAGCGGAATATTCTTGAAAATCCGGGTTGGTACACCGCCTATACTCCTTATCAGGCTGAAATTGCACAGGGCAGATTGGAGGCGTTGATTAATTTCCAGACAACAGTTAGTGACCTGACCGGAATGGAGCTGGCAAACGCTTCTCTACTGGATGAGGGGACGGCTGCAGCCGAAGCAATGAGCATGCTCTACGGCCAGCGAAAAGGTAAAAAGAGAAAGGAAGCCGATGTCTTTTTTGTGTCGGAATTATGCCATCCTCAAACTATTGAAGTGATTGAAACACGCGCTGAACCAGTTGGGATTGAAGTTCAGGTGGGTAATCATCACGAGTTGGATGTGACCGATCCGAAGTTATTTGGAATTGTACTGCAGTACCCGGCAACTGATGGAACTGTTGAAGATTATACAAGCATTATTGAAGCTGCTCATGAGAACGATGTGTTTGCCGTAGTTGCAGCTGATTTGCTCAGCCTCACATTACTGAAAGCTCCGGGCGAAATGGGAGCAGATGTTGTTGTGGGTTCGTCTCAGCGATTTGGAGTCCCGATGGGATATGGCGGACCGCATGCTGCATTTTTTGCTACTCAAGAACAATTTCAGCGAAAAATACCCGGCCGCATTATTGGTGTGACTCAAGATGCCGAGGGCAAGCCAGCATACCGAATGGCTCTTCAAACCAGAGAGCAGCATATCCGCCGTGAAAAAGCGACATCGAATATTTGTACGGCTCAGGTTTTACTGGGTGTGATGGCAGGAATGTATGCTGTGTATCATGGCCCGGAAGGTTTGAAAAAAATTGCCTCCAAAGTACATGGCTTGACAAAATTAACGAAAGCCGGTTTAGAGAAGATGGGAGTGGAAGTTCAAACTGAAAACTTCTTCGACACTATCACCGTGAAGGCTGATACGGAAAAAGTAAAAGCTGCTGCTGAAAAGCATGAAGTGAATTTCAGATATACGGACGAAAATACCGTTGGACTTTCTTTTGATGAAGCTAAAAACCTGGAAGATGTTGAGTTGGTATTGAACATCTTTGCCGAAGCTTTAGGTACAGAAAACAGTTTCGATGTTCAGGTTGAATCCAAAAATGCTAAAGTTGATTATCCGGAAAATCTGGCTCGTAAGTCAGACTATTTAGATCACCCGGTTTTCAATCTGTACCACTCTGAGCATGAGATGCTGAGATATATGAAGCGTTTGGAGAACAAAGATCTGTCTTTGGTACATTCTATGATTTCACTCGGCTCTTGTACAATGAAGCTGAATGCCACAGCCGAAATGATTCCGGTTACCTGGCCCGAGTTTGGACAAATTCATCCTTTTGCACCACGGGAACAGGCGGAAGGATACACCCAGCTTTTTGATGAGTTAAATGATTGGCTGTGTGAAATTACTGGATTTGCAGGAATGTCATTGCAGCCTAATTCCGGAGCTCAAGGTGAATATGCCGGCTTGATGACCATCCGCGATTATCACCGAAATAATGGTGATCATCACCGTAATGTAGCTTTGATTCCATCATCTGCACACGGCACCAACCCCGCCAGTGCAGTTATGGCCGGAATGAAAGTAGTGGTAGTTGATACTGATGCTCATGGAAATATTTCCAGTGAAGACCTTGAAGCTAAAGCAGAGAAACACAGCGAAAATTTAGCTGCTCTGATGATTACTTATCCTTCTACACACGGTGTGTTTGAGCATAAAGTGAAAGACTTTTGTGAAATTATTCACAAACACGGCGGACAAGTTTATATGGACGGCGCCAACATGAATGCTCAGGTTGGCCTTACCAGTCCGGGCGAAATTGGAGCTGATGTATGTCACCTGAATCTGCACAAAACATTTTGTATTCCACACGGCGGCGGCGGACCGGGGATGGGACCTATTGGTGTTGCTGAACATCTGACTCCATTTCTACCTACCCATTCTGTTATTAAAACAGGTGGCGATCAGGCAACAACAACTATTTCTGCGGCTCCTTTTGGCAGTGCCAGTATCCTCACCATTTCATACGCATACATTCGCATGATGGGAAGTGAAGGACTTACCGATGCTACCAAGGCTGCGATCCTGAATGCAAACTACCTCAAAGACCGATTAAAGGATCACTACGAGATACTTTATACCGGCAAAACCGGACGTTCAGCACACGAGTTTATCGTTGACCTTCGTCCGTTCAAGCAATCAGCTGGTGTTGAATCTGTAGATGTTGCGAAGCGATTAATGGATTATGGATTTCACGCACCTACCATGAGTTTCCCGGTTCCGGGCACGCTTATGATTGAGCCGACCGAAAGTGAATCGGTTGAGGAGTTAGACCGATTCTGCGAAGCGATGATTTCCATCCGGAAAGAAATACAGGAAGTCGAAGACGGAAAAGCTGATAAAGAGGACAATGTTTTAAAGCACGCACCTCACACCCAGCGAGTAGTAATGGCAGAAGAGTGGTCCCGAAGCTACCCTCGTGAAAAAGGAGCCTTCCCACTTGAAGAACTGAAATACGACAAATTCTGGCCAACCGCATCTCGAGTTGATGACGCCTATGGAGACCGAAACTTAGTTTGTTCCTGTATTCCTATGGATGCATATGAAGAAGGAATTGAGGCGGTGGAATAAAGCACTTCGTCCGACGGCTCCAAGCCCGTCTGACGAATGGTTGGATTAGCACTTAATATCCTTAAAAACTGGTTACTGGTACTCGTAACCCCTTTACGTTAACGACAAGCTCACTTGTGATATACAAAACTCGCTCTGAACGCTCTGCGTCGGAGCGGAGAAGTTGAAAGCGAAATTCGATTCCTTTTTTCTGTTATTTGCCGTATTCGCAACCCCTCTTTGTTTCTCCCCTAAACTTAGGGGAGAAAACCCCTTGGCAAATTTTGTTTTTTTCTCTAATTCGGAGCAAATAGAACTCCCGAAATGTCATACCCGCGAAGGCGGGTATCTGGTTCTGCCAACAAGGGATAAATGCATTGTAGAAATGAAATACCTGATCGCATTTAACCTTTTTTTAGGATATCCTCATTTAAAACAAAAATGAGGATTACATGCGATTTTTAGTAATAGTGGTATTTTCAGTTCTTCCGTTCATGGCTTTTGCACAAGATGCAGCCACGGATATCTTTTGGCAGAATCTAAACGAGCTCTGTGGCAAAGCCTATACCGGAGAAGTTCTTGAAGCTCCGGCCGATGATGATTTCCGAACTCAAACCTTGGTCATGCATGTACGTTCTTGTGAGGAGAATGTAATACGGATTCCGTTTTTTGTAGGCGAAGATCGTTCCCGAACGTGGGTCTTAACAAAGACAGGCAACCGAATTCAGTTAAAGCATGATCACCGGCATGAAGATGGAACCGAAGATGAGGTCACCATGTATGGAGGGACATCAGCAAACGTAGGGTTAGAAACACTTCAAACATTTCCCGCCGATCAACAAACAGCTGAATTAATCACAGCCGCTGCCAGTAATATTTGGTGGATTTTAGTAATGCCTGATCAACATTTCACTTATAACCTTCGCCGAATTGGAACCGACCGCTTTTTTAGCATCCGTTTTGATTTTGATGATGAAACCGAGCTTCCGGAAGCACCATGGGGCTGGGAAGATTAAAGAATATAATCCCAAACTTGAGGTCAGTCATTTGGCGGCGAATGCCCGAAATCTAGTGGGTAGGTGGGGGTTTAGTTGTTCATTTCATACAAACAATCAGATTCCTGCCTTCGCAGGAATGACTTAGATCTTTATTGCAATAGTTCACTCTTTACACCCTCGATCAGAATGCTCTGCGTCGGAGCGGTTATAAAAATACTTAATGCCACTCAAGTAGGGTCAGTTACTCAGTGAGCTCATTATTTTAATATCACTTTCCAGGGTTCTGTGAACCGGACATTTTTTGGAAATTTCCAGCAGCTTATCTAATTGTTCCTGAGATAGATCACCTTTTATAATCAGCTCCTTCTCGATTGTGTCAATCTTACTTTTTGGGTCTTCACAGTTTTCACAATCCTCGTCGTGGCGTTTATTATGGCGTAATTCCAGATACACATCTTCCAGAGGCCATTTTTTACGATCGGCGTACATCTTCAAAGTCATAACGGTGCAGGAGCCCAATCCCATTAATAAATAATCATAGGGATCGGGTCCCAAATCGGTGCCGCCTTCAACATGTTCAGGCTCATCCGCAATCAGCTCATGCTTCCCGGCCGTAAGTGTTGTTTTAAACTTTTCATCTTTAGGCAGATGGATATGGACGATTTTTTGGGCGTTCTCTTCTTTCATATCAGAAATGTTAAATGATGAATGTTAAATTTTAAATGAACTTAACATTTAGCATTTAAAATTTAACATTCATAATTCCATAACAATCATCTAATCTATTCATAACAGTTGGGATAACTCAAGGTAACATACATAGCCGATCTTTTTAATCAATCATCATCTCCAGACTATGAAAAGATCACTCGATACGGTTGTTATATCTGATGTCCATCTCGGAACCATTGGTTGCCATGCTGTTGAGTTAATTCAATATCTAAATTCCATTGATCCCAAGAGAGTCATTCTAAACGGCGACTTTGTGGACATGTGGAACTTCCGCAAATACTACTGGCCTGAAGCCCACATGCATGTCATCAGAACGCTCATCACGATGATGACCAATGGCGTCGATATCTATTATCTGACGGGCAACCACGACGAAACCTTACGAAAAGTTTCCAGCCTGCAATTGGGTCCTTTATTCATTCGGGACAAGCTGGTACTTGAGATGAATGGCGAGAAAGTCTGGTTTTTCCATGGCGATATCTTTGACATCACCATGAAGCACAGTAAGTGGATTGCTAAGCTGGGCGGTCAGGGATATGAAATCCTGATTTTGATTAACCGCTGGATGAACTGGTTTTCTGAAAAGATGGGATACGGAAAGTTTTCTCTTTCCAAAAAGATCAAAGATGGCGTAAAAACAGCCGTCAATTTTATTGATGATTTTGAGGTGACCGCGATGGAGCTGGCCATCGAAGAAGGTTATGATTATGTGGTGTGTGGACACATCCATCAACCCAAAATACGAGGGTACGAAAATGAGCAGGGCTCGGTCATTTACCTCAATTCCGGAGATTGGGTCGAAAACCTCACCTGCCTGGAATACGATGGTTTTGAATGGAGTCTGTATCGCTATTCTGAAGATGCGGTATTGCAGGAAAATCCACGCATAAATCAACTCATGAAAACACACACTTTCGATAAAAAACTAATGATCGGATGAAAATACTGTACGGCATTCAGGGAACCGGACACGGACATATTAGCCGCGCACGGGTAGTGTTGCCCAAACTAAGAGAACATGCCGAAGTTGATGTGTTGGTGAGTGGATACAATTACAAAATGAATATTGACGGAGAGATTAAGTATAAGGCCCGCGGACTCAGCCTGACCTACGATAACAACGGCAGTATCGATATGCTGGAAACGGCGTTGAATATACACCCGATTAAGTTTCTTCAGGATTTGCAGGCAGTCCCCATTGAAGAGTATGATTTTGTAGTGAATGACTTTGAGCCCGTTACAGCCTGGGCCGCAAACGGGGCCGGAATTCCTTGTGTAGCCATAAGTCATCAGGCTTCATTTTTATCTGATAAATGTCCCCGGCCCGAAAAGAAATCATTGGTAGCTGAGCAGGTGATGAAGCACTTTGCGCCCTGTACAGCTGCGGTAGGTTCTCACTATTTGCGGTATGATGATTTCATAGAACCGCCCATTATCCGGAAACAAATTCGTGATTTGAAGCCGACGCTTGGAGAGCATGTAACGGTGTATTTGCCCGCATTTGATCATGAGGTACTCTGTTCAATTTTTAGTCAGATAAAATCGGTGATCTGGGATATATTTTCTCCAAGTTGTGAACTCGCCTACACGAAAGGGAATGTGAACATTCACCCTGTGGGCAAAGAGACTTTTTTGAATAGTATTGAAGGCTGTTTGGGCATTGTTTCTGCAACGGGATTTGAAACAACATCAGAGGCGATGTTTTTAGGTAAGAAGCTTCTCACCATTCCCATCAAAAACCAATACGAGCAGTTATGTAATGCAGCTGCTTTGAAGGAACTAGGCGGGAAAGTGATTTATGGAATGGATGAAAACTTCACCCAAAAAGCATCCGATTGGATTGATAATGGAGAGGTGTTGAGTTTAGCTGAAATTTCTGATGAAGAAGAGTTAGTTCAAAAAATATTAAGGGCTGGTTTAAGAGAGACTACTTCCCCACTTGTAGAGCAGGTAGTAGCTGCTTAGCTATCTTCAAGTTGTTGAAATTATATATGTTGTAAATCTAAAGTTGTAGAATTATACTGATGGTGCACCGTCAACTCATTTAAATTCTATGATTTACCGATTTTCTTGTCTCATCATTATTGCTGCCGTTGTCAGTTGTACACCATCAAATAATCAGCAACCCGAAGAGTTTGAGTTCACAGCATCTCTAGAGAAAGCGGTAGTGCTGAAGTCGGAGGAGGATGTGGAGGATTCATGGATTGTACGCCCTACAGAATTAACCGTTGATGATCAGGACCGGGTTTATGTTTTGGATCAGAAGCGTAAATTCATTCAGCAATTTGATCCCGAAGGAAATTTTATTCGAACCATAGGAACCGAAGGACGTGGACCCGGAGAGTTTGATGATCCATATACCATTTTTGCGGATAGTATTATTCTGGGGTACGATCGATCAGCTAAAACTGTAAGTAAATTTTCAGTGAATGGTAAATTTAAAAACTCATATACCGTTCAGGGTATTTCAGGAGACACGAAGATTTATAGAGTAGGAAATCAGTTTCTGTTATTTCACATGAACTTTTCGAGTAATCTTGATGATTTTTACGGTTTGCGTATTTATGACCAAAATTTTGAAATGGTTGGGGAGCCTCAGCTACATGCGTCAGAAATATATCCTGATTTCAATGAAGAAATTTCCTATCAGATAAGCAGTACCTATGCGAATATTCATTTCATAGATGAGAACCGCTTTCTTGTAGCTCCTGCAACTTATTCGGGCCAGTTTTTTGAATACACTTACAACTCCATGAATAATAAATGGGAACAAACCCGAGTAATCAACGGAGTTGAAATCGAGGAGGCTTATGAACGCCTACCCAACAGAGAAAATGCAGATATGTTGTTCTTTGCAGCAGGGTCGAGTGAAGCAATGGCATTTAAGATTCATGGACAATCTCAGTTTATTTCACAACTAAATGACGGGCGCTTTGTTCATTTTGTTAGGAGGGATGTGGGCAAAGCAAGGCAATATGGTGTAGAGTTATTCACTGAGAATTTAGACTATCTTGGGTATTCCGTTTTGAAAACGGATCCGGATTACATGGATGATGAGTACGTTGGCCTTCCATATCCAAGAGCTAAAGATTCAAGAGACTTATTCTATGGAAGAAATTTCGTGGAAGAAATTACGATAGAAGGATATGAGTTGATGATTAAAGAAGGTGCTTCCAATGAGTAATAGCATAAAACTAAGGTTTCTTATTCTTGCTTCAATGTTATTCAGTATAAGCTGCACTTCTGAAAAAGAACCAAAGCCTGATCTCTCTTCAATTCCTACAGAAATACGACAGTTGGAAAACCTGACCGTCATTGACAATGAGCCTGAATACACAATAAGTATTGCGGACAGTCAGGATTATGGGGAGATGTACATACCTTCGGTTCCGCCTGCACCTGTAAGAGCTTTTGGTCCTAAAAATTTCGTGGATAGAGATGGAAATGTGTTTCGCTATGATCAGAATGATGTTGTAATCAAAAAGTATAGTTCTGATGGTGAATTGCTAGGAAGCATAGGGAGAAATGGAAGAGGTCCCGGAGAGTTTGTTCGCGTAGCAAGTATGCAGGTTGTTGATGATCAGCTAATGGTTTATGATGCTGACTTAATGCGGGTCAGTTTTTTTGATACTGAAAGCAGGGAATTGATTAAATCTTTTCAGTTGGAGTATGAGTCTTGGAATATTGAATATGCCAAGTACCTGTTTCCGAGAACCTTGACCAAAATTGGGGATGAGGGTTATTTAGTCTCCGTTATGACGGAGAAAAAGGAAAATCTAAGGTATTCCGCTTATTATTTAATGAATGAAAACAGTCAAATTATCTCTGATAAAGTAGTTGAAACACAAAATATAGCTACTCATAGCGGTCGTACAAAAATGGGGCATAACGCCGGAATTAGTTTACCCTTCTCGCAAAAAGGAGAGATTGCTGTTTCCAGGCTGTCAAAAGTCTATCATATCAATACCGAAGAGTTTTTAATTAAGAAGTACGATATAGAAGGTGAAATAGAAAGAGCTTTCTATATGCCGTTCAAGAAAGATCCACTGGAAGAACAAGAGGTGTTGGATCAATACCATCCCAATATGCATCCGGTATTCGATGACGTGGATTATCCTGAAACCTGGCCGGCACTTGATCAAATCTTAGTTGATGATGAAAATAGAATGTGGGTCTCAACAATAGTTGACGATCACTCTATCTATAAATGGCATGTCATTAGCGATGAGGGTGAATTGCTTGCTACTTTAGACTGGCCAAGAGAAAAAGAACCCATATCTATTCGGAATGGGAAAATTTATACAGAGTTTTTCGACCGGGAAGGTGGGATGCGGGTGCTGACTGGGTATGATTTCCAGATGGTGAAGAAGTAATTATGCACCTTATTTTGGGGTAGAGTGATTTAAGGTTTGACTACAATCAAGCACATCCTAACATCTTGCAAATCAAGATTCAGCATGCAGCTTTTGAACCATGATTACTTTGGTTAAGGGATTTTCGGGATTTTAGATATCGTTTAAAATCCATACAGCAATTGTCTAAGGCTATTAAGTCAGCGCTCTATAAGGAGCTGAGCCCAGTCTTGTGATGGACTTCGCTTTAAGACTTAAGAGGTCCTGGGGAAGTGCAACAAACATTCGACCTCTTTTGTTTTCTCCTTCTCAAGGAGAAAGACGCGTTGATAACATTTCTATACTTTAACTCGAAACAAATACTATTAATAGGCTCGTTAAAGTCTCTCCTTGAGAAGGAGAGATTTAGAGAGGTCGGAGTATTGGCCTGGAATAATTACGTGGCTGTGTAATGAACGTTAACCCAATAATTGCTGATCTTTCAATATGCATTTGTGGGTAGCGAATCATAACAAAGTGTTGTCTCCGGATTACCTGTCATTTATAGGGAGTACATATATATTATGAATGAATAATCATTCAATAAGCATTAAAATAGCTTTTAATGAGTGATATTTCATTCAGCATATATTTGAGTGATTGTGTATATTATGTATGAAAATTCATTTGTTATTACATAAATAAGATTATTATGAATGATATATCATACACAAAGTGGCATGCAATGAGTGATAAAGCATTGCTGAAGCATGTTGGGGAGTTTGTAAAGCGTCATCGCCTGGAGCAAAATAAATCCCAAAAAGAAGTAGCTGCAGCGGCAGGAATAAGCCGGTCCACGCTGAGTTTATTGGAGCGGGGTGAAGGCGTTACCCTTGTTTCATTAATTCAGGTGTTGAGAGTCTTGGATCTGCTTCACCATTTGGAAACCTTTGAGGTGGAAGAAAAAACCATCAGTCCCATTGAACTGGCTAAAAAAGACAAAAAGAAGAGAAAGCGGGCAAGTGGAAGTCAATCCCAAGACAACCAAGAGAGTGACTGGTAATGATTAAAACAGCTTTTGTTAAAATATGGGGAGAAACGGTTGGAGCAGTAGCCTGGGATGAATCTCGTGAGCTGGCCAGTTTTGAATATGATCCCGCTTTTAAAAGAAAAGGCGTAGAACTTGCTCCATTGACGATGCCTGCAAGTAGTAATAAGAACATCTTTTCATTTCCATCACTCCGCAAAAAAGATCAGGAGGAGCTGGATGCTTTTAAAGGAATGCCCGGGTTGCTAGCGGACTCCCTTCCGGATAAATATGGAAATCAGCTGATTAATGTATGGCTGGCTCAGCAGGGTCGTCCTCAGAATAGTATGAATCCCGTTGAGAAGTTATGCTTTATCGGAACGCGGGGAATGGGAGCGCTGGAATTTGAACCTGCTCAATTTTCAGATCAGAAAAGAGCATTTCAGGTTGAGGTCGATAGCTTGGTGGATATCGCCAGATCTATGTTACAAAAGCGGGAAGGTTTTGAAACAAACATCAACGAAGAAGAAGCGCAGGCGATACAGCAGATTCTGAGGATAGGGACATCAGCTGGCGGAGCTCGTCCCAAAGCCGTGATTGCCTACAACGAAGAAACCGGAGAGGTGAAATCTGGTCAGGCCAAAGCGCCCAAAGGATTTGATCACTGGCTCATAAAATTAGACGGCGTAAGCGAAGAGCAGCTGGGCGATACCCAAGGTTGGGGCCGGGTAGAAATGGCTTATTACAACATGGCTTTGGATTGTGGAATTGACATGATGCCTTCCAAACTGCTGGAAGAAAATGACCGTGCTCACTTTTTGACCAAACGATTTGACCGTGAAGGTTCCCAAATCAAACATCACATCCAAACCTGGTGCGCAATCAAGCATGTGAATTATAATGATGTACTCAGCTACAGTTATGAGCAACTGTTTCAAACTATGCGGGAATTGCGGCTGACTTATCCCGAGGCCGAGCAGATGTTCCGGCGAATGGTCTTTAATGTGCTGGCTAAAAACTGCGATGACCACACCAAGAATTTTTCCTTCCGTCTAAAACAAGGAGAAATATGGGAGTTGGCTCCGGCTTATGATCTCTGTCACGCCTACCGACCCGGAAGCCAGTGGGTGAGCCAGCATTCACTAAGTGTGAATGGAAAACGAGAAGGCATAAACCGCGAAGACTTAATGGCAGTGGCGAAGTCGATGAACATCAAGAAAGGGCCAGCTATTATTGATGAAGTTCAGTCTGTAACCAGAAATTGGGCCGACTATGCTGATGAAGTCGGGGTGAGTGAAAAACTCCGGGATACGATTGCTTCGACGTTGGTTATGTTGTGATTTTTTTTAAGCCTGTCATTGCGAGGAGACTATGATGCAGAACATAGGATTGTGAGGTTCATCGACGCGGCAATCTCCTCGATTAGGGACCCTAAATAGTTTAAGGAGATCGCCACGTCGAAAGGCATTGTAGCTCTACCTCAAACAACAATACTCCTCGCGATGACAGACTTGAATGTCAAAACGCTACACCGTAGAACTTATCTGATCCCCAGAATAACTCAATACCCATAAAACTATCCCTCCCTCTTCCTCGTCTACTCACTGAACAGAATTCAGAAACTACTAAAAGAATAGTTTCCAAAAGGGCTTTTAATTTATTATTCTCTGCTAAGTGTTAAATAATCCGTCATTTGCTACTTAAAAAACCTATAGCTTCCGTCATCCTTGTGCTGGCTGTTCTCATCTTTGGAAGCATTGCACTGGAGCGCCTTTCTATTGAACTGATGCCGGATATAGCCCGGCCAACGTTATTGGTACGAACCGATTATGCCGGAGCCCCTGCTTCCGAAGTAGAATTCCGAATTACCGAACAGCTCGAAGGGGTACTAAGTGGAGTTCGTGGCGTTCAGGAAATCGAATCCTTATCCCGTCAATCTCAAAGCCTGACCTTTCTGACTTTTGAGTGGGGCTTCGATATGGATATCGCCTTTTTGAATGTGAGGGAGAAATTAGATCAGGCCCGATATTTATTACCATCACAAGCCGAGCGGCCCCAGCTCATTTATTCTTCCGCTTCTGATGAACCCATTGCCACCATAGCCCTTCAGCTATCCAGTGTTTCCAATCAGGAATTTAGTAACCGGCTATCACTGAAACGGTGGGCCGACCAGGTATTTACCCGAAGACTGGAACAGCAGGAAGGAATAGCCCAGGCTTTGCTGGTAGGAGAAGTAGAACCCGAAGTACAGATTCGGTTCAATCCAAGACTCATTGATCGATATGGATTAAGTCTGGCTCAAATTCAACAGAAGGTGAGGGATGCCAACATCTTTTCTTCTCCCGGCGAACTTCGGGATGGCTGGTATCGCTATGCGTTAAAGATCGAAAGCCGGATTGAGTCGCTGGATGATCTCAGAAATACCCCGATTATATCTTTAGCAAGCGGACGGGTTTTACTCCTGGAAGAAATTGCTGATGTAGAAATGGGTGAGGCTGACCCGACTTCTTTTGCCCTGCTGGATGGGGAAGAAGTTCTGAATGTGTTGGTGAAAAAAGAATATGGTTCCAATACAGTGGAAGTCTTCCAGACGCTGCAGGAAATACTGGCCGAAATACGAAGCCAAAATCCTGATATCCAGATCGAGGTGATTCAGGAAGATGCCAGCTACATCGAGAATTCTATATCCAACTTATTACAGACGTTACTGATTGGCGGGGTTTTAGCCTTCCTGGTTTTATTCTTTTTTCTGGATGATGCCCGGAGCCCCTTTACCATTGGGATTTCTATTCCGGTCAGTATCTTCCTCACCTTTGTAGTGATGTTCCTCTTTGATATTCAGCTGAACATTATTTCCCTGAGTGGGTTGACGTTGGGAATCGGACTTCTGCTGGATAATGCCATTGTGGTGCTTGAGAATATAAGTCGCTATCGCAAAAAAGGATTGGGACGCTTAGAGGCGGCCCGGGAAGGAACCAAAGAAATCAGTCTTGCCGTAACAGCTTCAACCTTTACGACTATCTCCGTATTTCTCCCGCTTATTTTCCTGGGTGGATTTGAAGGGGCTTTCTTCCGCGACCTTGCTGCAACGCTATCCTTTAGTTTGGTGGCCTCGCTGTTGGTTGCCTTATTTATTCTGCCGGTGTTTGTGGTTCAGCTCAGCAGAAAAGAGTCTGCATCCAAAAGTGGAATCTTGAAAAATATTTCCGGCGGACTCGATAAAGTAATTGATGCTTATGAGCAAAACTTGGGTAAGGTCATTCAAAAGCCACTGCCTATCATTATCGTTGCGTTAGTATTGCTTTCAGTAGCAGCTTATGCTTTTATGACTACACCTAAAGCGGTACTTCCTCCGGATGAGCCTTCTTCTGTTGAGTACCTTGTTTCTATGCCCGGGAATACTGCACTTCGCTCAGCCAAAGCCGCCGCCGTTGATATTTCAGAAATTTTAAAAGAGCGATCGGAACAGACCAATATTTTATCACTGGGCGGCTACACCGATAACACCAATTTGGCGTCCATCACCAATGAGGGATTAAATAAGTTCACTATTTCTATTCCTGTAAACGGATTTGATGAAGCCCGCCAGGTAGACCGGGTAATGCAGAGTGTGATGAATGCTTATCAGTCCTGGAGCTTTCAGAAAATGGACGATCAGGGATTTGGTGCGGTAGGAGTCGGTCAGGATGCACCTGTTCAGTTTAGCGTGGTGGGAACCGATCGAAATTATAGTGTGCGGGTAGCAAATGCCTTCAATGAGTTTATGAACAATCGGTTCGGGGAAGTTGATTTGTCCTTGAAATACCCGCAGCGAATTGAGGCCTATCAGGTGCAATTCAAACCGGAACAGCTCCTGGCTTATGAGTTGACCGAAGAAGAGTTGATTCGCTATCTGGAATCTCTGACCCGTGGTTCTTTTATCACTGACTGGAACCGACAGGATGAACAAATCTCAATTCGCTTAATTGGTGAAAAAGAAGCAAGTCTGGACCCAAGAGATATCACCCTGGATCTGAGAGATAAAATTATTCCTTTACCCACAGTAGCTGAAATCATTCGGGTGGACGAGCCGGAGCAAATTGAACGTGCCCGACAGTCGCCTATTCTGACATACAACACCAATCTGACCTTTATGGACTGGTGGTGGAGTGGTGACGAAATCCATGCACTGACCAATGAATTTATGCAGCGTACCGGAAATGAAATCCGGGTTGGCGGTTCTGCTCTGGATGTCATCAACCTATTGAAAGAGCTTGGTTTTTTATTGGGTATAAGTGTGTTGCTGATTTATCTGATTCTCGCCATTCAGTATGAAAACCTGAAATATCCGTTCATCATTATTTTGGCAATTCCTTTTGCATGGATTGGGTCTGTTTTTGCGTTATGGATAGGAGGCGTCAGCCTGAATGCATTGTCATTTATGGGAATCCTGATATTGACGGGTATTGCAGTAAATGACTCTATCCTGAAAGTAGATTTTATGCGTCGCTATTACAGTGAAACAGGCAATCTGGATGAGGCCATAAAGCAGGCCGGTATCAATCGGTTTCGTCCGGTAGTCATGACGAGTATGACCACCATTTTGGCTCTGATTCCGATGCTAATTCCTTTTGGGGATGGATATGCATTCCGGCAGTCGCTGGCCATTGCGTTAATGGGCGGTATGGTGACAAGTACGTTCCTGACTTTGTATCTGATTCCACTGGTTTTTAAATGGACAGAAAGGGGAAAAGCTTCGAATATTGAACACTCAACATCGAACACTGAATTTTGAAGTGAGGTATGGTATACAAATTAAAACGAAAAAAAAAACTTAGCGAACTCTGCGAAACTTTTGCACTCTCTGCGTCTAAACAAAAAGAACTATGAAAAAGAGAAAAATATTTTTTGCGGCATTAATCATTCCACTGCTATTTCTTTATTCTTGCAAAAGTGATGAGGAGGAAAGGGATACGCCTGATCAGGATAGCATCGAAATTCGGCCGGAAGTTGTTTTTGCTGAAACGGATGCTGAGCCACTCAATTTCTATATCGAAAGCCGGGGTGTGGTAGAGCCGTTACAGCGGACTAAGATCACTGCCCGAATCAGTGGGTATATAGAATCACACAAAATTGAGGAAGGGGCTGAAGTAGATAAAGATGAAGTGCTCTTACAGTTCGTGGACGATGAGTGGAAGTATGCGCTTGAACAAGCCGAGAATGACTATGCCAAAGCTAAAAACCAGTATGATATTGACAAGCGGCTTCGGGAAGGATATTCGGGAGAAAGTAACGATCAAATGATCCGAATTAATAGTGGACTTGCGGAAGCGGAAGTCGCCCTAGAAAGAGCAAAACTCAATTTTAGCTATACAACCATTAAAGCTCCCTTCAGTGGTATTATTTCTCTGCGGGAAGTGGTAACGAACCGAAGTTTTATCTCCGAAGGTTCCTACATCACTGCCGGACAACAGTTAGGTACGCTGGTGGATGCAAGCCGGGTCCGTATTCGTTTTGATATCCTGGAATCGGAAATTGACAACCTGAGTGCCGGAATGGGCGTTACGCTTTCAGGCCCCGGAGGTAATGAGTTTGAAGGCCGTATTGTAGCAATTTCACCGGAGGTAGATCCCGAGACCAAAACAGGACAGGTTTTAGTTGAAGTTGATAATCCGGATCGTGAGCTAAAAACTGGGATGACGGTAGAAGGTCGGGTGTTTGTCCGGAGTGAAGAAAGCAAAGTCCGAATGCCCCGCGAAGCCCTGCTTGAAAGAGATGGAAGAACGCTGGTTTTCAGACTGCTTAATAACGAAGAAGTAGAATGGATTTATGTAACCCCGGTTTCCATGAATACCGACTATGTGCTCATAGATCATCCCGAAATAAATCCCGGAGATACGCTGGCTGTAGATCAACACTTCAGTATTTCACACCAACAAAAAGTAGTCCCGCTAATGGCGAATTAATGAGGAATTATAAATTTAAAATTCAAAATGAAAAATTAGGCTCTAGCCATTTTTAATTTTTCATTTTGAACTTTTAATTATCGAATGAAAGAACTATTCAGCCGTAAATATCTAATCTCATTTTTCTACATCATTGTATGTGTGATTGGGGTAGCGGTATGGAAAGTATTACCTATTGAAAGCACTCCGGAATTAAACCTGCCCTCGGTTACTGTGAACTACAGCTGGTCGAGCACCTCGCCGGAGATCATGGAGAAAGAGATTACCCGAAAGGTAGAACGGGAGGCAAACCGGCTCAGGGATGTCACCGATATTCGGTCTATCACAAGGGAAGGTCGTTCTACGGTTACCATCACTTTTCGAAAAGAAGCACCGGTCGATTATAGGGTGCTGGAACTACGCGAATACCTTTTTTCGCTGGATGAAACCCTTCCTGAAAGCATCGCTCCGCCGTCCATAAGCCGTCAGGTTCCGGATGAACTGGAAGATCAGCAAACGTTTTTAGTTTATACACTGAACGGGAATCTCCCGCCAAGGCAATTGCTGGAATATGCCCGGACTTCCATAAAACCAAAATTGTTAGCGATAGATGGTTTGGCCGAAATCAATATTCAGGGCGTATTAGATCCGGCGCTGGTTATTGAGTTTGATGTGGAACAGGTTGAAAAGTATAACCTTTCTCCTCAGGCGATTTTGAGACAGGTTCGGGAGCAATTGAGTTGGCGTTCGTCGGGATATGTGGATCAGGGAGCATCGCGTTACAGCCTCATCATCCCGCCAAAATTTAACAGCAGTACGGATATTGCAGGATTGAAGGTCAGGTTGCCCAACTCGATGAAGCAGCTGGCGCTGGATGATTTTGCCAAGATCTCGGTTCAGGATTATCCGGCTAAATCCATCAAGCGAATCAATGGAAATCCTGCTTTAACTATCGAGTTTGTGAAAGAGTCTGGTGCTGATGCCTTTCAGCTGGCTGAAGATTTACTGGCCGAAATGGAAAAGATCGAGTCGGAGCTTCCTGAAGGCTTGTCTTTAATGCTTACTGTTGACTCCACCGAAGAGCTTCGCCAGCAGTTCGATGACCTTCAGCTCCAGGCCATTCTAAGTGGCTTTCTGGTGTTTTTTGTGGTGATTTTATTCATCCGAAAAATCCGCGCTCCCATCGTGATAATTGGAAGTGTGATGTTTTCAGTGCTGTTGAGCATGATTTGTCTGTACCTGCTTGATTATAGCCTCAACATTATTACCCTTGCCGGACTTACTATTGCACTCGGTATGCTGATTGATAACGCCGTTGTTGTTTTTGAACATCTGAATCCGGGTTTGCCGGATGATAAAACCAAGCGGCTGGATCATATCAAAGAAGAGTTGCCGAAGGCTGTGGTTCCAGTATTGGGCTCAACGTTTACAACCGTAGGGATTTTCGTCCCTTTGCTATTTGCCCTCGATGAACTTCGGATATTTCTTGTCCCGCTTGCCGTAGCACTAACAGTAACCCTCATGTGTTCTGTGTTGATTGCGTTCACGTGGATTCCCTATTCGTTGGTTTGGTTGACTCCAAACGTGAAATCAAAAAAGAAGAAAAGCCGAAGTCAGTCTTTTTTGCAAAGAATGCTTCTCTGGACTTTTGTAATCAAATCGAAAATGCGGTGGGTGTTGCCGGTAATTATGATTCTTGTCGTTGGAATCCCCTTGTTTTCAATCGAAGAACCGGAATGGGGTGGAGAAGAGGAAACGGCCTGGCCAGAATTCACACAGGTCTATTTTGATAACCGCGATAACATTGATCCCTGGGTTGGTGGCTTGACTAAGCTTTTTGTGGATGAAACCTATTTTGGGAGTCCCTGGAGAGGTGGAAATAGAGATCAGATGATTTCGGTATATATAAGATCTCCGCAGGGAACTCCTCTTTCTGAAATTGATAAGATTGTCCGTAGCTACGAGAAAATTGCCAAACCCTACGAGGATGCCTTTAAATTTTACGAAGTAAACATGTCTGAATATTTTGGAGCTCGTATTCAATTCGTGATTAATAACGAATATCTATCCCGAGCCGAGCCTTATACATTTTATGGAGAAGCCATGTATCTGGGGGCGAGAACCGGTAACGTGGCTACCTCGGTTTCAGGGCTTAATATTCCAGGCATCAGCACGGGCTTTGGTGGGAGTTCATCAAGCCACAGCATCCAGCTTAAGGGGTATTCCTATGATGAATTGTTGAACCTGGCTCAGGATTTGGAGCGGAGGTTAAAGAAAAGCCGCAGGGTGAGGGAGGTAGACATCAATTCAAGCTATTATTCCCGAAGAGATGATTTTCAGCAATATAAGTTGAAGCTGAATGATGAACGGATACTATCCCAGAATCTGGATCGGAGAGAAGTCATTTCAACGCTGATGCTGGATTTGAATCCCCTTAATTCTGTAGGGAAAGTGGAGTTTCAGGGACAGGAAATGTTTTTGCTAGGAAGGAGTCAGCAAGGGCGAACCTACGAATCTGACATGATGAATAAAGTTCGTTCTTTCGGGGATGTTAATTTCAATATTTCAAACATTGGCTCAATTGTTCAGGAGGGAGGACTCAATGAAATTCGAAGGGACAATCAATCGTACCAGCGAACGGTTCAGGTAGATTACCTTGGCAACTATCGGATGGCTCAGGATTACATTGAGGCGGTGCTTGCAGAAACGCCGGTTCCGGTAGGGGCTTCCGTAGAATATGGCCGTGGATTTTTTGGGTTTGGCAATCAGGATAGTACTAAGAATTTCATCTTTGTTGCCCTGCTCAGTCTGCTTAGCGTATGGATGATTGTATCCGCCCTGCTGGAAAGCGTTAAGTATCCGTTGTTTGTAATTTTAGCCGTGCCGTATAGCCTTATTGGAATTATGCTGGGTGGCTTAGCCAACGATCTGGCTTTTGATCGGGGAGCTATCGCAGGGGCCTTGTTGTGTATTGGGGTGGTGGTAAATAATGCCATATTAATTTATCACCAGAAACAGCTGGAAAATGGAAAAGGGATATTTGGGTTACGTAGCTGGGCTTATGTCTATAAAAAGAGAATTCGCGCTATCCTGATCACCACCGTAACCACCATCACCGGCCTTATGCCTATGATGCTTTTCGGAAACAACGAATTTTGGGAAAACCTGGCCATCGTCGTGATCTGGGGACTTTCGGTGAGCACCATCCTTTTATTACTGATGACCGGGCTTCGCTGGAAGAAAGATAAAGAACACCGAATAGCGAACACTCAACATTGAATGTTGAAGTGAATCAGGGGCATCAAAAAATCCTACAAATCATGGTTCAAAACTGAGTGGTTGGGACCGTGACTTTCTTGATGGAAGGATTAGCAGGATATAAAAACTTAAAATGAACGACTTATGAAACCTTTCTTTTCCTTCCTTATACTTTTCATTCTTAATAGTGTCCTGTTGTTTGGGCAGGTTGAGGTAATCAACAACCCCGAAAGGGGGCTTTGGCAAGATCGAAGCACAAAGCCAATCAAGTACAGCTTGGTTCAGGTTTTTGGAGAAGACTTTGATGATCCGAACGCTGATGGAGTGCTTTTCCCATCTGATAGATCCATTTGGGGAGTAGATACCGACGAGGAAGGAAATGTGTATGCATTAGATATTGATAGCCCTATGCTGGTAAAAATGTCTCCGGATGGGGAACTTCTATGGCAAATAGATCAAAGAGGTCGAGGGCCGGGAGACCTTGAAAGCGCGTATAGCTTAACTGTTTCTGACTCGGTATATATATCCAATATTCGGGGCACCAGAATTGATGTTTTTAGCAGGTCCGGAAGTTATATAAAAAGTATTGACTTCCACCAGCTTGATCAAAAGTATGACTACATGGTGGTAGGCACAATAAGAAATGAATATCTAGTCCTGAAATCACCTGTTCTAGGAAAGATTGGCGCCAGAATTTTGGTTTTAGATATTGACGATGATTATAGTATAGCTTCTGATTTTACAATTACTGAAGAACCAGGAGTTACATTTCCTTCTAGCTGGGAACTTACTAATTCAGCTAAAATTATTGATGATTACATAGTACTTGGTAGCTACCTTACTTATAAAATGAGTTACTATAGTATAGATGGAAACTTAGTAAAAGAGGTAGGTCGTGAATTCCCAAAATATGTACGACCAGGAATTTACATTCCAGGGGATGGTAGGGCGCAGGTAATTTCAAGAAGTTATTTGAGTAGTTTTCTTAAAATAAATAAGGAGTACCTGATCAATAAGGTGACTTGGCCGGATAATGTAAAGGAGGATGATATGGACGAGCTTGCTCAGGATATTTACGAGATATTTGTCCTCGGTATTGATAAAGAAAGACCTGTATTTAAGAGTAAAAACTCTATCGATTTATATTCAATACAGGGTGAATTACTGTACTCTGATGAAGGAGATGGAGTTCATCCTGAAATTGGCAGAATTACACATGTGGACCATGAAGGATTTTTATATACAATAGCCAACACCCCTTATCCCGAAATCAGAAAGTATAAGATCATCATTGAGGAATGAGCTTTGATGAGATTACTCTTCATCCTATTATTGCTGTTGACCGGGCTTAAAGGTAAAGAACACCGAATAGCGAACACTCAACATTGAATCTTGAAGTGAATCAGGGGCACCTAAAAATCCTACAAATCATGGTTCAAAAATGAGTGGCTGGGACCATGATTTTCTTGATGGAAGGATTAAAAGGATTTCAATTATTGAGATAACCCCTACAAATACTTCTCTTTAATAATTTCCAGATGATGCAGCTCGTGCCCGGCAATAATAAAGGGGAATGATCTCACGGTAAATTCAACACCGCTTGCGGTACCTTTCAACGAAATCATTTCTTTAGTCATATTCTGGAAAAGGTGGATGGAGGCAATCCGAACTGCAAGATATTCATTGGCAAGATTGTGAATAGTCCGGCTGTTATAGTTTGAGTATTTCACATAATCATCCTGCTCCATGGATGGCAACGGACTTGGATCGCGTCTGGAAAATGCAAGCGCCCGGTAAGCGAAAACACGTTCAGTTTCTATAATATGACCAATGGTCTGCTTAACAGTCCACTTCCCATCTTCATAAGAATGAAAGGCTTTGTCACCGGGAATTGAGTTGATGAACGTATAAATTTCGTGCATCTGGGCTTTCAGAGTCTCAATGATGTTCTCTTTTGGAACATGAGAAACATAGTTCCCATAGTAATGAGCATACTCTGAACTTGACGGATATTCTTTATCCCAAACTGACATATGTGATCCTTTGCTTCAAATTGATGATTACACATATATACCAAAAGCGGAATCAAATGACCAAAAAAAATCCCGCATCTCGAAAAGAAATGCGGGATTGAAAATGAATGATGTTAAGGCTATTCCGGAATAGAATGGCTTTCAACAGTGATTTCTGCAGCAACCTGATCATCGGCATAGCTGACTGCTGAATAGGCATAAGTTACTCCGTCAGCTTCAGTCCAATTAGAGTAAATGGTTTTGGCTTCTTGTCGCTGACCAGTTTGCGGATTCATTTCTGAATATCGGCTCAGATAAGGAAGTCCGGTTTCCTGATCCAAAAGGTAAGTTACTGTAATCTGATCGTTAGTCATTCTAACCACCGCATAAGATTCACCTTCAACCGTTTCTTCTCCAAGATACTCAGCGTCAATATCATCCTTGTGAATGGCTATAGAAAGATAGCTTCGCTTCATCTCATTGAGCATAGGGGTAGCCATTTGAGGGGGAAGCTGCATTTGCTGGCCCATTTGAGTCAGCGTTCCGCCTCCGTTTGCAAAGCTCATGGTCATTTCGCCTTGAGGGGTATTTAGCGTGCGTTCTGAAGAATAATTCTCATAATTGGTGACGGATGTATTTTCAAGATTGACATCGCCCATAGGGGTTTTTTGAGTGATAACCGATTTCTCTTCAATTGATACAACATCAGCACCGGGCTCAATGATAGCGGCGGCCATCTTGTCTAGCCACTCTTGGCCTTTGGTTGCATCACCGTCAACCACAGGTTCATCAGATGGGGGTTCAGGAATAGAAATATCCAGCTCATTTACGTTTCCATATTTTTGAAGCTGGTCTCCAATCTCACTTTTATTACCCACAACCAAAATCTGCACCTGATCTGGCTTCATGTATTCCTGAGCTACACGTTGAATATCTTCAACTGTGGTGTTTTTTATGCCTTCTACCAATTCATCGAAAGCATCAGCTGACAGTCCGTTGTACTCGTTGCTGATTCTTTGGTTCAGAATCTGAGACTTGCTGTCATATCGGAAAACCAGTGAATTCAGGAACTGATCTTTAGTCTGTTGAAGTTCTTCCTGGGTAATAGGTTCATTCTGAAGTCTTTCAACTTCTTTAAGGATTGCATCAATAGCCTCAGCGGTTGTTTCACTTTTAGTCATAGTAGTCAACCGAAAAGTGCCGGGATAGTTTATGTTAGATCCATATCCACCGCCAACAGAGTAAGCTAATCCTAAATTAGTTCTTACTTCTTGAAAGAGCCGGCTGGAAAAACCACCGCCCAAAATCTGATTCATAACCTGAATGGCAGGATAATCAGGATTCTCACGCAATCCACCTATATGCCCCATAGTCACATAACTTTGATTAACATCAGGCTTATCTACAAGGTTGATGGTAGTTGGAAAGTTGTAGTCAACTTCTGGATATAATAGATTCGTAGGACTTCCTGTTGGTAGACTTCCAAAGGCCTCGCGAAGTTTTTGTCTCATCTCAGCAGTATTAAAATCACCAACAATACCCACTGTTATGTTTGATCCTACAAAAGCATTTTTGTGAAACTCAATCATATCCTCTCTGGTGATGTTATCAACCGTAGCATACTCAGTCTCACGTGCATAAACAGAATTTTCTCCGTAGATGAGGTCCTGAAATTCTCTTCCAGCAACCTGTTGCTGACTATCATTTCTACGGGAAATGCCACTCTTAGTCTGAGTTTTGGCTAGCTCAATTTTGTCTTCAGGAAATGCAGGGTTTTGCAGGATATCAACAAAAACAGGAAGGAGTTCCTCGAGATCTTCTTTCAAAATATTGAGAGTAGCTCCACCGGAACCAAACCCAATAAAAGTTGAAATGTTTGCCGCATTATCTTCCAGAAGTTTATTCAGTTCATCAGCTGGGTAGTTTTCAGAACCACCCTCTCGCATTACGGTACCTGTCATGCCGGCTAATCCAGTTTTACTTTCTGGAACCAGAAGTCCACCTGTTTTTACAGTGACCCTGATATTGATCAGCGGAAGTTCTTTATCTTCAACAAGCAGGAATTTGATTCCGTTATCCAGATTGAATTCTACTACTTCCGGCATTTGAATTGGATTCAACTCCGGATATTTGATCTCGTCGTATCTCTTTTGCGCCATTAAGGGGAGCGCAAGAAGCAGTGCAAAAATAAATAAGGTTAAACGTTTCATAATAAACTCAGTTTAGTTTTAAAATCTTGAATTAGGAGTCAGCTCTAACTGTAGCACCAACTGTGCGGTTTTGCTTCACTAAATATTTTTCAGCTACGCGCTGCAGGTCTTCTAGCGTAACGTCATCAATCCGGTCTAACCGCAGAAAAACTTCTCTCCAGTCTCCTTGAGTTGCGTAAGTAGAAGCAAAATTACTGGCGAGTCCTGTGTTGTTATTTAGTCCGCGAATAATGCCTGCGCGAATATTAGTCCGTGCTCTTTCGAGTTCTTCCTCAGTAAGCACTCCAGCTTTAACGGAATCAATTTCGGTGTAGACGGCTTGCTCGAGGCTGTCTAGTTCAACGCCCATATTGGGTACGGCAAGTGTTAAAAACATAGAAGCGAATTTACTTCCCGGGAATCCATTAAAAGCACCTACTTGTAAAGCAAGCTGATCTTCTTCTACCAATTTTTTATATAGACGTGAAGTTCGCCCGCTAGAGATAATGTTACCAACAAGGTTCAGGGCTTCATAGTCTTCATGCGATTGAGCTACACCATGATAACCCATAAGCATTATAGGCTGAGTATTACCTTCAATGGTAAATCGACGTTCGCCACGTTGTTCGGGCTCAAGTGTTGTTACCATTGGAGCAGGCTCCCCTTCACGAAGATCTCCGAAATACATTTCTGCAAACTCTTTCATTTGGTCAGGGTCCACGTCTCCGGCAATACCAATGGTGATATTGCTGGGAACGTAATATTTGTCATAGAAATCACGGGCATCTTCGATAGTTGTAGCTGTGATGTCCGAATCCCAGCCTACAACAGGACGACCATATGGATGAGCCGTATATGCTACCGCAAGAAACTCTTCTACCAATCGACCAATTGGGTTTGACTCGGTACGCATTCTGCGCTCTTCCCGAACTACTTCCTTTTCAACATAAAATTCACGGTAAGTCGGATTCTTAAAACGATCTGCTTCAAGGTTAAACCATAATTCCGCTCTGTTTGAAGGCAGGCTGTAAAAGTAGTTCGTTAAGTCTGCACCAGTAGAGGCATTCAGTCCGGTTCCTCCATTTTGTTCAATAATTTGTGAGAATTCATTATTCACCACATACTGCTTGGATTCCTCCTGAAGCTCCTGAAATCTGTTCCATTTTTCCTGAAGTAGATCAGAGTCAGGATTGGACTTATACTTTTCTCTAAGCCATTCCTGGTAAGCTTCATCCATCTGGTCGATGACTTTTTTCTCTTCTTCCCAGTTGGTAGTCCCAATGTAATGAGTTCCTTTAAAAGCCATGTGCTCAAAAATGTGAGCAATTCCGGTATTTCCAACAGGTTCGTCAGCTCCCCCTACATCAACATGAGTGTAGAAACTGGCTACGGGGGCATCGTGTCGCTCTATGATTATGAAGTGTAATCCGTTATCGAGGGTAAATTCGGTTACTTTCTCTTCAAACTCCTCCAGGTACTGAGCTTGTGCACTCGAAAAAGATAGAACGAGGGCCAATATCAGTAAAGAGGTTGCAATAATGTTCTCTTTAATTTTCATTTGATCAGACGATTAGTGAATAGATTTAAGTACAAGGAAAATGATGTTTTTGTTAGCCTTTTGCAAATTCGGGAGTGAATTCTTTGAGGGGTAATCCGTCTTTTGAAGAAAGCATTTCTCCTTCATTTCTGGACAGTTCTACTACATAGGAAACGTGAGCCGGATTATAGTATCGTTTCTGGAAATAGACTTTCTTATTTCCGGTTGTTCGGGAGCAGCGGTCGATCTCTAAAACAGCGCTTTCCGGTTTTACCTCCAGATATTTTGAAACGTAATCCCCTGCATTTGTCGCAGTGATTCTGTAGCTGCCACCCTGAATCATGATTTCATATTTTTCTTCAAGCACATCATAAATAGTTTGTGTGGTAAGGTCTTCATCAAAAAGAAGCTGACCATAGCCCGGAGGGAGCCAGGTGATATCAAAGGCGACGGGTTTTCCATTTCCCAATCTGATCCGGTCAACTTGAATTAACTCCATATCAGGCCGAATATTTAGAATCTCATTTACTTCCTTAATGGGTCCCACTTTTTTTAGAGAGATAAGTTTTGAGCTACTCTTTAGCCCTGCTCTCTTCATATCCTCGGAAAAGTCGGTAAGCTGAACAAGATTATTCTTAAGATTTTGCTCTCTTACAAATGCTCCAACTCCCTGCTTTTTAAAAATCAGCCCTTCGTTTTCCAGGGTCTTTAATGCATGCCGTATTGTTACTCTGCTGACATCAAAATAATCACATAGCCTCTTTTCGGAGGGCAACTGGTCGCCGGGCTCGTAATCTCCATCTATAATCTCATTCTGCAGATGCTGTTTTACTTTTTCATGCTTAGAATTCTGCTTTTCCATATCGGTGTATTGGGTTCCTGTGTGCTCTTAAAATTGGAATAACGATCTAGGATAATATACTTGTTATAACATGTTGTAACAAATGGAAAATGCTGGTTAAACTTGGTCCGTATCAAACAAAGAGAAATCACATTCATCAAAGAGCTCATTTACATATGCATACTAAGCATAAACGGTTTGAAGCGACTTTAGGGTGAGTGTACAATTTTGAAAGAATTAAAGAAGCAGAACAAATGAAACTCAATAAGGTCTCAAAAATAACAGGTTTGCTGTTGTTGCTAAATGTGTTGGCCATTTCAGTAAGTGCACAAAGCACGGATAACATGCAGGAACTTTCCCTGAGCTTGCAGGATGCTCTGGAACGCGCCTCGGAAAACGGTTATCAGGTATTGATCGCTGAAAAGGAGAGAGATGCAGCGAAAGCGGGATTAAGTCAGGCTAATATGGTATTTCTGCCACAGCTTTCCATTGAGGAAAGTGCAGTAAAGACCAATGATCCCATCGGTGTTTTTGGGATCAAGCTGAGACAAGGCATTATTCAGCAATCTGATTTTAACCCGGCAACGCTTAACGACCCGGATGCTACTCACAATTTCACTACTAAATTTGAAGTCCGCCAGCCCATATTAAATCCGGAAGGTCTTTTTCAGCGGTCAGCAGCAAAATATCAGGCTCAGTCTGCTGATAAACAGCTGAAAGCGACTATGCAATATGCTCGCTTAAAAGTGAAGGAAGTGTACTTTCAGCTGGGTATTCTGGATGAGCAGATTGCAGTTCTTAAACAGCATTTAGCTACTAATAAGGCATTTGAAAAACAGGCTTCCGACTATTTTGAGCAAGGGATGATTCCAAAGTCAGAATATTTGAATGCGCGGGTACATGCACTGGATGCAGAAAAGGAATTATTAAAAGCAGAAAACCAACGCAAGTCCGTAAACGATCAGCTGTTGTTACTGATGGGGATGCAAGAGGAGTTGCAGGTTAAAGTTCTGGATAGGCCACAGCCGGAAAGTGAGAGTCAGGTTACAGTAAATGGCGGAAGCATGATGAATGCATCACTTTTGGCGATGAAACATCAGGTTGAAGCTTCTGATGCCATGTTGAAAGCAGCAAAGTCCGGCTTCCTTCCAAATCTGAATGTATTTGGAGCCTATGAATTGCATGATTCAAGTTTATTCGGAAATCAAGCAGACAACTATATGATCGGGGCTAGTCTTCGCTGGGATCTATTTAAAGGTTTTAAGCAAATGGGCTTAGTAAGTCAGCGAAAAGCTGAATCAAAAAAAGCCGAGTTGCAGTTTGAGCAACAACGGTTGAATCAACGAATTCAGGTTAAAGAAGCCCGAAGAACCATAGACGAATCTTTAAAAAACATTGAGCTGAGTGAACTGGCGGTGGAGCAATCAGAAGAAGACGTCCGGTTCCGCTCCGATCGCTACGACCAGGGCATTGAGAAAACATCGGATCTACTTCTATCCGAGACCAAAAATTTAAAGAATAAGCTGAGCAAACTGCAGGCTTTATACCAGTATCAAATGGCCATGGCCTCACTAGAGTACCTGCTGGAATCAGAATCATAAATGAATATCAATTACACTATTTCAAATCAATCAATCATGAGATCATTAAACAACTATTCAAAGGTTTTATTAGCGGCTTTCACGCTGGCTCTGTTCACACTGCCGGCATGTTCTGGCGACGGAGAAGCCGTTCAGCAGCAAAGTGAAGAAGTGGAGACTGAAGTTTCCAAAGCACAAAAACAAGAAGTACTGTCACACAAAAGCTTCAACGGTAGCCTTAAAAGTGAAGTGCGGAGCGAAATCGGCACCAAGGTGATGGGCGAGGTGGAAGCCATTCCCGTAAATATTGGGGATAAAGTTTCTAAAGGAACCCTCATTCTGAAGATCAAGGATGATGATCTGGAAGCCAAAAAGTCGCAGGCCAAAGCCGGGCTGGAAGAAGCTCGTATTCGACTCGAAGCCGTAGAAAATGACTACAATCGCTTCAAAACACTGTACGAGCAAGGCAGTGCCACATCTAAAGAGTGGGATGATATTCGTACTCAGTTTCAGGCGACCAAGGCTCGAGTTCAAGGTGCTGAAAGTCAGCTGGAGGAAATTAATGATCTGCTTACTTACACACAGATAAAAGCACCTTACGACGGTGTGATTGCAGCTAAATATGTACAAGTCGGAGATATTGCATCACCGGGTCGTCCATTATTGGCAGTAGAGCAATCCGGTCGCTTTAAAGTAGCGGCTACCTTGCCCGAATCTGAGATATCATCTATTAAACAGGGAGATACGGTACAAGTGAATATTCCTGCGGTAAAAGCTGGTGGTATGCAAGCTTTAGTAACGGAAGTGAGTGCATCCGGAAGTCCGCAGAGCCGACAATTTCAGGTTGAGTTTAGGCTTATACAAACGGCCGGTATTGAAGGGTTACGATCCGGGATGTTTGCTGAGGTCCTGATAAGGGATAATTCGTCAGCGATCATAGCCATTCCATTAGAAGCGCTGGTAACGCGCGGACAGTTAACAGGGGTTTATACACTCAGTTCACAAGACGAGGCTTTACTGCGATGGATCCGTATAGGAAGTGCCACCGGCAATATGGTGGAGGTCCTATCAGGATTGCAGGAAGGTGAGCGATATGTAGCTGACGGCAGTGCTATCGCCCGTGATGGTATCAAAGTTGTATCTCAAAATTAAGACGAGAAAAGAGAGATTATGAAGACAGGAATTGCAGGAAAAATTGCGCAAGCGTTCATCAGTTCAAAGCTGACACCGCTTTTAATGATCGCCTTTTTGGCCCTTGGAGTGTACGGAACTTACCTCACACCAAGAGAAGAAGAACCCCAGATTGATGTACCTATGGCTGATATTTTTATTGGCTATCCGGGTGCTTCTCCCGATGAAGTGGAGCAGCGCGTTGCCGTTCCCTTAGAAAAAGTATTGTCTAATATCGAAGGCGTTGAGTATGTGTATTCTACGTCTATGGAAGGACAAGCAATGGTCTCCGCCCGTTTTTATGTGGGCGAAGATGTTGAACGTAGCCTGGTGCGCTTGTATAACGAACTGATGAAACATTCAGATCGCATGCCCCGGGGCACAACTCCGCCTTTGATAAAGACACGGTCGATTGATGATGTGCCTATGATGACCCTAACTCTTTGGAGTGAATCTTACTCAGATTATGAACTGAGACGTGTTTCCGAAGAACTAGCGAATGAGGTGAAAAAGATCACGGATGTTGCCGATGTAAAAGTACACGGAGGAAGATCACGACAAATACGTGTTTTGATGGATAAGGCAAAAATGGCGGAATACGGAATCAGTGTTTCTCAGATTGCCGGTACTATTCAGGCTTCTAATCAGGAAATGAGATCCGGTTCTTTCAATCAAAATGATACCGAGTATCTGGTGAACACCGGAAACTTCCTCAAAAATGCATCTGATATAAAAAACCTTATAGTGGATGTACAAGAAGGGGCTCCCATTTATCTCAGCAGTATAGCGGATGTTATTGACGGCCCTTCTGAATCATCAGATTATGTGGTGTATGGCTTGGGTGCCGGAGCTGAACAAATTGAAGGAGGGGCTTCCGGAGTATCATATCCCGCAGTAACTATTTCTATAGGGAAGCGACCCGGTACCGATGCCATGGCTATCGCATCGCAGGTTGAAACAAAATTAGAAGCGCTAAAGGGTTCGTTAGTTCCCTCAGAGGTTACCGTGAGTATAACCCGGAACTATGGGGAAACAGCGGCTAAAAAAGTTGCTTCGCTGCTTGAGCATTTACTTGCGGCAATACTGGCTGTAACGGTGGTGGTTGCTCTTTCGATGGGCTGGCGAGGAGCGCTGGTTGTGTTCTTGTCAGTACCGGTAACTTTTGCACTAACTCTTTTCCAGTACTACATGTTCGACTACACACTGAACCGGATTACATTATTTGCCCTGGTGTTTGTAACCGGAATTGTGGTGGATGACTCCATTATTATTGCAGAGAATATGCATCGCCACTTCAAGATGAAAAAACTGCCATTGAAGCAAGCTGCTATAGCTTCGATCAATGAAGTAGGCAATCCCACGATATTAGCAACTTTCACTGTGATCGCGGCCGTTTTACCAATGGCTTTTGTCTCCGGGTTGATGGGCCCTTATATGAGTCCAATGCCCATAGGCGCTTCACTGGCTATGATCTTTTCACTTATAGTTGCTTTGATCATTACCCCATGGCTGGCCTATAAACTTCTTCCTTACGTAAAAAAAGGAAACGAAAAAGAAGAAAAGGAATACCGGCTCGAAGATACGCTGATCTACAAGCTGTACTTCAAGACGGTAAAACCCTTGCTGGATGATGTGAAAAAACGATGGGTATTCATTGGCAGTGTAACGGTACTGCTGTTGGCCTCAACGTTGCTATTTGTATTCCGAATGGTGGAAGTGAAAATGCTGCCTTTTGATAACAAGAATGAGATTCAGTTGATCATGGATATGCCGGAGGGTACAACGCTCGAGCGTACCAATGCAGTGGCTAAAGAAGTGGCTCTCAGTTTAAAAGATGTGCCAGAACTTCACAACTTCCAGGTATATGCAGGTACAAACGCCCCGATCAATTTCAATGGCTTAGTGCGGCACTACGATCTGCGCCAAGGCTCAAATATTGCGGATGTACAGCTCAACCTGGTCGATAAATCAAAACGAGATCAGCAGAGTCACGACATCGCGAAGCGCATCCGGCCGATCGTTCAAAAAGTGGGCGAAAAATATAACGCGAATATCAAGGTGGTTGAAGTGCCACCGGGACCTCCGGTAATGTCAACGCTGGTGGTAGAAGTGTATGGTCCGGACGAAGCTCAAAGAGAACGCATCGCCGGTGAAGTCATGGAGATCTTTCGCAAGCAGGAAGGTGTGGTGGATGTAGACTGGATGAAAGAGGCCGAACAACCCCAGCTCAGATTTGATATCAACACGCAAAAAGCACTGGCTTCGGGAATAACTCCGCAGCAAATCACCCAAACAATGAGCATGGCCCTGAATGGAAAACCGGTTGGCCGTATTCACAGCGCGGATGATATTAATCAGGTACCGATCGTACTACAGCTTCCTGAAGCATCCCGCTCCGGAGTCGGACAATTAGGACAAATCTATGTGAAAAACCCTCAGGGAACGATGTTTCCGGTTACCGATCTGATTACCGTAAATGAAGAGACTTTAGAGTCCAGTATTCATAGAAAAAATCAGCGAAATGTACTTTATGTAACAGCTGAAGTAGCCGGCGCTATTGAAAGCCCGGTCTATGCCTTACTCGATGCCGGCGAAATGATTGATAAAATCACGGTGCCGGACGGATATAGCCTTACACAGATCTTTTCAGGGCAGCCGTTCATGGAAGAAAACTATACCCTGAAATGGGATGGAGAATGGCAGATCACCTACGAGGTATTCCGGGATCTTGGAATTGCCTTTGCCATCGTGTTGGTCATAATCTACATGCTGATTATTGGTTGGTTCCAGGATTTCAAAGTACCCATTGTAATGATGGTTGCGATTCCTCTGTCATTAGTCGGAATTATCGTTGGACACTGGATTCTCGGGGCCTTCTTTACGGCAACATCTATGATTGGTATGATCGCGCTGGCGGGAATCATGGTGCGAAATTCAGTGCTCTTAATCGACTTCATTCAGATTCGACTGGATGACGGAGTAGATCTCAAAAATGCAGTGATCGAAGCCGGTGCAGTCAGAACAATGCCGATCCTTTTAACAGCCGGTACCGTAGTGATCGGAGCCTTCGTGATCTTGTTTGACCCGATCTTTCAGGGCCTTGCCATCTCACTAATGGGAGGAGCCATTGCTTCTACCGCTTTAACCTTGTTGATGGTGCCACTGATCTATTACATGACCGTCCGTCATGAACACGAAGATCAGGAAGCCGAAACTTCAACTTCAAATACCTAATCTCATGAAACTATTGATCATCCTCTCTATAGAGGAACACACAAAGCAAGTTCGGCAACTCCTTCGGGAAGAAGGAGTGCCGGTCTATTCAGAAACCGATATTTATGGGTTTAATATCGAGGAGCATAAACCGGATATCTCAAACTGGTTTGCCCATGACCATCAGGAACGCTTCTCAAAACTCTTTTTCAGTATTCAATCTGAAGACGCAGTAAAACGGGTTCTGGAAGCCGTTAAAAAGCATAACGAAGAACATGAAAATACACAAAACTACCCTCTGCACGCATATCAGCTAAACGTAGAGGCATCAGCTTAAGGTTATGAAAACAGATACATCAAAAGATATAAACAGTTGTTCAACTATGAGTCCAATGGAAAAACTTATACGCCGTTTAGCCGGCTTCTTTGTAACTTTGAGCGTGGTGCTTGGTTACTTTGTTAGCCCCTACTGGTTTTTGTTTACGCTTTTTGTGGGATTGAATTTATTGCAGTCTTCGTTTACTAACTGGTGCCTGGCTGAGGATATATTAACAAAGATTGGATTTGGCAAGCAACGTAATATTGTAGATAATAACTAAGCATTTAAAGCATCAAACGTCCACTGCTAAAACGAAGAATTGAATTATGATCCTAGCTTGGGTTGGAGCTTTGATGGTAGGATTATCTCTTGGCCTTTTAGGCTCAGGCGGTTCAATACTCACCGTTCCGGTTCTCATTTATTTAGCCGGTGAACAAGAAAAAGTAGCCATTGCTGAATCTTTGGGAATAGTGGGTTCAATAAGCTTAGCTGGATTTATTCCATATGCTCTGAAAAAGCAGGTTCACTGGCGCAGTGTAGTTCTTTTTGGGCTGCCGGGTATGGCCGGAACTTATGGTGGAGCTGTGATAGCCGAATACGTTTCCGCAAACTTTCAGCTTATTTTATTTTCTCTGGTGATGATATTGGCAGCTGTGCTGATGTTTAAAGATCAGAAAGAGAGAGTAGATCCAAATGAAAAAGAACTACACGCTTGGTGGAAGATTGTTTTAGAAGGACTTGCAATAGGTGTTTTAACCGGATTGGTAGGTGTTGGCGGTGGCTTCCTGATTGTTCCGGCACTAGTTATCTTAGGAGGCCTTCCCATGAATATAGCAGTTGGAACCAGCCTTCTGATTATAGCTCTAAAAAGCTTTAGCGGATTTTTTAAATATATGGAGGTGTTAGAAAACCTGGATTTGGGTATTAATTGGGAATTGGTTCTTATATTCAGTTTGATTGGAGCCGTGGGTAGTTTAGTGGGCAAGACAATTGGGGCAAAAATTTCAAACTATAAACTCAAGAAAGGGTTTGCTGTATTCTTAGTATTGATGGGCTCCTATATACTATATATGAATTTTTAAAAATGATAAGTACTTAACTATAAAATTTTGATAGAATATGAAATCAGTAATTTCGATAATCGTATTAGTTGCCGTTGCATTAGCCGCGTTTTACTTAATAACTACAAAAAAGAATTCTAAAAGTATGACCAGTACTGAAAGTTTTAAACAACAGTATAAAGAGACCCCCGGAATAGTGATCGACGTTCGCACCCAAGGCGAATATGATAATGGCCACTTAAAAATAACAGATCAGCATCACGACATACTAAATGGCGATTTTGCACAACAATTGGATAGTTTAGATAAAAATGAAACCTATTATCTTTACTGCCGATCGGGTAACAGAAGTGGCAAAGCTACCCAAATGATGAAAGACAAAGGGTTTGAAAAGGTCTACAATATTGGTGGGTACCAGGATTTGGTTAACTCGGGTTTGGAATCAGAATAATAATTAGTTCAGAATGCAGCACTTTGGTTTATTCAGAAATTTAGAAGTGCTCTTTTAATTTCAATTTAGTAACTCTTAGAAGTTCATGTTTTTTCAGCAAATATTTGAAGACAAACTAGCTCAGTATGCTTATCTCATTGGATGTCAGGCTAATGGCAAAGCCATTGTGATCGATCCCATGCGCGATATTGAGCGCTACAAAGAATTGGCATTAGATAATAATTTAGAATTGGTTGCAGCTGCGGAAACTCATATCCATGCCGACTACCTTTCTGGACTGAGAGAATTAGCTGAGCAGGGGATGAAAGTTTACGCCTCTGACGAAGGAGATAAAGACTGGAAGTACGAATGGCTTAAAGGCAGCGATTATAACTATGAGCTGCTAAAGGATGGTGATGAGTTCTCAATCGGAAATATCAAATTCACAACCGTTCACAGCCCGGGACACACGCCTGAGCACGTTAGCTTTATGGTAACTGATGGAGCTGCAACTGATGAACCAATGGGTATCCTATCCGGTGATTTTGTTTTTGTGGGTGATGTTGGCCGGCCAGACTTGCTTGAATCAGCAGCGGGGCAAGAAGGAGCTATGGAAAGCTCAGCACGTGTTTTATATGATTCACTCAAAAAATTTAAAGAGATGCCGGAGTATTTACAGCTTTGGCCGGGACATGGAGCCGGAAGTGCTTGTGGTAAAGCCTTGGGCGCTGTGCCTGAATCTACAGTAGGATACGAACAGCGGTTTAACGGTTCTATCAAAGCAGCCATAAGTGAGCAAGAGTTTGTAGATTATATTCTGGAAGGGCAGCCTGAGCCGCCACTTTATTTTGCCCGCATGAAGAGAGACAACAAGCTTGGTCCCGCTGTACTTGGTGACCTTCCTCAGCCTGAACACACTACCATTGAAAAAATGATTGGTGAAGTTCGACTAAGTGAAGCTGTAATTGTAGATACTCGAAATCGTACTGACTTCATGAATGGTCACATTCAAGGCTCACTGCTATCTCCAATGAACAAGCAGTTCAATACCATTGTAGGTTCTTATGTAACCGAAAATGAAGGAATCTATCTTATTATCCCTGAAGAGAAAGTAGAAGAAGCTGTTATTGACCTGATCCGGATCGGGTTGGATAATATCAAAGGCTGGGCAACACCAGAGGAATTGAACAAATTCAGAGAAAAAGGCGGGGAGCTCTTCAAAACCGATACCATTGATTTCGGAAAAGTAGAAGAATACCTGGCAAGTGAAGAAATGAACCTGCTAGATGTCCGCAAAAAATCTGAGTTTGATGAAGGGCATCATCCTGAGGCAGTAAATATTGCCCACACCCGATTATTAGACCAACTTGATGATGTGCCATCCGGTAAACCAATAATGGTGCATTGTAAATCGGGAGCACGTGCTGCGGTGGCTTCAGCAATGCTGGAAAGAGCCGATTTTTCAGTTACCTATGTCGACGATGAAGTTGAACCCTGGCTAGAAAAAAATGACTGGGATAAAAAAGGGCTGGAAGCTTAATTCTTTCCCACTCTTTATTAGATGACTAATTCAAACCTTCAAAGATGCAGAGTCTTTGAAGGTTTTTTATTGATAGCTATTTGTTTATATGATAGTTTGCTTCGAAAATTATACATGTGCTTGAGACTATGTCTAATAAAATTCGATTTTTCATTTTTGCTCTTTTTTGTATGACTGTTGCGTCATGCAATCCAAATGATCAAAGCGCGGTAGATATAACGGAGTTTAGGATTTTAAACTTGACAGGTTATGATATAGTCGAAGCAAAAGTTTCTTTCTCTTTCGGAGCAAATAATGATATGGAGTTAAACTTTCGGAATTTAACGAGAGGTGAATACTCAGAATCTCATATAATTCCTACTGACTCCCTAAGTGGTTCATATTGTACCTTTACAAATGTTGAAACAGCAACTTTACCTCAAAAACTCAGTTTAGCTAATTACTGTACATGGATTGACTATGACCGTATATCAAGAATCGAAACAGGCAGATATATATTAATACTTGCACTAGAGCCGACTGAATTTTTGGACCTTTCACTATACACTTACGAATCAGATACGAGTAATGATAGTGTTTCGATAAATATCAGAAATAAGAGCAATCAAAATTTTAAGGATGTGAAGGTTTTGTTTCCATCTGATGCTGCCTTTAGTTATCGAGAAGTAAATTACGGCGCAGTTGCTAGCGGTGCTAGTTCAGAATTTGTGAATGTTGCTGCCGCTTACAGGTATGCCTATGCTGAGATAGTTACCGAAGACGATACATTACGTATATCACCATTTGATTACGAGGGTGAAGAAGAGTTACAACCAGGTAAATACTCTTATGATTTAGATATACTTGTTGGTGAAGGAGACGTATCGAGAATTGTTCAGGAGTAATCTGAGAGCTCATCATACCTAAAACAATCAGTGGTATGATCCATCACCAAACCACACGCTTGCATATGGGCATACATGATGGTACTTCCTGTAAACTTAAATCCGCGTTTCTTTAAATCCTTGGCAAGAGCATCTGATTCTTTAGTTGTTGCAGGGACTTCTTTCATACTTTTCCAATGATTCACGATGGTTTCACCTCCAACAAATTCCCATATATAATTATCGAAGCTTCCAAATTCCTTTTGAATGTCCAGAAATAACTGAGCGTTGGTTACGGCCGAACGAACTTTCAGTTTATTCCGGATTATGCCTTCAAACTGAAGTAGTTCCTGAATTTTGTCCTCGCTAAAGGTTGCTACTTTCTCGGGATCAAAATCAGCAAAAGCTTTGCGGTAGCCATCCCGTCTTTTTAGGATGGTAGACCAGCTTAACCCAGCTTGAGCACCTTCCAAAATCAGGAATTCAAAATGAGTTTGGTCGTCATGAATCGGAACGCCCCATTCGTTATCATGGTATTGTATGTAGTCATCAAATTGGTCTTCTACCCAATCACAGCGTTTTACACTCATTCGATGTATATTTAGTGTTCGGTTAAGTTTTTAGAAATTAAAAAAGATTTTATTTATTTCTACCTTAACTATTTAATCACTCACACACTCATTTCAAACAAAAAATATTCATGCACTGGAAAGAAACAGTAAGCAATCTCGCTGAAAGTAGCGGGATCAGTCAAAGCCTTTCGAAAAGAGTTATTAATCTTACGGAAATCCTGGAGGAACTTGCCGAAGAAAAGCACGGCAAAGAGTTCGTTAAAAAACTGGGTAAGCTTCCCATAGAAAGTGCCAAGGCTCTGGATGAAGGAGATGAAGACGCACTTAAATCTCTCCAGAAAGAAATGGGTGATGCATCACTTGAAGAGATTAAAGAAATTCTCCGGATGTACACGACCTTTTTTCATTTGGTGAATTCTCTGGAACAGTATGAAATAAGCAGGGTCAACAGAAGTCGTGAATTTGAGGAAACTCCGGAATCACCACGAAAAGAAAGTATCGCGGAATCTGTATACCGGATGAAGGAGCAAGGGTATAGCTTTGAAGAAGCGCTGGATACATTTCACCAAATGGATATTCAGCCCACCATTACCGCACACCCAACGGAAGCTCGCCGAAGAAGCGTGTTGTTGAAGCAGCAGGAACTGGCTTCTATGGTTTCCAGACTGGGTGACAGCGACATCACCCCAGATGAAAAAATTGACTTACGCCGAGAAATCCTGAATCAACTGAACCTGCTTTTACTTACTGATGAAGTTCGTGCAGAGCGGTTGTCGGTAGAAGATGAAGTGGAAAACGGCTTGTTCTATTTTACCCATTCCATCTGGGATTCTATTCCTGTCCTATATCGCGACATCCGCCAGGCTTTTGATACCTATTACAACAAGCGGCCGGAAATTCCGATTGTACTGAAATACCGTTCGTGGATTGGTAGTGATCGCGATGGAAATCCAAACGTGACGTCAAGCGTAACCTGGGAGACTGTGATTCAACAGCGGAAAACGGTGTTGAGTATGTATCGAAAAGATTTGAATGAGTTAAGAAGATATCTGAGTGTATCCGACAATCAGTCTTCCGTTTCAGAAGCGCTGGTGAATTCCATTAAAGAGGATGAAAAAGATTTTCCGATCTCGGAACGTATCGACCGAAGATATCGCAGAGAACCTTATCGCCGGAAAGTGGTTCATGTGATGAAAAAGATCGAATATCTGCTGGATGCTCTATCTGGTGATAAAAAAGATATTCTGGAGAAATCTAAGAAGTACACTGCTGAAGAGTTTATTGCTGATCTTGAGTTGATCAAAGAAAGCTTAGCGGAAAACGGCCTTCCGGGGCTTTCAGAGCAAGGAAAGCTGCAGGATATGATTATCCGAGCCAGAACTTTTGGGTTTCACCTCAGTGGACTGGATATCAGGCAGCATAGTGGGTTGCATGAGGAAACGGTATCGGAATTGTTATCTCAGGCAAAAGTAATAGATAATTATGGTGAACTAAGTGAAGATGATAAGATTGAGGTCCTGGTTCAGGAGCTTTCAAATCCTCGTCCGCTGAGTCCGGCGAAAAGCGCTCGTTCTGAAGTAGCAAGTCGAGTTATGACGGTTTTCGAAGAAATCAGCGATATGCTGACTTTGAATCCTGAAATCTTTGGGAGCTATATCATCAGTATGACACACGGCATTAGCGATATGATGGAAGTGATGCTGATTGCTAAAGAAGTCGGGCTCTGGAGCTATTCCGGTGATAAAGTAGAAAGCGCGCTTGATGTAGTGCCACTTTTTGAAACCATTGAAGATTTAGAGAACAGTGCTGACTTGATGGGGCAGATGTACGAGCACGATCTGTTTTCCAAGCATCTAAAATCACGGGATAACTTTCAGGAAATTATGCTGGGCTATTCCGACAGTAATAAAGATGGCGGATACTGGATGGCCAATTGGGCACTGGACAAAGCACAGTATGAACTCGGTACCGTTTGTAGAAAATATGAAGTTGATTTCCGGTTATTCCATGGGCGTGGTGGAACGGTTGGCCGTGGAGGAGGGCAGTCTAATCAAGCGATTATAGCAATGCCTGCGGTTGCCAATAACGGAAGAATTAGATTTACCGAGCAGGGAGAAGTTATTTCATTCCGATACATGTTGCCATCCATTACTCACCGTCACCTTGAGCAGATTGTGAACGCAATGGCGAAAGTGACGATGGCGCAGTACTCGGAGTCAGCTGGATATCTACACGGCAAAGAAGAAGAGCGTGAAGTCATTAATACGCTTGCCGACGTTTCTATGAAAGCATACCGTGATCTTATTGATGATCCGGAATTCTGGGACTGGTATTCAGGAATCACTCCTATCGAGCATATTGGTAAGCTTCCAATTGCTTCACGGCCGGTTTCGCGGGGGTCGTCAGATTCAATGACTTTCGACTCTTTGCGAGCTATTCCATGGGTATTTGCATGGACACAAGTTCGATATAATACACCGGGCTGGTATGGAATTGGGGAAGGTTTGAAGGAAGCCTCAAAGCAGAATGACAAGACATTGGAAATTCTGAAAAAATGGAACAAAGAATGGACGTTTTTCCGAACAGTGTTGAATAACTCTCAGCGTGAAATGGCTAGGACACATCTGCCAACTTCGGATCTCTACAATAACGAACCATCAAAATTCCATACACAGTTAATTGAAAATTTCGAAGAAGCGGAAAATTGGATTACATCGATTACAGGGTATGATCATATTCTGGACCACAACAAAGTGATTCAGAATTCAATCTTATTCCGAAACCCGTTCACATATCCAATGAATATTATTCAGGCGGAATTGCTAAAGCGATGGAAAAAAGCAGACGAGAAGGAGCAAAAAGAGGATTTAACCGAAGTTTTATTCCTCAATATTAATGGAATTGCGGCTGCTATGCAGAGCACCGGGTAAGCGTTTTTGAATTATTAATTAACGTTACCTCGCCTGTTATTTAACCCGAAACGTGTTATTTTAGGAGTATGATGAACGACATAATTTCAAGCACCAATATTACTGTAAAACCAGTTAATGAGAGCCGAATAAACGAGGTTGATTTCGATAACCTGATTTTTGGCCGAAAGTTCTCTGACCACATGTTCGAAATGGATTATGTGGATGGAGAATGGAAAAAACCTGTTGTCAAACCCTATGGGGCCTTCGAGGTTACGCCAGCCATGAATGTGTTTCATTATGGTCAGGCTGTATTTGAAGGGATGAAAGCATTTTATGTGGATGAAAATACGGTCCACATTTTTCGCCCTGAAACCCATTTTGAGCGGTTCAATAATTCTTGTCGCCGAATGTGTATTCCAGAAACGGATTACGAAACATTTATTGAGGCACTTGAAACCCTGATTAAGATGGATAGCCAATGGATTCCAAAAAAATCAGGTACAGCGTTATATATCCGTCCATTTATTTTTGCTTCGGACGATCTATTAGCTGCCCGGTCATCTGATAAATTCACGTATCAGATTATTACTTCTCCGGTTGGTGCCTATTATGCAGAAGGTTTTAACCCTGTTTCCCTGACAACTACGGAAAACTACGTCCGAGCTGTTAAAGGCGGCACAGGTGAAGCGAAAGCGGCTGGTAATTATGCAGGAAGCTTTCTGCCGGCCCAAAAAGCCAAAGAAAAAGGATACACTCAGGTGCTTTGGTTAGACGCCAAAGAGCACAAATATATTGAAGAAGTGGGTACCATGAATATTCACTTTCTTATTGGCGATACCCTGATTACGCCAGCTTTGACGGGTTCGATTCTCCCGGGTGTAACTCGCCGTTCAGTTGTAGCTCTTGCCAAAGAGTGGGGATTGAATGTTGAAGAACGCCGCATAACGATTGATGAAGTGTTTAAGGCTTATGAAGATGGATCACTCAAAGAAATCTTCGGTTCAGGAACTGCTGCTGTAGTTTCTCCGGTGGGTTTGATTGACCATAAAGGTAAAACCATAGAGCTTGACCGTGAAAAGCCCGGCGAATTTGCTCAGAAATGCTTCGACAAAATTACCGACATACAGTATGGTCGGGCAGAGGATAAGTTTGGCTGGATCCATCCGGTAACCATTTAAGCATGAATGTTGACTGGCTGAAAATTATAGCGGTCGGTTCCGGTGGTTTCATTGGAGCTTCAGGCCGCTATTTACTTTCCCTTTTTGCACAGTCTAAATTTCCCGATAGTGAATTTCCTTATGGCACCGTTATTGTAAATATGCTGGGGTGTCTGTTAATAGGATTTTTAGCAGGATTATTTGAGTTGAAATCCTGGGCACATCCCGAATTCCGGCTTTTCATTTTTGTAGGAGTTCTGGGCGGTTTTACCACCTTTTCAACCTTCTCTCATGAAACTTTTCTGCTTTGGGAAAACGGAAAATTGTTGATGAGCTTTCTGAACATGGGACTTCAGATTACACTGGGGTTGGTTTTCGTTTGGATAGGGTATCAGCTACTTCGGTTGCTTAACTAATTGAATAGTCATCTCGCGGCGAATTCCCGAGATCTGGGTTTGTTTTTAAGTCTTGATCTATTTTTAATAATTAGATTCCTGCCTTCGCAGGAATGACAGAGTGAACAGAGCTGACAGCTTCAATCAATACCCTCTCTCTCGCTCTACCTCAAACATAAGATCCATACCCGAAAGTGCCCGCTTGTAGTTTTCTACAATAACATCAGCTGCTTCTTTTGCGGGAGTTATAGCAGCAATATGAGGAGTAATCATAATATTCTGACGATTCCAGAAGGGATGATTCTCAGGAAGTGGTTCTGTGTTGAAGACATCCAAGTATGCTCCATCAAGCTGCCCGGTATCTAACGCATAAATCAGATCTTCTTCCACCAGATGACTCCCACGCCCAACGTTGATTAGGAAACCAGGTTTTTGCAGTTTTTTAAAAAGCTCAAGATCAAGAATGCCATCGGTTTCATTAGTCAGTGGTAGTAAATTGACTAATATCTTTGAATGCTCCAGAAAAGAACTCAGTCCATCTTGTCCCGAGAAGGAATTAATACCATCCAGATCTTTTTGCGAACGAGACCAGCTATTGACAAGATAACCTTGACGCACTAGCTCTTGGGCAACAGCTTGCCCCATCTCGCCCATCCCCATAATCCCAACAGAGGAGCTGCTTTTTGGTATAGCGCTGTGTTGGGCCCATTTACCTGTCTGTTTTTGGCTGATATATTTTGGAATATGCAGCCGATAATTAGTAATGGCATTGAGTATATATTCAGCCATCTGATCTTTGAGAGAAGTAGTTACTAAACGGCAAATTCTCGTCGATTCGGGAAGATCTTCATCATCAAGTAAATGATTCAACCCAGCACCTAATGAGGAAACGGCTTTTAAGTTTGGGTAGCTGTCCAAAACGTGCTTTGGATGCTGCCAGCAAACGGCAAATTGTACTCGTTCCTTATTTTGGACACGAGGCCAAATTTCCACATCCAGGTTTGGATCTTTTTCTAATAATGCTTCTTTGAGAGAAGTGAAGTCCCGGTTTTTTGCTATAAGTAACAGCGACATGTTATAAAATATTTTTGTTGGGCTAAAAGATAGTGATTAGCTAATTACTACAAAGTGGGAATCTTAATGACCAATGACCAATGACCAATGACCAATGACCAATGACCAATTAGGAATTGTTGTGTTTAGAAACATATTCTTTATACAATTCAACCAGCTCACTCATCATCATGGCAGTGGCACCCCAAAGTGGAACCCGATGGATATTCCAGAAGGGAACGTTGTATGGAGTGCCTCTTAAATCCCACTCATCTTCGATAAGCTTTTGTTCGGTGACTAAATCAGAAATGGGAACTGATATAATTTCGTCCACCTCGTTCGGATTAGGAGTGAATTCTTGCTCTTTTCGAATGAAGGCAATCACCGGGGTTACCATGTTATCAGAATGACCAACATAAAGAGGAGTGAGTTTCCCTACAATCTCAGCACTTTCTCTATCTAAGCCAATTTCTTCCTGGGCTTCACGTAAGGCTGTTTCTTCAATTGTTTCGTCACCTTCTTTTCCACCACCCGGGAAACTTAATTGTCCGCCATGATTTATTGACTGGGTTCTGAGGGTGAGAATAATCTCCAATTCACCATTCCACTCAATAAAAGGAACGAGTACGCTGCTGTTTCGAAAATCATCATGAGCGGGTTCGTAGTGAGTTCGGTTAGGCTTCCCATTTAAAGGATAGGGAGCCATGATTTTTTGGGCTACCCTTCCGGGAAGATCTTTCGATAACCGATGGTTAAGAAAATTATAAAATGAAGTCATGTGTTTTATTTTGAGGAAACAACATAAAAGAGTAGGATTGCATTTCAAAGCGTTTTCAAAGCTGAACACATGTCCGTACTTTTAAGGTTCTGAAAATTTACTATTAATCTGTTTTGAGTCACAAATATCATTCATGAGTAAAAAGCACAACGTATATGGCATTGGTAATGCCCTTGTAGATTTAGAATTTAAAGTCAGTCCGGAATTTCTTAAAGAACATGAAGTTAAAAAAGGACTGATGACACTGGTCGATGAAGACACCCAGCATCGCCTTATCGGTGCAATTGAGCATCATAAAACAGAGAAAAAGTCAGGCGGTTCGGCAGCCAATACAGTGATCGCAGTAAGTCAGTTTGGTGGAAAAGCCTTCTATTCTTGTAAAGTAGCAGCCGACGAGTTCGGTGATTTCTATTTAAAGGATATGGAAGATGCCGGTATCCCAACAAATTTTGACAGGCAAGAACGTGAGGCAGGCGTGACTGGAAAATGTCTGGTAATGATTACTGATGATGCCGATCGCACGATGAATACTTATTTGGGGATTTCATCCGGTTTGTCAACTAGCGAAGTGGATGAGCGGGCAATTAAAGATTCCGAATATGTCTATCTGGAAGGATATCTGGTGGCTTCAGAACCTGGGCTTGAGGCGATGAAAGAAGCCAAGAATATCGCAGAAGAAAATGATGTGAAAACGGCTCTGACACTTTCAGATCCATCTATTGTAGGTGCATTTAAGTCTCAGTTTAAAGATGTAATTGGTGCATCTGTAGATCTGCTTTTCTGTAATGAAGAAGAAGCCAAAGCTTTTACAGGGAAAGATGATTTGATAGAAGCACGCGAGATGTTGAAGCAGGAAGCTAAGCGCTTTGTCATTACCCAAGGCAAAAATGGTGCAATGATTTATGATGGAGACACCTTCATTGACATCGAGCCTTACGACGTGAAAGCAGTAGATACCAATGGAGCAGGCGATATGTTTGCCGGAGCTTTTCTTTATGGAATTACGAATGGTTTAGGATTTGCAAACTCAGGCAAATTAGCCAGCCTAGCTGGATCAAAGATCGTAGCACAATATGGTCCAAGACTAAAGTGGCACGAAGCACAAGAAATCCTTCACCAACTAAAATAAAACTATGACAGGAATTGAATTATTGGGATGGGCCGGTTTTGGAATTTTAGTGGCGGCCTGGATCCCTCAAACATGGGACACTATTAAACAAGGAAGTACCTCAATGAACATCGCGTTCATCATTATGTATTTTAGCTCAAGTTTGATGCTTACCATTTACTCTGTGATTACAGGTGATCCTATTTTTACCGCACTGAATGCACTTTTAACCATTGGAAGCGGCATTAATATGTACTATAAACTCTTCCCGCGAAAAGAATTATGAGACTCACAAAACTCGTATTAGCTTCTCAGAATCCTCATAAAATAGAGGAATTAGAACAAATACTAGGTCCACTGGGGATTGAAGTCCTTTCAACGAAGGACTTTCCCGAGCTGGAAGAAGTAGTTGAAGATCGCCCAACTTTGCAGGGGAATGCTCTTAAAAAAGCAGAGTATGTTGCAAGTTTTACAGGACTGCCTGCTCTTTCTGATGATACTGGTTTAGAAGTTGATGCCCTTGATGGTGCTCCGGGTGTTTATTCTGCCAGGTACGCCGGTAAAAATGCCAGCTATCAGGATAATGTAGATAGGCTGTTAAAAGAATTGGCCGGTAAAGAAAATCGTAAGGCCCGATTCAGAACGGTTGTAGCACTTGTGAATGGGTTGGAAGAATTTACTTTTGAAGGAGTCTGTCACGGAAAAATCACAACTGCTGAAAAGGGAGATAAGGGATTTGGATATGACCCTGTTTTTCAGCCGGATGGTTTTGAGAAAACTTTTGCTGAACTCCATTCAGCTATCAAAAATGACATTTCTCATCGCGGCAAAGCCGTTCAAAAATTTGTGGAGTTCCTGAAAAAATGAAAAGAAATGGAAGCCGGGTTTCGATAATCAGTATTCTTTTTCTGGCAGCCATGTCTCTGTTTTCATGTTCAAACTATCAGAATCCAAATAACTTCACAGATGTATTTATCGGAACGGGCGGGCATGGGCACACTTACCCCGGTGCTACCGTGCCTTTTGGGATGATTCAGCCCGGACCTGTTAACGGAACAGAAGGCTGGGATTGGACTTCTGGATATCACTACTCGGATAGCCTGATTGCCGGATTTACCCAAACTCATTTAAGTGGAACCGGAATCGGGGACTTAAATGATATCCTCATCCAACCGGTAAATGGTTATGAAGATTTTGAGATAGATTCAAAATATCCGGATAAGCCTTTTTATACTTCAAAATTCTCACACCAGTATGAGAAAGCTGTTCCGGGTTACTACAGCGTTTTGCTTCAGGATTTTGACATCAATGCAGAGATGACCGCTACAGATCGGGTCGCAATGTACCGGTTTACCTACCCTGATTATGAGAACCGTTCTTTAATTATAGATCTCGGCTTTCGAATAAACTGGGATACTGTTGATTCCTCCAGAGTTGATAGTGTTGATGAAAACACGATTACCGGCTACAGGATGTCCTCGGGCTGGGCGAAAGATCAGCGGGTATATTTTGCGATGGAGTTCTCAGAACCTTTTAAGATTGGTCATTCAGAATCTCTGTTGGATACGGAGCAAGATGACTCAGTAGTTACAAGATGGGAAAGAGTTCAAATTGATTTCAAAAACCGAAGCGAGAAAATACTGGCCAAAGTAGCCATCTCTTCAGTAAGCGAAGCAGGTGCATTGAAAAATCTTTCCACCCTTAAAGAATGGGACTTCGATGAAACCCGGATTTTTGCTGAAATGGCCTGGCAAAAAGAGCTGGAGCAAATCAAGGTGACAGGAGGTAGAGACCGTAAAACAAAATTCTATACAGCTCTGTATCACACCAAAGTTGCACCGGTTTTATATTCTGATGTTGATGGAAAGTTCAGGGGCGGAGACGGCAAGGTCTATCAGGATTCTACATACCAACGCCATACGGTTTTTTCTTTATGGGATACTTTTCGGGCACAACATCCACTACTTACCATAACCAACCCGGATCGGGTAAATGATCTGATAAATACTATGCTCGATTTCTATCAGGAGACAGGATATTTACCGGTTTGGGAGCTCCACGGAAATGAAACGAATACGATGACGGGCTATCATGCCGTACCCGTAATCCTTGATGCTTACCAAAAAGGATATCGTGGCTTTGATGCTGAACTCGCTTTCGAGGCTATGAAAGCCAGCGCAATGCAAGACCATCGCGATACCGATTTATACAGGAAGTACCAATATGTACCCTCAGATTTAGGTCATGAATCGGTGACCAAAACTCTGGAATATGCTTACGATGACTGGTGTATTGCACAAATGGCATTCCTTTTAGAAAAAGAAGCAGAGTACGAACATTTTATAGTGAGATCGGGATTTTGGCAAAATTTGTATGATGAGGAAACAAAATTCATGCGGGGTAAAACAGCCGATGGAAATTGGATAACCCCTTTCGACCCCCTGCAATCTATTCACAACCAAAGCCCGAATTATACTGAGGGAAATGCGTGGCAACATAGCTGGTTTGTTCCTCATGATGTGGAAAGACTTATCAACAAAATAGGTGGGGATAAAGCGTTCATTTCCCGTTTAGATTCTATGTTCAATATGCCTTCTGTGTTAACCGGAGAAGATATCTCACCAGATATTTCTGGTATGATTGGACAGTATGCGCATGGAAATGAACCGAGTCACCACATAGCGTATTTATATAATTTTGCAGGAGCTCCATGGAAAACCCAGAAGCTGGTTAGTCAAATTATGGACAGCCTATATACTATCGAACCAGATGGACTGACGGGCAACGAAGACGCAGGGCAAATGTCTGCATGGTATGTACTCAGCTCAATGGGTTTTTATCCTGTTAATCCGGCAAACAGTGTTTACGTATTGGGAAGTCCGCGTTTTGAAGAAGTTGAGATCACTTTGCCGGGGGAGAAAAGCTTTAACATTCGGGCTGAGAAATTGAATGATCAAAATGTGTACATTCAGTCAGTAAAATTAAATGGTGAGTCTCTTCAGAGAAGTTATATAACTCATGCTGAGGTCGTGAGTGGAGGCGAGTTGATTTTTGAGATGGGAAGTAGTCCAAATAAAGAATGGGCGAAAAAGAAAGATCAGCGACCACCTAATATGGTATATAATAACTGAGAGTGAAAACGGATACCCATCCATAAAAGATAGAAAGATGATAAATCGAAAGAGTTTTTTAAAAACATCGCTATTGGCAATAGCGCCTTTAAACTTTTCGGGACTGCTAAAGGAAAAACCAAAAAAAGGGAAGAAGCCCGTTGTAATTTCAACCTGGCACACAGGAACCGACGCCAATAAAGCAGCTTGGGAAGTGCTATCGAAAGGAGGTTATGCTTTAGATGCCGTAGAAAAAGGAGTTATGGTTGAAGAGGCAAACCCCAAGAATATAACGGTAGGTTACGGTGGACGCCCGGATCGGGATGGAAATGTGACCTTAGATGCTTGTGTGATGAATGAAGATGGAAACTGTGGAGCTGTAGCATTCTTGCAGGATATCATGCATCCAGTTTCTGTAGCCCGTAAAGTGATGACCGAAACCCCGCATAGCTTACTGGTAGGTGTAGGTGCTAAGAAATTTGCTTTAGAGCAGGGGTTCAAAGAGACGAATCTATTAACCAAGAAGTCTGAAGAAGAGTGGGAAGAATGGCTCAAGAATTCTGAATATGAGCTGGAAATAAATGTTGAAAACCACGACACCATCGGAATGTTGGCTTTAGATGAAGATGGAAGAGTTTGTGGAGCTTGTACCACAAGTGGAGCAGCTTATAAGATGAATGGAAGGGTTGGTGATTCTCCAATTATTGGTTCGGGCTTATTTATTGATCCAAAAGTTGGTGGTGCTGTAGCCACTGGAGCCGGAGAGGAAGTAGTAAAGACCGCTGGGAGCCATTTAGTAGTGGAGATGATGCGAGCCGGACATTCTCCCGAAGAGGCTTGCAAAATTGCCATTGAGCGAATTTTAGAACGTTATCCCGGGGACCCCAAAAAAATACAGGTAGGCTATATAGCTTTGAATAATGAAGGTGTTTACGCCGGTTACAGTATTCAGGAAGGCTTTGATGTATCAGTTTATAATGCTGATGGTAACCGAGCTGAACCAACTGAATATCTAATATAAGCCGGATACTCAATGCAATTCTCTCCCATCGATTATATCGTTATTGTAGTATATCTGGTGGGAGTGGCAATTCTTGGACTGAAATCATCCGGTAAGCAAACTTCAAATAAAGACTACTTTTTAGGTGGTGATGGGATCCCATGGTGGGCTGTTTTGTTTTCCATTGTGGCCACTGAAACAAGTACGCTCACCTTTATCAGTATTCCTGCTGTGGCTTATGGCGGCAACCTTACTTTTTTGCAAATTACGGTGGGTTATATCATTGGGCGGGTGTTTGTAGCACTTTTCTTTTTGCCTAAATATTATGAAGGTGATCTGCTCACTGCCTATACCTTCCTTGAGAAGCGGTTTGGTGATGGCATGCGGAATGCTGCCAGTACTACTTTCATGATTACCCGACTGCTGGCCGACGGTGTTCGGCTATTTGCAACGGCTATTCCTTTAGCCATTATTTTGAGATTGGGCGGAGCTTTTTCTGGCTGGGGTGACTTAGAATTATACATCGTTTCTATTTGTGTGATTACAGCCATTACCCTCATCTATACCTTTTTTGGAGGGATTAAAGCTGTTGTATGGATGGACTTCGTTCAAATGATTGTGTACATCGGGGGGGCATTTATTGCAGTTGGTGTTCTGTTGGGGAATTTACCTGCCGGATTTGAACTGCCATCCGAAAAGCTCCAACTCATCAACCTTGGGTTTGATATGAGCTTTAAAGAATTTATAGCTCAGCCTTACACTCTTATTACAGCCATTGTTGGAGGCGCTGTTTTCTCGCTTGCTTCTCATGGAACGGATCAGCTATTGGTGCAGCGAGTGCTTGCAACACGTGATTTAAAGTCCGGCCAGAAAGCAATGATCTGGAGTGGGGTTTTAGCAGCTTTGCAATTTGCTCTTTTTATGGGGATTGGCTTACTGCTCTTTATGTTTTATGAGGGAATGTCAGCTACCGATATGGGATTGGCAACTACGGATGAAGTCTTTGCAAAATTCATCGTAGAGCAGCTTCCGGTGGGCATCTCGGGTCTTATTGTAGCTGCATTGTTTGCGGCTGCTATGAGTAGCCTGAGTTCGTCTCTGAACTCCCTGGCATCTTCAACCACCTTTGATTTGTATAAGCCCTATTTCGGTAAAGACAATAACGAAGCCGAAGACTTATCTATTTCCCGCAAAATTACGATGGGGTGGGGTGTGATTCTAACTGCCTCAGCAATTTTCTTTGCGGTGCTTCAGCTGCAGGGTGGCGAGCGCCCAGCTATTGTAGAGCTTGGGTTGGGGATAGCATCATACACTTACGGCGGATTATTGGGAGCGTTCTTACTTGGGATGTTTTTCCCCAAGCCCGATAAAACCGATGCCATGATTGGGTTTTTCTTTGGGCTGATCTCATTGCTATTCATGGTTCAGGGGCCTATTCAAAATATCTTACCGGGGGATGGCTTAGCCATTGCCTGGCCACTTTACACCTTGGTCGGCTCAACAATTGTGGTTATTGTAGGCTCACTTTCAGCAAGAATTAGAGGATCGAAAAATGGATAGTAACAAACAGTTGATTCATAAACTTTACTTAGCACTCAAAGAGCAGGATGCCAAAACCATGCTGAGTTGCTATCACGAAAAAGCCACTTTTAAAGATCCTGTATTTGAACTTCATTCAAAAAGTGAAATTGATGATATGTGGACGATGCTTTGCAGTCGTGCCAAAGAGTTTGAGCTTACTTTTGATGAAGTAGAAGCTGATGATTCAACCGGTTCAGCACATGTAGAAGCCAAATATCTATTTTCAGCTACCGGCCGTAAAGTTCACAATAAAATTGATGCTAACTTCCAGTTTCAGGATGGACTGATTATCGAGCATAGAGATTATTTTGATTTTTGGCGATGGAGCAGGTACGCTTTGGGCCTGCCCGGGTATTTGCTTGGCTGGACTCCATTTCTGCAAAAGAAAGTGCAAAAAGAAGTCCGCAATAGCATGGAGAAGTTTAGGGGATAATTTCTTAGAAAGACTGATATCCTGACTGGCAGCGAATGTTTTATTTGTCATAATTGTAATACTATCAAACCACAAAAAGATAGAAATATGGCACATACACTCAAGATAAAAGACATTCAGAACGTAACGCACGACGTAAAAAGCTTCACTATTGAAAAACCGGATGGCTACGATTTTGAGCCGGGGCAGGCCACGGAAGTAGCTATTGATAAAGATGGATGGAGAGAAGAGAAACGTCCATTTACCTTCACTTCTCTGCCTGAAGATGATGAGCTTGAATTCACCATAAAGATTTATCCAGAGCATGACGGAGTAACCGAGCAGATCGGGAAGCTGGAAGTTGGAGATGCTTTCTTGGTTGATGATGCTTGGGGAACCATTCAGTACGACGGCGAAGGAGTCTTTATAGCAGGTGGGGCTGGAGTAACACCATTTATAGCTATTCTGCGAGATCTTAACAAAAATGGTGAGATCGGAAATAACACCCTCATCTTTTCCAACAAAACAGAAAAGGATATTATCCTGCAAAAAGAATTTGAGGATATTCTGGGGAATCAGTTCATCAATGTGATTACAGATGAAGAACCATCGGGAGACCATGTTTTCTTAGATGGATTTATCGATAAGGAATTTCTGGCTTCACTAATTAATGACTTTGATCAGCCGTTTTACGTATGTGGTCCAGGTCCTTTTAATGATGCGATTATGGGATATTTGAAAGAGCTAGGGGCCGACCCGGAAGCATTAGTTTTTGAGGAGTGATATAATCCTTTATCAAGATTTGAGTAGTCTTTCTGACCATCTTTGTTCCTTCCCTACTTCGCTGGCTCTTGCAAGGAAGGAGAAGCCTAAAAGAGAGCTGGAGTAGATTCTTCTTTAAGTATCAAAAAATAGAATCTGCTATTGATTGATGAGAGGCGTCCTCTTTCCCTTTTCAAAGGGAAAGAGACAGAGATAGGGTTTTGAGAAGTAGGCTTAAGCTGTATTCAATGGCAACCCTGCATTTAAATGCTTTTATTAGTGAGACAATCAAACTCACTCATTTACTTATAAATTTATGCGACAGAAGCTGCTCAGTGAAGGCGCCAAGGAACTTTCTTATGAAATCCGTGAGATTGTTAAGAAGGCAAATATCCTTCAGAAGGAAGGCGTTGAAATCACCTGGGAGAACATCGGCGATCCCATCCAGAAAAATGCCAAAGTACCCGAATGGATAAAAGAAATTATCCAAGATTTAGCAGCAGATAACATCACCTATGGATACAGTGATTCAAAGGGAGAACTTGAAACCCGAGAATTTCTTGCAGCCAGAAATAATGAGATGGGTGGAGCTCAAATTACCGCCGATGACATCCTCTTTTTTAATGGGTTGGGTGATGCCATCTCAACGCTCTATCAATATTTAAATTCTACATCCCGTGTTATAGGACCCTCTCCGGCTTACTCAACACATTCTTCCGCGGAAGCTGCGCACGCCAACCACAAGCCGCTAACGTATAAATTAGATCCGGAGAACAGCTGGTATCCGGACATGGAAGACTTGCGGAATAAAGTGGAGTTCAACCCGAATGTAGTAGCTATTCTGCTCATCAATCCGGACAACCCGACCGGGATGGTATATCCAAAAGAGATTCTGGATGGCATAGTGGCTCTGGCTAAGGAGTTTGACTTGATGCTGATTTCAGATGAAATCTATCATCACATCACCTATAACGGTGCCCGTTCATATGCTCTTTCGGAAGTTATTGATGATGTGCCAGGTATTGCGATGAAGGGAATTTCAAAAGAAATGCCATGGCCGGGTGCAAGATGTGGATGGATTGAATGCTATAATCGTGATAAAAGCTCTGAGTTCGATCAATTATGCAATGCGCTTGACGATGCAAAGATGATTGAAGTTTGCTCAACGACGCTTCCCCAAATGGCGATCCCAAAAATTTTGGGTGATCAGCGTTTTACTGAATACCGTGATGCTTTGAATAAAAAAATAGGATGGCGCAGCACCTTTATTGCCGATACCCTTTCGGAAGTGCCCGAATTAATTATTAATAAAACCTATGGGGCTTTCTACAATACCATTGTTTTCAAGGAAGGGGTTTTGAAAGATAATCAGTCACTCGAAATAGAGAATCCGGTGGTTAAAAAGAAAGTAGAGGATTGGGTAGAAGGTGTACCGCTCGATTTTCGATTTGTCTATTATTTATTAGGGGCTACAGGTATCTGCGTGGTTCCTATCTCTTCTTTTTGCTCAAATTTGCTCGGATTTAGGGTTACACTGTTGGAGGAAGACGAAGAGCTTCTCAAAAAGACCTTTACGCAAGTCCGTGATTCTATTCGGGAATACCTCGATTCTTAGGCGATAATACGGGCTAAAATAGCCCTAAAACCGAAATTCGCAACCGAGTAGTTATTTTCTTTTCTTTGAGAGCAATCATCAATGAATGAAAACATGACGCACGGCACGCACAACGCGGTTTATGATCCGCGAAATGAAGATGTACTGATTTACGTGAACGGGGAGCTTTTCCCTCGTAACGAAGCCAAGATCTCTGTTTTTGACAGCGGCTATTTGGTAGGTGATGGAGTGTGGGAAGGATTCCGCCTTCACAAAGGCGTATTGGTTTTTCTAAAAGAACATTATGACCGTCTTTTTCAGGGAGCCAAAACAGTCGGCATGGATTTGAAGATGTCGCGTGAAGAAATCACCGAAGCCATATGGAAAACACTGGATGCCAATGAGATGAAAGATGGGGTCCACGTTCGGTTGATGTTTACAAGAGGAATTAAAAAGACGCCGTCACAAGATCCCCGACTGACCGTTTCTGGCCCAAATTTGGTTATAATAGCCGAATACAAAAAAGCCGATCCTGAAAGCCGTGATCGGGGCGTTACTTTATTTACCAGTACCATACGTCGCGGTTCACCCGACTATCTTGATCCAAGACTGAACTGCCACAGTAAGATTCACGAAGTGCAGGCATTGGTTCAAGCATTAGAAGCCGGCGCAGATGAAGCGTTGATGCTGGATATAAATGGATTTGTATCAACATGTAATGCCACCAACTTTTTTATGATAAAAGATGGCGAGGTCTGGACCTCGACCGGTCAGTATTGCATGAATGGTATTACTCGCGGTAAAGTTATTGAAGTTTGTGAAGAAGAAGGGATTCCCTGTTATCAAAAGAATTTTTCGTTGTTTGATGTATATGGAGCAGATGAAGCTTTTGTAACTGGAAGTTTTGGCGGGCTCACTCCCGTTACAGAAATTGATGGACGTACTATTTCAGAATCTGGTCCCGGAGAATTAACTCAACGCTTACAGAAGTTGTATGAAGAAGCGATTGAGCAAGGAGTGAACAAAGTAAAAGTGTAACCATTTAATATAATGTAGTTGCCCCAAAGTAGAATGAAGTTGAGTGGGCAATTCAAATAAGGAAAACAGAACATATGTTAAAGACAAAACGAATTTGCTTGTGGAGCGGTCCACGAAACATCTCAACGGCGCTGATGTATTCATTTGCACAGCGCAGCGACTCCACCGTATTTGATGAGCCGCTTTACGCTCATTATCTATCTTCAACGAATGCGGCTGAGTACCACCCCGGTGCTAAAGAAGTGCTTGAAAGCCAGGAAAATGATGGCCAAAAAGTGGTCGATGAAATATTCTTGGGAGATTACGACACGCCAATCGCATTCTTTAAAAACATGTCTCACCATTTGGTGAACCTTGACTGGGATTTTCTCGGTGAGATGGTTAATGTGATATTAACACGTCCGCCCAAAGACATGCTCCTTTCTTACGCTAAGCATGTTAAAAACCCAACAATGCAGGATGTGGGTTATGAGAAGCACTTAGAGATAGTTAAATATCTGCATGCTATCGATAAGAAGCCTTTGATTGTTGACTCTAAAGATATCCTGCAGTATCCACAATCACGCTTACGGGAACTGTGTGGAACATTGGGTATTCCTTTTGATGAAGGTATGCTGAAATGGCCTGCGGGACCACGAAAAGAAGATGGAGTGTGGGCGAAGCATTGGTATCACAATGTGCACCGTTCAACAGGCTTCCGGTCTTATAAGTCAAAAAATGAAGAACTCCCTGAAAACCTGAAAGAACTGCATGATCAGTGCCAGGAAGCGTACGAAGAACTGCTCGAGTTAGCTTAAGTCAGAGGTTTTGATCTTTTTGGATACGGCGCAGGGCGACAAATCCAGTGGTCAAAGTACAAATTATAGCCCTCGTTCCGACGCTCTGCGTCGGAACGAAAAAGCAACGTTATTCAATAAAACAGAAAACCCCAGCTTCAAGCCGGGGTTTTTTAGTTTCAAATATTTTGAAAAGGGTTAGAGTACAATCGTCTCTGTACGCTTAGGTCCGGTTGAAATAATAGTAAACTTCACGCCTAAATATTCTTCAACAAAAGAAATATAAGACTGTGCAGTTGCCGGTAATTTGTCCCAGTCGGTAACGCCTTCGATAGAGTTCTTCCATCCCGGAAGGGAAGTATAGACCGGCTCAACATTTCTTATATCTTCTAGCGAAAGAGGATAGACATCCGTCTCTTCGCCATTTAATTTATAGGCCGTGCAGACTTTGATTTCCTCAAAGCCGTCCATTACATCCATTTTTGTTAGCGTAAGCTCGTTGATGCCATTCAGTTGAACAACATATTTCAAAGCTACTAAATCAAGCCAGCCACAACGGCGAGGTCGCCCGGTGGTTGCTCCAAACTCAGCTCCTTTTTTGCGAAGCTCTTCGCCGGTTTCATCCAACAGCTCGGTAGGGAAAGGGCCGTTTCCGACACGGGTACAATACGCTTTGGTGATTCCCATCACTTTATCGAGTGCTGTAGGAGGAATTCCTGATCCGGTACATGCACCGCCTGAAGTAGGTGATGAAGATGTAACATATGGATAGGTTCCGTGATCTACATCCAGCATGGTGCCTTGAGCACCTTCAAGCAGAATAGACTTGCCATTCTTGATGCCTTCATGCATCAGGTTTGTTGTATTGCAGATGTAAGGCTCCAGCGTTTTGATGGAGTCTTCCAGTTCAGCCAGCAAGTCATCAGTGCTAAGAGTAGGCTCTTTGTAGAGATTTTCAAGCGCAAAGTTGATGTCTTTCAGATTCTGATCAATTTTCTCACGAAGTACATCGCGATCAAGCAGATCTACCATACGAATACCAACGCGGGAAACTTTACTGACATAAGCCGGGCCGATTCCTCGTCCCGTGGTGCCGATAGCGTCACCGCCCCTGCGTTTTTCTTTGAGTTGATCAAGCAATTTATGGTAGGGGAGAATAACATGTGCAGTTTGGCTGATGAAGAATCGCCCTTCAAGGCTGAAGCCCATCTCCTTAACACCGTTGATTTCTTCGACCAGTGCAATAGGGTCTATAACAACACCATTGCCAATTACGCAGTTGGCATCACCATTAAAAATTCCAGAAGGAATAAGGTGCAGAACTACTTTTTTGTCGTCGAATTTAAGGGTGTGCCCGGCATTAGCTCCACCTTGAAAGCGAACTACATAATCAGCCTTATTGCTGAGGAGGTCAACAATTTTGCCTTTCCCCTCATCACCCCATTGTGCTCCTATAACAACTCTTGTACTCATAATGTGTCAATAAAAAAGGGGTGCAAAACACCCCTTAGATTCAATTTTTGTTTAAATATCACTCTTCAAAAGATTCAGCGGCTTCTTCTACAGATTTGTAGTGTTTGAAGACGGTGATCAATTTAGTGACAATCAACAGGCTTTCGATCTTATCGGTAGCATTTGCAATGCGAAGATCACCACCAGCTTTGCGCATGGTAGTAAGGGCTCCAATGAGCATACCAAGACCTGAGGAGTTCATAAATTTCACTTTACCAAGATCCACAACAATATTGGTTTTATCGCTGTCGATTAGTTCGTGAAGTTTCTCGTTCAAGCTAACGGCATCAGGGCCACCCATTACGTTTCCCTTGAATTCGATAACTACACTGCTGTAGCGTTCTGATGTATTAAAGCTCATAGATTTCCTGTTGTTTTAGTTTTAAGATTTTTGTGTACGTGCTTCAAGTTCAACAACCAACGAGCTGGCTACAAATAGCGAACTGTAAGTACCAAGTACAATACCGATTAAGAGTGCAAAAGAAAAGCCTTTCAACACTTCACCGCCGAAAATAAACAGCACAGTTACCACAAACAAGGTAGTTATAGAAGTTATGACTGTACGGCTAAGCGTGTCGTTAAGACTTTTGTTTACCATGGGCATAAAATCCATTCCTTTGTGCACATTGGAGTTCTCACGAATACGGTCAAATACTACTACCGTATCGTTCAATGAGTAACCCACAATAGTCAGGAAGGCGGCAATAATAGCCTGATCTACCTGAAGGCTGAATGGAACCAAATCTCCCAAAATGGTAAATATACCAAGTACAATTACAACATCATGGATAAGGGCTGCAACAGCACCTGCTGAAAAGGTCCAGTTACGGAATCGAATCAGGATGTAGAGGAAGATAATCACCATGGCGTAGATAACAGCCTGGAGAGCACCGGACTTGAGATCTTCCGCAAATCGGGGCCCTACCACATCAGTTTTAATAACAAGGAAGGGGTTATCCGGGTACAACTCGCTTACTGTTGAGGTAATTATTTGCTGTACTTCATTAATAGGTTGTTCATTGTCGGTACGGATGAGGATCTCACTTTCAGAACCGAACAGTTTAAGTTCTGGAGTAGCTCCAAGTGGCTCGGAGAGATTCGATCTCATGTCAACAACACTTACGGGGTTTTCGAAATCAAGAACGAATTCTTTTCCGCCTTTGAAGTCGATGCCGTACTGTAGTCCTTTGGTTAAAATAGCACCAACAGAAGCTAAGAACAGGACTGCTGAAACGATATAGGCAATCTTTCTTGCTCCGTTAAAGTCAAAATTAGGGGTTTCAAACCATCTCATAATATTTATTCCTTTAGTCGTTTAAATTTCTTTTGTATTAACCGAAGCTTACTGCGCTTTGCTTGGCTTGAGTTAGGTAATCAACAACAACACGTGTGATTACAATAGCGCTAAATAAGGAGGCTACAATACCGGCCATCAGTGTAACCGCAAAACCTTTGATAGGACCTACTCCAAAACTGAATAGGATGATACCCACAAAGAAGGTGGTTACGTTGGCATCAACAATAGCACTCATAGCATTGGCATAACCTGCTTCAATTGAGGCCTTAAGCGTTTTACCGGTGCGCTGTTCTTCACGAATTCGGTCAAAGATTAGCACGTTGGCATCTACCGCCATACCAATGGTTAATACAATACCAGCTATACCAGGAAGGGTTAGCGTGGCTTTGAAGGCAGCTAAAATTCCAAGAATGAAAACGATATTAAGCAGGAGTGCGATATCAGCAATTCCACCACCGGTTCGGTAATAGATAATCATGAATATGGCAACAACACCTAATCCAAATAGGATAGAGTTTAAACCGGCCTGGATAGATTCAGCTCCTAAAGTTGCACCTACCGTACGTTCTTCAAGAATTTCGAGTGGGGCAGGAAGCGCACCTGAAAGCAGGATGTTAACCAAATCCTCAGCTTCATCAACACCGTCTAATCCAGTAATGGAAGAACGACCGTTTGAGATTTTGGTTTGTACGTTAGGATATGAGAATACGTATCCATCCAATACAATAGCTACCGGCTTACCAATGTTAGCACCTGTAATTCTGCCCCATTTTCGGGCACCTTCACTATTCATGCTCATTGATACTTCAGGCACGTTAGTGGCAGGATCGAATTGCACGGTGGCTGCTTCAATAACATCACCGGTTAGCTCGATTTGAGTTCTTACACCAATAAGCTGGTAAAGATCTTCTCCGCCTTGCCCGGGAAGTGGGCTTGCGCTCCACATCATAGTTGTACTTCTCGGCATGAAGCGGCTTACAGCATCAGCAGTCAGCAGGTCCATCACGCGTGAAGTATCGTCAGCTGTAGCGTATCCAACTAAATAAGGGCTTTGAGCCGGCACCAACACTTCTTCTAAAGGATTGAATTGATTGGTTGCGGCCGTGTCAGCTGTGTCAGAATCTGATTGGAAATTGTCGTAATACTCGTAAACTGAATTTACAAAAGAACGAAATTCCTGAGCATCAGCAGCCAGGCGGAATTCAAGACGTGCTGTTCCTTTTAGGAGACTACGTACACGTTCTTTGTCTTCCACACCAGGAAGCTCAACCACGATTCGGTTGTTGCCTTGCTTTACAATAGAAGGCTCAGTTACACCGTAGCGGTCAACACGGGTACGGATAATTTCTATAGCACGATCAAGTGCAGATGTGCGCTGTGCTTTGAGGAAAGTCGCAATTTCTTCATTTGAAGAACGGCGAGTGATATCCATCGCGTCATTTCTGTAATAACGGCTAAGTCTGGCATCAGGATCTCGTGATTCAAATTCAGCAACCATCTCATCAATGAAATCTGAATCGTTTTCTAGTGATCGTTCTGCTGCTACGTCAATGACGTCATTAATTAACTCGTCGGCATCTTCACCCGCTAATTCGCGAATGAGCTGAGGTACGCCAACTTCAAGCGTTACGTGCATACCACCCTGAAGGTCAAGACCAAGAGATAGAATGTTTGAGCGAAGTTCTTCCAGCTTTTGCTGGTTGTCTTCCTTGTACTGAGCTTCTTCGGAAGGACTAAGTTCTTCCATATAATTTTGCTCTAAAGACCATAAGATCGTTGGGTACAGGTAGAACAGTGTTAGGGCTAAAAACGCCACTATACAACCGATTTTAAATCCGTTTCCTTGCATAATTTTGTGTATTTGTAGTTGGTTAGATAAAAGTTTGAATAAAAGGGAATTGTAAGCCGGGAGGTTATTTCACTCAGAGCTCACAAATAAAAAAAAGTAAGAGGGGATAGCCTATGGCGCACCGATAGCCGTGCCGCCTGAAAGGGGAGAAATATTGAAATTCAATGCTTCAGAAGCAGGAGTTGCTACTGAACCTGATAAAACCAGGGTGTTAAAAGTCTTTTGTTTTTGAAGGTCGTGTCCAGCAAAAGCTAATCCATCAATAGGAAGTATAGAGTGTGGTTTGGCCTGCTTAACGATAACGGCTTTACCCATTCCTGAAGAGGACTGATAAGCATTCCATTCTTTAAGAAGTAACTGGAAGACCTCATTTTCGTCTTTGGACTGAGCGTCGACCGGAAGTTCGAAATCATCCGAATGTGCTTTTACGAGTGCAGAAGCCTTACGAATAATGGACTCTAACTCATCATTGCTGCTCTGTAGATCCTTTATCTGGTCATAAACAGAAGCATTATTGCCCGTCTTCAAATTAGATTGAAGCCAGCTGGTAAATGCATCATGGTCAGCTTGCTCACTAACAGGCTTCATAAAATAAAGCACCATTCCTGCAAGCAACAGGCATACATTAACCGTTCGGGCGATATGTGTGCGGAAAAATTCCATTGGGCGCAAAATATAACGAACTAAACACCAATAATGAACTGAAAATTATGTTCGATATCAGAGATTCGAAAACTAAGATTACATGGCTTTTATGAGAATAAGCCTTTGGTAATAGCAAAGCGAACTGCGGATGCCCGGGAGTGAACATGAAGCTTTTTGTAGATACTCTTTATATGCACCCTAACGGTGTGTGGACTTATAAAAAGTCGATCAGCCAGAAGTTCGGCAGTTAGGTCATCTACAATACCTTCCAGGATATCCATTTCCCGATCGGTGAGGGAGAACTCTGCTTGTACTTCTTCTTTTTTCTTTGATTTACTCTCTTGAACATTCTGTACGTACATCATCAGCTTGGAAGCAATTTTTGGAGATAGAGCTGCTCCGCCGTCCATAAGCTCTTCCATGGCATCAACATACTTTTGGATCGGATCGTCTTTGAGTAGATATCCGGAAGCACCTGCATGGATAGATTGAAATATCTTGTCCTCTTCCTCAAAAACCGTTTGAATAAGTATATCGATCTCCGGATAAGCAGCTTTGATTTCACGAGTTGCTTCGATGCCAGATTTACCGGGCATTTCAATGTCCATCAAAATGATCTGAGGCCGCATGCTGTCGGGTAACCTGTTGAGCATGTCCATGCTTTCCCGGGCATTGGTGGCATGCATCACAATTTGCAGGTGATCATAAAAAGATAAGCGGGTTTTTAACCGCTCGGCTACTTTTAACTGATCTTCAACTATTCCTATTCGTATATCCATTGCACAAAAGAACGTATTTAATAGGCTAAGGTAAATACCTTAATCAGGGTATATCAGGGATGGAAAGAGTGATCTGGGTTTCCTGTCCAGGACTACTTTCAACCTGTAAATCAGCCCTCATACTATCAGCCCTTTTTTGCATATTGATGAGTCCGTAGCCGTTGTTTTTCGACTTCTCAACGTCAAAACCGGAGCCATTATCCTTGATGATAACATTTAAGCCACTGTCATTTTGCTCGAAAAGAATCTGAAGGCAATCCGCGTTGGAGTATTTTTTTGCATTATTCAGTGCTTCCTGAATAATCCGCATGAGGTTTAAAGAAAGGGTTGGATTCAGACTGATTGATTTTTCTACGTTAGACACGACCTCTCCCTTCATGTCTCCAAGATATCGCTGCTGTTTGCCAACGTATTCCTTGATGTGATCGAGAAACTGGGAGAAGTCAATTTTGTCTTTATCCATAAGCCAGATAGTTTCTCGTAAATCGGCCATAGCACTTCGGGCATCCGTATCTAGAGCCGATAGGATTTTTACCGCTTCATCTTGCTGGTCTTTCTGAATATGCAAATTCCCAATTTCGATTCCGGTTATCAGGTTTGAAATTTGAGACCCTACGTTATCGTGCAGATCTCTGGAAATCCGTTCCCGCTCTTTGTGGATCTTATTCTCCATTTCTGCTTTTGCTAACTGAATCTGGAGTTCATTCTCCCGCTCAACATTTTTCCTTTTAATTTTCTGTTGGCGCAGAATCATGCCGGATATAAAAAACCCTACAAATAAAGCACTTGCCAGTGCGCTAAGAATCCAGTTCTGTTGCCTTACTTTCAATTGCTCAGAGCTTAATTCTGCCTGCTTGATTGCTAATTCCTTTTCCTTCTGTTCTGTTTCGAATTGAACTTCAAGTTCAGCTAGCCGAGCATCGGTACTTTCGTTTACTCTTTCTTCCCGAAAAGAATTAAACAATTTTTGATAATGCAGAGCTGAGTCATACATCGCCTTTGATTCAAAAAGTCCGGCTAGCTGGTTAAAATTATGTTCTGCCAAATGATGGTAGTCGATGTTTAATGCCATTTGTAGCGAGGACCGGAAATTGTCAAAAGAAGATTCTACATCGCCTTGTTCCTGGTATAGAGAAGCAATGTTTGTAAGATCAATGGCCATGCCGGAAGAATCTTTCATTTGACCTTTTAAACGAAACGATTCCTGAAGATAGCCGATAGCCTGTTCGTAGTCTTCTAATTCTTGGTAGGCATTGCCTAAATATCCATATGAATAAGCAATCCCCAGGGTGTCTTTATTTTGGACTTTTATATCGAGTGATTGGTTCACAAAATAAATGGCGCTATCTACTTGAGACTGATTGAGCTTAACAATGCCATAATTGTTATAAGCATCTGAAAGCTCACGAGATTGTGGAAATGCTCTCAATAACTGAATACCACGCTGCATAAAATACTCAGCTCGGTCCATATCTCTTCTCCTAACGCCCCAGCCAAGTTCAGCAAATCCATCTCCGGCTTCCAAAAGCATATCAAGTTCTTCATATAAGCTGATGGATCTTATTCGATATTCAATGCTTTCGTCCCAGTCTCCCAAGTAGCTTTTGGCGATCGACATGTTTGCCAGAATCTCAGCTACTGCTTCCTTCTCATCTTCTGATTCAGCCAAAAGCTGGGCTTCATATAAAAAGGTGAAAGCTTCCTCAGGTTTACTCGTGATGTACTGAAAAGTAAGAGCACGTGCAGAATCAATAGTAACTTCTGCTGTACTATCTGAATCTTGACCGAAGGTCAAACCCGTGCCGGACAGAAAAAATAAAAACAGAAAGAATAGAAAGCCTTTGTTATAAATCCCCATAAAGTAATTACCCCAAATTTTAAAGCAGCGGAAATATATTTATATGGAATTAATAAACAAAGAGTATGTAGTACTGTGCTTTTTTATCTTGTTGAAAAGGTCTTTACCACAACAAAACAGAGTGTTTTTCTCTTAGATTTTGGTTATCTGTAGAGAATAATTTTAGAGATCACATTTATTCATTCGAGAACGTTGGGCAAATTTATCGAAAAATATAGGGGACTTGTTTCCATCGTTGTCGGCGTTGTACTTAGCGTATTGGTACTACTTCTCTGGCTGGGTAATCACCGTAATATTCAGGAAACAAAACTTAACAAAATAGAAGAAACCGCCCAGCTCATAACTCTTCAGTTCGAAAGAAAGGTTCAAGAAAACATAAACAGCTTGTTGAATCTGAAAAAAAGATTGGAAGTGACCGAGGGAGCTTATTTCGACTATTGGGAATATGATGCAAGTAACATCATCAGCCAAGACTCATCTATTAGGTTTGTTGAATGGATTGACAGCACTATGGTAATTCGAAAGGTTGAACCCTTTGAGAGTAACAAAGAAGCTATTGGGTTGGATATTTCAAAACTGGATTATAGAAATACAACCTGGATACAGGCAACCCGGGATTCTGTGATCAATTTCACTAACTGGTTGACTCTTGTCCAAGGGCCTAATGCTTTTTTGGTGGATGCCCCCGTTTATTATGACGGCAACTTACAAGGTACGATCACAGCGGGTATGAATTTCACTTCAGACTTTAATAGTGTGATGAAAAGCTTAAACCAGTATCACATCGAGATTGTTGATGGTCAGGGGACACTTTTTTATCGCTACGACGAAGCAAACAATTATACAAGCCCAAAAAATTTTGCCATATCAAACAGTTTAGAACTTCCAGGCACCAATTCGAATCCTTGGACTGTTACCGTGTATCCAAACTACATTTTTGAGGAGGAAAACTCATTCTTGAATTCCATTTTTAACCTGACAATAGGGTTATTAATGTGTTTGATAATATCCATCTTGCTGTATTTCATGCAAACTGCTTTTGTAGCTCAAAAATCTGCATATCGGGCTAACCAAAGGATTCGTGCACTTATTGAATCATCCCCAATGGCTATTTATACCCTTGATAAATACGGTATTGTAAGTGATTTTTGGAATAAAGCAGCCGAAGAGATGCTTGGGTGGACTCAGGAAGAGGCATTAGGGAAGTTTTTGCCACATGTCCCTGATAATCAAAAAGAACACTTTGAAGAGCTTATGAAAATAGGCATGGATGAGGGGAAGATTAAGAACAAAGATATTGTTCGTTTCAAAAAAGATGGCAGCCCTATTTATCTGCGCTTAAACGTAAGTCAGATTATTGGCGACAGTTCAGAAAATAAGCAAATGTTAGCTATCGTTGAGGATGTAACTAAAGAGAAGGAGTACAAGGAGCAGCTAGAGAATTCAGTACATGAAAAAGAGGTGCTGCTTTCAGAAGTTCATCATCGGGTAAAAAATAATCTGGCAATTATCGTTGGGTTGATCGAACTACAGAAAGAAGGGCTTAGTGATGAAGATTTGAAAATAATTCTCAATCAAACCCAAAACCGGATCTTCTCTATATCCGGGGTGCACGAGCTGCTTTACAATACCGATAGTTTTACTGAGATTTCGTTTGAAGAGTACGCTATAAAACTGATTGATCGTATCCGAGGAATGTTTGAAAGCAGAGGAAAGCATATTTCTTTCAAACACGAATTCAATTCTACAAACCTAAATATTAATCAGGCGATTCCACTTGGGTTATTATTGAATGAACTTATTACAAACTCTTTTAAACACGCATTTGATAAAGGTGAGGGAACCATCAGCATAAGCCTTCGGGAGGATAAAGGGGAAATAAAGGTGATCTATAAAGATGATGGAAAAGGATTTAGTGATGACATCTTTGAAAGCTCAACTACAATGGGTGTGACCCTCATTAAAACATTACTCGACCAACTCGGAGCTGATCACAAATTGGAAACAGAAAGTGGCTTCAGCTTAACATTTACATTTAAAGTGAAGGAAAAAGGATCTCATTCAAATATTTAGAATCTAATTTAACAAGACTTAAGTATCGTTAATTAATTATGAAAAACTCTATTGGTATCATTGGAATGGGCTGGGTTGGAGCCAGCGTAGCAATTAGTATTTTGAATCGGGGAATCTGTAAAAATTTGCTGGTTAACGACTTGAATATGGATATTGCCGAGGGAGAAGCTATGGACCTTAATCATGGTTCATCTTTTTATCCTAGTGCAAAAGTAAAACCGGCCTCGATTGAAGAGATGGTTGATTGTGACGCCATTGTTGTGACAGCAGGAAGAGGGGGAGGTGAGAATGAATCCCGGCTTGATCTGCTAAAGGACAATGTCCGAATCGCTAAAGACATCTCGGAAAAGTTAGAAGGGTTCAAAGGAATTTTAGTAATTGTGTCAAACCCTGTGGATGTACTTACTTATTATTACCAGAAGTTTACGGGTCTTCCAAAGGAAAAGGTGATTGGCACGGGCACTTTCCTAGATACCTCCCGACTACGTGATATGGTTGCAGCACGGATGAATATAGATCCAAAAAGTATTCATGCATATGTTGTGGGGGAACACGGAGACAGCGAGGTAGTACTATGGTCAGGAGCTGATATTGGAGGAAAACCGATTCGCGACTGGCCGAATTGGGAGTCAGAATTTGAGAACGAAATAGCCGAAAAAGTCCGTAAAGCTGCATACGAAATCATCAAGAGAAAAGGGGCAACTAACCATGCTATCGGTCTGGTAACGGCCACCTTACTTAAATGGATTTTGAGAAATGAGCGCAGAATCGTAACGGTTTCAACCGTTCAGGATGAGGCTTTTGGCCTGAAAGATGTTGCTATCTCTCTACCATCTCTTGTTTCCTCTGAAGGGGTTGAAGACATCATCGAAATAACAATGAATGATAGAGAAAAAGAAAAATTTCAACAATCCGCTGAAGTCTTGAAGAAAGCTATCAACGAAGTGAAAGACTCATAAAATCTTAAGCCAATTGTTTTTCTAATCGATCAAACTCTTGCTTTAAAAACTTACCGGTCTCTGATTTTTGAACCTCAGCTACTTCTTCCGGTGTACCGGTAGCAATAATTTCACCGCCGCCGCGTCCGCCTTCGGGGCCCATATCAATAACCCAGTCGGCTGCTTTGATGAGGTCCAGATTATGCTCAATAACCATCACGGTATTTCCTTTGTCAACGAGTTGCTGAATCACATTAACCAGCATTCGAACATCCTGAAAATGAAGTCCGGTAGTAGGTTCATCCATCACATAAAGCGTATCTCCGGTTCCAACTTTGGAAAGTTCACGGGCAAGTTTAATGCGCTGTGCTTCTCCTCCGGAAAGAGTAGTAGAAGATTGCCCTAAGGTGAGGTATCCTAATCCTACATCATTCAAAGTGCCCAGAATTCGGCTTATCGCAGGCTGTGCATCAAAGAATTCTGCTGACTCACTAATCGGCATTTTCAATACATCAGAAATGTTTTTGCCTTTGTAATAGATTTCGAGGGTTTCGCGGTTGTATCGCTTTCCGTTACACGTTTCACAAGTCACATATACATCAGGGAGAAAATTCATCTCGATTTTTCGGACGCCATCTCCATTACATTCTTCACAACGGCCACCCTTCACATTGAAAGAAAAGCGACCCTGATCATACCCCCGGATTTTAGATTCCGGCAACTCGGCAAACAGTCGGCGAATATGGTCAAAAACCTTGGTATAAGTACCGGGATTTGATCGCGGAGTTCGGCCAATTGGACTTTGATCAATGGAAATAATCTTATCTACATTATCAATGCCCTCAATTCCATCGTAGGGAAGAGGAACAGTTTTTGATTTATAGAAATAATTGGAGAGAATAGGTACTAATGTTTGGTTGATAAGCGAGCTCTTACCGCTTCCACTCACACCGGTCACACAAATAAATTTACCGAGGGGCACTTCTAAATCCTGATGCTGGAGATTATGACCTCGGGCATTCGTGACTTTGACTGATTTGTCATTGCCCTTCCTTCGCTCTTCAGGTACCTCAATAACTTCCTCATCTCTTAAGAATCGGGCGGTGCTTGATTCGGGATCGAGTTCATCAGGTTTGCCGGCAGTTACAATATAGCCGCCATTAACGCCTGCACCTGGTCCCATGTCAGCCACAAAGTCTGCGTGTTCAATGGTCTCACGATCATGTTCTACAACAATTACGCTATTACCGAGGTCGCGGAGCGTTTCCAGAGATTTAATCAGTTTGATGTTATCTCGTTGGTGAAGTCCAATACTGGGTTCATCCAAAATATAGAGCACTCCAACAAGCTGTGTTCCGATCTGGGTAGCCAAACGAATCCGCTGAGCTTCTCCGCCACTGAGGGTTTGCGCTTCACGATCCAGACTTAGATAGGTTAATCCAACATTGAGTAAGAAATCGAGCCGATCCCGAATTTCCTTTAAAACCTGATTCCCAATAATCTGCTGGCGCTCATTTAAGTTGATGCCATAGAGGGTATCCCGCAATTCCTGAATATCTTTCTGAACAAGATCGTGGATATTATGACCGTCAATCCGATAGGATAAAGCTTCCTTATTCAGTCGGCCGCCTTCACACTTGGGACAAGTAATCTTATCCATGAATGCTTTGGCTTTATCGCGCTGTTTGTTGGATTTACTGTTTTGATACTGATCTTTTATAGTATTTCGGAGCCCTTCAAACTTATGCTTATAGTTCACCGAATTGTCTTTGAAATCGTAGCTGACGGAATATTTTTTATCGCCGCTCCCGTTCATCAGAATATCAATTAGCTCTTGAGGATAATCTTTTATGGGTGTTTCAAAATCGGCATCAAAAGTGTCAAAAATAGCTTTGAGCTGTTTGAATACGAAAATATCCCGAGGCGCCCCAAGAAAGCGAATACCTCCATCTTCAACGCTTTGGTCTTTATTAGGAACGAGCAAATCCCAACTTACATCATAGGTATATCCAAGGCCTTCACATTTTTTGCAGTTTCCATAGGGTGAGTTAAAGGAAAATAAGTTTGGAGCGGGATCTTCGTAAGCCAGTCCACTTTCGGGATCAAAAAGCTTTTGGGAAAAGAGGCGGTCTTTGGTTTCATCTTCACCCTTTATGGCAAGGATCACATTTCCATCAGCCATTTCAAGAGCAAGGCGGATGCTTTCGGCTATACGTTTTTCACTTTTCTCAGAAATCACAAACCGGTCGACCACAATTTCAATATTGTGCGTTTTGTATCGATCCAGTTTCATATCGTCTTCAAGGTCCCGAAACTCGCCGTCGATTCGAGCCTGTACAAATCCTTGTTTGATAGTCTGTTCAAAGAGTTCACGATAATGCCCTTTTCTACCGCGTACTACAGGAGCTAAACAATAAGCTTTGGTTCCTTCCGGCATATCCATCACGGCCTGTACTACCTGATCAGCCGACTGTTTCTTCATCTCATTCCCTGTTTTATAAGAATAGGGCACTCCAATACGTGCATAGAGCAGGCGAAGGAAGTCATAGATTTCAGTAACCGTACCTACCGTAGACCGGGGATTTCGGTTGGTTGTTTTTTGATCGATGGAGATAACAGGAGAGAGACCATCAATGAAATCGACAGCAGGGCGTTCCATCATTCCAAGAAACTGCCGTGCATAAGCAGAAAGGGATTCCAGAAACCGGCGCTGACCTTCAGCATAAATGGTATCGAAAGCGAGCGATGATTTCCCGGAACCGGAAAGACCGGTAATTACAACCAGCTGATTGCGGGGAATGTCAATGTCAATATTTTTGAGGTTGTGTTCGCGGGCGCCACGTACTACAATATTGTGTTGCAAAGTCTCTCGGATTTTGGAATTTCAGAACTTCAAAAAATACAAAACAGAGCTTGGAATTCCTTCATTCCTTTTTGATAAAGATTTCGGAAGGATGAAATACTGAAGTGTCGGAACTTAAATCTTCAAATTATGGGGTGAATTCTACTCACTGGGTTCAGAACAAATCAAAACAAAAACCTGAACTAGTTCTCTGCTTGCTTTCTTATCAGGCTATTATATTCACGGATGAATAAGCGATTTGGGAATAGTCCTTCGTCATCCTCAGAAAGATCTTCTTTAATGCGTGTAACATAATACATAGGGATTTTTCCCGTGTATTTGGTTTCAACATTACCCCTCGACTCACACACAAAGAAATCTTTAACACGCTCATAAGTTATCTGCGAGATGTTAATGGCGTTTTCCCCTGAATGTTCTTCCAGTCGCGCTGCGAGGTTTACGGTCTCGCCCCACAAATCATAAGCAAAACGTGATTTCCCAATTACTCCAACTACAGTTTTTCCGGTATGGATACCAATGCGAATAGGCAGGTAAGGAGTATCGGACTGATTTTTCTCACCAAATGTTTTGACGAAATCAACAATCTTCAGCGCTGCTAAAATAGCATCGATTGGATGGGAGTGATTGCGATCAGGAATTCCTCCGGCAGCCATGTAGCTATCGCCAATGGTTTTAATTTTGATCAAATTATGCTGGCCGGTGTAGTCGTCAAACCGGTCAAAATAAAAGGAGAGGCTTTCAATAAGTTTTTCGGGAGATAAAGTTGGTACCACCTTGGTAAATCCTTCAAAATCGGTAAACATAATGGTGGCATCTTCATATCGCTCAGGAGTGACTGTCCCATAGGCCAATAAGTTCTCGGCTACTTTTTGTGGGAAGATGTTATGAATGAGTTCTTCATGCTCTTTCTTGGTAAGCTCAAGCTCTTTGTTGGCCGCGTTTAACCCACTTTGCATCTTGCTAAGCTGATTATTCTGTCCAAGTGTATTTTTGTAGGTAGAAATCAGAAGATTGACCAGATGTGAATAATTAGCATGTATTTGATAGGTTTTGCCTTCTATTTCAACACCGACCGTATCTTCGTCAGTAATTGGAATGGGGGGATTTAAAAGAAGCTCTTCAATTTTGCTGTGCAGAGTTTCATCATCATAAGGTTTAGTTAGATAATTGTCGGCGCCGGCCTCGATACCTTTCATGATATACTCAGTAGTTACCATCGAGGTAACTAAGATGATTGGAATCTTATTAAGCCTGGAATCATGCTTAACCCTTTCACAGAGTTCAAAGCCATCCATGACAAGCATATCAACATCACTTAAAATGAGATCCGGATATTCCGTGCGCGTCAGTTCTAGCGCGTCTTCCCCATTTTGTGCTGTTAAAACTTCGTACCCTTTTTGAATTAGCTTGTGTCTTGTCAACGTTACAAGAGCCGGATGGTCATCTACCACCAATATGCGTGGTTTTGTTTCTAACATGGTATGTTTTTTAGAATTCGACCTTAATATATTCGATTGAGCAAAACAATGTGCAAGAATTTTAAGCATTAACGCCAAAAAACCGATAGTTTATCCGCTCACTCAATAAATTTACCTATGCAAGAAGTAGCACATAAGAATTGGACCCCCACTTCCTGGAAAGAGAAACCCGTTAAGCAGCTTCCTGATTATCCCAATCAGGATGAGCTGGAACATAGTTTTGAAACGCTTAAGTCGCTTCCCCCGCTGGTTACGTCCTGGGAAATTGAGGCGTTAAAAAAGAAACTAGCAAATGTTGCTGCCGGCAAATCTTTTCTGCTGCAGGGTGGTGATTGTGCAGAAAGTTTTAACGCAACTAAGGCACCTAAAATAGTAAATATGGTGAAGGTGCTTCTTCAAACAAGTTTCATATTAATTCATGAAATGGGCGTTCCTGTTTTAAGAGTAGGGCGAATTGCAGGCCAGTATGCCAAACCCCGATCTAATGACTTTGAAACCGTAAATGGGGAAGAGATCCATAACTACCGTGGTGACCTTATCAATGGCTATGAATCTGAATCAGGAATTCGTACTCCAGACCCACAACGATTATTGGAAGGATATCACAAAGCTGGTTTAACACTCAATTTTTTGAGAGCACTGGCTGACGAGGGTTTTGCTGATTTACATCATCCCGAACAATGGGAACTCGACTTCATGCAAAACAACGAGTATTACGCTGAGTATGAAGACATGGTGAAATCGATTACCAAAGCCGTTCGGTTTGTTGAATCCATTGCGCCCGATACTTTTTCAACGCTGCAGAAAGTAGACTTTTATACTTCTCACGAAGCACTGAACCTTTATTATGATTCAGCTCAAACAAGAGCAGTGCCTCGTAAAGCCGGACATTTTAATTTAAGTGCACACATGGTTTGGTTAGGGAACCGAACCCGTGATTTGGATGGTGCTCATGTAGAATATTTTAAAGGGATCAATAATCCGGTGGGGATTAAGATTGGCCCGCCTTTTGAAATTGATGAAACGCTCAAGTTGATTGAGACACTGAATCCGAATCACGAAGCAGGCAAGATTGTATTGATTACCCGTTTTGGAAAAGACATTATTGAGAAAGAACTGCCAGATTTGATAAAAGCTGTTCGCCGGGAAGGCTTCCCTGTTGTTTGGAGTTCTGATCCTATGCATGGAAATACGTTCAGTACTGATGGCGGAATCAAAACCCGAAACTTCGATGATATTATAAGCGAAGTTCGTTCCGCATTTGATATTCACCGTGCAGAGGGAAGTTACCTTGGCGGTGTTCACCTCGAGCTTACCGGTGATAATGTGACTGAATGTGTGGGCGGAGCTAAAGGTTTAGCCGAAAAAGAGCTTCAGCGAAATTATGAGACCTTCTGTGATCCTCGCCTTAACTACGAACAAAGTCTCGAAATGGCCTTTCTTGTAGCCCGAGAATGGAAGAAGAGTTATTTGTAATTATGTTCTAGGTGCAAGGTTTTAGTTGTTAGTGTTTTGCAATTCAGGTAAAGCAAAGCACTAACACCTTGTTACTAAAACCTAACATCTCATTTCTGCCATTTTTGGTTTTAGTCTGTCAGACTTTTCCTTTTCACTCTGTCAACTTTTCTAACGTGATTTAGCAAACTGAAAAATCAACAGGTTTAGTTTGTCCGTCTGTCAGCATACCAGATCTTCTCTTTTGTTGGCATGTGCCTTGCAATATTATGAGTGAATAAATGAACCAAAAAACTCAATTACGAGGTTAATTATGGCACTTTTGAAATATAACCGACCCAACGTTGATCTTCATTCAAAACGATTCAGTGATGTATTAGACGAGTTCTTTAATGATTCTCTGAATTACAGAAAAGATTCATTTACACCGAGCGTAGACATTTCTGAGACTGGAGATAATTTCGAGATTTCAGTAACGATACCAGGTGTAAACAAAGATGATATCACAGTTGATCTAGAGCACGGTCGCCTTACAATTAGCGGCGAGCGAAAATTCGAAAATGAAGAAAATGGTAAAAACTACCATCGCTTAGAATCAGGATATGGTTCTTTTAGTCGCTCTTTCCAACTGCCGGATTCTATTGATGAAGAGAGTATAGAAGCCGCTTACGAAAATGGAATACTGAATATTACCATTGCAAAGAGCGAGCAAAAAGTTAAGAAGCAGATCAAGATATCATAATCTGTCCATTATTAGGTTAAGGCAACCGAAGTCCCATGATCGGGGCTTCGGTTTCTTTTTTATATCGGTTGAAATGTAAAGGTTTGTGGATGTGCACAATTTTAAAATGTTAATGCGTTGTACATACCGCAATCGATTAATAAGAATCAAATCATCATACATATGAATACCACAGTAAGAAATATATTTGGGGTGGCCGCAGCAGTACTTGTGTTGTTAGGTTTCAATATGGCCACAAATGATAATGCAGTTTCGTTATCGAATAATGATACCAAAGTTGAATCTGCTGAGAACAGACCAGCAGCTTCGCTTAAAGATTTTAATGACGCTATTGTTGACATAGCTGAGAAAACAAATCCATCTGTAGTAACAATAACAACCAAAAGAACGCAGGAAGTTAGGGTTGTGAATCCTTTTTCTCAGTTCTTTGGAAATCCGCAGGATGAAGGACAAACTAGAGAGCGAGTGCAGCGTGGGCTTGGTTCCGGAGTGGTTGTTTCTGATGAAGGATACATTCTTACCAACAATCACGTAATTGCAGATACCGATGAAATTAGAGTTCGTCTGTTTAATGGAAATGAAGTAGATGCAGAGCTGATAGGAACGGATCCTGAAACGGATATTGCAGTTCTTCAAATTGATATGGATAACCCACCCGCACTGGAACTGGGTAATAGCGATAATGCCAAAGTCGGTTCTTTTGTATTGGCTATTGGAAGTCCGCTATCAGAAGATTTGGCTCACACGGTTTCATTTGGAATTGTGAGTGCACGCGGGCGTTCACTGACAAACCTGACTCAGTATGGTGATTACATTCAAACTGATGCTGCCATCAACCCAGGAAATTCAGGTGGAGCGTTGATTGATATCAATGGCCAATTAGTAGGAATCAATTCTGCTATTGCTTCTCGTTCAGGCGGTAATGATGGTATCGGCTTTGCTATCCCGATCAATCTTGCCAAACGAATTATGAACGACCTGATTGAAGATGGGGAAGTATCCCGCGGATATCTTGGTATGTATATGGCCGGTGAGGTAGATCAGACCATGGCAAAAGCTCTTGGTTTAGATAATGAGCGTGGTATTATTGTAGGGCGTGTCGAAGATGACAGTCCTGCTGATGAGGCCGGCCTTGAAGCCAAAGATGTAATTGTTTCTCTCAATGAAAATAAAATCAGAGATTGGAATAGTTTCAGAACAAGTATTGCTGTTTTCAAACCCGGAGATGAAATTACTTTGGGTATTATCAGAGGCGGAGATACTATGGAACTGGTTGTCACGTTAGGAGAGAGACCGGGCGAGTCAATGGCAGCGGGTAATTCACAAGCTCAGGAAAGTATAGATGAGCGACTTGGCTTCACGGTAAGAGATCTGAATTCTGATATCCGACGACAACTGGATATAGCAAACGAAACGGAAGGAGTTGTTGTTCTAAATGTCAGCGATGGAAGTAACGCCTACGAGAGGGGGCTTAGAAGTGAAGATGTAATCACTGAAGTCGGTAGAGAAGCCATTGATTCAGCATCTGATTTTTATGACGAAATAGAAGAAGCAGAAGGCAACATTATTTTGTTAACTGTTCTTAGAAATGATTTGGAACAATACATAGCATTTGAGCTATAACCTATAATAAGACTTTGAATTTGTACCCCGAAAACCCAAACCTTGGTCCCTGATACGGACCGGGGTTTTTATGACAGGTGGATTAGTGCTAATATTTTTAGGCTTAACGATTTACTAAAAATTACAAGCATATTATTTTAAACATTTTGTATCTTTAGCGTGTAAGTTTTTTTTAAGATTTTGTACCCCGAAAAACCCAAACCCTGAACTCTGATACAGTTCGGGGTTTTTTTATGCCTTATAAATTCGTGGTCTTGGTAAGCTTATCTATAAAAAAGACCTCAGTACACAAGATTCATTACTGAATTGATCTCTAAATATCTTATTCATATGGTAGTTAAATAAGCAAGATCTCAAGCACAAGATCAGGCGTTTGTTCAAAATTTTTAAATACTGTAATTCTGTCAATATTCTTGAGTGGGCACGATTTTGGTCATTATCTCAGTAGAAAAGAGAAAAAAGGAGATCTATTATGAATCTGAATAAATTTACACTAAAGGCTCAAGAGGCCGTTCAAAAAGCTATAGAAATAGCACAAAGCAGCAACAATCAAGCTGTAGAACCTGCCCATATTTTAAAAGCATTTCTTTCCGATCAGGACAGTATCGTAAATACCATACTAGGGAAACTTGGTGCAAACCCTGCGGCTATCCAAAAAGTTGTGGATTCAGCCTTAGAGCGTTTGCCTAATGTACAAGGTGCCTCTGTCTCAGGACAATATCTATCTAACACAAGCAAACAGCTGTTTGATGTCGCTCAAAAAGAAGGGGGCAAACTTGGAGATGAATATATCAGTTCCGAGCATGTTCTTATTGGGATGACGAGTGTGAAAGGAGAGGTCGCTAATTTGCTGAAAGACCAAGGCGTTACCAAAGAAAATATTCTAAAAGTACTCAAAGACGTTCGTGGCAATCAGACAGTGGATGACCCAAACGCGGAAAGTCGCTATGGTGCACTCAAAAAATATGCCCGTGACTTAAACGAACTGGCTGAAAAGAATAAACTTGATCCTGTTATCGGACGAGATCAGGAGATCCGCAGAGTGATGCAAATCCTGAGTCGCCGGACTAAAAACAATCCGGTATTAATTGGTGAACCGGGTGTTGGTAAAACCGCTATTGCCGAAGGTATGGCACTTCGTATTATTCGGGGCGATGTACCGGAAGGCTTGAAAACCAAAAGAATCGTAGCCTTGGATATGGGTTCATTAGTTGCTGGAACTAAATTCCGGGGTGAATTTGAGGAACGCCTGAAGGCCGTTGTTAAAGACGTTACCGATTCCGATGGAGAGGTCATTCTCTTTATTGATGAAATTCACACACTAGTTGGTGCGGGTGCCACTGAAGGAGCTATGGACGCGGCTAATATCCTAAAGCCGGCGCTTGCTCGGGGAGAGCTTCATGCTATCGGCGCAACTACACTGGACGAGTATCGCAAGTACATCGAAAAAGACAAAGCGCTTGAGAGAAGATTGCAGACTGTGTTGGTAGGCGAGCCTTCTGTGGAAGATACCGTTTCCATTTTGCGTGGATTACAAGAACGATATGAAGTTCACCACGGAGTTCGAATTACCGATGCCGCCGTGGTTGCAGCTGCTGAACTCTCACACAGATATATTGCCGATCGGTTCTTGCCGGATAAAGCCATTGACCTTATTGATGAAGCCGCGTCCCGGTTACGGTTACAAATAGATTCACTGCCTGAAGAGCTGGACGCACTGGAACGGCAAATCCGTCAGTTGGAAATTGAACGTGAGGCTTTGAAGCGTGAAAAAGATCAGTCCAAAATGAAAGGGATTGAAAAAGAGCTGGCCGATTTAGAAGAAGAGCGTAAGACTATGCGCGTGCAGTGGGAGCAGGAACGTGAACTGATTCAAAGAGTACGTGAACTCAAGCAAGTGATTGACACTTCCCGAAATGAAGCGGATAAAGCTGAACGTCAAGGAAACTATGAGAAAGTTGCTGAGCTGAGATATGGTACTATCGCTCAGCTGGAAAATGACCTTCAAGAGTCACAGCAGAAGCTGGACGATATGCAGGAAAATCAAGCACTGCTTAAAGAGGAAGTTGATGCCGAAGATATCGCTGATATTGTAGCGCGATGGACCGGAATTCCCGTACGTAAAATGCTGGAGAGCGAACGCAAGAAATTACTTCTGCTGGAGGATGAGTTACACAAACGAGTGATTGGACAGGATAAAGCAATTGAGGCTGTTTCTGACGCTGTGCGTCGTTCTCGTGCCGGACTCCAAGACGAACAGAAGCCAATCGGTTCCTTCTTCTTCTTAGGTTCCACCGGTGTGGGTAAAACTGAACTGGCTCGTTCACTGGCTGACTTTTTGTTCAACGACGAACAAGCAATGATTCGCATCGATATGAGTGAGTACATGGAAAAGCACAGTGTAAGTCGCCTGGTTGGTGCGCCTCCGGGATATGTGGGTTATGATGAAGGTGGACAGCTAACCGAAGCTGCCCGGCGCCATCCTTACTCTGTAATTTTGCTGGATGAAATTGAGAAAGCCCACCCGGATGTATTCAACATTCTGTTGCAGGTGCTGGATGAAGGCCGCCTGACCGACAATAAAGGCGTGACGGTGGATTTCAAAAACACCATCATTATCATGACTTCGAATATCGGTTCTCATCTCATTTCAAATGAAATTGAGAAATCAGGAGGAGAGCTTTCTGATCAGAAATATGAAGAGCTTCAAAACAAGCTCATTGATCAGCTTAAGCAAACAATTCGTCCAGAGTTTCTAAACCGCGTGGATGACACCATTGTATTCCATCCGCTTGGAAAAGAACACATTCGTTCTATTGTGGATATTCAACTTAGAAGGGTTCATGAAATGCTCAAGAAAAACAATGTAGTGCTGGATGTCTCGGACAACGTGAAAGACTGGCTGGCTATCCGCGGTTACGATCCGGTTTATGGTGCACGCCCGTTAAAACGAGTGATACAGCAAAACATCACCAATAAGCTGGCTAAACAGTTGATTAGCCGGGATGAAGAAGGTGCAGTGCATTACGAAGCTACCATCAATAAAGCCAAAGACGGCATTGATTTTGCCGAGGTACTGGATGATGTGGAAGCGTGGGCGGAAGAGGATTGAACTGACGAATATTGAATATCGAACAAGGAACATTGAATGATGTATTTATTGAGGTTAAGGAATTCAATGTTTCCTATTTTGAATGATAACTATTCGATTTAATTAACAAATGATTTCCTATGCGTTCACTTTTTTTGCTAACAGGATTATTCTTCCTGGCTTCTTGTTCTACTACTCAAAAATCTCAGAAACCAGTATCTGACCCATTCAACCTTAAGCCGGTTGAAGCTTGTAGTGAAGAGATAGTGAAGCCCGAATTATTAAATGCAAAAGAAGCGAGAGAACTAAGTGAATACCCTGCCGACTTGAGAATAGATGGGGTGGAGGGTACGGTAATCATGAGTTTTCAGGTTGATCCTTCCGGTGAGGTAAATTCAGTAATAACCTTATCAAGTCCTCATAATCGCTTAACTACAATTTCAGAACGTGTTTTGAAGGCCCATGAATTTAAACCGGGCACCTGTGATTCTGTAGCTGTCTCTTTTTCAGGTTCTGCGAGAAACTCATATAGATTAAGTCGTTAATTGAATTGACAACTAAAAGATTATTAATTAACTACTTTAAAAAATTAAATTATAGAATAAGGTGAACAGATGGGATCATTAGGGAGTGTAGAAACAGTAATTTTTTTAGCTTTTATTGCTGTTAGTGTACTTATTGGTTTTGTATTTGTGAAGCTGATCAGGAAAAAAGATTAAAAAGCTAACGACTCATATTCGTTTCACCCTTAATCTTGTCATACTCGCTATCATTCGGTTCCCATAGCTCAATTTTGTAGCCATTGGGATCCATAATCCAGCCGAATTTGCCATATTCAAATACTTCCATTTCCCCAACAATTTCCACCCCTTCTTCTTCCAGAACTTTGAGTAGCCCTTCGAGGTTTTCGACCCGATAGTTGATCATCGCGTCTTTATTACTGGGGTTGGTATATTCGGTTTTTTCGTCAAAAATGCTCCACGCTGTATATCCTTTTTTAGAGGCATCTTCAGCATATCTCCATTCAAAAGTGCCACCATACTTCCCGCTTTCAATTCCCAGGTGTTCTCTATACCAAGCTTGGGTTTCTTTTGGGTCTTTTGCTTTTAAGAATACACCGCCTATTCCTGTAACTCGCTTTTTCATGAATTTTGTTTTTTTAGCTGATGGCTCCCAGACTTCAGCTATCAGTTTTTTAGTCTTTGTATAAACTGAAAGCTAATTGCTGACGGCTGAAAGCTTATTTAATCTATATCGTTTGTTTTTTGAGGACCTATTTACTTGAAGATTCTATATCCACTAACTAACTAGTCGTTATGCTGATCAAATAAAATCTGGTTGCCATCAGGATCTGCAATACAAAAATGGCAGGGTCCTTTTTCGTCTTTGATGGATTCTGATTCCATCAAGAACTCCACCCCTTGTTCTTTCAGGTCTTTGTAAATACTTCGGGCATCGGTTGGATTAAAGGTGATGATATTTTCTTCAAACATTCCCTGAAACAACCCAATGTGGGAATAATCTTTTTTCATGATAATCCAGTTCTGCTCAATAGGGCCGGTTCCCTCTACGGGTTCAAACCCAAGCTTTTCATAAAATGCTTTAGAGGCTTTGATATCTTCTACTGCAAGCGATATAGAGTGGTTTTTAGGATTCATAATGGTGTAATTAAATGTGATAATGTTGAAATTAAGCTGGTTTTCAGAAATAAGGCTAAAAACTTCATCTGACGAACTAGGTTCGTCCGATGAATGTTTAGGGACGAACTGTTTGACCTATATTCTGGATAGTCGTTTTTGAATCGTCAGGCCGCTAATCGTTTCTACCCAGTTCTAACGCATTCTCTTAGCGGTCGGACGAATACGGGATTATATTCATGTACATTGAGTTCAACTTTTCCTGTTCTTTTCGTAGAGTTTGATCCATTCTTCTACCGTCATTTTACCGGCTAACTCACCAATAAGCTCAAATGGAATGTGATCCGGATTACGAAATCGAATACAGCTTTTGCCCATGTTGAGTTTCGTTTTTACATACTTAGGATATTCGTTGGTGAACCATTCCATAAGCTTATCGTCTGCATAAATACCGGAATGATAAACGGCTATATGACTTTTTTGAGAAGCGATATTTATGAAGGGAAGGGGTAGGTCCGGAGTCACATGATATCCATCAGGATAAATAGAATGCGGAACTACATAGCCAATCATTCCATAACTCATAGTCTCCTGAAATCCTTCAGGAAGGTTATCCTTAATGACTTTCCGAAGCTTTTTCATTGCCTCCGTTCGTTCTTCTGGAACTTTGTTGATGTAATCGTCGGGATTTTTTGCTTCAATTTTCATAGGTAATCATTTGGGTTAAATAGCCTGTGCTTCGGGATCTATGTTTTCGTTGGAAGGAAAGAAGGTACTTTTCCTAAGTAAGGCGGCACTAATCAAGCTGATGATTAAACCAACAGGCAGTATCTCTGATAATGTAATTAATATTCTGAGAAACGGATTCTCATACATCTCCGCATAAAATTCCATCTGATCTTTCATGGCTGAAATTTCGGCCTGACTAGCTCCGTCAGCTTGCATGTTTTCGATCATAGAAGCTTGGTAGTTTGCTATAAAATCTACTCCTGAGACCTGTAAATAGAGTTCCCAGACTCCCACATAAATTGCGCTTGCAATCAGTGCTATATAAAGTCCGGTTAAAAAAGCTTTGCCAAATTTAATGACCCCACCTAGATGCTCGTCTCTATATTGTTTTATCCCTACAAATATCATTGACAAAGCAATGATCATTACTAAATAGCCAATCCATTGTGAATTGGCGTGAACCATTTCTTCTCCAGCCAAATTGACAAGAAGTATGCCTGTTCCAACATTGATGATTCCGGCAAAAATGCCGAAAGTGAGAACGATTTTTTTCATAAGGTCAGAGTTTAGATAGCATTTCTGGCATAGAATTAAGGAAAAATTCGAAAGAATGCATCACCCGAAAGTATGATTTCCAGAAAATAATGTGGCCAATGTGTTGGAAAAGCGATTCCATGAATTAATTCAGCTAAAAGCAAAACTTTATTGAGTTTATTAACAGAAAATTCATGTTTGGTTTGTATCTATAAGTACTTACTCAATAGTAATCTCTAAAGCCTAATGTCATGAGAACCAAAGTTGACTTATCCAATCAAAATATCTCAGTGCAAAATATAATCAGGAATCCTTCCCCGGCTAAATTTTATGAAGATGCTTTAAAATATGATCCCGGTTCAGCCATAACCAATAAAGGATCGTTGGTAGTTAGGTCAGGAAAGAGAACGGGTAGAAGTCCTGCTGATAAACGTGTGGTAGAAAGCGAAGGAATCAAGGATGAAATCTGGTGGGGAAACATCAACATTCCTTTAGACGAGCACACCTTTGATATCAATCATCAGCGTGCAACTGACTATCTGAATACTTGTGAAAGGCTGTATGTAATTGATGGATTTGCAGGATGGGATCCAAATTACAGATTGAAAGTACGCATTATAGCTGAGCGTCCGTATCATGGACTTTTTATGCACAACATGCTTATCCGCCCAACAGAGGAAGAGCTCGAGAATTTTGGCGAGCCTGACTTCGTGGTGTATAACGCAGGTAAGTTCCCGGCCAACCGGTTTACCGAAGGAATGACTTCAGACGCGAGTGTGGACGTCAACTTCAAAACCAAACAAATGGTGATTTTAGGAACCGAATATGCCGGTGAAATGAAGAAAGGCATCTTCACTGTAATGCATTATTTGATGCCGAAACAAGATGTGCTTTCCATGCACTGCTCGGCTAATGAGGGCGAAGAACCTGAGGATGTTGCACTCTTCTTTGGTCTTTCAGGAACAGGTAAAACCACCCTTTCAGCAGATAAAAGCCGCAAATTAATCGGCGATGATGAACACTGCTGGAGTGATGATGGTGTGTTTAATATTGAAGGCGGTTGCTACGCAAAAACCATAAATCTTTCCGAAGAAAAAGAACCTGAAATATATAATGCCATTAAGTTTGGAACCGTACTTGAAAACGTCGGTTACGACCCTGAAAGCCGTGAAGTAGATTATGAGGATGTCAGCATTACTCAAAATACCCGGGCTTCGTATCCAATCGAGTACATTTCGAATGCGAATATACCTTGCACAGCAGGGCATCCAAAAAATATCATATTCCTAACTTATGATGCTTTTGGCGTGCTGCCTCCGGTCAGTAAACTTTCTCCGGAACAAGCTATGTATCACTTCATTAGCGGATATACAGCCAAAGTAGCCGGTACAGAGATGGGAGTGACTGAGCCTGAAGCTACATTCTCTGCTTGCTTTGGTGCAGCTTTCTTAGCCTGGCCACCTGCCAAATATGCTGAAATGCTTGCCGAGAAAATGCGTAAGCACAATGCTAAAGCATGGCTGGTAAATACCGGAATTACAGGCGGAGCCTATGGTAAGGGTGGAGAAAGAATGAATCTGAAAGATACCAGAGCCATCATCAACGCCATACATGCCGGAGAGCTGGATGATGTTGAAACGGTAACAGATGAGGTGTTTAGATTCGAAATTCCAACTTCATGCCCGGATGTTTCATCCGAGATTTTGCAACCTCGGTATTCTTGGGAATTCAGAGAGGAGTATGACATTCAAGCTGAAAAACTAGCCAGACTTTTCATTAAGAATTTTGAAAAGTATGAGGCAGATAGCAGTGATGAAATCACCGAAGCCGGACCAAATATTGGGGTTGTAGTGTAATAAGCATCACGCTTAAAAATCAAAACTTCTAACATGGATCCGCTGGCTATAAAAAGTCAGCGGATTTTTTATGGAATCAGCTTTAATGTACGCGCCTTTTTAACAGCCATACTTCGGCGGCTAACTTCCAGCTTTTGATATAAGCTGGTGAGATGGGTTTTTACGGTATTGATGGATATGAATAATTTATTGGCAATCTCTTGATTGGAATTACCTTTGGACAAATGCTCCAACACCTCAAGCTCACGTTCACTGATACCCAAAGATTTTAGCGCCTTTTGATTACGGCGAAAAACAGGTTCAGGAGATTCAGGTTCACTTTTTTCGGTAAGCTTCTTGCCTAACCAAATTCCCAAAGCCGTAAACAAAAGGGCAATAACCCCAATATAAACAGGGGTGGGAAAAATTGAGATAGCCAGATAATATTCAAATAGCTGAAGCAGTATAACTACCGCTGCTAACACTCCTCCATAAAGCCAGGCTGTACTGTTCATTATATACTAGGATTAAAGCAGTTCTTCAGGGTTGAGTCCTTTCAGGTCATCCACAACAAACTTCCGTCCTTCACGAACGAGCTCACCATCTAAGTACACATTGGCGCCAATACAAACGAGATCCCAGTGGATGTTACTGGAGTTGCCGTTTGGTGCTACTTCATAATCTTTTCCAAGAGTGAGGTGATTAGAACCATATATCTTTTCATCAAAAAGAATGTCGTACATCGGACTTTCGATAACCGGATTCAGGCCAAAGCTGAATTCACCAAAACGCCGAGCTCCTTCATCGGTGTCTAAAATATCTTTAAGTGCTTCGTTGTTGGAGGAATCGAAATCAACCACAACGCCATCCTTTACTTCCAGCTTCACAAACTCAAAAGGCTTGCCCTGATATACGGAAGGCGCATAAGAAATCACCCCGTTTATAGAATCAATGACTGGTGATGTGAATAATTCCCCATCGGGAATATTTCGTTTTCCAAAACAAGGAACCCAATTTTGTCCTTTCACTGAGAATTTGATGTCGGTTCCTTCGCCTTTAAGGTGAATTTCATCGGTAGCACGGAGCCTTTTTTCAAGAGGCTTCATGGCTTGTTCAAGCTGTCCGTAATCAACCAGACAAGCGTTGTAATAGAATTCAGCAAAAGAACTGGTTGGTTTCTTGGCATTCATCGCAAAAGCCGGAGAAGGGTAGCGCATAATACACCAGTTGGTATTGTTGACGCGTTCATCAAAGTGAACCGGCTTTAGAAAGTGCTCAGAATAGGCTTTGTTTGCTTCTTTACTAGCCAGTGAGTTTTCATAAATATTTTGTGAAGCGCGAATTCCAATAAAAGCATCCATCTGCTTCATAAGTGGGAGCTGATCTACAGAAGCCTGATTTTTCCAGAATTCTTCATTTCCATTTTCGATCAGGATTCGCTGTGTTTCGGCATCTTCAATCTTGATAAAGGGATGAGCATCTTTCTCGCGGATCTGTTCCACCAAAGCCCGAAGTAAGTCAATACCATTTAAACCAATAAGCTGAACCATCACATTGTCACCTTTCTCGACTTCTGTACTGTGGTTGAGAATCAGGCTTGCGAGTTCTTGATCGTTTTGTGAAATCATATAGGAATGTATAGTTGGAAATTAGGCGTTGAATTTCTTCAACAAAGTTAAAGGAATTGCGACAAAGTTGAGAGTAAAGTTAGTAATGTGTTAAAGATTTAATGTGTAGCCGTCTTAACTGTTTAAAACTTCAATACACTATAACTCTATAACCGAATCGCATAAACTAATTTCGTTGGGATCATTTGAAGCCAGGAAAACAAGGGCACCTGAGGCTGAAGCTTCCTTCACAATTGTCGAGACAAGAGCGTGTCCTTTCTCATCAAGGTTAGAACCGGGTTCGTCAAGCATCAGGATTTTTGGGTTTCGAACCAGAGAAGCTGCGAGTTTAGCCCTTTGTTGTTGTCCTGTAGAAAGGCTCCCAAAAAGCTGGTCTTTAAGGTGAGGGACCTGAACTCTCTCAAGCAGATTTATAAGTTCACCCGTTTTTGCTGGTATGCCTCCAGCTTCAACCAAAAATTTCAAATTCTCAAAAACCGATAACTCAGCATAAAGATTTATGTAAGGAGCAGCATAACCAATATGAGCTTTTACCTCTTTTTGGTTCATGATTTGTTCATCTTTTTTCCAGATTATATCTCCGGAGTTTGGGCGAAGTAAATAGGAAAGGCATTTTAATAAGGTAGATTTTCCGCTTCCATTTGCTCCGGATACACCCAAGATTCCCTCAGAATGAGAAAAACTCAGGTCTGAGAAAATAGAATGAGCGTTAAATTTTTTAGCAAGTTGGTCGGCTTGTAGTGAAATCATGCCTTAAAGGTAGCAAGTTTATGGTAAATAAGAATCTGGTTTAAAATTCTAAAATTTCAAACGATAAACATTTATATAAATCCTTAATTGTATTGCGAGTCGGTAGGCTTTATTTTTAGCAAAATTGTAAATTGAGTTATGCATCAAGAAGTAGAAGAAATTATCGATAGGCTGATTGGCGCGGTTAAGTCCGACAAGCCATATTATACCCTGAAAGACTGTCTTTCAGCGGGATTTCCTTCTTTTATTGTTGAGCGAATTCGTATCGAGATCAATGAGAAGCTGAAAAAAGAGTTCACACTCGATGAGACAGAGTGGGCTAATATTGACCAGGAGATGGTCAAAGATACCTGGAAAGATTTTCAGCAGGCTCTTTTTGCAAACTCCAGACTTCCCAAAGATAAATTTTATGTTGTTACCAGCCGGGTAATGACTGAGATCGTGAAAGTATATTTGGAACCGCGTCAGCACATGGCAGAGTACATCTACAAGGGGGAAGAAGAACTGAATTATGAAGAGCTCGTTCAACGAACCAATAGGCTGACGATCTATAAGCATTTTGCCCGTGCAATCCCGCTCTACATGAAAAAAAGGAAGCTGGAAACGCTTGAGAAAAAACGCTGTAAGCTGCTTATTCATAATCTGGATGCTAATCTAGTTTCATCTTACACAGCCAAAGACTGGGCTCAGGTTTTGGAACTACTTTTCACGCTGTTTGGAGGTAAAATTGATGCAAAGCTCATACAGTTATTCTTTGAGGACAAAGGATTATACCTGACCGCTAAAGCATTTAATGAGCTGGATGAAGCAATCACAAAAGAACGCTTCGTAGAAATTTTATCCTATCCTGATTTATTGGATGTGAAACTGCAAGAGAAATTCCGGGATCAGTTTCGAGCAGAGTTGGTTGCACAGAAAAATCGTTTTGATGATCCTGATGAAGAGGAAGTGGAAGAAATTGACGAAAAAGAACAGCGGTTATTAGACAGCTTTTTTGGGGATTATAATGAAGATGATCCTCAAATGACCGATGAAGAATCTTTCAATGCTTTATTTAAAACAGAGCAAGATGATAAGTCGATTTTCCAGGAATTTGAAGAAGTGCCTGATGCCGATAAAATTTCAGAATCACTGAAGCATGGAGACCAAACGGATGAGATTAAAAAATTCCGTAAGAACCTGGTAACCGTTTTGGATCAAGCCGCTCATTCGTTTAAAAACCTTTCCAAAGAAGAACAGGAAATAAAAGCTAAAAAGACCAAGAAGAAGGCAAAGTCTAAATCTGCCCCTAAAAAAGACTCAAAGAAAGAGAAAGACATACTAGGGGAAATGATGGGAGAGGAACCCGAAAAATCTTTAGCTGAAGAGAGTGAAGAAGAGGAGAAATCACAAATGTGGCAACAGTTTCTCCGTCCCGACCAAATGGATATATTGATGGGATCTAAGGATGCCGATGAAGATGAGTTGATAGACGAAGAAACATTGGTAGAAGATATTGTAGATGAAGAAGACACAGATGAAGACACAGTTCCTGAATTGAAAGACTTTATGATCAATAATGAAGGCTTTTTTGTTGAAGAAATTTTTAAAGGTTCTGACAAAAAATACACCAAAGCCTTGGGCGCTATTCAAGAGTTGGAAAACTGGGATAAAGCCACAGATTTTATAGAAAAGAATGTATTTTCTACCAATGATGTAGATATGACATCTGAAGTAGCTGTAGATTTTACCGACCGGCTACAATCTTATTTTGACGAATATAAAACCTAACCAATAGAGATATTTATGGCATCGAATCCGAAAGTAGAACGGCTGCAAAAACTACGGGAAGAAGCATTAAAAGGTGGAGGCGAAGCTCGTATCGAGAAACAGCACGATAAAGGCAAGCTGACTGCCCGTGAACGAATTGATCTGCTGGTCGATAAAGGTTCTTTTGACGAAATTGATAAATTCGTAACACATCGCAGCACAGCTTTTGGGTTAGATGAACAACAGTATTTAGGTGACGGGGTTGTTACCGGTCATGCTAAAATTCACGGCCGACCCGTCTATGTTTTCAGTCAGGATTTTACAGTTTTTGGAGGTTCCTTGTCAGAAACCCACGCCGAGAAAATTTGTAAGATTATGGATCTAGCCATGAAAAATGGTGTTCCTATCATTGGCTTGAATGATTCCGGAGGGGCTCGAATTCAGGAAGGAGTTTCTTCTTTGGGTGGATATGCTGAAGTGTTTTGGAGAAATAGTATGGCATCCGGAGTTGTTCCGCAGATCTCAGCAGTAATGGGGCCATGTGCCGGCGGAGCTGTTTATAGTCCTGCCCTTACCGATTTTATTTTTATGGTAGAAGATTCCAGCTACATGTTTGTGACGGGACCTAACGTCGTAAAAACAGTTACCCATGAAGAGGTGACATCCGAAGAGTTGGGGGGAGCTTCAACACACAGTACTAAATCTGGAGTAGCTCACTTTTCGAGTGCAAACGATGCGGTTTGCCTGAATGATATCCGGCAGTTGATGAAGTATGTTCCTCAGAATTGTGAGGAAAAAGTACCAATGATAGAATCCAAAGAACCAGATTCTGCCAAAGCAAAAGCACTGGAAGATTTAGTGCCGCTCAACCCTAACAAGCCGTACGATATTCATGATGTGATTGCTGGTATTATGGACAAAGATTCGTTTTATGAAGTCCATGAAAATTATGCTGACAATATTGTAGTAGGGTTTGCTCGCCTGGGTGGACGCAGCGTTGGCGTGGTTGCAAATCAGCCGCTTTCGCTTGCAGGAGTGTTAGATATTGATGCTTCCCTGAAGGGAGCTCGATTTGTTCGGTTCTGTGATGCTTTCAACATCCCACTGGTGGTATTCGAAGATGTACCTGGTTTCTTACCTGGAACTGATCAGGAGTGGAATGGAATCATTAAACACGGTGCTAAGCTGCTCTATGCTTTTTGTGAGGCAACCGTACCAAAAATGACCGTCATCACCCGTAAGGCCTACGGTGGAGCTTATGACGTAATGAACTCTAAGCACATCCGCGCAGATTATAACGTGGCTTGGCCAACAGCCGAGATTGCGGTAATGGGAACCAAAGGTGCAGTTGAAATCATCTTCCGAAAAGAAATTGCAAAAGCCGATGAACCCGAAGCCAAACAAAAAGAGCTGGAAGATGAGTATAGTGAAAACTTTGCCCATCCATATCTTGCAGCCGGTCGTGGTTTTATTGATGATGTGATTCTGCCTTCAGAAACCCGGGCGAAGCTGATTAAACAACTTGAAGTCTCGCACAACAAAGTAGATTCCGTGCCTAAGAAAAAGCACGATAATTTGCCGTTGTAATTGAGAGTTGATGATGTGATAAATGGTTGAGTTCAATATTTACTAGTTCTCCTTGTTCCCATTGACCTCGTTGGGAATGAGGAAGCTAGATCAAATGACTAAGAAACGATACCATGAAATTGCAAATAACACTCTTCATCTTTCTAATATTCCTTAAAGGATTTGAAACCTCACACGCACAATCTTCTGAAAATATATGTCCTGAGATTGATGACTTAAGTATTTTCATAATACATGGATTATTACTTGCCAATCCTGAATTAGATTCTGAAAGGATTGAATTTGGCTTAAACATATATTCATCTGATAAAAACAAAATTAGTATTGAAAGCTTACGACAAAAACCTGATTTACCCAGCTATCTTCGTTCATATTGGAAGGATAAGGGTGTTATACAAATAGCAGATTCAAATATATGTAATAAAATTTCAAACACTTTAGATGCCAAGAAGAAAAACAGAGCCCTTATGGAGAAGTTTAATCGAATCTATTACAAAGCTGATGACAAATATCTTGTTATTTATACTCCAAAGAAATCTGGAACAGGGCCTAGTAAGAGTCCATCTAGTCTGATTTTGGATAGAGAATTTAACAGAATTGGTGAAATTGGTCTTCGGCTAAAAAAGAGTATGAATTGATTTAAAATGTACGAGCTAAATAGAATGGTCTCTGTTAGATAAAACAGATTAAAATAAGGATAGTGTTCTTCGTGGAGTTTATATCGGCTACGACTCACCGTCTTTTTCTCTTTAAGAGCGATGGGATGAGTATTGCTTACAATTTTTTTATACGGACCCGGTGGTTCGCTTTTTTGTACCCAACGGGGCGTTCGGTACAATTAGAAAGAGTATAAAAGTGCAACAGTCTGGCCATGCTTTTCACAAAGGCTTTCTGAAGGATTAGAACGGTTATTTTGATAGAAATATGGGAAGAACTGTTTTGTTCAAACGGTATTCTAAAGTATATTTTCGACTACATTCTGGCGGGTAGCTTATCGATTTGTACAAACAAATATCCACCTTTTCTCCTGTAAACTAATCATTAAGGGAGGTATTGATATGAAAAATCAATCTATACTTATTTATGCTTTAACTGCCATTCTGCTTGGGTCTTGTGCAAATTGGAAAAAGAAAGAGAGAATTTCTTCACCAGTTTGGAGTGAGGATAACACTGAAATAGCTTATATCCTGAATCGGTATGAGTACAAAAGAAATTATCCTGACGGAGGCGATGTCAAGAATGAACAGTATTCGATATTTTTAACTGATGAAGAGTTTAGTGGAGACTTCGAGATTTACAATAGTTTTGAAGGTTTCGGGGAAGAGTTATTCTACATGAAAGAGGCCGGTTATATTGTATCCGGCAGAATATCAGACAAATACCATTTAATAGACGCAGTTACCGGTGTGTTACAAGAAACCTTTTCGCCAAAGGACTCTAAAATCTGCAAAGATAAAATAGGAAATTTTCAAACCATAAATGTAATTCCATCCATTAATGGGAGTGCTTTGGCCGTACTCGAGACTCGCACTGATTGTACGGTTGATATCGCTTTTTGGGAAGCAGATGAAAACAAGCGATGGGTAGAGCAAAACATCTACAGTGTCCCCGGGAACGATTTTGATGCTGTGGCTTGGGTAGATTCAAGCAATCTTTTACTAAGCTCTTGCGAAGACTTTTGTTCGGAGAAATTTTACCTGATTAATACTTCGGAGGGGGTGAATGAAATTAACATTGTCGATGATTTTTACGCCCCGTGTATGTTTGTCTCAACCTCAAGCAGCTGGATCAACAAGTTAGGTGAAATCCTTTATATAGATGATGAAAGTCGAGACTTAAAAATAGCCTCTATTTGGGATGATGAAGAGTTTCTCACTAGTAATCAAGACTTCAGCGAAGAGTATTACCAACCAGGGTGTGATGAATTTGACTAGTCTTAATTCCACTTGCCCAAATGTTCTGAGTTCTTGAGTCGTACTCATCGTTCCGCACTGAGCGTACAGAACAAGAACATGATATTCTAAAGTGTTGTCTGAGTGAATCCGGTAAGCTAAAATTCAATTATTCAAAATTCCTGAATCAAACCCTTTACCAGTTTAGCAAATACATCTTTCTTCTGATCGGCGGCTTCTTTCACTTCAGCATGATCAAGTTTTTGGTTGATGACCCCTGCTGCCGCATTTGTTATGAGTGATACAGCGGCCGTTTTCACACCCAGTTTAGCGGCTTCGATAAGTTCTGGGGCGGTACTCATTCCAACCGCATCACCACCCATCTTCCGGAAGGCTCGGATTTCAGCTTTGCTCTCATAATTTGGGCCTTTCACATAAAGGTAGGTTCCCATCTGAGTTTCAATATTTAGATCTCTGGCTATGGCTTTTACTTCCTGAGCATATGCTTCAAAGTTAGAACTCCAGGTATTTATCGCTGGTTCCGAAACCATCATGTATTGTTTAATAATGCTGTCTATAATCATCAAATCCCCAACATGATACCGGAGATTAATGCCTCCAGCGGCGTTTGAGATAATTAGTCTCTCAACTTCAAAAGCGTGTGCAAGCTGTACGGGAAGTACAGTTTTTGCAAAATCATGTCCTTCATAATGATGGAATCGGCCAGAAAAAGCCAAGACTGATTTTCCTCCAACTTCACCAAAAATAAGAGCACCGGAGTGTCCAATAACTGTTGAGTGAGGAAAGTCAGGAATATTTTCATAGGCTATGGAAGTAGCATTTTGAATATGATCTCCAAAGGTGCCTAATCCGGATCCCAGTATCACAGCAGAATCAATCTGCTCGGGAAATCCATTTTCGGTAAGGAAATTTTTGATGCTTGAAATGTAATCAGGCAGGGACATAAGAATCTATATTTTCGGTGCTATAGCCGGTTTTCTCGTTATAATCAGTGAGTTTGAATAAAGGATGCCGATCTTCATGATAGGCCAAAATAGTATATCCTTCATCAAAAGCCAGTTTCGATAATTCTTCACGTTTTTGTTGGCTGACTTTAGGTTCGAAATCGTATTTAGCGGCATAGGTACGGTTGATGGCGCCTTTTGTGCCAATGACATCACCGGCCTGCATGTATTTTTTATCACCATCATCAAAAAGAAGCACCTGATGAAATTCAGTATGTCCACCAATTTTTTTAACCGACATTTCGGGGTATGGTTGGTCTTCTTCTTCCAAAAAATGGAGATCAGCCTTAGCATCAATAAATGAAATAAATGCCGTTTTTTCTTCATCGTACCATTCATCTTTGCCCATTACTTTTTCCCAGCCTTTTTGGGAAACCCAGAGTTTGGCTTCAGGGAAAGTCAGTTCCCAATATCCATTTTCACGATGGGCTAATCCGCCAATGTGATCGTAATGAAGATGACTTAAAAAGATGTCGGTGATGTCGAACTCGGTGAGTCCATGGTCCTCAAGGTTTTCTCTGATGGTATCTGGCCCGGTGTCCTCGCCAAATTCACCAATTCCACAATCGAAAAGGATGTTTTTGTCTGTAGTATGAATCAAAACCGGATTCAGGGAAAGCTTGAGCGCTCCTTTATTAGGGGGATCATCCCGGTCAATACGAATAAATTTCTTGTCAAGACCAACGGAAAAAGTACCTTCGTAAAGTGTGGCCGCGTAGGTTGTTTTAGTTTGGGACAATGAATTGTCTTTTTTGTATGATTAATAGTGACAAAGTAGTAAGTGACATGGTTACAAAGTGCGCTTAAAGCTGCTCATCATTCTTTCGATCTCTCTTGTGCTAGAATAAAGTTCTTTAAACAAATCTTCATCTAAGAAGCCAAGGTTAAAAGATACTTCTAATTCAGTTTGAAGTTCAAAAAGTGACCCCATACTTATATTCAAAAATCGATTGAATTCTTTCTGAGATTTTCTTCCAAAACCCTCAGCTATGTTAGCAGGAATGGAAACCGCACTTCGTCGTATTTGTGATATAAGGCCAAATTTTTCAAAATTCGGAAAATCTTCTACAGCTTTATAAACATGTGTAACCAACTCCATAGACTTTTGCCAAATCTGTAAATCCCGATGTGTTCTAACCATAACAATTTATCTCTTTGTAACTCTATCACTCGATAACTTAGTAACTCTTTTATTTCTTCTTCCCCTCAAATTTATCGTAGGCTTTAATGATATCCCGAACTAGTTTGTGGCGGACAACATCGCCTTCATCCAGATATACAAAGTCGATTCCGTCGATATCCTGCAGAATTTTTTGAATGGAAATGAGCCCGGATTCTTGTCGTCTCGGTAAGTCGGTCTGAGTGACATCACCGGTAATAATTGCCCGGCTGTTGAAACCAATTCTGGTTAAAAACATCTTCATCTGGATGTTGGTAGCGTTTTGGGCTTCATCCAAAATGACAAAAGCGTTGTTGAGTGTTCTTCCACGCATGTAGGCAAGAGGAGCAATCTCGATAATATTCTTGGTCATATGAAGTTCAAGACGATCCCGGTCAATCATATCTTCCAGAGCATCATAAAGAGGGCGGAGATAGGGATCGATTTTTTCTTTGAGGTCACCGGGTAGAAAACCGAGATTTTCTCCGGCTTCAACAGCTGGCCGGGCTAAAATGATTTTACGAACCTTCCGATCCTTCAATGCCTGAACGGCTAGTGCTACCGACGTATATGTTTTACCCGTTCCGGCGGGGCCAATGGCAAAGACGATATCATTGTTGGAAGAGGATTCTACAATTCGTCTTTGTCCGGGTGTTTTAGCCGTAATGGCTTCCCCGTTGTGGGTGTGAATGATGGTATCGCCACTTTCACCAAGGCTTCTAATTCGAGGCCGGGTGGCGGTGCTTTCACCGCTTTTCAGGGTGATGAGAGTCTTCACATCATCTTCTCCAACCTTATCTTTTCGGTCGAGAAGTTCGATCATGCCTTCGATGACTTTTGTCGCTGTTTCAACTTCTTCCTGAGGTCCGGTTAGTTTAAGGCGATCACCCCGGGCATTAAACTTAGTTTCCGGAAATGCCTTATCTAAAGCGATGATATTATGATCGTGTAAACCAAAAAGGGCTACAGGATCAGCATTCTTAATTTCTATGACTTGTTCGGAAAGTGTTTTCTCGTCTTCTATAACAGTACTGGTTTAGTGTTAATGAACAGCCTAAAGGTAAGAATTTAGTGCAAGAAATGATGGTCTCACTGAAGTAGATTCTATTTTTAGAAGAAAGGAAAGTGAGAGAGACTGTAGCTAGTCTAATTTTTCCGAGAGTTCTTCGAAACGAGCCGAAATATTGGTGGCACTGAAAACGCTGCTTCCTGCAACTAAGATATCAGCACCGGCATTGGCTATTTTTTTGGCGTTTTTAAGATTAACGCCTCCATCAACCTGAATAAGGAAACCAAGTTCTTTTTCATCTCGGATCGCAGCCAGTTTTTCAAGCTTTTTATAGCTGCTTTCAATAAAGCTTTGCCCACCAAAACCGGGGTTGACGCTCATAATCAAGACGAGGTCAACATCTTCAAGAACTGGCTCAATGGCTTGTAGAGGAGTGGCCGGGTTAACAACTACGCCCGTCATAATCCCATATTTTTTGATATTCTGAATAGTCCGGTGTAGGTGAGGACAGGTTTCCTGATGGACAGAAATCAAGTCTGCACCTGCTTGGACAAACGCTTCTACAAAATTATCCGGGTTTTCAATCATTAAGTGAACGTCGAAAAAAGCTTCCGGAGCGGCTGACTTAGCTGCTTTCACGATATTAGGGCCATAGCTGATATTCGGTACAAAATGCCCATCCATTATATCACAATGAATCCATGAAGCTCCACCTTCAACAACTTCTCCAATATCTTTACCCAGCTTTGTAAAATCAGCGGCTAAAATTGATGGTGCAATAAAGGGAAGTTCGAAATTCATCTAATCCTGATTGTTGTTGGGTTGATTGTTAGTGGAATCCGGCGGTGTAGAAGAGTTATTTCCAGTGGAATCAATGATAACAGCGCCACCTTCACTTTGTTCAATAACTTCAAACCGTTCTGAAATTACAAGTGTCAAAGTTTCTCCTTCACGAAGTTGCTCTTCTTTAGGAGAGAAATCTAATACGGTATTTGGGACAATATCTTTAGTTGGACGGAATTGGACTTCTTCAACCCTAAAACCGGCTTCTCGTAGCTTTAACTGAGCTTCAGGTAGTCGAAGCCCTATGATTTCAGGGACCGTGACAATTTTATTGCCAAACCCATCTCCAAGCACTAAATCAATGACGGTGCCTTTTTCGACGGTTGTTCCTGCAGGGATTGACTGTCTCAAAATGTTCTTAAATCTGGAAGACTCGTAACTCTTAGATCCCACAACCAAGCCATAGTTCTGAAGCTGAATCTCAGCATTTCGTGGAGATAGATTAACAACATCAGGTACCTGTACCTGAGGCCGGACTTCGGTATTCACGGTTAGGTAAACCTTTCGGTCCGGCTTTACAATGTTATCCGCTCCGGGACTTTGGTCAATAACGTAGTCGGCCGGGTATGCAGAATTTGCTCGCCGGTCAGTCACTTCGAATCGTAATCCGTAGCTGGTGAGCATGGTTTCTGCTTCTTCAAGAGAAATTCGGGTGACGTCGGGTACGGTTACCCCTTCATTAAAATTGGTATAAGAAGGCATAATGAAATTGTCGGCCACATAGAGTAGAGCCGCGCCGAATATCATCAGCGAAAAAGTACCGATGTAGAAATATTTGTTGGTGAGAATCTGCTTAAGCATGTGCATAAAATACAGGAACTATAGACGTGTTAAAAGTGCCAGGTTAACGAAAATTGTTCCATCTTCATGAGATTGGTGTTACTCTCGATTCGGCTGTTTTTTAGCTGAACGGTGAATAATGCATCGAAGGCGGAAACTACATGATTTACCAACAAAAGCTTCAGGATGTTCCCGGCTGCGCGATAATTGTCATTAAATGTCTGTGCACGATCCCGTCCTTGATAGAATAAAGTGTTCGGTTCATCCCTTCCCTGCCAGCCGTAGAAAAAAGTGTGATTAGGATCATAGTTGGGTGAACTCATGTTGATAGAGACATTGTAAAAATCTTGCCAGCCGGCCTGAAACTGATAATACTTACTGATTAGCTCATAGTATTGCTGGGAGCCATATTCAGGAAGTGTATGAGAAAATTCAATGCCCAATTTATTTTCAAAAACAAATGGGGTTTGATTTTCAACTTGGTGCAGAAGATTGATGTTTACTTTACCCCAATCGTTAGTAGTATTACTGAAGTCCGGATCTTGCCCCTCAATATTTGCCTGAAGGGTCTGCCAGTCGTTATCCAAACCATTTGCCTGCGAATACTCAACCAGCCATTCAGCATAAGCTAAAACACTCCAGTTTTTGTGAGTGAATGCTTCGTATGCTTTTTCCTGACGACGGGCTTTCGCATTTCTATCCAGATGATAGATGATACCAGCTGCTTCAATGGCAAAATAAACACCAGCTCGTGCCCATTTTCCGTTTAATGCCTGTCCAGCTCCGGGAACAAGTGCTGAAGCAGTAAAGGCTACAAAAGGCTTAGTTCGCGAAGCTTCTAAAACACCCGAGCGACTACTTGAAAATTCACTTTGATAAGAGAAGTCAGAAATATGCAGATCTGCTTCTGTTGATTTTTGAATTTCAGCCTTTTTAAAAATTCCGTTGCTGAAATCACTTACCACCTGAGCTGACATCGCCATAGGAAGCAATGTCATGGTCAGCCATATGAAAGTAAGTTTTTTCATAGCAGTTCAAAGTCGAAGGTTATGCCAAAGTGGATAAGAATATCTCTACCATAAGTCACTTTATTGCTCTGTGAGTTGGTAATGAAATCATCCGGTAGCGTGAGTGTAAATTTATTAAATCCATAGGATCCACTAACAAAGAATTTCAGCGGGAAAAGATAATACCCATTTAAGGCTAATCGTAATTCAGCTCCAATTCCAGACTTTAAATTATTGCCGGTGTCATAAGGACTTCTCCACCCGTTGCCGGTTTCAAAGAAGAAACGTGCAAAAACTTTATCCAGTGTATAAGGTCCGGCTTGTTTATTGATATTTCGAAAAATGGGTGCGAACCAGGATAAACTGGCGAAACCGGTGGTACTTCCTCCCAAAGCAAAATATGGATAGCTTCGCATGCCCAAAAATCCACCTACATAATCAGAATAGAACGAATCATTGGGATTGTTGAAATAATGGAAACCACGGATACGAGCCTGAAAAGCCTGATCCCCAAAGGTCTTGAAACCATAACGCATATGAATCTCGGAAGAGTGGTTGTTGGATTTCTTGAAGACTGGAACAAGAGATCCATCTTTAATCTCATACTCTTCAAGCAATTTAGAGGGCTGAAATTGATATCTCGCGTAGCCTTTTAAACCCAATGGAGCAATGTCGGCATCATTTGAGTAAGTATAGTAATCGAAGGTGTAAGATCCGGAATAGGTAGTTCCGCGAAAGTACTGAGATGAAGACCCGCTTATCTGAGCTTGAAGTTCACGGGAATAAAAATCATCGGTTGAAACTCTATAAGGGCTGTAAGCGATACCCAGCTCAAGCATGCTTCTGCGGCTTAGTTTACTTCTGAAGTAGAGCCCTGCTTCCCAAATGTCATAAGCAATGTTCGTGTTGACGGTATCCGGCAAACAAGATGTACATGGAAATTCTTCTATTGATAATCCATCAGATACATTCCTTCGGAGGTTATAAATTTCGAGAGCAATGGTGGGTGACCAGCTTCTCTCGATGAAAGGAAGACCCCGATGTTCGGCAATTAAAAAAGCGTCACGATCGAGCCCAAGAAGTCGGTCAGGTAAAAAGAATCCACCTATACTTTCAGCGGGCTGAGATGCTACACCAACCATAATTCCACCAAAAATACTGAGTTTATCAATGACGTCTCTGGAGGAGAAGTACACACCGGGTTTGGCATCGCGAAGCAAGTTCTCCCCAAACTTTCCAACCTTTCCATTTTTAATAAGCGACCCGTTATTTCCATTAATTTGCGAATAGTTATCAAAACGTAAGACCGGGAAAAAACTAAATCCGGAGTAGGTATCTTCGTACTCCCGATATTCCAGATCTTTATTTCCATCGATGGTGGTCATTTGATAACGGTACGTTCCGGTATCAGCTATGGCTTCTGCGGTAGCACCAAAAGGCCGGATATCTGTATCATCGAAATCGTTGAGCTTGTTAATGTATTCAAAATCAGCACCCGGAGATGTAATGTCATCAGGGAAAGCAGGTTCATAAAAACCCATCTGAGGCTGAGTTAATAAATTGAGCTCTTTAGCAGATTTAATTTTGTACCCATCTTTGTGAAATTCAGAGAAATAAAGCGTTCCATCTTCTCCAATATAAGGCATGAATGCACCGCCCATAACGCTGGTTAGCTTCTCCTCTTCACCGGTCTGAAGAGAAATTCGATAAATATTAAAAATGCCTTCTGGATTAGCTGAGTAGTACAAATACTCTCCATTAGGGCCTAAATGCGGATCGCGGTAATCAATGTATTTGTCGTTCAGGTAAGGGATCACTATTCCGGATGCCATATCATAAATATAAATATCCCGGTTATCGAGCTTAGCTTTGGCAAAATAGATTTTCGACTCAGCCTGATTCCACTCTGGAGTGTAAACGGTCTCACCGGATTTATAATTTGTAAGTTGCTTTACAGAATCCGTTTGACCCGGATATAGAAGTGCTAAGTTTTGAGTTCCCTGTGAATATTGAACGGCTACAATTTTTTCACCTGAAGGACTCCATTCCGGAGATTCAATTCGTGCACTGTTGGTGAGTCTTTTATTCTCTTCAGATTTGACGTCATAAAGAAAAATATCGCGGTAACTCTCACCATATTTATTCTTTTTGTTGATGGCGTAGGCGATTTTTTCACCATTTGGTGAGAAAGAGAAAGAGGTTTCCAGGAACGTTACCAATGGCTCCATAGAGCTGACATGGTTCTGTTTCTCATGATACTTAATGTCGTCGATGACAGCGATTTCTTTGTCTTTACCATTTAAATCTTTGAGGTAGAGCGACATCAACCCGTAATCAATTCCCTTATTGGATAAGTAGGCGAGCTTTGTGCCATCCGGCGATAGCTGAGGAAAAAAGTTATAGAAACCTGAGGGTTCAACAGTATCTGAAATAGTTGGGTTGATTCCGCTAGTAGCGTCAGTATAAAACTCTTTTCGTTCATCAATCCAACTTTGAAATACTTCTTCACCGGGAATACCTCTAGCCATTTCAATAGCTTCTTCAACAGAATAAACTCCTTTTTCTCCCAGTGCTGAGGTAATTTCGCGTAACACTTCATCCCCAAAACGATTGGCAAGATAGATTACAAAGGCATAGCCCTGATTATAAACAGTCTCGCGTTCAAGGCTGGTTTTGGAGGAGAATGTCCCCATTTGGGCTAAAGAGAAATAAGTATCGGAAAGAATCCGGGTTCGTAAAATCATATCCCTGTGGCTGTCCCATGTTTCATATAATAGACCTGCCGTTTGATATTGGGCAGTCCCTTCGGCTAGCCATGCGGGAATATTAACCGTTGCGAAGGGCATGGTTATAATTCCATTTGGAAAGCCATAGAGAACATCAGGCCGGCGAACATCTTCATAAGAAAGCCATTGGAGGTAGAAAGCCGGAATTTTACGGCTTCGCTTCATTCCTTTTTGAATCTGTATAATATGCGTGTACTCGTGGGATATTACATTCCGAAGCCAGTTATGAGTCCCCCGTAGAGGAGTGTTTAAAGCAGGTAACCAGATGTCAATTTTATTGTCGAAGAAGTAGGCTGCACCGTTTGAGTAATCTTCGCGGTCTTTGAGAACAATACTGACTTTTTCGTCTGTCTCGTACTGATAAAGTTGTGTAATTGGTGGTTGTACTTCTTCAGCAATTCGTGAAACTACTTGTGCAGAACGACTATTGCCTTCCTGGAAATGCACCAAAAAATGCTCGCTTTCTATAGTGTACCAGTCGAGGTGGTTTTGGGGATAGTCATAGAACCGGACATCAGTTTGTGCCTGTGTAAGTGAAGGCACAAAACATATCATCAACAATAAAACAGAAAGTAACTTGGTAATTCTCATTAGTGTACAACTCCAATTTTAATGAGTTTGGTTTCTGTTTTGCCACCAACCGTAGCTTTTATACGAGCTATATAGCCGCCGCTTCCCCAGTCCGCGGTTTCCACTCTGATTTCTTGTGGAAATCCGCCCGTAGAACTAACCGTTTCGTCAAAGATAATTCGGCCGCTTACAGTGATAATTGATACCTGAACGGTACCACCGGGTTCTGAGATCTGAAAGCGGATATTGGTATGATCTACTGCCGGATTTGGCCAATTATAAGTTTCTTCCTCGTTTAAAACACCAAAAGCAGAGGGTGTGCCTTCAAAAATGCTTTCCACTCTGGCCGATACTTTATTGAATGGAGCGGTGCCATAGCGTGAACCCCACTTGGTATCTGTGACCTGAGTCAGGTTCCATGATTTCAAGGTTCCGGAATGCCCAATTGTATAAAGACTTCCATCATAAATAATAGGATGAATAGGCTGGGCTTGAGCCGAAATTGCTTTGCCAACGTAAAGAGGAAAGCCTTCAATCAGTTCTCCATTGTTTGAATAAGCATAGATGTTGATAGACAAACTATCTTGCCCGACTACTAACGAGGCATATTCGGTTCCGGACTCAATTAAATCTGTATAAAGGGGAGTCCCAATAAACTGAACACCTTCCGGAGCGTTAACAGGATAGTAGTTTTGAATACTCCCGTTTTTATTCTGAGCAAGCAACTGATTGTTGAATTTGTCAACACGAAGAACTGAAGCATCATCTAAAATGGCAGGCCACTCAGCTCCTTCTTCCTCAAAAACAGGCAATTCAGCAGGATCTGATTCGGAGTCGAAAAGGGTGAATTTATTATCTTCAAATACATAGAAAATGCTTCGGCTGCCTTGCTGTATGGTACCGGTATAAATCCTATTTGTAGCTGATTCAGGGATGTATATGAAATCAGCTAAGTTGGTAAAGGTGACTTCTGCATTGCCACTATTACGTTCAACGGTGGCATATTCACCACCGATAATTTCGGACTGTTGAAATGGAATAGTCTGTAAAGATACTTCTGAGCCGTCGTTAGCTGAAAGTCCCGTGGTAGTAAGATCGGCATGAATAACTTGCCCACTTTGTGAACTTAGAAATCCTGTATTTGCAGGTATCGTTGAAGTCCATGTAGTGTCGAATTGTTGAGTAGTAACATTCCAGGTAAGGGAAGAGACCTCAATATTAGCTGAATTTTGCTGAGGTTTTTCTCCAAGAACAAGTTCATTCCCAATAAAAGGCTGCTGAATAGCTTGGTTTGATATTTGAAACTGAAGGTTTTCCGGATCTGAAATAGATACAGCCATAGCAGATTCCTGAGAAGGAATAATCAGGAAAGTATCTGAAGCTGTTTCATAAACGGATAGAGATAATGGGTAGTAGCTATAATATGGATCGTCTTCTGTAAAATAGCTTTGAGAGGAATCTAATTGAACCGAGAATTTTGAGGAATACAGATCAGAGTTTGGTTCATTGGCGCGAATCTTAAATGTAGCGGTAGTCAGGTTATCAGAAAAATCATACAGCTCGAAGAAGGAGGGGGCGCCGGAATTACTTTTGTTATTTGGACGAGTATCAGGGCCAAATCGGTTCTCATAAAAACTACGTTCTTGTCCAGACTGTAAAATAACCCTGTAGTTATTTCCACTCCACCAAAAATCAAAAGGTGCACCAAAGGCTGCGCTATTGTCCAATGCTCCGGGTACTCCGGGACCAATATCCTGGGCTCCATCAGCTTCTTCTAAATCAACTCCGCGACGATTTGGGTAAGCATTCACACGATCGTTCTGGAGCTGAAGATCAATCATGGCTTCATCGATGTGCCAAATCAAAATTCCACCATTTAGATTACGATCATCAGCAGGGTCATCTTCGTCTTCACCAACATCGAGTCCGCCAGGCAAGCTAAAATCAAAATTAGATGCATCAACAAAAGTCCCGGCTTCTAAAAGGGTATCAAAATCTGCTTCCTGAAATACAAAAGCTTCATCCTGATTGGTAAAAGTCTGCTGCACTTCCGTACCGTCGGGTTGGCGGATGGTGAGTGTAATACCTGTTCCATCCGGGTCTCGGTGTCGGTTTTCAATCAGAAAGTACTCAGACTCTGAGAGATTATACTTCGCGATAGCATTTCCCTGGTTTAACGAACTTGCCGGGAGCTGAATATCACCTTGGGTATTAACATCAATTTCAAAAGGTGTCTCCCAGCCTAAATACATTTTTTCCCAGGCTGAAGGTTCGGGCGGAAGTAATCCATTGTAGGAAAAGAAGCCAGCGCCATCCATCAGGCCAAAACGTCCGATGGCCGGATCTCCGGTTTCAGTGTTGAATAAATCCGGCAGGCCTAAATGACTACCTATGGAAGCACATAAAAGCCCATTTATAGAGAGTGGGAAAGCGAATTCGTTTTCCTGAATATCTAATCCGCGACGGGATTCGGTGCGAGGGATGATTAAAGTGTTCGTGACTCTGAAGTTCCCATCATTGACAGGAAAACCGTTAAACGAAGGGTCATTTAATAACTTTCCAAGATTATCTTTGCGGAGATAAATTGAGGGAATATCAAAAGGAGTGATATCCAGGCTGGTTCCGACAAGTTCAATATCCCGGCCAACGCCGGCATGAAAAATCACAAAAGCGGTTGTTTCAGGGTCTAATCCCGTTGCATCAAAATCAGGTCCATTTTCTACTTGCTGCCAGGCATCACGGGAGAGTTCTGCGATTTTTTCGTTTGTGAAAGTCTCGCCGGTCGGAGAATACTCTTCCATCTTTTTAGGCAATCGATAGATATCAGGTAACACCTGATAGTCGATCATTAATTGTCCGTCCGATGACTTCTCGAAATAGTTCTTAGCAAATTCAAGGTGAGCCTCAAAGTAGTTCCGATTGTGCGGAAGTGGTTCAACCCGAAAATCTTCAGCGTTAGCTAAATAGGGAAGACCTTCCATGCCATTTGGCCCGAAGATGCCGGTACCTGTGGTCAGGCGATTGCTGTCAGGTTGAAATTCAACCATAATAGCAACCACGTTAAGAGTGCCGGTCGCATTTAAGTTATCTGCTAATTGTGGCTGAGCTTCAGCGATAGCATGAGAACGTTTAATGGGGATCTCTTGAGCGGAAATATCAATCGTAACAAATAGAAAGAGCATGCTAACGGTTAACATGCTCTTTAAAATAGACTTCAAATGTTGCATGTATTAAAAATCAATAAGCAAACTGAATCGTAATGTGTTAGCAAGAGGGTGATCCTGTTCCAGTGTTTTTATGTAACTGAAATCAACCCCAAGGAAATTATATCGGATACCGGCTCCAAATGTAATGTATTCACGATCTCCGTTTTGGGGATCTTCGTAATAGTATCCTCCGCGAAGCGCGAACTGATTATTATACCAGTATTCTAAACCGGCACCAATCATGAACTGCTGCAGGACGCCGACTTCGATGGTATTTTGGCCATCAAATCTCTCGAAACTATCCCAAGATTTGAAAATAGACTCAATTGGTCCGGCAGCTACACGAGCTGTGTCAATAGACCCATCAGGATTAGTTGTGAATTTAGGTTCGGTACGTGCCATGATTTTCGAAATGTCATTGGCAATAGTGATTCGGTTGATACCGTCATCATCAAGATCAAGGTCAAAAGACCATCCAAAACGCAATACGGTTGGGAGGGGATCTTTCTGAGCGTTATCGGTGTACTGAATTCCAGGACCTATGTTGGAGAGGTTGGTACCAAAGCTGAACCGAGCATCCCGGCCGCCAAGAGCGAAAACATCCGTTTTGTACAGAAAGGATAGATCAAGGGCAACACTGTTCCCCGGATTTACTTTCTGAGCTGCAATAGAAGTTCCGCTTGCTAAACTTGAGTATATAAGTCGCAAGCTAGCTCCAAGGCCTAAGTTTTTACTCACCTGATATCCATAAGAACCTCCTAATGCCAATTCATAACTGTTGAATCGGGAAATGGGTTCTGGACTGGTTTCATCGGTAACTACTTGTTCACCAAGATTAAGGTAAGTCAAGTGAGCTCCGATTGTACCCACTCCTTCGATGTAGTATTTACCTACAACATAGTCGTAGAATAAATCACTTACGTTGAAGTTGGCTAACCAATTGGAGTGGGTGATACTGGCTTGATTTGAGCCCTTTTGAAAGGCTAACCCAGCCGGGTTCCAAAATAGCGCGGAGGCGTTGTCGGCAAGGGCTACACCTGTGTTTCCCATACCGGCACCACGCGAATCCGGTTCTATTTGTAGAAAGGGTACTGCTGTAATGGCAACCTGTGCTTGTGTAATGGTTGGGGCTAAAAATAAAAGCCCAACCGCTATTATGGATACTATCCTTTTCATAAAAACTATAGTTAAATAATTGAACTCAAATATAAGAGATTCAAGTTTAAGTTACGATGTTAGCGTATAATTACGAGCTTTTCGATTTGCTCTGCTGTTTGTCTTCCTTTCGGGGTATCTGTTGTAACCCGAAGCACATA
>CERJ01010426.1_pt1 | contig 111952 bp, 107 predicted proteins | sample 530781 | NCBI WGS metagenome assembly CERJ01 (sample SAMEA2620967, study PRJEB7988) | marine metagenome | biome: marine biome (ENVO:00000447); feature: deep chlorophyll maximum layer (ENVO:xxxxxxxx); material: "saline water (ENVO:00002010), including plankton (ENVO:xxxxxxxx)" | depth 30 m
AGATGATAGTTGGACGATGTCAACCTTTTTCGAAATCTTTTGAAAAAAAATGAGGAGCGCAAAATCAATTGCACTCCTCTTATCGGGATGGTAATAGGAAATCTTTTGTTAGTTTAACTCTTTCTCAATAGCATCAACAATATCTGAGCTCATTGGTTCCACGTTACTGCGATATCTTCTGAGAACATCTCCATCCTTAGAGATAAGGAATTTTTCAAAATTCCATTTGATATCCCCTTCAAAATCCTGATTAGATTGTTCGGTTAGATATTTAAAAAAATCGGATTGATCATCCCCCTTCACAGAAACTTTTGAAAACATTGGAAATTCAACACCATACTCCAGCGTGCAGAATTGTTTTATCTCTTCATTACTTCCAGGCTCCTGCCCTTTAAAATTATTAGCGGGAAATCCGAGTATTACGAATCCTTCATCTTTATATGCTTCATAGAGTTCTTGCAAACCTTCATATTGAGAGGTAAATCCGCATTTAGAAGCTACATTCACAATCAAAATTACTTTACCTTTATAATCTGATAGGGAAACGTCATTTCCATCTATATCTTTCATTTTAAAATCATAGATAGAGTCTTTCATTGTATTCATAGATATTGCCATAATTGAGATAAGTAAAAGAGATAAAATTTTCATTGAAATTTTTTTGTTTTGCTTCGTTAGTTTCTAAACTGTTTCGAATCTTTAAATCATTCCCAATGCTAAAAAGTTATCCCCTAATCTGGAGTTTAGTCCTTTTTGCTCTTCTACCATTTAATGCTAATGCACAAATGTTCTCCGTAGATGATGAAAATGAAAAACAAGGTAATCCTTTTGCACCATATATAAGAGTAGGAATTCAACCAGTTGATTTCGAGTTTACGGGAGATCCTGCCGCCTTTTCTGTTCAAAACCAAACCGACCTTTCTTTTAAAGGTACCGTTGCTCAGGCTGGCTTTGAATCCGGAGGATTTAATTTAGATGTATTGGTAGGCAACAATTTAACTGACATAGATAACAGGAAGTTTTTTGGCTTAGAAATTAAATTCACGAATCCATTCTATTTGATCAGGCAAGAGCGTTTTGGTTTGGGTGTACCCCTTCAAGTCGGTACAAAATTAACCTCTGTACGAAGTGATGATGTTCAATCAGAATTCTCACAAACAAATTTATATGCTGCAGCCGGTATTACGAGCCTTTTATATTTCCCTGAAAAATTTAGCATCACGGGTAGTTTTATGCCTGCTTATGGTTTCAGTACAGCCAGTGGTGGATTTGTAGGTGGAAACGTATTTTCATTAAAAGGGAAAGCACGTATAAATTTCTTCAACGTCATTTTTGGAAGAAATATAAGTTTAGGTTATGATTACATTTATGATTCCTATAACGTAGATGGGGAAGAATTTGATTATGATCTCAACGGACATTCAATAACTTTGGGAGTATCGCTTTGAAACCGGATAAATTCCTGTTAGAAATGGAACAAATTTTAGAGCAGGCAGGCTATACGCTTCGGAAAGAACGGGGCTCCTTCCGTGGGGATGAATGTATTATTGAAGGACAAAAACTGGTAGTGGTAAATAAAAACAAACCTATTGAATCTCAGCTTGGAACAATGGGGCGGGTGCTTGCACAAATTGACCTCACCGGAGTTTATATTAAGCCGGCAGTACGTAAGAAATTAGAAGAACTTTGGGATCAGCTTCAGGTAATGCCTGAAGAAACCAATGAAGATTTTGAGTTAGAATGAAGATCACATTTTTGGGAACCGGAACATCTATGGGCGTACCTGTTGCCGGTGGATTCCAACGAGAAAAAATTACACACGATCCCAGAAATGAAAGAACAAGGTGTTCTGTATGGATTGAGGAAAAAGGAGAATCTATTCTGATTGACGCGGGTCCTGAATTCCGAATTCAAAGCATACAAGCAAAACTGCAAAAAGTTGATCACTTGCTGATAACACATGAACACATGGATCATGTAGCCGGGCTCGATGACCTGCGCGTTTTCTCTTACATCAATGACGCCCCCATTCCCGTGTATACCTATCCCCGATGTATTGAATCCATCAAAAGAAGATTCGACTATATGTTTGGGAAGGATAAGTATCCCGGATCCACTTCCCTTGATCTGAGAGAGGTAACCAAGTCGTTTAATCTAGGTGAAGTTGAAGTAACTCCGCTGCCCATCAAACATGGAAATCTCGACATTATGGGTTTTCGAGTTGGGGATTTTTCCTATTTAACAGATGTGAAACACATTCCTGAAGAAACCAAAGATCTGATCCGCGGATCAAAAGTTGTAGCGATGGGGGCACTTCGGTGGAAACCAGAGCACCCTACCCACCAAACTATTCCCGAGGCTGTAGAAGTGATCAATGAGATGGAGATCCCAAAAGCTTATCTCATCCACATGAATGGATATGTAGATCATGAACCATCCAATCAAAAATTACCAAAACATATTAAACTGGCCTATGACCGGATGGTTTTAGAGATCTGATCAGAGAAATTTCTTAAGCTCCTCTTTCGAATTAAGCTCGCCTACAATGTCCTTCACTTTTTGAGCTTCATCGAGTTTACAAACCAATATGGCATCATCAGTTTCAACAACCGCCAGTCCTTCAACGCCAACTAATGAGATCATTTTACCGCTTTCGCTGAATACTAAATTGTTCTCAGAATCAGCTGTAGTAAGGTGCTCAGTACGGACTACATTACCATCCGGATCTTTTTCACCTAAGTCGTAAGCGGCTGTCCAGCTACCAACATCATTCCAGCCAAATTCACCGGGAACAACAAACACATTATCTGCATCTTCCATGATCCCATAATCAATAGAAACGGATTCACACGCATGGTAAAACTCATTGATAGAATCTGTATGGTTTTCCTCAAACAAATTCTCTCCGGCTGTTTTGACAAGTTTGTACATTTCTGGCAAGAATTGCTCAATTGAAGAAAGCACACTTTTTGCCGACCAGATAAACATTCCACTGTTCCAGTAGTAATCTCCAGATTCTAAAAATTCTTTAGCCGTCTCAAGATCCGGTTTCTCTTTAAAGGCATGAACCGGATGGACCGCCTTATTATTTAGCGTTTCATCTGTGGAATTGTCTCCGTGTATATATCCATATCCTGTTTCAGGACGATCAGGGTGAATGCCTACAGTAACCAGGAAGTTTCCGGATTCTGCTTTCTCAATGGCAGCCGATAAATATTCATTAAATGCTTTGGGCTCCGTTATGTGATGATCGGCAGGTAAAACCACCATCGTTGCATCGGGGTCTTTTTTGTGGAGCATTTCGGCAGCAATAGCTACACAGGGCGCAGTATTTTTGGCAACCGGCTCGCCCACAATATTTTCATCCGGAACTCCTGGAAGTTGTTCTTTGACGAGATCCACATAATTGTCGTTAGTGACTACCAAGATTCGTTCTTGAGGAATCAATGGCTCGATACGCTTTGCGGTGTTTTGGATCATCGTACCCTCTCCAAAAAGCGAAAGGAATTGTTTTGGAAGTTTCTTTGTGCTTCGTGGCCAAAACCGGGTGCCCGATCCCCCGGCCATAATTACTGCATATACCATAATTAAATAATCTGTTAAATTTTTTTGTTAACTGGGGAAAGGTACAACTAATATTATCAAACCTTAACCGGATCTGCCCTTCGTAAACTAATAGTAAAGGTAGATCCTACATTTGGAGCACTTTCAATGGTAAATTTTTCTCCATGAGCTTCCATGATATGTTTCACAATAGCCAGGCCGAGTCCGGTTCCACCCCGTTCTCTTGATCTCGATTTATCTACCCTAAAAAACCGTTCTGTAACGCGTGGTATATCTTTTTCGTCAATTCCCATGCCGGTATCCTTAACCGATAAAAAGATCCGGTCCTTTTGCTTGGGCTTAGTGAACACGGTAACCTCCACTTTTCCATTGGGAAAGTTATACTTAATGCCATTTTCGATCAGATTGATCAACACTTGTTTTAACTGATTCTTATCTGCCTTAACACGTGTGTTTTTATCAAATTCATTGATGATCAGGTCAATATTCTCTTTCTCTGCCTTATAATTAAGGCTTTCGATGATATCGTTGAGCACTTCGTATAAGTATATCTCTTCTATATCCGACTTAAGCTCGCCCGTCTCAAGTTTAGATATTTCCATCAGATCTTTAGTGAGATAAATAAGCCGGTTTACGTTTCGCATGGCTTTCTTCAGGAAATCACGATTGACCTCTTCATCCTCGAGTGCACCGTTCAATAAGGTTTCAATAAACCCCTGAATAGCAAATATCGGTGTTTTTAATTCATGGGAAATATCTCCGATGAATTCCTTCCGGTAATTCTCAATACGGTTCAGACGCTGGATCTCCCTCTCAATGGTCCGGCTCGATTTTATCCCCTGTTTCATCAGGTAGTCGATCTCGTCTTTTCGAGAAAGATCCACATCGGAATAATCAATAAAGCGTTTGCGGGCAGTGTTCTTGAAAAGTCGTTCAATATGGGTAAGCCTTTTATAGGTAGTGAAATAGAGTACCGCATACACTATCAGAAAAATAACAGCTGCCATTGCTGAAGAAAGCTTAACAGCCAGACTGATTTCAAGCCCTAACCAAAACCGAACTACCAAAAAGAGGACTGTTGCCGAAAGCACGGCAACACTAAAACCGGCCCTGATGCCGAACTTAAATAGTCCCTTTTTTTCTGTTTTTGATGAACTCATTCCTTAAATCGGTAGCCTACTCCTTTCACAGTTTCTATGTAATGATCACCCAGCTTTTCACGGATCTTTCGCACATGCACATCCACAGTTCTGTCTACTACATAGATGTTATCACCCCAAACCTTGTTCAGTAATGTTTGACGATCCCGAACCTTTCCTCTTCGGCTTGCAAGATAGTAAAGCAACTCAAACTCTTTTCGGGGAAGCTGAAACTCTTCCTCTCCTCGGAGTACAATATATCGGTCTTTATCTATAACAAGATCATGAACTTCCAACCGGTTTACTTCCTCGGTGGTTTCTTCAAACCGACGCATTACCGCCTTTATTCTGGAAATCAGTTTTGTGGTACTTATGGGCTTTGTGATGTAATCGTCCCCTCCAATATCCAAACCTTCCACTTCCGTCTTTTCATCGCTTCTTGCAGTCAAAAAGATGATGGGAATTGCTTTCAGGTCATCATCGCCACGCATTTTCTGAACCGCTTCAAGGCCGTCCATTTTAGGCATCATGATATCCATTAGAACGAGATCAGGGTTATGCTCTTTGGCAACCTGGATGCCCTCTTCCCCATTTTCAGCTTTCAGTACGTTAAAGCCTTCTTTCTTGAGATTGTATTCGATGAGGTCGAGAAGATCTTTTTCGTCATCAACAACAAGGATAGTTTGCTTAGCCACGATTTTGGGGATTTGTGAAGGTTTATCAGACATACAATGGTACTAATGTACTGTATTAATAGAAAATGAATAGCCGTTAAGAAATTGTTACCGGATCACAGATTTGTAGGATTTTTGGATTTAAGGATTAACTCAATTTTCACTTTGTGAAAATTAAATCTGTGGAATCTGTGCCATCCCACAAATCTGTGATCAGCTGAGCAGATACCCAATACCGGCAGGCTGATGCAGCAGCCAACCGGTTAAGCTATATCTTGGTACATTGGTGGTCAAGACCTCGTGTTCAACAGTATCACTTTTGAATACCAGTAAGCGTTTGGCAATGGGTTCAACGAGGACCTCTTCACCATCTTTATATATAACCAACTCTCCGCCATCTCCCTTTTGCCAATTCTTGTTCAGATAAATAAGAACTGTTATTTGTCGATTGGTTCGTTCATTCAATTGATCCAGGTGCCGATGGTAATAGGAGCCGGCCGGGTATTTTGCAATGTGAAATTCAGAACCAGACAGACTCAGATAACAAAAACGTTTCAGGTTCTGGCTGAGCTCCTCCATCAATCCAAAGAATGCTGACATTTTTGTGTCCCGATTTTCATCAAGCCAATAGATAAAGTCTCCGCGGATCTCAGCTTTTACCTGGAAATCTTGTTGTGCCCCGATGCCTGCTTTTTTCAGCTCATCCGATGCTTCTTTGTGGCGAAAAAAATCCATAATCTGTCCATACAGCTCATCACTGATGAAATCATCAACAATCACAAAATCGTCTTCTGCAAGACAATCCATCCACCCCAGCCATTGGTCATCAGAATAATTCATACGTTAGATAAGCAGTTAATTTCTTTTGGATCAGAACTAAAGATACGCTGAATTCAACGAGGAAAGAATACCTGAAAATTCCTTATTAAAATTTTATGCTGAGCTTCAAATATCATTCCAATGATCTTATACAGATCGTTTTGTTGGAAAGTATGATCAGATTCAGTGTTTACACGATGCACAAAAACGAGTTTTGACTTCGGATAAACCGCCAGCATATGAATTCCTGTTCCGGTATGGAAAAAGGATCTACTTGATCGGTCTTCATTTTTATTTAACACATTCCACAACATGCCATACCCAATATCCATGTAGGCATTTGTAGTGGAATACGATCTGGTACTTGCTTCAATCCATCTTTCCGGGATGATCTGTTTTCCTTCCCAATTTCCCTCGTTTAAATACAAGGTTCCAAATTTTGCCAGATCATGGGCCGACATCCGGAAATGATAAGCCGGATATTTAGACTTACCCGGTTCAAATTGATAAAATCCGTCGGTATCAGGAATTGGTGCATCGGTTTTCTCAATGTTAATGTTCGTATAAACTCCATTATAATGAAGCATGCCAATGGGATCTGCAATCTCCTGATGAAATAATTCGTATATACTCTTCCCTGTTTTCAATTCAAGAATATGCCCCAAAACATTGAAATCCCAGTTGTTGTAATAATAGTGCTCGCCCGGCTTAAAGGCTCCTCTCTCAGGTTTACTTCTCAACATTCCTTCGGACACGGCAGCGGCATCGTGATAAATTCCTGACCGTGATTTAAGCAGATCTGCTATGCGCGCTTGCTTCTCCTGCTCAGTCAATGAAGGTTCTATATCATTGATGCCTAAATCTGCGATGGTCTGGTTGGTATCTATTACACCGCGGTTTACATACCTACCATACAAAGCATTGATCATGGGTTTACGAATAGAATGAATGAGGTGCTTATGATCAATATCTCCCCATTCAAAAAAGATCTGTCCGTCGTAAGCAAGAACCATAGATGAAGTACCGGAAAAATCTAAAAAAGAAGACAGTTCTTGTAGTTTTTCTTCTGAAAATCCGGCTGTTTGTGGGGAAGTGGTTTCCATACGAACTTTATCAGCTTGTTGTTCGCATCCCATCAAAAAGAAGGTCAGCAGTGCAAAAAGAGTATATAATTTCATTAAGGGTATTTATTTCAAATATATTTTATAAGACCACATTCAGTGAAAAAAGTTACGTTCATTTTTAAACTAGTGGAACTTCTTTATTTCCCTTTCTTTTAAACAAGCTAACCACAATATTCCGCCATGAAATTTTTTACCTCACAGCTCAGCTACTTCGTTTCAAACCGGAATACCAAAACCAACATAAAACGCCTCATTCGTTTTGTGTTAATTTTGTTTGCCATGATCATAGCCTATGGCGTGATCTTTCATGAGATCATGGAGTATGAAGGACAGAAACATTCCTGGATCACTGGTTTTTACTGGACTCTCACCACTATGACCACTCTTGGTTTTGGAGATATAACTTTTACGTCAGACATTGGTCGTGTTTTTTCGGTAGTAGTGTTGGTTTCCGGGGTGATCTCACTGCTGATCATGCTTCCCTTCACTTTTATTGAATTTTTCTATGCACCCTGGATGGAAGCCCAACACCGGGCCCGTGCTCCACGCGAACTTCCTGCAGATACTAAAGACCATATTATCATCACCAGTTTTGATGCGGTTACCAGAGCATTGATCCAAAAACTTGACCAATATGGCCATGAATATGTGTTATTGGTTGATGAACTTGAACAAGCCCTTGATCTTTATGATCAGGGATATCGTGTTATGCTTGGGGAACCTGATGATCCCGAAACCTACCGTAAAATGTGTGTTGAACAAGCAGCTCTGGTATTCACGGGAGGTACCGATATGTTTAATTCTAACGTGGCTCATACCATTCGTGAATTTTCAGCCGACGTAAAGATTGTATCGACCGCCAATTCTTACGATTCTATGGATATACTGAAATTAGCAGGAAGCGATCACGTTCTGCATATGGGGAATATCTTAGGACGGGCATTATCTCGAAGAACTTTGGGACAAGACGCACGGGTACATACCGTGGGAAGATTTGGAAAATTGGTAATTGCAGAAGCAACAACATATGCTACGCCTTTAGTGGGCAAAACATTAAAAGAAAGTCGCATTCGTGAAGACCTTGGGATCAATGTAGTTGGAGTTTGGGAACGGGGAAGTTTCCAAAGTGCTCACCCTGAGGTTGAAATTCACAATCATAGTGTATTGGTACTTGCAGGTTCAGTTGAGCAGTTAAGAAAATATGATGAGTTATTTGGAATTTATGGGGTGAGTGATGAGCCGGTTGTTATCATTGGAGCCGGAAGAGTAGGTCGGGCAACAGCACTTCACTTAAAAAGAAGAAATATCAGGTATAAGATCATTGATAAAAATTCGGATCGAATTAAAAATTCAGATGATTTCATTTTGGGTGATGCCGCTGATCTTGAAACCCTCAAAAAAGCAGGAATTGAAGAAGCTCCCAACGTCATTATTACTACCAACCAAGATGATGTTAATATTTATCTCACCATTTACTGCCGTAGTTTAAGACCCAATATCCATATTGTAGCACGGTCAACATTAGAAAGAAATGTACATACCCTGCACCGTGCCGGAGCTGATTTTGTAATGAGTTATGCTTCGATGGGCGCCAATGCCGTTTTTAATATTTTTGAAGAAAATGACATTGTGATGATTGCTCAGGGCTTGAATGTATTTAGTTTAGATACTCCCAAGAAACTCATTGGCAGATCATTGATCGAATCTGACATCCGACATAAAACCGGTTGTAATGTTATTGCTTACCAGGTAGCCGGTGAGCAGATCATCAATCCCGATCCCAGTAAACCCATTCCCGAAAACAGTGAGATCATTTTAATTGGCCAATCAGAAGATGAGCAACGCTTTATTGATTTCTATAAAACAGAAGGATAACACTAGTTTTCTGAACGTATAAGAAATCATTTTAACTTATGTACGACTCTACTTTTCTTATAAAACTGGTGCAGGCCAAAATGCCATTTGGTCAATATAAAGACTGGTATATCACAAGTCTCCCCGTGCACTATCTGGAATGGTTTTCGAGGCAAGGGTGGCCAAATGGGCAATTAGGCCAATATTTAGCCACGATGTTTGAGATCAAAACCAATGGCCTGGATGATATTCTGAAGCCCATTATTCGTGATCACAGGTATTCATCGCGCTATTGATGAAGAGAACTAAACGAGTTTAAAGTAGTTTTTTCTTACGCTGAATCGCTATCAACATGATAAGATCATAGATGGCGTGAGCTGCCATAGCACAGATCAATCCCACCTCTTCAAATAGAACCCCGAGGGTGAAGCTAAGTACGAACATCATCACTCCAAAAAAGATATGTGCAGGAGATCTAAATTTAAAATAGCCGTGAATACTAATAAAAATGATGGATGTAACCGTATTTCCCAACAAGGGTTGAATGGCTCCCCGGAACAATAATTCCTCCCCCGCTCCTGCAAAAAAAGAGAGCTGCCCGTTATCTAACACCGAGAATTCGGCTTCAGAAAGTGCATTGAAAACAGAAAAATCGGAAAGAATGTCAGAAACTGGTGTATAGGTAATAACAACATAAACCACGACAGCCAAAACAATACCGACTCCTACGCCAATCCCCAGCTGCATCCATACCGAAAACGAACTGTTAAAAAGGTCGAATACATCCCCGTCATGCCAATACCGAATGATCAAAAATGAAAAGAACACATAGATATTAGCCGAAACCAGGGAGAGAATGAGTAGTTTTAAGCTAGAAAGACCGGAGGTGATATTTTCTTCCGGTTGTTCGGGATTATTTTCAATCATACCCAAAAGATATCATTAAAAGACCTTTGTATTTAAACGCTTGGTTTGAGCCATGGAATCAGTTTCAATTTCAAAATTTATGATCCCTAAAACCAATTCATCGTTGGTTATAACATCCACTTTCCACTGCCCTTCCATCATGTTGCTTTTGAAAGTATAGCCACGGAAACCGCCATCACGTCCACCGGTAATTTCGAATCCAATTTCATCGATCATTTCCCATTTTCCGGTATGCGGACTATACCATTTCCACCTATGCAACACCGATTCCTTTAGATTTGAGGGCGCAAAAATTGAAGTAAATACAAATACGCTGTCGCCCGCCTGATAATGATGTTCGTACATATTATCTCTCCAAATTTTGTACCATGGATTCTGCTCATAGGTCACATAATATTCATCAGATTCCATATTCCGCTCCACATTATGAGCCACTAATCCGGATTCCATAGCCAGTGGTACGGGGGGAATCAAATTGAGAAAATAGAACGAGTTTATTAGAAGGTAGATACCTACAATCAACCCGGTCATTTTGCCCATGCTTATTTCTTTCTGGGTTGAAGGACTGCCGTTGTAGATATAAACGATAAGCGCTAAAGTAATACTTAAACTGATAGCACCCGAAAGCATAAACAAGAAGGTATTCATACTCTTCAGCAGCACGGGAATGAAAAACGTAAAGAAGGTAAAATTCACAAAAAAGTAAGCGCTGAACTGCAGGTACTTATTGGAGATCCGCTTTTTAAGTAATTCATTGGCAAAGAGCAGGATCACCAAGATGATGAAAAAGATGATGGTCTTGGAAAAGGAAACACTACGGGAAAAATAGATCACGTACGCACTGCACAATCCCCCAAGAAAAAACTGAATGGCCAACGGCAGATAAACCTCGTATTTCTCAAAAAACGTCCCTTCCCATTTATCATCTCCGGAAAGATTGAACAGGTATAAGCACACGGTAAGTGACGTCAGGTATGTGCTTAGAATGATCTGATCATAGAGGCGATCAATTCTGCCAAGCGTCAGTGAATCCCACAAAAAACCGACCATAAAAAAGACCACCGGCAGATACCGCTGGTTCGCCCGCACAAAAGCCTTGAATCGGTTTAGCATAGTTTATCTGGAATAAAAAAATTAGAATCATTTTCCGCCTGAAGATAGGATTGATGGGGCTTATTTAGAAATGGGAATAGAACACGGATTAAGCGGATAGTCTTCTACCTTACCTGGTTCCACACGCTCTGCGTTGGAACCGATGGATATTTTTTTAAATAACTGATGTACTAAGAAATACGCTCCAACGCAGAGCGAGGATAAGATCTTTAATTGTTAGTTTTTTTAAATCCACAATCCATCATTCAAAATTTCAAACTACAGAACCAACCAAAATAACCTCTTCTCCAAACTCTTCAGCTTTTGCTTTCACTGCATCCACTTTGCTTTCTGAAACCACAGCGATCAACCCAACCCCTAAATTGAAAGTGGCTTGCATATCCTCTTCGGGAACATTGCCAATTTCTTGAATCAAATTATAGACCGGCGGGCGTTCCCAGGCATCCCAGTCAATATCGAGTTTCATTCCTTCGGGGAGAATGCGTTTGGTGTTTCCAACAATTCCGCCACCGGTGATATGGGAAAATCCATTTATACCCGGCAGTTCCTTTAATTCAGTGATGAGTGACAAATACGATCTATGCACTTTCAGCAATTCATCCCCAACGGTACTACCAAGTTCTTCTACATAGTTTTCAACCTTGTATTTACTGAAGAGCACTTTCCGAGCCAGGGAATATCCATTGGTGTGTAATCCTGAGCTTTTGAATCCCAATAGCACATCTCCTTTTTGAATATCAGAGCCATTGATCACTTTGTCTTCATCCACAATTCCAACAATGGTTCCGGCCAGGTCAAATTCCCCCGTATCATAAATATCAGGCATTTCGGCTGTTTCCCCCCCAATCAGAGCAACACCGTTTTCCTTACAGGCTTTGGCGAATCCTTTCACCACATCAACCCCAACATGCTGTTCCAGTTTACCGGTTGAAAAATAATCCAGAAAGAACAACGGTTTGGCTCCGCATACAGCAATATCATTCACACAGTGATTTACAAGATCTTGTCCAACGGTTTCATACTTTCCGGCTTTAAAAGCAACGATCAATTTCGTTCCCACACCATCTACAGAACTGATAAAGACCGGTTTTTTATAGGACCCCAGATCAGGTTTAAAGAATCCTCCAAATCCTCCAATGTTATGTAGTACTTCCGGTCCGTGAGTATCTTTCACTACTCCCTTAATGGATTCTACCATTTCTTCCCCGGCCTTGATATCTACACCGGAATCTTTATACGTCATTCGTTTCTTATCTGACATAAATTGCTACGATTTTTCTTCTTGGGTTACGAGTTTAATATGAGCTAAATGATGATTGGAATGCCATGCATAATGGGCTAAGGAATGATCAAGCGTAAAGGTTTGGCCGGATTCTGGGTTGGTATAGGTCCGTTGCCATTGCTGCTCATCTAAGCTTTGATAGATACGAACAATGATCTCATGAATATTCTCCAGCATCTCGAGGGTGAGTTCCAGTGGAATTTCAAACTGGAATCCAACTTCAGCCCAGGCTGTTTCATTGTAGGGACGAATGGTTGGATCATCTTCAGTTAGTGCTGTTTTTATTCGAATGACTGTATTCATGTGGCTGTCTACCAAATGTTCAATCACCTGCCGAACGGTCCAGCCGTCTTCCCGATAAGGACTCAATAGTACATCATCCGAACAGCCTTTAATTTCATTTCGAATACGCTCAGGAAGTAAAGCTATATCATCGATCCATTGCTCTCGTAAATCCAGAGAATGATTCTTGGAATAAGAGGGTTTACCGATGGGAAATTGCTTGTTCATGGATCCTATCAGATCAGAAGTTTTGTAGTGAATAAGATCTAAGTAGATGAATGCACTACATATTTTGTTGATTGCTTACAACACACAAATATAGAAGGAATATCAGAGTGTTTTTTGAACTTTTTCTCACACTTTTCCACACCTAAGAGATAATTAGTATATGATTTAATTGGTTTAATAATAGTAGTAGAGAGTGTGGATAAGTGGATAACTTTTTTATCCCGATTTATAAAGCAGGTGCGTAAAACATGTGGATAGTTTTGTGTATAACTCGCCTTTAAAAATCAGTACTTTAAAAGAGTTTGAAATTAGTAATCCACAAGTTTATATATTTTGAACATAAAAGTGAGCAAACCATCATTCACACCAAAAGTTATTCTTTTGAATTGTTGATAGAGGTATTTAATTGTTGAAACCTGTTGACAATTATGACCGGTTTGAGTTATCCAACTTTTATCAATGAGTAATCCACATAGTAATCCACATATCCACAGTTTATGAAAGCAGTCATTCAGCGCGTGAAATCTTCTTCGGTGATGGTAGATAAGGAAATTACCGGGGCCATTGAACAAGGTCTTTTAGTATTGATCGGAATACACGAGGACGATACCAAAGAGCAAATGGAATGGATCTGTAAGAAGATTGCCAAGCTTCGGATATTTGAAGATGAGGAAGGCAAAATGAATAGATCAGTACAGGATGTTGGAGGTGGGGTTTTACTGGTTTCCCAATTCACCCTATATGCCAATTCCGATAAAGGTACCCGGCCGAGTTTCATCGAAGCAGCTCGTCCCGAAAAAGCCGAACCCATGTATGAAGACATGATAGAGTGGTTCAAAACCAATACGGATCTGAATATCCAAACCGGAGAATTCGGAGCTATGATGAGTGTAAAGCTCGAGAACGATGGACCGGTTACTATAATTTTAGAGAAGTAGAATAATACAATGTTAGTTTAAGGACTTCTTTTTTTGATATAAAATTACCAGTAATAAGTGTCACCCCGAGCGCATTAAGATTGTTATTGGGAAGGGGTAGTATTACGCGATCCCGAATGCTCGGGACAAAGTTTAAAGTAATGGGTTGTATTATTCGTTGAGATCCTTCGCGATCAAGATTTCAGCTTTTAGAGCGCTCAGGATGACAACAGAAGAAGAATTATCTTAGTTTAAAATTTAGCAATGGCAGTTATTTTCATTTTTATTGACGGCGTAGGATTGGGAAAAGATGCTCCCGAAAATCCCTTCAGCGAAAACAGGTATGAGTCTTTCGAGATCCTGACCGATGGTTTATTCAATGATCAGGCAAACCCAGTCTTTCAAAAAGATCTATTATTCAAACCTATCGATGCTAATCTGGGTGTAGAAGGATTGCCCCAAAGCGGAACCGGACAGACCACTCTATTTACCGGACAAAATGCAGCCAAAGAAATTGGCAAACATTTTGGGCCATTTCCTCACTCCGGCATCAAGCCCTTCCTGAAGAATGAAAGCATCTTTCACGCAGTGAAGGAAGCTGGAAAGAATCCGTATTTTATGAATGCTTATCCGCCCATTTTCTTTCAGCATGCTAAAAAACGAAATCGGTGGAGTTGTACCACACTAATGACCAAAAGTGCTGGGGTGAAATTGAACTCTACTGAGGATGTTTTGAATGAAGAAGCGTTAACGGCAGAGATCGTCCAAAATGCCTGGCGTGAAAAATTGGGAATCGATATTCCAAAGATCACTCCAACTGATGCAGCAGAAAGGTTGTTAAGTGTGGCCTCGGATTATGACCTGGTTTTATACGAATATTATCTAACCGACAAAGCCGGCCACAAACAAAAGCAGGAAGATGCCGAGCGCGTTCTCAAACCTTTGGATGAATTCCTGCTGCATATCATCAAAAACAAGAAAAGCAGTGATACTTTGGTCATAACCAGCGACCACGGCAACCTCGAAGATCTTTCCACTAAAACCCACACCCGGAATATGGTACCCTTGTTTGTTCATGGAGAATCGGTTCAGTCCTTTGAAAAGGTGGAAAGTTTGACCGATGTGAAAGATGGGATCCTGAAGAATATGGAACAATGAAGATCAGGATATGAAATTTACTTATTCAGGATCGGTAATAACATCCTTTTCCATTTCAACTACCCAGATTCCACGCAATTCCCCAACAGAATAACCGGTGGCTTTATCTTCGGTATATAATTCTTTGATCTTGGTTAAGGTAGTCTGATCTATTTGTGAGCCTTCACTGCCGTGGCACTGCATACATAATTGGTTGGTGATGATGGGGTAATAGCCGGTCACGCTGCCATTTTTGGCCTGGATTGAAGGTTGTACTTCCTGTCCTTCGCGCAATTGATTTTTTGTCTTTTTGATGTATGCAAGCTCATCTTTGTTTGCCTGATTTTGAGGATTTCTGGGCTGATCCGAAACACGTTTGATGTGCGTTTCCAGTTCCACAGCCATACTATCTGTAAGCGGAAGGGCTTCAATATTACAAAAAGCGAGTGCGTTCACCGGCCCCCCATTTTCAATTGCGTTGATCAAATTAGATGCTAACACTTTTTGTGTTGATGTAGCCAGGTGACTCCCGGTTTTCTGGTAAGATGCGATTTCCTCTTCACTCAGGGTTTCCGAAGTTTTAGAACTGTTATTACGACATCCAAAAATGGCCAGCAAAGTAATAACGGTAACAGCGATGACTATTCGTAAAAAGGGATACATGACAGTAAAATTGATAGTTGATTATTCATTAATATGTTAATTCATTTTGTCAGTTGAAATGATATTGTCATAACAAGAACAATTTGAAGGATATTTAGTATGGCAAAGAAAAAAGTCCATTTAGTATTGGGAAGCGGCGGTGCGCGGGGAATAGCTCACATTGCGGTGATAGAGGAACTGGAAAAAGCCGGATATGAAATTGTTGAAGTGATCGGATGTTCGATGGGTGCAGTGGTTGGTGGAATTTATGCGGCAGGTCATCTCCCGGAATACAAAGAATGGATACTTGGCCTGAACCGGAAAGGAGTTTTTGATCTACTGGATTTCACCTTTGCCAAACAGGGATTTGTAAAAGGAGAAAAACTCTTTGCTAAGCATATTGAAGTGACGGGCAATGAAAACATTGAAGACTTCGACATCCCTTTTACGGCTGTGGCAACCGATATGCGGCATCACAAAGAAGTTCATTTTAAAAAAGGAGATCTCTATAAAGCTTTGCGGGCATCCGTTTCTATTCCGGGATTTTTTGTCCCCGTGGTGGAAGATGGCAAGGTGCTTGTGGATGGCGGTGTGCTGAATCCTCTTCCCATTAATCTGGTAAAGAAAGAAAAAGGTGCAGAGATCGTGGCGGTGAATTTGAATGGTCGGCCGAACTCGAAATACGATAAACCACCGGAACCCGATAAGCTTGAAGAGATGCAAAAGTGGTTCGATAAATTACTTCCTGATTCCATGAAATCAAAGCGAAAGACAAAGGCAAAAGTAGAACTTCCGGCTGAAGAAGAATCCTTTTCACTGATCGAGCTCATGGACAGTACTTTTAGCTTTACCCAGGATCGGTTAACAGAACTTACCATCGAGATGTATAATCCTGATCACCTCATCGAAATTCCGCGAAACGCCTGTGGTGTTTTTGATTTTGACCAGGGAGAGCGGGTTTGTGATATTGGGAAAGAGGCGTTCTCTAAAGCAATGATAACAAAAGATTGAGCTTTGCTGGATCTTATTTGATCAGATTCAGCTTTTTGGTTTCCACGAAACTTTCGGTGGTCAATCTGTAGAAATATATACCTGAGGAAAAACCTTCACCATTGAAAGAAACAGCGTGTGACCCCGGGGGAAAAGTCTTGTTGGATACAATATCCTGAACTTTCTGTCCCATGCTATTGTAAACCGCAATGGTTATGGTTTCGCTTTTAGGGAGGTGAAAAGGGATCTGAGTAGTTGGGTTAAAAGGATTGGGAAAGTTTTGTCCCAGTGAGATTTGATGTGGGAGATTGAGATCCTGGATTTCATTACTTGTGGGGCGTAGATCTGTAAAATGAATGTTATCAATAAAAATTTTAGGATAAGTTGATTCAGGTTGCCTAACCAATATTCCCATTACCAACAGGTTTTCTGAATTAAATTCCTGGCTCAGCTGCCCCGATAAAGTTATCCAGGTATTGGTTTCCAGCTCATCTATAGAAAAAGTAGTTTCTGCCCAGACATGATCTTCACTTTCCCAGTTGTTTCCATGACGGTGATAAATGGCTACTTCAGAAATAGATGATCGTTTATCTTCAGGAATAAACACTTTGAAGTTGATCCAGTTTCCATTTTTTATGCCAGACTTGTTTAGCGGATCCATAAAATCCAAGGAGACAGAATCACTTCCATACGAACCGGTTAGCTCAGCAGAATAAAAGCCCTCGTATTTTGTGGATTTTGCTAAAGAAACAGATCCATGATCTTCGTTTATCGTCCAGCCCTGAAAGGTGCCATCCTCGAAGCCCCAGGAGTTTTGGAGGACATCAACCACAAATGATAGCCGGTTGGTAGTTCCGCACGAATTCTCAAAAGTGACGGTATAAATTCCACTCATGTCAGGTGTGATGTTTTCAAGCGTAACCTCTTTCTCGGTACTTGAAAAATTACCCGGACCCCGCCAAACCCAGCTTCCGGTTTCTTCAGCAGATGGGCTGAGTGTAACTTGTCCGCCTTCTTCAATAGCAGCTTTAGCAACCTGTTGAAAATCTCCATCACCAACCGATAAGCCGGATTGAAGTGAAGATGGGGCACAGGCTGAAAATTCATTTTCTATGATGGTGATGTTTGGTTTTTGCACTGGAAAATCCATATCACCTGCTACATAATAACCAGGATGTGGGGGCTGATTATAACCAGAATTTTGCCAGGCGATGGCGACCCGGTATGTTGGATCGTGCATAAAGGTATATAAGCGGTGAGTGGTAGGGATAGTGGAAGAAAAAACCAGGATTTTGTTATTACTGCCACTCCGTAGCAATACTTCTTCCCTCCAATCCCCAAAAAGATCGGCCTGTAAATTTGGATTTGATTTTGTAGAGTTAATAGATAATCCCTGAAGACTTCTGAAAAGTTGTTCTGCCCGACCGCCATTGATATTCCATTTAGTGATGGAAGTACCATCTAAAAGTTCCCGGCTTAATTCCCCATCCCACCAAATAACATGGTTAATGGAATTTGGAACACTTCCGACCCGGTCACCGGTGGTGTTATATAAACCGAGATCACTGGAGGCCCAAAACTGAAACCCCGGGTAATCTACATCAAGGTGAGCTGCAACGCCCCTTCCTACATCACCACTTTTGTCTTTTCGGAAAACCATGGTGCCATCATCGCCTTTTCTAAGGGAGACGCCGGGCACATCTTCCTCATGCGGCATAAAGATGTAAGGCACCGTCGCGTCTTTATCCATAAAAGTAGCATGCAGCGCGTCGCCATGACCCAAACCGGTGGTATGAAGTCCCAAGCCATCATCATCAATAACAACAGAGCCATACACGACTTCTTGCTTATTATCATTGTCAACATCAATGATGGAGAGTTGGTGATTTCCCTGGCTGGTCCATTCGTTGCCATATTCAGCATCATCAGTATCAAATAACCAACGATGCACCAAATCCCCATTTTCGAGATCCCAGCTTGCAACCGTCATGCGAGAATAATAACCACGGGCAAAGATGGCACTCGGGTTTTCTCCATCAAGATATGCGACTCCAGCCAAAAACCGATCAACCCGGTTACCATAGCTATCGCCCCAATCGCTGACATTTCCCCTGGCTGGGATGTAATCATCGGTATCAATTTCTGCACCAGTGGGTCCTTCAAAAACAGAAAGATATTCTGGACCATCAAGAATGTATCCACTGCTATTTCGGTAAATGGCATCGTGATCGGCATCAGCGGCGGGACCAGAAGAGATGAAATTTCCTGTTCCATCACGAGTTCCCGGGGCCGTTTTTACCATTAACTCCGCTTTTCCATTTCCATTAAAATCATACACCATAAATTGCGTGTAATGAGCGCCTGCTCTGATATTTGGACCCAGGTCAATGCGCCATAACATTTTGCCTTCCAGGGTATATGCATCCAGATATACATTATCAGTAGTTCCGGATTGGGAGTTATCTTTTGAATTTGAAGGATCCCATTTTACGATGATCTCATATTCTCCATTACCGGTTAAATCTCCTGCCGATAAATCATTAGGGCTATAAGTTCCTCCATGTTCACCTCTATTTGGTTTATTCAAGGGAATTTCTAAAAAAGCAGCTTCATGATCTTGGGTTGAAGTTAAAACATGAGCGTTTTCAGAAGCCGATTGCTCTTCCCCATTTATGACAGCACGAACGGTATAATTCTCAAAAGTATCGACAGTGCTGTCCTCATATTGGGTTGCCCCTGTAATAGGTTCCGCATTCAACTTTTGGGTGCCTCGGTAAATATTAAAGCCCGTATCATACGATTCATTTCCAAGCAGTCTCCAGCTTAAATAGTAGCCATCATCCTTTTCAGCTGCTATCAATCCCCGTTTAAGGTTTTCTACTTTTTTTTGTTGCGCCTGTATGGAAGATGAAAAAGTGAAAAAGAGACAGAAAAGTAACCCTGCACAGACAAATCTTTGACTTACTGATATAATTGAGGAAAGATTGAAACGATTACAAAGGATTGTCATAAAGCCCAGGGATTATAAAGAAAAAGTTTTACTTAACCGATTAAGTTGCTCAATGATTATACGCTTATTGAGATCATTTTAAAAATCTGGGTAGGGTCTTTTGTTCTCGTTTATAATCGAAAAGATGTATATAAATGGTAAAGAAAAGGGAATTTAATTTCGCATTCATTCCTTTTAGTAACATATTCGAATTGTCAGCCAACCCAAAAAGAGGATGTTATGAACCGAGCAAAATTTCTGAATCACATCAAAAACTTCAATGACTACTGGGATGTGGTCGTAATTGGTGGCGGGGCAACAGGTCTCGGCGTTGGCGTAGATGCGGCCGCTCGTGGTTACAAAACCTTACTTTTGGAAATGCATGACTTTTCGAAAGGCACCTCAAGTCGCAGTACCAAGCTTGTACACGGTGGCGTCCGATATTTACAGCAGGGCGATGTTTCGTTGGTGATAGAAGCCTTACACGAACGGGGATTGCTCATTCAAAATGCGCCTCATTTGGTAAGTCATCAGTCTTTTATTGTGCCAAGTTATGAATGGTGGAACGGGCCGTTTTATGGGGTGGGAATGAAGGTGTACGATGCACTCGCTGGAAAACTAGGGATCAACAAATCCAAAAACCTGTCCAAAGAAGAGACGCTGGAAAAGATCCCAACATTAGAGCCTGAAGGACTGCGTGGCGGGGTTATTTATTATGATGGCCAATTTGATGACTCCCGGCTTTCTATCAATCTCGCACAAACCATGAACGATGAAGGCGGTTTTCCCCTGAATTATATGAAAGTGATTGGGCTGGAGAAAAACGGAAAGGGTTTTATTGAAGGCGTTAAGGTCCGCGATATGTTGAATGGGGAAGATTTTGAGATCAACGCACGGGTGGTAATTAACGCCACGGGAATTTTCTCAGATGATATCCTGGAAATGGATGAAGAAGGTCATAAAAAGATCATTCAGTATGCACAGGGTATTCATTTGGTGTTAGATAAGGAATTTCTGCCCGGCGATTCTGCCATTATGGTTCCCCACACCGATGATGGCCGTGTATTATTTGCGGTTCCCTGGCACGATAAAGTGATCGTGGGAACAACAGATACACCGGTGGATAAAGCTTCGTTGGAACCGATCGCATTAGAGGAAGAGATCGAATTTGTGTTACGGCATGCGGCTCAATACCTGACGAAAGATCCGGATCGAGATGATGTGAAAAGCGTGTTTGCCGGTATTCGTCCCCTGGTGAAACCACCTGATGCCAAAGACACGTCTGAAATCTCCAGAAGTCATCATATCCAGGTTTCTGAATCTGGTTTGGTAACTATTGCGGGTGGAAAATGGACAACTTACAGAAAAATGGCAGAAGACACGATCGATCAGGCGGCTATGGTTGCCGGACTAGATGTGAAGGAAACGCCGACGAAGGAATTACGCATTCATGGGTGGCTTAAAAATGTAGATCGCAAAGATCACCTTTTTGTGTATGGTTCGGATAAAGTAGCGTTGAATAAATTGATAGAAGATGAGCCTGAGCTGGGAGAAAAACTGCATCCCGACCTTCCCTATTTGAAAGCCGAAGTGGTTTGGGCGGTTCGGAATGAAATGGCACAGACGATAGAAGATGTGCTTTCCCGAAGAACTCGGGCGCTTTTGCTTGATGCCAAAGCTAGCGTCGAAATGGCTCCGGAAGTCGGCCGATTGTTGGCAAGAGAGTTTGGTAAAGATGAAGCCTGGGTGCAACAGGAAGTGAAGGAATACAAACAGGTAGCCAAGAATTATATTCTTAATTGATGGTTTTTCTGATCTGACGTGCCCCATCATTCCCTTGAAGAAGGGAATCTAAATTTTACTACCGCACATTTATATGAACTATCAGAGGGGTTGGCCACGATAAGAACATCAACTTCTTAAAGGTTTAATTTCATCTTGAACCCAAAGCTATCAAGAAGTCGGCGTAGCCTCATTCAAAGAACTTGAATTTCTGTTCCCTGTAAATTCTTTAAAAGAAGAAACCACATCTTCCAATATGAGATAGAGACATGGTACCAACACTAGAATAATAGATGTGGCAAATACGATTCCGAAACCGAGCGAAATAGCCATTGGAATGAGCTGCGTGGCTTGTATAGAAGTTTCGAGGATGATGGGAGTCAGCCCGCCAAAAGTAGTAAGCGTGGTTAAGATAATGGGACGAAAGCGACGCAAGCCGGCCTCATGAATAGCATCATATACCGAGTCGCCTTTCTTACGCTTTTTATTGGCATAGTCGATCATAATAAGCGAATCGTTGAGTACCACTCCGGAGAGTGCGATCACTCCCATCAAACTAACTAGAGATAGATCGTAGCCAAGTAAAATGTGCCCGATCACAGCTCCCACGATGCCGAAAGGAATGGCGCCCATCACAATAAGAGGTTGAGCATAACTTTTAAAAGCCACAGCCAGCAAAGCATAGATCACCAACAATGCCATGAAAAACCCACCCCAAAGTGCTTGGGTTGATTCTCTCATCTCGGCCTGACTTCCCTCAAAACTCCAGGTGATCCCAGCAAACTCTTCACGGAGTTGAGGCAGAATTTCAGCTTCCATAGATTGGATCACCTGATTGATGGCGCTGGCCGGTTCCACATCCATTCCTACAGTTACAACCCGGCGCCCATCCCGGCGATTGATACTGGTAAATGCTTCGCTTGGTTCAATTTCAACCACATCAAGCAAAGGAACTTCAATTCCGCCATCGGTGCGGAGTACAAAATTTTGAAGATTGTAGAGATCCATACGCTCTTCCTTGGGAAGTTTGACACGTACTTCTACTTCATTGGTTCCGCGGAGTTGTCTTTTGGCGAGAGCTCCATAAAAGGCATTTCTGACTTGTTGACCAACATCCTCTGAAGTAAGCCCAAGTTTTCGCCCTTCCGGCAATAGTTTGAAATTGAACTGTTGCTTTCCGCGATTATAATTGTCGTTCACATCTCGGGTATTGGTAAACGATTCCATACGAGTGAAGAATGTAGAACTTGCCCGCTCCAGCACATTGATATCTGAATGGCTCAGGTCTACACTAATATCTTGCTGATAACCGGCCGGCCCTCGTTCTGCCTCAAACGTAATTTGGTCTATGCCCTCAAGGTCGCCGATCTCATCGCGCCAAAGCTGAATAAGTTCCGGTGTTGACATATCCCGCTCTGCCGGTGGCTTCATCACAATTTCAACATCAATGAAATCCTGCCCTCTAACATTGGTTTTGATGCCTTCCGCAACCTCAAACAAGTTGTTTTCTTCAAACATCCGGTAGGTTGAATTCGTGATATCTTCGGCTACTTTAGCCGCTTTCTCGTTGGTGGTGCCTACAGGAAGAGAAACACCGGCTTCGATTTCATCTGCAGGTTCTTCTGGCATTAATACAATTCCCATGTGATCACTATAGCCGTAGCCACCCACAACCAATAATAATGCTACGGCTGTACTAATGGAGATATATCGGTTTTGAAGGCATAGGTCCAGAAACCACCGGTATTGGGTATTTATAAAATGATTGAATTTCCCTGCAAATTTCTGCTGCCACTCTTCGATCTTTTGGGCAGCTTTTCCGGTCTTTTCTCTTTTGGTATGAGCCAGGTGTGCAGGCAACACAAACAAGGCTTCGAAGAGCGAAACTGCTAATACAATAATTACTACAGCAGGCAGAGGCCACCAATATTTTCCTGTAACTCCAGGAATAAATAAAAGCGGAACAAAAGCGATAATATTGGTCATAATACTAAAAGTAACCGGCTTGCTCATATCCCGGGCTCCGGCAATGGCTGCCTCAAGATTGTTCATTCCCTGTTGACGAAATTCGTAGACATTCTCGCCCACCACAATGGCATCATCTACCACAATTCCCAGCACTACGAGGAAACCAAACATGGAGATCATATTGATGCTGAGGTTTGCAAGAGGAAGAAACAAAACGGCTCCTACAAACGAGATAGTCATTCCCATCATTACCCAAAAAGCGAGGCGGAATTCAAGGAAAAGAGCCAATATAGAAAGCACGATAAGTATAGCTATCAAACCATTTTCGGTGAGTAAACTGAGGCGCTCTCTGTAATCTTCGGCGGTGTTGCTGTCTACGCGATATTGGATGCCCGCGGGAAAGGTCTCCTGGGCAGTTTCCATTACATCGAGGACGGTTTCTTCAATATCCAGCGGAGACTGATCACCAATTCTGTAAACCCCAACACTTACGGAAGGCTGACGGTTGAACTGTCCGTGAAAGCCAACTTCCTCAAATCCATCTCGAATCTCAGCAATATCACCAAGAGTAACGACACCGCCTGATTGGGTACGAATGATCTCAATTTCAGCAAACTCATCGGCAAACTGTTTGCGCTCCTGCATGCGTAATAGAATTTCACCGGAACTTGTTTCAACAGCTCCTGCGGGAATGTCTTCACTGGACTCAAAAATCAGTTGTGCAACTTCTCCCAGCGTGAGATCATATTCACGAAGGGTATGGCGAGGAATTTCAACATGAGTTACAAAATCAGGGACATTGCCAATTTCTACCTGGGTGATGGTTTCTGTACTTAACAACTCATCCCGTATTTGCTCAGCCAGCTTACGGAGTGTCCAGATATCAGTATCTCCATATAGCCCGACCTCCATAACCTCGCGCTGGTTCGATCTAAGGCGGACTTCGGGCTCTTCAATATCATCCGGGAAAGTAGTGATCCGATTAACAGCTTGATCTATATCCTGGAATACCTGCATGCGGTCGGAGCCGGCTACTAATTCTATCGCCACATTTCCGGAGCCTTCGTTGGCCTCGGAAGTAATTTCTTTGATGCCCTGAACGCCACGAATAGCTTCTTCAACCGGACGTAAAATGCCTTGCTCAACTTCAGCCGGCGCAGAACCAGGATAGACAACGCTTACATCAACATAATCCAGTTCATATTCAGGATAGACTTCTTTCTGGATGTTGAACATGGTCCAGATTCCACCGCCCAGCAAAATGATCATGATCAAATTTGCTGCAATGGGATTTTGGGCCATATAAGAGATTGGCCCGGAAAAGAAACTGCTTTCTTGCGGATCGGTATTACTCATTATTGCTGCTCCATTTGGGCTTCGGAGTTCATTCTGGCATCCTCAGCCAATCGCAATGGAGCCCCATTACGGACGGTAGCAAGATTTGTAGTTACTACGTGTTCTCCTCCTTCTAAGCCTTCAGTGATGTACGCATAATTTTCATCTTCAAAGCGAATATTGATGTCCCGGATACTTAAAGTGTCGTTTTCCTTTACCCACAATGTTTGGTTTTGCCGGATGTAATCACGGTTTACTCTCACCACATTCTCTAAAGTCTGCGCTTGCATCTCTACCTGCAGGAAGGAACCGATGATCAATTCAGGCTTTCCGGTATTTTTTGTCTGTCGCGCCAGCGGATCAGGAACTTCAACGAGCACGCGGGCCATTCTTGTCTCATTTTCCAAAGAACCCAAACGACTATATAAATAGCCCGAGCGATATTCATCAGGCAGCCATGCCGTACGATTTTGTATTTTTACCGGCGACCCGTTTTCACCTTGCCGGTCATCAAAACTAAGCCACCTCAGTTTGGAAACCGGAACGGTGGTTTCGATCCAGTAGGAGTCCATTCCAACCAGTTGCCCCAGGTCTTGTCCAGGAGAAACCAACGAGCCGAGATTTACATTACGGGCAAGTACGTGTCCTGAAAATGGAGCCCTGACCGTAGTGCGTTCCAGGTTCAATTCCGCTTGTCTTACATTAGATTCTGCCGCTTCAACCTGTGCCCGTACCGACTCAAGCTGAGGCTCTCGTAAAACCAAAGCACGGTTTGCCGGGGAAAGGCTGTCCTCCAATAAGTCATACTCCCGCTGGGCTGCTTGTTGTAATCCTAACTCGCGTTGCAGTTCCGATCTTGCCTGCCGCAGGTCACTTTGGGCCTGTGTTAATGCCGTTTGATAATCTGAGGGATCTATTTGTAATAACCTCTCTCCTTCTTCAACATATCCGCCCGGGGTAAAATTGGGAGAGCGGTCAACTACCTGTCCGCTTACGCGTGGACTAAGCATGATCTCTTGTGAAGGGATCACCGTTCCGGTAGCAGTAATTGTTGGGGTGAAATTACCCTGCTGGGTTTCTGTTACCTGAACCAACATGGGAGTTTCTTTGGTTGCTGTTTCCCGGGAGGCCTCCGGCTCGGTAGAAAATATCAAGAGGATCAAAGCCGCGGCTCCGACCAAAACAGATGCAGAAATAAAAATGGTTTTCTTTAAACCCATAAGAAGTTTTGGATAGATTGGATTGTTTGCTAAAAGCACTTTAATAACCTGATAGCAAAGGAATCCGTTCGATATGAGTTCAAGTTAAGTTCATCCAAATCATTAAAAACGTTAACATTAAAAAACATTTTTAGTACCTTCTCGCAGGGATAAACAATTTACACTTTACGATCTGGATGGACATTAAGAATGTAACTTCACGTGAAGAAATGCGCACGCTTTTGCAAAGGCAATCAGCGTTATTTCAGGGGATTTCCGAACTTGATGAACAGTCACTTTCCGTTCGCTCTTTATTGGAGCAAGCGGCTCACCTTATTTCTGAAAAGTGGATTTATCCTGAAGACATTAAAGCATCTTTTGAATTAAAGGGAAAGAAATTTCAGGCTGAAAAATTCAAAGAAGGTGAATGGAGCATTGATTCAAACGCCGACTTGAATGATGATGGGCTGCTTCGGCTGCAAATTTACAGCGGGGCAAAGCGTACCTTTTCGGAGGAAGAGCAGAAGTTAGCGAACGTGCTGGCACAAAATGTTGGTGCAAAAGTGATCCGGATTCTTGCACGGCTGGATCTGCAGGAAGAGCAAAAACTACTGGATAAAGCTTACAAGCTAGCTCACATAGGCACGTGGGAGTATGATATGATAAACGACGAGCTGCACTGGTCGGATGTAACCAAAGAAGTGCACGGTTTTGATACCGATCATAATCCCGATGTGGAAAGCACCATTCAGCTATTTAAAGAAGGATACCATCGTGATACTTTTGAAAAAGCAGCAACCGATGCTATTGAAAACCAAATCCCGTTTGATGTAGAACTCAAGATCATAAGCGGCAAGGGGGATGAAAGATGGATACGAGCCACGGGAGAGCCGGAATATAATGAGGAAGGCGAATGCATTCGGTTTTATGGAATCAGCCAAAATGTTACAGACCGGCGTAAAGCTGAAGAGGATCTTGAACACAACGAACGGCGGTTTAAGGCGATGGTTCGCTATGGAATGGACATGATCGCCATTTTGGATGAAGATGCTATTTACACTTATGTAAGTCCGGCCTCAAAACATGTATTGGGTATTCGCCCAGATCAGTTTATGGGGAAGAATGCGTTTGATTTTATTCACAAAGAAGATGTGAGCCGCATCAAAAGACAGTTTTCGGATCTTGATTTCAGAAAAACAACGCAACTTAAACCGTATCGTTTTTTAGATGCTGATGAAAACTGGCGATGGCTGGAAACCACGATCACCAATTTGAGTGAAGACCCTGCTGTAAAAGGATATGTAGCCAACACCCGAGATGTTACCGAGCGAATAGCAAAGCAGGAAGAAATTCTGGATGCTCTAAAGCAAAAGGAAACGCTGTTGGCTGAAGTGAATCACCGCATCAAAAATAACCTGTCGGTTTTAACCGGCTTACTGCAACTGCAAGCAGCCAGTGAGGATAATGAAGAAGTACTGAAGCGGCTTTTTGATAGTGTGGCGCGCATAAATACTATGGCTAGTATCCATGAGCAGCTCTATAAATCAAATAGTTATGAAGAGATCGAATTTGCAGATCGCCTTCAGCTCTTGGCTAAGAGTATTCAGAAATCATTCCAGGGTAAAACGGATGTTACCTTAAACTTTCAGTGTGAGCCGGTGAAGATGTCGCTGACGAATGCACTTCCCTGTTCTTTGATCGTGAACGAAGTACTCACCAATATTTACAAACATGCCTTTAAAGGAAGAGAAAAAGGAAACATCACAATTGAGCTTAAAGGGACGGATATTGAAGATTATATGCAGCTGACCATATGTGATGACGGAATTGGTTTGCCGGATAATTTCACTCCCAAAGAAGGTTCATCTTTAGGGGTGAAATTAATTGATATGCTATCGGAGCAGGTAAAAGCAGAATACTATTATGAAAGCGATAGCAATGGAACCCGGTTCAACTTACTCTTTAAAAAAGAGGAATGAAGCCTAACGGCGCCCTCCGCCACGTCTCCCATCGTCATTGTTGCCACCAAAGTTATAGCGGAAATTTAACCGAAAGCTTCGGCTCGACCAGCTGTATTTGCTGTTGGTATAGGAATAAGGTTCAATGATCTCTCGGTCGCTATTACGGGAATTGAATAAGTCCCGAACGTTGAGTGATATGGAAGCTTTGCCGTCCAATAACTCTTTGGATAGCCCGCTTCCTACAAAAGATCGTGCTCCCCGTGTACCCTGTGTGGTTTGCTGTGCTCCGCGGAAAAAGATATACGACTGAAAATTCCATCCCTCCAGAAATTGCCAGCGAATGCGTAACCTGCTGGAATAGGTTTCATCTTCACTATCATAAACCTGACCCAGATATTCACCCTCACGATAGGATTGATAAATATTCAGGCTTCCGGAAAGTGATAATCCTTCAAATAATTCCTGATCGGCGGAAAACTCCACTCCCCAGGCATCTTCAGTGGCCAGGTTGATGGGTGTTCGGGTGGTGATCCCATTCTCGATAATTGAAACATCTTCCACAACCTGGGTACGGTGGCGATAGTACAGGCTGGTCAGAACCGACCCGGTTTCCCAATACCTTAAATAACCCAATTCATAAGAATCACTGAACTCGGGCTCCAGGTTGGGATTTCCTGCACGCCGGTTGCGGTCGTCCTGAACTTCCACGAATGGCAATAACTCTCCTGACCATGGGCGGGAAATTCTGCGGCTGTAACTAACCTGAAATGAATTCAGGTCGTTCAACATGTAGGACATAAACAGACTCGGAAAAAGGTCGGTATAATTTTGAGAACTTTTGTTGCCGGAGTTATCCAGCTCGGTTTCGATAAGCGTATTTTCGGCTCTTAAACCAATTTGATAGGTAAAAGGCTCAAACTCTCCGGAATAAATGGCATACAGGGCATTTACACTTTCCAGGTAAATAAAGTTATCTGCTATACCTGAATTTTCCTGAGCATCTACCCAGCTGCCATTGCGGAGTTCTTCAATACGATAGTCGCTGTCCTGCCAGTCATAGTTAAGTCGAAGGCCAGCTTCAAAACGTCCTCCCTCCCCAATGGGTTGTTCATAATCCACATCAAAGCGAGCTTCGCGATAGACTTCACCGGAAAAAGATCGCTGTTGAAGTTCCTCTCCGGTTCCTTCTACAATGTTTTGATCAAAGTCGGTTTCTCCGTTTTCTTCCCCAAATTCAAAATCCAGGTCGGCAACTAACTGATGATCTCTGTTTCCATTAAATGTATTTTCATACTGAGCCCGGACGTCAAAATCACTCTCGCGTTGTTCTTCATATATATCGCGGGTTGTCCGTTGCAGAATGTCCCAGTTTTCATCTATAGAACGGAAAATTTCATCGTTGGTTGGCTCATAATCGGTGTAACGTGACACACGATCTTCAACTTCGTTCTCAAGGTTAATTCGTGACTCGAGCGTCAATATCTGTTCGCCGGGCAGAAAGACATCGGCCCCGAAATTAATATTCGCTTCACGTTCAATTTCATCCGTCTCAGATCGCTCGTTATATATGTAGGTCGTATCGCGGCTAAAGCTTTGAAAAGTTCGTCCTGTTTCGGGTCTGTTTCCGTACTCTACTTCTGTATTTAAAAACCAGTTTACTTTGTTGCGTTGATAGTTCAAATTTGCTCCCAGTCCGTAATCCTGTGGATAGCCTGCATTTGCTCTTACGCTTCCGTTAAAGCCAAGCTGGGCATCATCAACCAAAATAATATCTATAATTCCGCCGGTTCCATCAGCAGAGTAGCGGGCCGATGGATTGGTGATGATCTTGACTTCTTCGATCATGCTGGCCGGAATACTGCTGAGTGCTTCGGTACCATTTCTGACTAAATTAGATGGCCTGCCATTGATCAGAATTTGTACGCCTTGGTTTCCACGCAGGCTCACATTTCCTTCAAAATCGGTAGTAATAGAAGGGACGTTATCGAGCACATCCAGCGCCGATCCTCCCAGGCTGGTTACATCATCTTCCACATTAAAGCTGCGGCTGTCAAAATTCATTTCCATGTAAGAACGTTGTCCCTGCACTTCCACATCTCCTAAGCTCTCCTGGGTGGGCTGCAAGGAAATGGTACCCAGATCCAGCGATTGATCGTTCTCCAGCGTTATTTCCTGTGAAAACTCCTTGAAAGAAAGAAATGAAACCTTCACTTGGTAAGTGCCCGGCTCTGTTTCTATGCTGAAATTACCATCTACACCTGTGGCTGTTCCGGAAATGATCTCATCCCCACCGGGTTCATATAAAGCCACGGTTGCATTCACTAAGGGATTGGAGTCATTATCGACAACAGTGCCTGCTACCTCAGCATTTTGAGCGCTTACAAACGCGATGCCCCCCAGTTGGAAAGCGGCGATAAAAATAAAGGTAAATAGTTTTTTCATGATGATATGATTCTGCTCTTATCTGGTTGAATAGTCATGTTCACTAATGAAAGTTAGGAGAGAATCATGCCTGAAATTTGAGCGAAAACTGAAGGAATTCTGAAGTTTAGCCCGTTTTTACACTCTTTAATGTAATTTGGATAGAGTGCCAGCCTTTTTCGGTGGTGTAGGAAATTGAGAAGCCTGCCTGATCACAGATCCGGTTTATGATAGACAGCCCAAGTCCAATGGAGTTTGAGTTTTGATCGCCTTTTTTAAACCGTTCAAATAATAATTCAGGATCAAAATCGAGATCCTTTCCGGTATTGGAAATGGAAAGCGTGTCATCAGTTAAGACTATCCGGATGGATCCATTTTCAATGTTATGCCGAATTGCATTTTGATAGAGGTTTGTCCACAGGATATCGGCCAGCACGGGATGGATGTTGATGACCACCCCATCGGCAATATCAGTATCGATATGTAGCTCATGAAGATCGGTGAATTCGCGGAACGAGTCTATGCTCTCTTTTATCATTCCGGACAAATTCACTTCCTGACTGTTTTCAAACTCATGGTTTTCAATTTTGGTTAGCAAGGCGAGCGACTCACTCAGTCGGGAAAGCTTTTTAACGGTACGCTCCAGGTTCTCCACGTATTTAAATTGTTCGGCAGAAAGATCGGTTTCGGCAAGCAGTTCCAGTTTTCCTTTTGCGATAGCCAGTGGTGTTTGCAATTCATGAGAGGCATTTTCAGCAAATTCCTTGAGGTTTTTATAGTCAGAAACGGCTTTCTTGGTCATTTCTTCCACAAAGATATTCAGGTCATTGAATTCACTCACATTGGTGGGCTCGGCCTTCAGGTATTCTTTTTCATTGAGTTTAAAATTCTGAATACGCTTTAAGGTATTTCTGAAAGGTTTGAAAAGCGGACCCGATACAAAATATCCAATTCCCAGTGCGCCGATCACCTGCATTCCCAATATCCAGAGCAAAATGGTTACGACCGCTTCAGTGATATCATCTGATTCGATCATATTCCCATAGGTGGATATGTAATAGGTGGTATCGCCAATATTACGGTATGCAGAAACTTTTACGTTCCGTTCTTCTTGCTCCAGCCGATGATCCCAGATCAGAGTATCGGCAATGCGGATGTCATTTTTGCGGTACTCATTCAGGGGTTTAATAATGAGATTCTCGTCTGAATTGACTTCATTTGCATCGAAGGTTTTGCCCTCTTCCATTAAATAGGTGACGCGGTCAATGCGGTCCAGAAATTCCCATTGCAATTCTTTGTCAATTTCTCCCTTAATGATGTAATAAGACAACACGCCGGCTATGCTGAGCACGATCAGGCTCACAAGCAGATAAATAAGGAGGAATTTGGTGATCAGTTTCATGCGGTTTTCGGCGTTGTATTCAACTTATAGCCAATACTATACACACTTTCGATGTAATTCTGTGCCCCGGCATTCACCAGTTTTTTGCGAAGATTTTTGATGTGTTGATACACAAAATCCAGGTTATCGAGATGATCTACATAATCTCCCCAAAGATGCTCGGCAATGGTCTGCTTGGAAAGCACGTGATTTTTATTGGAGGCAAAATACACCAGCAGCTCGTACTCCTTGGGCGTCAGGTCAACGGGGGTATCATCTGCTGTAACCTCCATAGTTTTGGTGTTGATGGAGATCTCGTTAACGCGAACAATTTCAGTACCCCCAAGATTATTGCGACGATTTACCGCTTTGATCCGTGCCTGAAGTTCCGCAAGCTGAAAGGGCTTGGTGAGATAATCGTCGGCGCCAAGCTCCAGTCCCTGAACTTTATCGTCCAGAGAGTTTTTGGCAGAAATAATGATGGTGCCGGTTTCGGGGTTGACCGACTTCAGTTCCCGTAAAACCTGAAGGCCGTTGCCACCCGGGATCATGATATCAATGAGTACGACATCATAGGTGTAGGACATGATCTTGTCGAAGGCTTCATCATAATTCTGAGCCGTCTCGCAAAGATAGCCCTCCCGTTTAAGGTAAGTCAGGATGTTATCCAGCAGGTCGGCATTATCTTCAACGATAAGTAATTTCATATCGCTACTAAGATAACACCCAAGTTTGAAGCAAAACTGAAGGATATGTAGGTTTAGAGCTGTTTTTACAAACTTAAAAGGTTAAATCAGCTCAATTTTTGGTCGATAGAGTATTTGCCGGCTCCGGTAAAGAGGATCACAACAAACATGAGCAGAAACAGCAGCGATTTTTCTTTTGTGCTGAATGGATCTCCCGCATGGGCAAAAAAGAACGCTACCGCCATATTGATGGAAAGAACAATAGCAGCAAAGCGTGTCCAGAGTCCAAGGGCTACAAATAATCCGCAGATACCTTCCGCAAAAGCAGCAAGGATCATAGAAAGTTCAGGTCCAATTCCAATGGGATCTGCAAATGAAAAATCACCGGAAAAAACCTTCATTAGTTTAGGTAAGCCATGCGTGAAAATGAGCGCACCGGCTCCAAAGCGAAGTAAAAAGAGAGAATAATTAAGGCTTATAAATTTATCGGCATTCGTTGATAATAGTTTTTTGAACATGGCGGAATAGATCGAGGTTAAAAGTCAATATTGAGAACCCTGTTTTAGGCTAGGTCGTTTCATCCCAAGGCTTTCGTGGAAAATATATCTAACCTGAAACTTAAGGGGTTGTGGCATGAATTATTGAACCAATTCAATCAATTGAACCGATAGGAACTTTCTATTGCGCGGTGATGTTATAAGTGCGTATATTTAGTTCAACATTAAACTATTTAACACTAATCAATTAGGTAATACATATTATTATGGCAACTTGGAATATTGACCCGACCCACTCCGAAATTCAATTTAAAGTAAAGCACCTGGTGATCTCCACCGTAACAGGCTATTTCCGTTCTTTTAACGGATCGATAGAAACAAAAGGGGATTCTTTTGAAGGCGCAAAGGTTACTTTTGAAGCAGATATTGACAGCATTGACACCAATCAGACAGATCGTGATACACACCTGAAATCAGATGATTTCTTCAATGCAGAGGAATTCCCGAAAATGAAATTTGAGTCTACCTCTTTCAAAAATACCGGTGGGGATGATTACGAACTGACCGGGAACCTTACCATCCGTGACATCACCAAAGAAGTGACTTTGGATGTAACACACGGCGGAACGGTTGGCGATCCATACGGACAAACCAAAGCTGGTTTTGAGATCAACGGAACCATAAATCGTAAAGAATTTAACCTGAAATGGAATGCAGTAACGGAAGCCGGTAACGTAGTTGTTGGCGACAATGTGAAGCTGCACATGAACGTCCAGGTTGTAGAGCAAGTAGCTGAAGAAGCTTAAACATTGTTTCATATTTGTACCCCGAAAACCAAAAGGCAACTGTTGATAGCGGTTGCCTTTTTTTATGCCGTATATTTTTTAATGAAAGCCTCTTTATAGGAATTTCCGATCGGTAGTTTATGGTCAGCTATCTGTACCAGATTCCCCTCAATAAAATTGATATGCAAAAGCGAGACGAGGTACGAGCGGTGAATTCGGACAAATTGACTTTCCGGCAAACGGTCGCAAAAGTCTTTCAGCGTTTGGTAAAAAGTGATCTTTTCATTTTTGGTGTGAACCGTAAGATAATCACCCTGACTTTCGGCAAATAAGATCTCCCCGTAATGAAGCCGGTATAACTTCCCATCCGCTTTTATGGTGATGTATTCCGTATCAGAATTAGTTTCCGATAGGGTTCGGCCTGCTTTCTCTACCGCTTTTAAGAACCGTTCAAAGGAAAAAGGTTTAAGCAAATAGTCGATTACATTCAGTTCATAGCTTTCCAGGGCATACTCAGAATAGGCGGTTGTCAAAATGACTTTGGGTGGATGATCCAGCGTTTTGAGAAAGTCGATCCCCGACAGCCGTGGCATGTTTATGTCGAGAAATATGAGGTCGATATCGTGTTCTTTTAGTAGTGTTCTCGCCTCCAGTGCATTTTTACACTCCCCAATAAGTTGTACTTCCTCCGTGTCAGAAAGGTAGGTTTTGAGAATATCACGGGCGGCAGGTTCGTCGTCTATGATCAGGCAGCGCATCAATCCAACTCCAGCTTAAGTTCAAGGTGATAGGTGTTTTCGGACTTCCCAATATGCAAATAATGCCGATCGGGATAAGAAAGCTCCAGCCGACGTTTTGCGTTCTCGATTCCGGAACCGGAAGACTTATCCTTTAAAGATGAATCTCCGTAAAAAGAGTTCGAACATTTTAAAATAAGTACTTTCCCTTTTGTTGAGATCTCAATGGAGATAAAGGCATTATCCTCAGTCAGGTCAGCATGTTTAAAACTATTCTCTACAAAGTTGAGCAGCAACAATGGTGAAATTTTATAGGAATTAAAATCTCCTGAAAGTATAAATTTCACCTTAGAAGGCTCATTCAGTCTTTCTTTGTGAAGCTCTGCAAAATTCTTGAGATAGTCGATCTCTTCCTGAAGTAAAACTCTATCCTGATCCATTTTATCCACTACATAGCGTAGCATATCAGAAAGCTTGAGGATCAGTTTAGGAGCTTTCTCCGATCTTTTGAGTGCCTCACTGTAAATGGTATTCAATGAATTGAATAGAAAATGCGGATTCACCTGCGCCCTCAACGCTTTCAGTTCTGACGCCACTTTCTCGGTCTCTAATTCTGAAACTCGATTCTTAGCCTGAAGACCTTCAAACCAAGACCGGGCGAATTCTAAAGAAGAACTGATAAGAATGAAAAGCAGTCCAAAACCCATGACTTCAAAAGGAGTGTAGTTTCCAACCAGATAATATTGGGGAAAGAACCATTCAGAAAGAATGAGATATGAAAAATTATAGATGGGAAAAATGGTCCCCAAAAGACACAATAATGTCAAACCATAAGCCCAAAACATGGATTTTGCCAAATAATTGGGTACCAGGTGAAAGGCATGAACTGAAACGACAAAAACAAAAGGCAACATGAAAAGTAAGGTGTAGACGACATCGATGGCACGAATTTCATCTGTCCGGCTAAAGAGCTCCAACCCGACATAAAAGGAAATTGCCCAGAACACGAGATATAGAAATAGTTTTTTGATATTGATATCAGGAAGCTTCATTTAATTCACACGCTTTAAAGAAATGGGATCTCGGTAAGCTTCTGTAACAGTTCCGTATTTTTTGATGAATTGCTGCAACTCTTCCGTCGATGCTGTGATCAAAATTCCTTCTTCCAGCGCCTCATGTTTAATGCGCACTTTGTGATCCCGAATTTGGTCTTCGATCCAAGAGTCACGAAATAAATGTATGGAAATACTGTCGGCCCAAAGTTCAACTTTTGAAAAGGTATGAACCGGCAAAAAATGGCTCGACCTAAAATCGAGATCAAAAGCGTCAAGGGGATAAAGATCAAGGTAGAATTCTTGCTTTAACTGAATAAATTTACCAATGAAATACACACTGTCCGGATCTTCTTTTGTTAGATCTTCATAGAGAACGAGGTAGGATGGGTTTGATTTGTGGGAAGAATCAGTTCCTGTGTCAGACATGGTTACACTAAGATCTTGCCCTTGTATATCATTAAAGGTTACATCCTCCCACTCTCCTTCTTTAATGAACGTGAATCGTTCGTCTTCACTTTCCCATGTTCCTTTCACCTGATCAAATTCAATGGCTTCGGTATCGGAAACAAGCGGGTGAACTGATTTTAGAAAACAACCGGAAAGGCCGAATAACAAAACGCTGAATAGTGCGATTTTAGAAAAATTCCGTTTCATGGTAATGCAATTAGTTTTAGTTCACCCCAAAGAAAAGAAGGTACACGAATCGGAAGAAATCTTTTCGATGAATGGGTGAATTTGTTCGGTGAATGGAGAGGCGATGTGATTAAAAACGGTAAATGGGGAAACCCGAACTTTAATCTTGAGAAAAACCGTGGTATAATCTATTGAAACCTAATCAATTATAGCTATGAGAACACTAACTACGATCTTTACTTATTCATTTGTGCTGCTGCTGGTTGCGTGTCAGCCTACAGAACAGTCTAATAATACCAATCCGGAAACCAAAGAATGGTCCATTGCCCTTCATGGTGGAGCCGGAGCCGTTTCAAAGGATATGCCTGAAGAACGACAGCAGGCGTATATGGAATCACTGGAAGAAGCGCTTACTATTGGTGCTGAAATTCTTGAAAATGGTGGTTCAGCTCTTGATGCCATCGAAAAAACGGTGAATTACCTGGAAGACAATGAATTGTACAATGCCGGAAAGGGAGCAGTTTTTACTTCTGAAGGAACGAACGAACTGGATGCCGCTATCATGGATGGTTCTAATCTAAATGCGGGCGCGGTAACCGGAGTCACTACAGTGAAGAATCCAATTTCTCTTGCCCGGAAAGTGATGACAGAATCACGCCATGTGTTTTTTGCGGCCGAGGGGGCAGAAACTTTTGCCGACCAAGTGGATGTAGAACGTGTTGATCCCGAATACTTTTATACTGAAAGCAGATACCGTTCATTGCAAAGAGCGCTGGAGCGGGAAAAACAGGAATCCAGTAACCTCCTTGAAACCCCAGAAGAAAAAGCTTGGAAATATGGAACCGTAGGAGCTGTAGCTAAAGATAAAGATGGTAATCTCGCTGCGGCAACTTCCACCGGCGGCATGACCAACAAGAAATTTGGTCGTGTAGGTGATGTGCCTATCATTGGCTCCGGAACCTATGCCAACGATCAAGTGGCGGTTTCTGCTACGGGTTGGGGTGAGAAAATTATGTTGAGCGTATCTGCACATACGCTTGCTGCTCACTACAAATATGAGGGAAATGACCTGAAAGCCTCTATGAACTATTTGGTGAATGAGGTGCTAAATCCCGGAGATGCCGGCTTCATCGCAGTAGACAAATACGGAGTGTTCTCGATGCGAACCAACACCGGTTCCATGTTCCGCGCCGCCATCGATTCTGAAGGCAACAAAGATGTAGGCATCTGGGAAGATTAAACAAACGCCCTCGTAGGACGGGCAGATTGCCCGTTTATTTGACCAAGAATCAATTACTTAGTCTTTCAACAATGGGCGGACAAGCTGTCCGCCCTACTTTTTTATAGACTTCATTCCTTTTCGTGATTATCCGCAACATCCGTGTTCCATTACGATATCACCTAAGGAGAGTTTTTACTCTAGTCCCAAATGAAATTGGTCTCTCAGCTCCTGGATGTAAATACCAATGTCATTTCGAAGTTCGAATAGCTGAGCGTGAAGTTCTATATATAGCTTTTTGTAGAACAGTCCCTTCTTTTTGAATCCCTGAAGAAGCTCCAGGGAATGATTGGCACAGTGGAGCGCTTTTTTGGAGTATGCAATATTAGCCCCAATGTAATCCTGTTCGAAACCGAAGGAATGTCCGCCGGCAATTTTTGCACCGATCTTCAAAACCTCATCCACAAACTCCTGGAACTCTTTGGTCTGATGTTTTGGGTGAAAAGCTTCCGTCAGTCTTAAGATGTCAACCGCAAGATCTTTGGCATCCAGATAAATGTCCAGACTTTCAAGCTCAGCGTAATCGGAATACACATAATCATCGCTTAAGCTTTTCCATTCGTCACCGGCATCAAAATCGTCAAATTCATCGTCATCAAGGCTGGAAAACTCATCCAGTCCAAACAGGAAATCTTCGTCGTCAAAGTCTTCGTCTTCATCTTCCCAGTCATCCTCATCTTCGGGGAAGTAAGCTTCGTCCATGAGTAATTCTTCTTCCACATACGCCTCAAAAGCATCGTCTTCATTTTGGCTTTCCTGTAAAAGAGTAAGCCAGCGGGGGATATTACCTTTTGGGTCTGAGGCTATAAATTTCCGTAGTTGTTCGCTCTTTCTCTCAACTTCATTCAGATGAGCTTCCCACTTGAATTCATCCCACTGTTCATCGTCGAAACCATCAAAATGCTGAGGCATATAGGCAGGCTATTAGTTGGTGTTTATTATAAAAAAGAAATTGCATCAAATAATGCAAGGCCTTGTGGAAAAGTTACGCTTTTTGTGGATAAATAGCTGTTAGAGTCTCTCTAAAACTTGAACGATAACCTGCGTTAATTTGGGCTCAGCCATAGCTGCTGCGGCCAGAACATCTTCAATATCAACGGGCTCAAGGGCATCAGGAAAACATTCGTCGGTGATCACTGAAATTCCCAATACATCCATACCCATGTGAACGGCTGAGATCACTTCAGGCACGGTACTCATGCCCACAACATCAGCCCCTAAATTTCGCATATAGCGATACTCGGCTTTCGTTTCCAGCATTGGGCCGGTGACTGCCAAATAAACCCCTTGGTGCATTTTAATGGAATGATCCAACGCTACATTTTCAGCTAATTCTAAAAGTCGCTCTGTATACGGTTCGCTCATGTCTGGAAAGCGAGGGCCCAGTTCATCATCATTGGGACCAATCAGTGGATTATCTCCCTGAAAGTTGATGTGGTCATTGATAAGCATGATATCGCCTTTACTGAAATTGGTATTCAGTCCACCGGCGGCATTACTCACCAACAGGCTTTGTGCGCCAACAGCTTTGGCCACACGAACAGGAAACGCGATCTGTTGCATGGTATAGCCTTCGTAATAGTGAAAGCGTCCCTGCATGGCTACAACTTCTTTACCGCCGAGTTTACCGAAGATCAATTTCCCGGCATGACTTTCAACCGTAGAAACCGGAAAGTGGGGAATGTCAGCGTAACTGATGGTATGTACGGCTTCGATCTCATCGGCGAGCTGACCAAGCCCGGTTCCAAGAATCAGTAAATATTCTGGCTGGAAGTTAGTTTCTCCCTTGATGAATTGAACGGCTTCGTCTCTTTTAGTGCGGAATTCTTCAACTGTATCGTAGTTCATAAAGCGTGGAAGGCTGGCAATAGTGTTAAATTTAGACGCTGAAAATACGCTATGTACTAATCTATTTCATCTAAAATATCGTCGAGGCGATCGCTGCCCGGCGGGAAAGCATGGTCTTCTTCCTCTTCACTGAGTTTCCTGGAGTTCTGATCGGAGCCATCCGCTTCGTCATCATTCTCATCCAGCATAAATTTTGCCTTCGAAGAGGATTCGCTGGCGCTTTCAATCGCTTCTTCCAGCTGTTCTTCTTTTGGAAGTTTAAAAACCTCCATTTCATCCTTACTGAACTGCTCTACCGATTTTTTGGCATTATCCAGATAATTGGAGATTCCATTGATGATCTCTTCCCGGCGATCCAGTAATCGTAAAATGCTTTGCCGGATCTGCTGCCGGTTGTGATTGGCATCCTGAATGATAGCATCTGCTTCCATCTCTGCTTTCTCCACCATGCTCTTGGCTTCTTGCCGTGCTCCGGACACTTTTTGCTCCATCGATTCCTTGGCCGTTTGCAAAGTTTCGTGAAGAGCATCTTCCACGCGCTCGTAGTGCTTAACACGGTCAGTCAGCTTCTCGATCTCTTGCTCAAGCTCCTTATTTTTGTTCATAAGATGCTCGAACTCATTGGAAACAAGGGTCAGAAAAGCTTGTACATCGGCGGTATCATATCCCCGGAGACTTTTTTCGAAGGTCTGTTGTTTAATTTCAAGCGGAGTCAGTTTCATAAAGCAGTGTTTTTAGTCGTCCTTAAAGCGTATTTAAAATAGCATTTATTCATTTAACATGTTGCGCAGATTGCTGTCATCATCTTTTTCAGATTTTGATTCTGAACGCACTTCCTCTTCTTCTATTTCAATTTCTCCCATAGTTTTATGTTCCTCAGTTTCATTCAGTCGATATTGTTCTTCTTCCATCTCAGAAATGATGGATTCGAGGTTAGAAATGCGTCGCTCTGTATTCTTTTTAAATTCTCCGAGCGCTTTGAAAAACTGAGGGTCAATATTGCTTCCGCTTTTGCGGTTTATCCATTGTTTGATAAGACTGTACACTCCCCAAAAAAGGAATGAGGCAAAGCCAAGTCCCCCAACAATGGCAATAACCGCGACTAACATTTCTTCGGGCGACATATCAGCTCCTTAAATTATTTTTGATGCTTGATGAATCGGAATCAGAAGGTCTCTCTTCTTCATCGATCTCAATATCACCGAGTCCGTCTGAGTTATGATCAGAACGGGAAGAACGTTCCTCGGTTACAATAGCTTCGAGGTTTTCAACCCGCGATTTCAGGTTATGAACAACTTGTCGAAGTTCATTTAATTCGCGAGCGCCGCCCATGCGCTTTCCTTCCAGCTCCATTTCTTTTTCTTTGTAGGCGTAAAATAAGCCGCCAGCCACCGAAACAATTGCAACTATAGCGTACCAGGGAAGTCCGAATAACATATGAATAGAATTAAATTATGATGTAATTAACAACGAAAAAGAATACGCATCAAGTTAATCATAGTTGCGTTCGCCAAATATTGCACTCCCTATTCGAAGCATAGTAGCTCCTTCCTCAATGGCTACTTCCATGTCGTTGGTCATTCCCATGGAGAGATGCTCAAGCTTCACGCTTTCTCCATTATATTTTTGGTGCGAATCGAACAACTCTTTCAGTAGTTTGAATTCTGAGCGAATATCCTCTGGATCATCCACAAAAGTGGCCATTCCCATCAGTCCGCGAACTTGTACGTGTTTGTAATCTTTGGCTGACTCCAGGATGCCGGCAAGATCTTCAGGTTTGCATCCGCCTTTTTGTTTTTCATCGCTGATGTTGACTTGGATAAGGGCGTTTACAACCCGGTTTTCATTCCCGGCGCGCTTTTCAATTTCTTTCAGGTACTTGGCCTTCTCAACAGAATGTATCCAGTTCACGCGGTCAGCAATGTATTTGATCTTGTTGGTTTGAAGGTTTCCGATGAAATGCCAAACAACATCCGGAGTTTCTATCTCCAGCATTTTATCTTCCAGCTCCTTCATGCGGTTCTCACCAAAATGGAGCTGGCCTGCTGTCATAGCCTCGTAGATATCGTTTACAGGCTTTGTTTTGCTGACGGCAACCAGCGTGATCTCTTCAGGATCTCTGCCTGCTGATTTAGCTGTGGTTTCAATTTTTTGCTGAATGGATTTCAGATTTTGGGCAATATCTTGGTCACTCATGTCAAAAAAAGGGTTCTTTTTAACGGTTTCTATAATTAAGCATAAGATAAGCTTTTATCATTCATCAATAACCCTTATTTTTGGAAGCTCTAAAGACATCTTAATTACTGGTTAATTGTTCATATTGACAAAATTTAGATTCACAATTTCAATCCTTCTCCAATTATCGGGTTTTAAACACCAGGGGGATAGATAGCATGGCGACTCGAATCCGGCAAATATCTACCTTCCTCAACCAGTGGGCACCGCCTCAGGTGAAAATGGATTACGATAACGTCGGATTACTTGTAGGAGACCCAGACGCCAGCACTTCTTCCATCTTAACTTGCCTTGATGTAACCGAGGCCGTGGTAGCTGAAGCCATAGAGAAAGGTTGTGAACTTATCGTTGCTCATCATCCGCTGATCTTTGGTAAGATCGGAAGCATCAATCCCACCGATGAGCAAGGCCGCATTATCTATAAACTCATCAAGAATGATATCGGGCTGTTGGTAGCCCACACGAATTTAGACGCAGCACTTGATGGTGTTTCCTTTGTACTTGCCAATATGCTGGGCCTCGATAACCTGCGGTTTTTAGATAAGAACTACGACATCAGCCGAAAGATACGCTTGATTACCAATCACGATGACAGCGACGCCGTTCTGAAATTATTGAATTACCATTCCGCAGAGGAAGCTCATTATTTTGAAGTGGACAGCCGCGAAGATGGGTTGAAATGCTTTGAAGCTATCATCGATCAGCATAATGTATCTGTACTTAAAAAAGCCCTGGAAAATGAAGGGATGCTGAAGGAAGGAAGTTTCCAGGTTGTAGACCTTGCCTCCACCTCACAAAATTTTGGGATGGGCGTTGTTGGAGAATATCCCGATGAAGGAATTGGTAAGAATGAATTTTTGCACCTTGTATCAAAAGCACTGAACGTACGGGCTATCCGATTTTCCGGTGATGTAGAACGCATCCAGAAAGTAGCCGTTTGTGGCGGTGCCGGTGTGTTTTTGAAGAATAAAGCCATTGCCGCCGGCGCCGATGCTTTTGTAACCGCCGACATTAAGTACCACGATTATTTCACCGAAAAAGATGATTTTCTGCTATTGGACGTAGGACATTATGAAAGTGAATTTCCCGTAGCAGAAGCCCTCAAAAATGAATTGGCATCTGCATTTGAAGACCTTGAAGTATCTGTCACCCGAACCGTAACCAACCCGATGCAAATTTATGTATCGGATCCTGAACCGAAAACTATTCAATCAAGCTGACCCTCACTCCATGAAAGAAGTATTACAAAAATTAGCCAATCTCCAATACATTGACAGTCGCATAGACGAACTGAAGCAACTGAGAGGCGATCTTCCTGAAGAAGTTTTAGATCTGGAAACAGATATTGCTCGTAAAGAAGCAAAACTGAATAATCTGGAAGAGGAAGAGAAAAACCTATCCGTTGAACTGAATAAGCTGAACCTGGATCTTGAAAGTGCAAAAGAGAAGATCGAAAAATATGAAGATCAGCAGCTGAACGTACGCAATAACCGAGAGTATGATGCCCTCACCAAAGAAATTGAGGCGCAAAAACAAGTTATTGAAAATGCGGAATCCCGCATTATTGAAATCGAGAAGCGAAAGGAAGCAATTGCTCCTGAAATTGAAGAAGCAAAGGAGGAGCTTAATGAGGCCAAAGAAGCTTTCGATGAAAAGAGCAGCAGCCTAGATGACGTCGTTAAATCTACACAGGACGAAGAAGATAAGCTGATGAAAAAACGCAAAGAGGTCGAAGAAGAGATCGATGATCGATATATGCGCAGCTATAAACGTCTTCGCGAAGGCTTGAACAACGGAATGGCTGTTGTAGCCATGGACCGCGGTGCCGCTCTTGGAATGGCGCTGCCTCCGCAAACACAAGTTGAAGTCCGCCGCAAGAATAAGATCATCATTGATGAAAACAGCGGACGTATTGTGGTAGATCAGTCGTTTTTCGACAATGCCAAAGAAGAGCTCTCTATCTGATCCTGACTCGCACATTATTTGTAAAAGTAAAAAGGGAAGTCGTAATGACTTCCCTTTTTTTATAGCGTTTAAAATGTAATTGCAAAAGCGTAGGGCGGACAACTTGTCCGCCCTTTGTTGACGAAATTACCTGAAATTCAGGATAAAAATTAAGCTTAGACTGACAAGAAATGATGAGTTGGTCATTCCCGTGAATCTAATAGTTATCTTCAAATCAACAGTCTATTCTAAAAACTAATTTGATTTTAGATCTTGAGATGGTCGGGCAAGCTGCCCGACCACTACGTATTCATTTCTACTGTACTGTGAAGTCTGAGGAAAATACGGTTTCACCCCAGATCAGGTTGAGCTGTCCACCTTCCTCAGTTTCTTCCACTCTAATAGTGAAGGCCTCAGTAATTTCTTCTTTAGTGGAAATTTCCATCGGCACCCGACCAAGGTCACGGCTTTGGTCATAGGACTGTCCATTTTGTCCGGTTTGTTTATTGATGATGAGCGTTCCTCCATCCTGTTTCGGAATAGTAAATAAGGTGTACTCACCGGCAGGAACTTCCAGGTCACCAAACATCAAGTCATTGGATGTATAGAAATGTGTAGCGCGGTTGGCTCCAGTCCTCCATCGCTCGCCCCACGGCACAATGTTTCCAAAAAGGTCACGTCCGCGTTTTTGGGGTGAACCGAAATCGACTCTGAAGTTAGTGTCCCGGAACTGAAACTCAGCGGAAACAGCACCAGAAAGTTCACCAACAGGGTTTCGGGCAAAACGGTTTGCCAGTGCTTGCATATCAAGATCATCAACGCGTTTTACTTTAAGCTTACGGGTAGTTAGGCTGGCGTCAAGATTTTGAATTCCGCCTCCGCTAGTGACATTCACTCCCATCACCCCGCGAAAAGGATGCCGGATGGTCATGGAGTCGCCTTCGATTGCAGCGATCACAAAATTGGAAATACGGTTTCCGGATAAGAAAGGTTGATTTATGCTATCCTGTCCGGCTTCAGCAGCATTTTGGAAAGCGACTTCAAATGGCCAGTGCACCATATCAATAAACGGAAGTGTGCCCGGCTCGTAAGGAGCTGCATAACTGTTCACCTCGCCATTTTCTGCCATAACATCAATTCGCAAGCTATCGCCAATCTTGGTGATGCTGCGTGCAGTGGCCCCTTCGTCTGAAAAACCTACAGACGCTGCGTGGTCTGTTTGAACCATTTGTTCTATCCCTCCAAATTCATCGAATTCCATGATGTAAGTAGAGATCTGGGTTTCAGGGCTTCTCAAGATCACCTGTGTTGTGATGCTTGAATCCGTGATAGTGAATTCCTCCACGGCCAGAGTATCGTTCCCCAATAAGGTTACAAAAGCGGCATTGTTGGTATTATCTGAAGTACTGCAAGCTGCAAAAACTGTTGCAGAAACAAGAAGTAGTACTAATTTTTTCATGGTATTAAATTGATTTGAGTTGAAACAGAATCTATTTCAAAATGAGAAGGACGTCAAATTCACGTTCTTAAAAAATGATAAGAAGGCTATTTTAGCCTATGAGGCAGCTTGTTTAGCTTCGTCCTCAATTTGTTGTAATGTATCTACAAAAACATCTACCGGTTGAGCTCCAGATAGGCCATATTTGTTATTTATGTAAAAGAAAGGCACGCCCTGCACCCCAATGCGATGGGCTTCTTCAATGTCGGCCATAACTTGTTCGGAATATGTGTTCTCTTCTAACACATGTCGGGCTTCATCTTTATCGATACCTACTGTATCTGCAATTTCTACCAGCTGATCTACATCACCAACATGTTTTCCTTCTGTGAAATAGGCCGAAAGCAGGGTCTCTTTCATTTCGTCCTGTTTGTTGTGAGTTTTAGCAAGGTGCAGCAGCTGATGGGCGTTAAAGGAGTTGGTGGGTTTAACGGAATCCATATCGTAATCAAGTCCAGCCTTGGAAGCCATCTCAACCATGTTGTTATTCATTTGTTGCGCCCAGCTGCGATCGCGACCGTATTTTTTGGCGAGTGTGTCGTAGATATCAAGATCAGAGTCAACCGGTGCGTTGGGATCTAATTCAAAGCTTTTCCAATTAATTTCTACATCAATATCAGGCATCTGTTCTAGTGCCTTTTCAAGATGTCGCTTGCCAATGTAGCAAAACGGGCACGCTATGTCTGACCAAATATCTATTTTCATAAATACTGTTTTAATTTTTTGGTTGCTGTCTAATCACCAAAACTTATTTAGCCGCAATAACATTCATGAATTTTACTGCAGTTTAACTTTCCTGAAGTTCAGGTTCGTTTCGAAGTCCCACATAGGACAGAATGCTGCCAATAACCACCGTGCCGATGGCATAGAGTAAAATTGATTCCATGGCGACATTGTTGTCTAACAACCAGCCCAATAAAAAAGGACTTATGGCGGTACTGAAAACCATGACTGAAGCAAACAGGGAGCGCACGGTTCCGATCATGTCTTCGCCATAAATCTCTGCCCAGAGTGCTGATTTAGTTGTGCTGCCAAAACCCATAGTCATTCCGATGAGTGCCATATACACAAAAGCAGACCAAACTCCCGGGTGGAAATAAGCCATCCCCAAGCCAAGTCCCAGCGGAATCAGGTAAAACGGAAAGATGGTTTGAGCACTTAATTTGTCAATAACAGGACCAACGCCCAGTGAGCTGATGATGCGAGCTGAAGCAAAAAAGATAAAGGCGGAAGCAATGATTGCGGCAGTCCATCCTAATTGTTCAGCAATGGAAACCTGATATAAAAATAATCCCGTTGCCCAAAAAGGAGGAATCAGAACAGCTGGCAAGATGAACCAAAAGCGGGGCTCTCCTACTATCTGCATGTAGGCATTTGAAGAAGATTCATCATCGGATTGGGATGTTTTTTTAACGGTATGATTTCTTTCCTCTATCTCAGTTTTCCGGAGTACGTACAGAATGTACGGAATGAAGACAAAGGCGATAACTCCTGCAATTATGCCCCAGGTAACACGCCAGCTTGTGATAGCCAAAACAGCTGCGATAGCAACGGGTAAAAGTCCTTCCCCAATGGGATAACCTAAACTGGAAATACTGAGTGCTTTACCACGCTGTAAATTGAAATAGCGCGCCATGGCAGTTTCCGCAGTGTGGCCACTCAGGCCTTGTCCGGCAAGACGAAGCATTAAAATTCCGGCAAACAAAAAACCGATATGCCAGGAAAAAGCCATGGTTAATGCCGCCACTAATAAACCTGAAGCTACATATAAACTATATCGTCCGATAGGCAAAACATCGATCCATTTTCCGAGATATGGAAGTATGGCTGCACTGGCTAGAGTTGCACCGGAATAAATGGAGCCAAAGGCTGCATTGGAGAGGTTAAAGTCGGTAAGAAAAAAAGGAACAAAAAGTGAGATAAGAAAAGTTTGTCCAAAACTGGAAAAGAAAGTGAATGACAAACCAAAACTTAGCACTTTTCTCTCTTGGAGGACAAATGCAAGGTAACTCAAAAGAATCTGAAATTTGTAAGTGAGTGAATTGTGAGTGCTTTAAGATAAGGTTTATCTGAACCTTTCAACATTAACAAACCATTGTATTTGGCGATCTTTACTATAAGTGGGCTCTATGGAAGGAAGGTCAGTTCAGCCGAATCTTAAAAGTGGTGCCTTCGCCCGGAGTGCTTTCAATATCAATTTCACCCCCCATACTTTCAATTTGATTTTTAGTGATGTATAACCCTATTCCCTTTGCATTCTTATTGCCATGAAAGGTTTTATACATACCAAAAAGCTGATCGCCGTGTTTTTCCAGGTCAATGCCTTTTCCGTTGTCTTCCACCTTCAGGAAAACTTGCTCTCCAGCTTTATGACATTCTACGTGGATCTTGGGTTCTCGGTCGGGGTGGCTATATTTGAGCGCATTGGATAATAAATTCAGCAAAATACTTTCAAGGTAAGCTGGATTATAGGTAAAGCAGAGGTTTTCCGGCATATCCAGGGTGATTGAGGCATTTTTAGCCTTCATCTCGTTGGTGAGAATTTGAATGGTTTTATCCACAAACTCTTTTATGTTAACTTTTCGCTCTACTTTCCGGTCTTTATACTGCTGATCAATGATCTCATTTAGATCTCTGATAGTTTCATTTAACCGGTCTGAAAGAACTCTGAGCTGCTCAATATTTTCCTTCCTTTCCTCATCCGAATCTTCCATCGAAATAAGTTCCAGCAGCATGGAAATACCCCCGGCATGGTTTCTGAGGTTATGTGATACTATATGAGTAAAATTGGTTAACCTCTGGTTTTGATGGCTGATGATATCCAGTGATTCATTGAGCTCAATCTCTCTCTTTTTTTGTTCTGTGATATCCATCACAATAGACAAGGCTGCTTTCTTCTCAGATTCTACAAGCTGAAAAGGGACTTTAATGGTCTGATACCAAGTGGTATTACCATTTGGGCCGGCAATGGAATCTTCCGGAATAAAAACCGATTCATTCTGATCAATTACATGACGGTCGGTCTTTAAAAACGTCTCTGCATTCTTCTTACCCACATCCAGATCAAAATCAGTTTTCCCGATGAGCTCTTCTTTTGCTAAGCCATGGAAATCGGCCTTGGCCTGATTCACCAATATATATTTGCCAGACCAGTCTTTTACAAAAAGCATGTTGGGGTCTGAATCAAAAACGGAAACAAGCTGACTTCGGAGTCGCTCATTTTGCTCCTGGGCTCTTTTTTGAGTTGTGATATCGGTTGAAACCCCAAAGGTGCCAATAATAGTGCCGTCACCGTTGTAAAGCGGGAGCTTGCTGGTTGAAGTCCATGTAGGTTCTGTTTCCTCGTCCAGGTATACTTCCTTTTCTGTTTTATGAATTAACGGATTTCCGGTTTTTATGATCTCCTGCTCATCTTCAAAAGCTTGCTGGGCGTGAGAAAGGTTAAAGAAATCGAAGTCGGTTTTTCCAATAGCTTCAGAGGGATCATCTAACCCAAATTTTCCAGCACAAGCTTTGTTGATGGCAATAAATCGGCTTTCAAGATCTTTGAAAAACACACTATCCGGAAGGTTATCCATCAATTGTTGATAAAACTCCGGATGGTCGGGCATTTGTAAAGAAAGGCCGTTTTTCTGGGAGGCTCCTGTTACTTCACCAATAATAAAATAGGGTTCCTGGGGGGTAGACTTAGAACCAAAAACTTCTCCCGACCAATTTAACGAAAAGCTGTGAGCTGGATTTGTAAGCCGGTGACTGGTGCTAAGGGAAAACAAAGAATTTCCAGAACGGGCGATCGTCCTTTGCAAAGACTCTTTAACACTATCCAGTTCTGTATGAACAAAAAAATCTTTGGCTTTATTGGGTGTAGAAAAATGTTCAGGATATTTCTCCTGAATCCTCACCCAAAATGATGAGCCTAATTCAAATGAGTCGTCCCGGATATTCCACTTCCAATAAGAATGTGTCACCATACCTGAGCTAATTAAGAGAATTATTTTTATTGAGGTCCGCAGGGCTCCACGCCTGTCCTCTAACCTATATAACCTAAAGCAATTTCAATAATTTAAAATAGTAAACATCCGGCATAAAAGCCTTTATGTTTAAACAATAGTTTGTGTCAATCTAAGGGCGGTTTTGCAACATTTTTAACCGAGTGGCTTCAAATTCATCTCCTTGTTTCCAGGATTGAAGATCATCATGATTTATAGCCCTGAATCCGGTAAGAAAGAATAATCGCGTATCCGCTTCTGCTCCGCTCAGATCCCAATATTCATTGATCTCATCATTTACGGTATGATAATTTGCATCAGCAACGCTGTCACGAACGGCAAGGAAACCTTTTCCCTTTCCGATGTACTCTGTTCCGGGATTCGGGAAAATGGCCGGAATTCCAACTTTGGCCATATTGAAATGATCGGAGCGATAGAAATACCCGCGCTCCGGGTAGGGATCTGGTTTTACGGTGCGGCCTTGTTTTTGGGCTTCTTCCTCAAGCAGGTCACTAAGTGAGGTCCGGCCATATCCAACCACTACAACATCCTTGGTCTTTCCATATACATTCATTCCATCCAGGTTAATGTTTGCAGAAATATTTCCGGGATGTACGGTGGGGTTCTCGGCCCAGTACTGCGATCCCAGCAGTCCAACTTCCTCTGCACTCACGACCAGGGCCAGTACACTTCGTTTCAGAACGGGTTGAATGTCTTTGTAGCCGCGCATCATTTCGAGCAAGGCGGCAACACCTGCTGCATTATCAGAGGCCCCGTTGTTGACAGAGTCACCCTCAACAGCACTGGTAATGCCAAGGTGATCGAGGTGAGCGGTTAGTAAGAGGTATTCGTCGTTAAGTTCGGGATCATTCCCTTCAATTTTGGCTATTACGTTTTTGGATTGAATTTCACGATAATCGGCATCCATGCTCACGTTAAGGCGGACACCATTCAGCGGAACCGGTTCAAAGTCACTGCTGTCAGCTCTTTGCATCATTTCGGCGAGGTTGAGGCCCGCTTCGTCAAACAAAGTTCGACTTGCCTGCTGTGTCAGCCAGCCATTGAATTCGGTATTGGTTTGTGAGGCATTGCCGTTTCCTTTCAGGTAAAATCGCTCACGGTTCCACCCATTGGAAACCACGTTCCAGCCATAACCAGCAGTTTCTGGGGTGTGAATTATGATGGCTCCCAGGGCCCCCATTTCTTTTGCCTTCTCATATTTGTAGTCGTAGCGACCATAATAAAGACGGGTTTTGCCGGCAAAAAGGTCAGGATCATATTCCGGGTCGTTATTTTTGATGACAAGGATCTTTCCTTCAACATCTGCACCTTTAAAGTCATCCCAATTCTCCTCCGGCGCCTGGATACCATAGCCTACATATACAAGCTCGGCATTTCGCACATTCACTTCTTCTGCCTGATTCGCCGGCCATGCCATGAATTCATCGAAATATTGAAGAGCAAATGGAGCGCGCCCATTGGTACTCACGGACATTTTTGCATTGGAAGTAGTTTGCCCCAGCAGCGGAAATTCCTGTGTGTAACTTCCGTCATCAGCGGCCGGCTGTATATTCATCCTCTCAAATTCTTTGACCAGGTAATCTACAGTCATTTGTTCGCCCTCAGTTCCTGTTCCGCGACCAAGAAAACTGTCGTCAGAAAGGGTTTCGATGTGCCTCAACAGGGAGTCTTTGTTGATGGTGTTTGCGGCACGGTCGGCCGGGGAGGTTGAACATCCCAACATGAAAACAAAAGCGAAAACAGGGAGAATGGAAAAACGCATATAACTAAACTTTTTTATGATTTGCAGGTGAATCAAAATAGCACTCGTAAGTATAACAAGAAACATGCAGAACGTGTGAAAGATTGTCTCAGAACAAAAACTAATTTATCTGGAAAACCTACTTTTTTGGCATTCAGAATTGCAGAAAAACACTGTGGTTAATTCAATACTTTGAAGTTCATCATTCATAAAGAAAAAGCAGATGCATTCATTTGAAGTGATCAAGGCAACGGGAGAGCGCGAAAAGTTTAAGCTGAGTAAATTGAAACGTTCATTGCGGAATGCAGGAGCCGAGCCTCATGTCCTCAGCATGGTGATCGATCATTTGAAAGAGAATGGTTTTTTTAAAGATGGAACCACTACCAAAAAGATCTACAGCGAAGCATATCGGCTCATAAAAAAGAAATCGAAGCGGGTGGCCAGTCGGTATAAGCTGAAGGAATCATTACTGGAACTGGGTCCCTCCGGCTATCCTTTTGAAGTTCTGATCTCGGAAATGTTCAAAAAACTTGGATATTCAACACAGGTTGGGGAAGTGGTACAAGGCAAATGTGTATCTCATGAAGTTGATGTGATCGCTCAGAATGAAGAGGAGGTGTTCATGATTGAGTGCAAATTTCACAACCGGCAAGATCATCACTCCAATGTTACGATACCGCTTTATGTGCAATCCCGTTTTGCAGATGTGTCGGAGGGATGGAAGCAAAAGAGTGATCTCCGGTCAAAGAAACATGTGGGTTATGTAGTAAACAACACGCGGTTCACTTCTGATGCTATCCAATACGCAAACTGCATGAACCTGAAGTTGCTGAGCTGGAATCATCCCGAGGGTCAGGGATTGAAGGCCATGCTGGAACAAACTCAGATTCACCCCATAACGGGCCTATCAAGCCTTACAAAAAAGGAAAAGCAACGGATTCTGGAAGAAAAGGTTGTTCACTGCCAGCAGCTGTTGGACAATGAAAATTTGTTAGCAGAGCTTCGGTTCAATCATTCAAAAATAGAAAATGTGTTGAAAGAAGCTGAAGAACTTTGTTCGGACCAGCAGAACTTGGTTTGATGAAATGGCTTTGGTATAATCAGAAAACAATTGAATTAATTTTGGTATATGATGAAAGAAAAGATTCTGCCCTACTCCACCGATGAGATAAAAGTAACCTGGGATAAAGAGCGGTGTATACACGCAGCCGAATGTGTGCGTGGCCTGCCGAAAGTTTTTGATCCCGATCGTAAACCGTGGGTGAAACCTGAACTGGCTTCGGTAGAGGAGTTGACAGAAGTGATTGAACGCTGCCCGACCGGCGCACTGCATTATGAGGTGAAGAGCTCTGAGAAGACCGAGCAGCCACCTGCGCAAAATGTGATCACCATAGAAAAAGACGGACCGCTATATATACATGGAGAAGTGGTGATCAAGGACCTGGATGGAGAGGTTGTTCTCAAAGACACCCGTGTGGCGATGTGCCGTTGCGGTAAATCCAAGAATAAACCCCTTTGTGATAATTCCCATATTTCTGCAAATTTCAAAGCGGATACAAGCTATAACGCAGAGCGGTTGCGGACAGATCCGGTTCAGGGAAAAGGCGGAGAATTGTCCGTCACTTTATATAAAAATGCCCCGTTTTTGGTGGAAGGAAATTACGACCTGGTAGGCGCGGATACAGGCCGCGAAACCTGCAGTAAAAAGATGAGTTACTGTCGCTGTGGAGGGTCTTCAACCAAGCCATTTTGTGATGGCTCGCATAAAGAGATCGGGTTTGTTACTGGTTGATGGTTATTTGTTATTAGTGTAATCGTTAATTGGGTATTTATTAACTTTCACAGGTAGCTTATCACATTTTCCAAATAAAGAATAACCATTAACAAATTCACCAAATGTCCAATCCAAAGATCATTATTGCCATCGCAGCAATTCTGCTGGCTATTGCTGTAGCAGCCGGAGCTTTTGGAGCCCATGCCCTCAAGAATATTCTTTCAGCCGAGCGACTGGAAACCTGGCAAACTGCTGTTCAATATCATGCCTGGCATGCCCTGGGTTTGATGTTGATCGCCCTGATCGGCACTCAGTTTGAAATAGCCATTACCTGGCCAGCTTCTCTTATTTTAGCGGGCATTGTGGTTTTTTCCGGGAGTCTGTATACGCTTTGTCTTAGTGGAATTGGTTGGTTCGGCGCTATTACACCCATTGGCGGACTGGCTTTTATAGCCGGATGGGTTGTGTTGGCCGTGCAGTTTTTTAGAGAGGCTTTCTAAATTCCGAAAACCTTCTATATTCAGACAGAATACAAATAATTTTAGCTGATCATGAAGTATGACCTTATGATACTGTCAGTACTTGCGATGATTACCTTGTCATTCATTGGGTGTGACCAACAACATGAGGGATCCTCAGTTGACGTTCAGGCAGTTCCTCCAAATCTTGAGATCACCAACAATACCAATACGGATGTCTTTTTTCAGGCTATTGAAAGCGAAACGGCAGCACGAATTCGTCTCGTGGACCCCTGTAATAATTTTGAGCCTAATCTGTCGGCAAATACTTCTGTTGAATATCCATATGAAGAGATAATGGGTTACGATGAAGATGCAGAGGAAGTCTTTTTCCTATGGACAAACTGCATCGGAGATAATGGAAATGATACCTATCCACTCTATCCTTAGTTAGTTGGAGGCGCTTAAGAAATGAACATCGAAGCTTTCTATAATTTTTGCATGTCTTTGCCCGGAGCATCAGAAGACTTTCCTTTTGATGAGAATACGTTGGTTTTTAAAGTTAGGGGAAAGATGTTCGCGCTGACGAATGTAGATGAATTCAAGAGCATCAATCTAAAATGTGATCCCGTGAGAGCGTTAGAATTACGAGCGGCTTACGAGGAGATCAAGCCGGGATATCATATGAATAAAAAGCACTGGAATACTGTGAGCATGAAGGGGGCTTTACAGGATGATCTCATAAAAGAATTGACCCGGCACTCCTACGAGTTGGTAGTAGCTAAGCTTCCCGAAAAAGCGCGCCAAAGTTTATGAGTTTGAATTGCCCGGCACAAAACGGCGCATCATCTTTTTAAAGAATCCCCAGAAAAATTGAAATTGTCCAAAAATTGCACCGTACGTTAATAGGAAAATATTGTAAAGTGGCATAATGGTGAGCAGCCAAACCAATGTCTTCAGCCAAAATGGATCAGATTCAGCTATACCAAGCAAGCTAAAGACAAGTTTACGAGCAAAAACAGCACTAAAGCCAGTTATAGAAAAAACCAGCAAAATGATGAAAACCTGCCAGTTGCTTTCAATGTCCCACTTCGATTTTAGATGTTGAAAATATTTCATAGAATAAATTTAGGAAGTCCAAAATAGGCTTTTTCTAGCATTTTTGAAGTCAATAAAGGAGAAAGCTGAGAAGATTATATTTTTACAATTTAAATAAAGCTCAGCTTGCAATTTCTTTTACCGGCAGGTAGTTTCTGCCGCAAGGAAGGACACTAGGAGATATAATTGAATACTAGCGATAAGAGTATAGACAAATACTTCATGGAAGCATTTGGCTCTTTTTTTGTGGTGTTGGTATACGCCATAACGGGAGAGCCTTTAGCTGTTGGGCTCACATTAATGGCATTCGTGTATGTTGGTGAGCGCATATCCGGGGCGCATTTCAACCCGGCGGTATCCCTGGCTTTTTTCCTGAAAGGAAGACTTACTTTTGGGCAGTTTTCGGGTTATGCCCTCAGCCAGCTCTTAGGTGGCTTTTTAGCAGCCCTGGCTTACTACTTTTTGGCAGAAATGGCTTTTTATGTTGAACCGCCAGAAACCACTAATGTGTATCAGCAAGCCTTTGCTGAGGCCTTTTTTGCCCTTGTTTTTGTTTTGGTGATGCTTGTCTTTTCCTTCACCAACACCCACCGGAAGAGCAAACTGAGCGGTGTGGTTATCGGGCTTACTTTTGCCGGAATGTTGATGGTGGCTTCCCCGATCTCAGAAGGAGTTTTGAACCCGGCCATCTCTGTAGGTCCGGCTTTGGTTGATCTGTTGCAGAATGGTAATTCATTGGTACATGTTCCGCTCTACACCGTTGCCCCACTGGCTGGCGGGGCAATTGCAGCTCTTCTGTTTAACTGGTTTCATGCTGAATGGGAAGCTTGAAAAAGAAACGGCTGCCCTTCCCTTCTTCACTTTCAACTTTAATATCAGTTTGATGAGCTTTTAAAATGCCCTTCACTACAGAAAGTCCCAATCCTGTCCCCCCTTTATCCCGGGAACGCGCCTTATCGGTTCGGTAAAAGCGGTCAAAAAGGCGGTCGAGGTGCTCACTGCCAATACCGGGCCCGGTATCTTTCACATAGACCTCAACTTCATCATCATCCTTTTTAAAGCCTATTACAACACGTCCTTCCAGCGTGTATTTGATGGCATTTGAAACAAGATTATCCAGCACTTGCTCAATTTTATCGGGATCTGCAGTCACCGGACATGAAGTAATATTTTGTGTTTGCAACTTCAGGCTCTTTTTCTCGGCAATGGGTTGATATACGGCCTTCACTTCGTCTACAAGATCTTTCAGGTCAATGGTTTGCATGTTGATGAAACTGTCATCAAAATCGTAGCGCTGCAGCGTTTTGATGTCTTCGAACAGACGTGCCACCCGCCTGATCTGCTTCTGTGCTGTATTCATATATTGCTCCTTCTTCTCCGGGGGGAGTTGTTCGAGCTGTATCATTTCCATCGCTCCCGATATGGTATGAAGGGGGTTTCGGATCTCGTGCGTAATATCTGCAAAAAACTGACTTTGTTTTTCGTTGAGCCTTTTCAGTTTCTCATTATCTGCGCGAAGAGTTTCGGCCATGTGATTAAGGGAGTCGGCCAGCGTACCGAATTCATCGTTTCTGTTAAGGTCAATTTTGCGATCCAGATTCCCGCGGGCGATGTCATTTGCGGCCTCGTCCAGCTTCATGATAGGCGCGGCCATATATCGGGCAAACAAAAAGCTAACGATGATGACTGCACCAATGGAAAAGATCATTCCAGCATAAATAATATGCCGTATACTGGCTACTGCAGCATAATATTGCCCTTTGTCCTGGCTGATCCGCAGGTAGTTTGCCTTATTTTCGGATTCCCCAAGATCTATATAGGCGACCAGCTTTGGAGAGCTATCGGTGTTTTGGATGATGGGCGTGCTATCACGGCGTTCCAGGCTCTCAAGCATTTCATTGGAAAGTTCATCTTCAACTCCCTCAAAAGCATATTCAGGAAAGGTTAAAAATCGTTTTCCGGTACTGTTATAGGCCGCTATTTCGTATTGTGAGAGCTGTGCTAACTGGGTGATCTTGTCGTCAAAGAGTGCGTTATCGTCAAAGCTGCTGGCTGCAAGCCCCATAGAACGGGCGTCTCGCTCAAATTGCTCGATTCCTTCATCCAGTAAAAAACTGCGAATAGTGAGAATAGAATAAGCGCTTATAGTAATGATCCCGGTGATGAGCAGAATGATGTAGGTCCACGCCAGTTTGGATCGAATTTTCATGCGTGCAGGTATTCTTTATTGAATCCATATCCTACGCCCCGGTAGGTTTTGATGAGCTTGCCTTCATCGCCCATTTTAAGACGCAGGTTTTTTACGTGCACATCTACAGTGCGGTCAAATACATATTTATCCTCATCCGAGATCTTTTCCAGAATCTGCTGACGGCTGTATACCAGTTTAGGGTTTTGAAAGATCATTTCTGCAATGGTGTATTCCGTGTGCGTCAGATCAATGAGCTCATCGTTGATGTACATCTCCTTGGAGTCAAGATCTACATACACTTTTCCATATTGGATCCAGTTACTTTTATCGGGAGAGCGGCGACGAAGTTGTGTTTCTACATGAGCTTTCACCAGGTTCAGGCTTGCGGGTTTTTTGATGTAGTCATCAGCGCCTAATTCCAGCCCTTCGATCTCGTCCTTTTCTTCATCCCTTGCCGTCAAAAATAAAACGGGAATATCATAGATCACCGGATGTTGACGAATGATTCTGCACACTTCCTTCCCGTCATGATGGGGAACCATGATATCTAAAATAGCGAGATGGATATCGTTGGCGTTATCCTCAATATATTCAATTGCCTTTTTCCCGTCTTTAGCCCAAAGGACTTCAAAGTTATTCAATTCTAAAAAATTGGCCAGCATTTCACCGGACTCTTCTTCGTCCTCCATTAAAAGGATGGTGTGTTTATTACTCATCGTATATGATTTGTGTTAAGGTGTTTTCTGTAAATATAGTAAGCAGTTTGCAGTAAGCAGAATGCAGTTTTTACAATGTAAATTTTTCAGGCGACTGAATCATGGAGCCAAGCATTTTACCAACTTCTTCATACTTTTTGTTAAAATAGTGATGTTGTTCTTTATTGATATAGCCACAGTCAAAGGCAAAATCAACCCAAACAAGTGTTTCTGAGCATTCAGCATCCGAATCGGTTAATTTGCTTACAAAATGTTTAGTATATCTTCTTTTCTGAATGCCTCGGCGATGTTTGTTGGGATTGATCTTGATGAACGTCGCACCTGATCGGTTAATGAATACTTTTCTTCACGGGGGAAGTTTTTCGATACCTTAAAAATTTCCATCGCTAACTTATAAGATAATTGATATACTTTTAAATCTTTAAAGCCCTGATACATAATTTCCCGTTTTTTGTGACGGCATTCTGCTTACTGCAAACTGCTTTCTTGTAGATCAAGAAAAGCTGTTCTATAAATCCCTAATGCTTAACTTTGTTCAAAAATAATATTTCGGAATGAATTACCAAGGAAAAACCATTTGGATCACCGGCGCATCTTCAGGAATTGGAGAGGCGTTTGCACGGGCGTTTTATAAGGAAGGTGCAAATATCATTTTATCATCCCGACGAGAAGATGCTTTACAGGAAGTAAAAGATAGTTTAGGTGAAGATACTTCGAACGTAAAAGTACTCACGCTGGACCTTATGGACACAGAATCCTTCCCCCAAAAAACCAAAGAAGCGATCCAAGCTTTTGGTCAAATTGATGTTTTGATGAATAATGGGGGCGTTAGCCAGCGGTCCACGGTGATGGATTCCGAAATGGAAACCTACCGGCGGCTGATGGAGATAAACTACTTTGGGGCTGTTGGTTTAACAAAACAGGTACTTCCCCATATGGTGGAAAGGAAAAGTGGGCACATCATCGTCACGAGTAGCGTAGCCGGGAAAATTGGTACGAAGTTTCGATCCGGATATGCAGCGAGCAAACATGCGGTTCAGGGCTTTTTTAATTCGCTGCGGCAGGAGATGTATGAGCACGATGTAGCAATCACATTACTTTGCCCGGGTTTCATCAAAACCAATATTTCTAAAAATGCGCTGACAGGCGACGGCTCCAAGTTCAATAAAATGGGTGATGCCCACTCCAACGCTATGACGGCCGAGGAGATGGTGGAAAAAGTGCTCCCAAAGATCAAATCGCAGAAAGAGGAGATCTATGTAACCGGCTTAAAGGAAGGCCTGGCGCTTTGGGTGCAGCGGTTTTCCCCAACCTTGCTGAATAAGATCTTGAAGAATCAAAAGGTTACGTAATAACCTTGGTGAATTTTTATTCTGTAACTTGCCTTAAAAACTATTGTGCCCGTTCCCACCCCCTGTTCATTTTGGCTTGATCCAAAACGAACCAAAAGATCAAGAAAACTTTAACTCCTCGTTTCGGTCAGACTATTTACCAATTATAAATTCATGGACCGAAACTCGTCAAACAGAAAATTTTCGCTGTGTTCACCGAGCGTTGAAAACCAATTACCGAATCAGTCAAAAGCAATGAATTTCAACTCAATCCCTCCATACAACGCCCATATAAACGTAGGGCGGACAGCCTGTCCGCCGATGCCTGAAATGAAATATTTGTCTTGAATTAATAACGAACGGGCAAGCTGCCCGTCCTAAGTGGTTATTCGTTTCAGGCCCTCAAACAAAAAAGGCTCCCAAAGGAGCCTTTATAATCGTTCAGAGTTGTACGTTCGATGTTCTCTATTCGATGTTCAAACTACTGTGATCGCCTACATCTACTTTGCCTTTTACGTTGTTGAGATTTGTGAAAGCGCCAATTGTTGAACCGGCGATCTCCGAATCCTGAATCTCAGCATTATCTCGAATGATCGTGTTTTCCACTTTGGAATTCCTGATCGTGGTGTTTTCTTCGATGCAGACTTTGGGCCCAACTGTACTATTTTCAATTTTCACGCCTTCACCAATAAAAACGGGCGGAATGATGGTAGAGCCCGGGTATTTGCTTTCATCCACACCGTTAAATTCTTTTTCGGTGATGATACCGGTCGTTTCCAGCCATGCCGGCAGGGTTCCGCAATCCAGCCATTCATCAACGGTAGCCGTTTTAAAGATCTTACCGTCTTTGATCATCTTGTCGAGCGCAGCGGTGAGGAAGTATTCTCCTCCCGGTCCTTTCATATCGTTATCCAATACCCATTCGATCTGCTTCTTGAAATAATTTCCGTCCTTGAAGTAATACACCCCAATAATGGCAAGGTCCGAAATAAACTCTTTGGGCTTTTCCACAAATCCGGTGATGGTATCACCTTCATGAACGGCAACGCCAAAGCGGGAAGGGTCTTCCACTTTCTTCAGCCAGATCACACTATCGGCATCTCCAAGATCGAAGGGCTCTTCGCTGTCAAAAATAGTATCTGCAAAGGCAATGATCACTTCGCCATCTAAGTGCTCTTTAGCCATAGCAACGGCATGGGCCGTTCCAAGAGCTTCGGCCTGTACTTCAAAAAGGGCCTTGGCGTTATGTCGCTTGCTCATCTCGCGGAGCGGTTCTTTGATGTCTTCACCAAAATCTGGCCCCAGAATATACACGATCTCAGTAATGTCGCGATCGAGCGTACGTTTAAAAGTTTCTACGATGCGTTCAACGATCATGGTTCCGGCTACAGGAAGCAGTGGCTTGGGAACGGTGTGCGAATGTGGGCGAACACGGGTACCCCGTCCGGCCATTGGGATAATTAATTTCATATATTTCTTTTCATTTTTTGAAACATTCAATGTGATTGCGCGGTGAATATAGTAAGGTTCTTAACCGATATCGAATTCCTGAGAATTTCATAACTTAGCCGGAGAGTAAGCGGCTTTAATTTTAAATCAATCTGAACAATTTGAACTGGTATTACACCCTCCTGAATACAGGAGCTATTCTATTTTGTCTCATCCTGATGCGCTACACCTGGTATCGCTCACGTTTTTTCCTTCACAACTACCAACAGGTCGGATATAAGAATAATGAGTTCTGGCAGTGGATGAAATCTCATTGGGACGAGAAGATCATTCCTCCAAACATTGCGCTCATCAATATTTTAGTTTTTCTGTTTTTATGGTTTGATGAGTGGATCCTGGAGCGAATTACCTATACTTCCCTTGCCCTTGTGTTTCTGATACTCAGTTATTTCTGGTTCGGCTCCGTATCCCGGTATAGATCTGAGAAGGTGAAAAAGCCGCTTGTGTTTACCGCCCGGGTTTGGCGATTATCGGTTCCGTATTTTGCATTATCTGCGGTAATTCCGTTCAGTTTTACGTACATGAGCTTTACCGGACTGGTTCCATTTTATGAGCTCCCACTGTCCAATCATTTTAGTGGGTTGCTAAATTTTGATCTGATAATTCTGGTTTTTGGGTGGGCTTTTGGCACCATGATCATCCCGTTTTATATCTTACTTTCCGGCCTGATGACAAAGCCGGTAGAGCGGTACATACAGAACGGATTCAAAAAACAGGCGCGTAAGAAACTTGCTTCCATTCCCGATCTTAAAGTGATCGCCATAACCGGCAGCTACGGAAAAACGAGTACTAAATTTATGATCCGCGACCTGCTGAAAGAGCGATTTAGTGTGTGCTCAACACCCGGCAGCTACAATACCCCGATGGGAATCTGTAAAGTCATCAACAACGACTTGCAGTCGAACCATCAGATCCTGATTCTGGAAATGGGAGCACGATATGAAGGAAATATTCAGGAGCTGTGTGATATCGCCAAACCGGATATTTCGGTGGTAACCAATGTAGGGGTGGCACACCTTGAAACCTTTGGCTCGCAAAATGTAATAGCCCGCGAAAAAGGCACGCTGGTTGATAATTTGGAAGCCGGTGATGTGGCCATCCTGAATGCCGACGATCCGCGCGTCTCAAAAATGGGGGCAGACCGGGATGAAATTTCACGAATCTTGACGGGACTGAATACTGGTGAAATTCAGGGAAACAACATCAGCTATGATACATCGGGAATGTCTTTTGATGTAACAATTGGGGATGAAACCGAGAAATTTCAAACCAAATTACTGGGTGCACACAATGCGCAGAATTTACTGCTGGCGGTTGGGGTGGCGCATCACTTTGGGTTGCGGCTGAAGACGATGGCTCTTGCTGCTTCCAGGATCGAACCGATTGAACATCGATTAGAGCTCAAGCAGAATGGCGATCTGTTTGTGATCGATGATGCCTTTAATTCCAATCCTGTGGGCGCTAAAAATGCAGTGGAAATACTGGCAGAGTTTGAATCCGGGCAGCGGATCATCATCACTCCAGGAATGATAGAGTTGGGCGAGATACAGGAAGAGGAAAACCGAAAGTTTGGAGAGGCCATTGGAAAAGCGAATCTTGATCTCGCTATACTGGTGGGCGAAGAACGCTCGAAGCCCATCTTAGAAGGTATCAAAGAACACGACTCCACGGCTATGAATGTCCGCGTGGTTAATTCGCTTTTCGAAGCCAACGAACTGGTTAAAAAACATGCCCGTGCCGGAGATGTGATCCTCTACGAAAACGATCTCCCTGACGTTTATAATGAATGAATACTATTCAACCCTAGAAAAATGAACGTTAAGAAACAAATCATACCGCTGAGGGAGATGGATGATGTTTAACCCCGTTAAGGAGCATTGATCTGTTTTAGCGTAGTGTAGTCAGCTTTAGTTCTTATTTTGCAGTTGAGAGCTTTTGGTTCTTTTGTCGGCACAAAAGAACATGAATGGTTAAATGACATGGATGTAAGACTAATAAATAAGAATAATATGAAAACAGACAACGCCATCCGCGCCCGAAAAACCCTTAAAGTCCGGGTTGATCCCCAAAATCCATTACCTGCTTCCAAAGGCAAAGACTTCAAAAAAACCATGGAAGAGCTGATGGAGCTTGCTGGTCAGGCTCCCTTCCATTATGAAAGTGCAGAGCCCCAGCGATCTGGGGAGTTGAAAGGGATCGAGCCCTGGCGTTTTCATGCGTTGGACGGGGAAAGTTGCAGAAATTTACTCAAGGCTTTCAATGCAGATAAACCACAAAAGGCTCCGGATGGGATTAAGCAAATGCTTGCCGCTGCAGATGGACTGATCATTACCACCTGGCTGCCTGAGCGCACCCGAAAGCTATCCCGTAAGTTTCACCCCAACCTGAAAAATATGGAGCACATTGCGGCTACAGGTGCTGCTATTCAGAATTTACTGCTGGCAGCGACTTCACGGGGAATCAATGCTTACTGGTCTTCCGGCGGGATCATGCGGAAACCAAAAGTGTTGGAATTCATGGGTATTCCCAGCCATGAGATTTTATTAGGGGCGATCTTCTTTTTTCCCGACGAGATTCCCGAAACGGCTCAAACCAAAACGGGGAAGAATGCCGATAAAAGAGGCGAGGCTGGAGATTATATGGACTGGATTGAGATGTAGAGGTCACATTATTCGTTCCGACGCAGAGCGTCAGGAGCGAGGTATAAAAACACTGTCTTGTTCCAATCGCTCTGCCTTGGAACAAATAAAACCGATCAAGAAATATACCGAGCTACTACCTCTGCTTCATCAAAGCCAGCAGGTCGTCGATCTCGTCTTGGTTTATGAGTACTGATTCCAAGCCCAGCTCTTTTTTCATCCGGAAATTACGATTGGGACCCAGTGTGTAAAACATCCGGAGCTGTTCCAGTTCATTATCGAAATAGTTTTCGGTGAACCGGTCTTTGAATTTGGTACTCATGACACGCTCTTCCAGTTCATCTGCTAACAACCCCGAACTTCCCTTTAAAAACTGGTCTGTCAAGACTCCAATTTGGGTATTCAGGTTAAGCTGAAATTTTTGCGGGGTGATGCGGTTCAAGAGCTGGCTGGGGAGATAGTGCGCACTTTGGATGGGGGTTTCAAAAAGGTATAGCAACTTAAGCATCGCCCCCAGCCCCTTCCTCGTCTTCAGGTGACCTTTAAAACATCCATACACATTCGGATAATCATCAAGCACGCGCATGGAGAGCCGGAACTCTCGTTTGTTACCCCGGCGCGCGGTGGAAATATAGTAGTAGGTTTCAGGCTTTTTGTTGGCGTGATTGAAAGGCGGTCGCAACGAGCGGATCAGTAAGTTTTCCAGCAGGATGGCATCGGTTTCGGAGTTGCAGACCTCGCAGGAAATACGCTCGAGATGAGCGATCATCCGCTGTATTTTTTTGGATTTTGAATAGCGGTATGAAGTGACTCGTTGCTGAAGATCCTTGGCTTTCCCCACATACAAAACCTGATCGTGGCGGTCGTACATAGTATATACGCCCGGGTTATGAGGAGGTAATTCCTCACCCATCGCATTATTTACCCTTTGTTTTTGGGTAAGCGCGGCCGGTTCAAACAGGTCTAAAGTCACGGAGGATGTATTTGATTGCTAACAACGAAAGCTAAAATAGGGTAAAGGAGTTTTGAAAGAAAACGGAAGTGAGATAGTCGGATATAGAAGAGAATTTTTTTGAACGAATGGGAGGTGGCACAATCCTACTCTAGTATGTATTTTTCAATGTTTTAAGATATAGAGTTGAAACAAAACCAAAGGAACAATAATTTGAGAAATCGGTTAACAAAAAAAAGACATGGCCGATAAAATAAGAAAAAGAATCACTTTTATATTTTGAGTATACAAGAGGAAACAGAAAGAAAATGCAGTTTTTGTGGAGCTGTTGAAGGAAAACCCCGCCCATTAGGTCGGTATATAGTAGAATTAACGCCGGTAAATGGTAAATTAGCCTGCCAAAGTTGCAGAGTTCATCATAACGATGACCTTCCTAAACGTGATTTGAAGAAGAGTTTTTGGGAAAAGCTAAAGAAGAAATTTGGTGAAGATTAAACCTGGGTTTGATCCATTGTACTAAAAAACAGGCTTTTACTTAGCTAATTATTCCGATCTGTTTTAAAAGTTTAGAGACATCATAAATACATGCACCCGGTTTCCGGATTTGATCGTTTTGGCGTGTTCAGATAGGAAAAACCTTACCTTGGTCTGTAGCTCATTCCCCGGGATATGTCCTTAGTGAAGGAAGGAGTTTTTTCGATTCACAGAAAATGGCATGTACTTGTATGCCTTTCTGTTGCACAGGCCATTACAAATGGCAAACAGAACGGAGGACAGAATGCTCTTATTTGAGCAGGGTAACTCCACCCGAAATATGTTCGATGATATAGTTGCTGATTCCACCCGGGCCATCATCATTAATATCCCACTTAAAATCGGCCCCGCCAATAAACAGGTGGTCGGCATCCAGCTTTTTGCACTGCTCAATAATTACTTTCCCGGGTTCCCCGACTTCAACCATAGTGGTAAGCGGGCCTTCTTTGCCGGCGATATCTTCAAAAGAGAACTTGGCCATTTCAGTAATAGCCTGGGCTTCGCTGATGGATTCTTCATCTATGGCTACCACCAGGATGTAGACTTCCGGTTCAACCCGAAGATCCCGAAAAAGCTCGGCCGCATATTTTACAGCTTCGCTGGCATATCTGGTTCCGTTGGTGGCAATTACCCATTTTTTCGAATTGGACATGGTATAAGACTTAGAGATATATAAAGAGGTTTAAAAGCGTCGGTCATTAATCATTGTAGACATCAGCATATTAACTTTTTTATCTGAATGTTCTGCAGAAAAAAATTCAATACGTTTAAGTGTTTGGGTTAAATGAGTTTTGCAGGTTGGATTTATATCCTGCTTGGGATGAACTCCGATAACGGATCCTTCTGTGCTGATCACATATTGAAGTAATAATTGTGAAGGCCCATTTTCGCAGACACTTTCAGTATAAGAATCACGAAGATCAAGCAACAAGCTGCGATTGCCCTTCAGTGGATACGCAATAAATTCAGGTGTAATATAAACTTCTTCATCATAACCATGTTTTTTAGACTCCGCCCAGGTTGCACCAAGCTCAACTCCAGGTGGTAAAAATGGAAGAGGCTTTTTTGAAGGCGCACATGAAATGGAAAGAATCAGAAAAATTAAAAGTAAATAAAGGAATCGCATGCTCTTAATATTGAGGTATAATATATTTTCAGTTACGAGAGGCTAATTTTTTGAATTGATATGAAAACAACTTACAACCTGTCGCGGCTAAAAGTAATTGCCATCAGCATTTTAACAGATCGGTCGTTGTGTTCTGCCGGGAAGAACTCAAACTTTTGTATAGCATCCCTAATTTTATCTACACACGTGCTTTCTAATTGTGTAATTGGGTGAATGTTCATCACTTCACCTTCCTCGCTGATGACATAACGAATAGTTGCCTTTCGAGGAGCATTATTACAGCTTTCGGTTCGATAGGTAGAATGTAATGCATTCAGAAGATTTCGGGCACCTTTCAATGGATACGTAGTGTAACTTGGAGTGATGTAAATATCATCTGTATAGCCATGGTCAGCGGATTCTTCCCAGGTTTGTCCCCGTTCAACTCCAGGCGGTAATGGAGGAGCAGCTCTTCGTGTAGGTTCACAGGAGATCAAGAAAAAAGAAACAGTAAGTAGGAGTAAATAAACTCGCATATGGGGATATATGATTTAAGAAATTAGTCCGGCTAAAATATCTTGGTTAACATCTGAAAGCAACGAATAACATTCCTATCTTTGCGGTGCTTTGGAACACATGAAAAACATACCACAACTACATCAAACTGTATTTTCAACCATCCGTGATGCAGCTGAGTCGCTCGGCGTGCCCGCATACGTTGTAGGCGGCTACGTTCGCGACTATTATCTGGGCCGTGTTAAAGAAGGAGAAATGGATCTCGACTTTGTTACAGTAGGCTCCGGAATAGATCTGGCTAAGGAAGTTGCATCGAGGATCGAGGGATCATCGCTGGCGGTTTACAAGCAATTTGGAACCGCTCAGGTGAAGTTTGGCGAGCTGGAACTGGAATTTGTGGGAGCCCGCAAAGAAAGCTATCGCAAAAATTCTCGCAAGCCCCTTGTTGAAGATGGCACGCTGGAGGACGATCAGCTCCGGCGCGATCTTACCATCAATGCACTTTCCTGGTCGCTGAATAAAGAAAATTACGGTGAGCTCATTGATCCGTTTAACGGGATGGAAGATCTCAGAAACGAGAATATTAAAACGCCTATCGATCCGCATCAAACCTTCAGTGATGATCCGCTTCGCATGATGCGCGCCATCCGTTTTGCCTCTCAGCTCAATTTCAGGATCCAAGAAGAAACCTTTGAGGCTATCACGGAAATGTCGGGCCGTATCAATATCATCTCCAAAGAGCGTATTATTGAGGAGCTGAATAAGATCATTATGAGCGATCAACCCTCCCTGGGTTTTACTATGCTTTTTAAAACCGGTTTGTTGAAAGAGTTTTTCCCGGAGATGCACGAACTGCATGGTGTGAAGGAAGTTAACGGTGTTCGGCATAAAGATAATTTCTGGCACACCCTTAAAGTACTGGATAATGTGATAGAACTGGGCGCTGACCTGTGGCTGCGCTGGTCGGCCATTATGCATGATATCGCCAAGCCTCCCACCCAGCGATTTCATAAAAAAGCGGGCTGGACCTTTCACGGACATGATGCTCTCGGCGCAAAATGGACCAAACGAATTTTTCGTCGGCTTGGACTTCCCCTTGATGAACGCATGCGGTATGTGCGTAAGCTGGTGCGGCTACATTTACGACCCATTGCCTTGGTTTCAGATGAGGTTTCGGATTCTGCCATTCGCCGCCTAATTTATGAGGCCGGTGATGACATCGACGACCTGATGAAATTATGCCGTGCTGATGTGACCACAAAAAATGAGTATAAGCAGGAAAAATATCAGCAGAACTTTGATTATGTAGAGCAGCGCATCAAAGAAGTAGAAGAAAAAGACCGCATTCGCAACTGGAAAAATCCACTTTCCGGGGATGAAATCATGCAGGCGCTCAACATCAAGCCAAGCAGAACGGTGGGTGATGTGAAAGATGCGGTAAAAGAAGCGATCCTGAATGGGGATATTCCCAACGATCATGATGCTGCTTTTGAATTTATGATGAAACACAAAGACGATTTTTTAAACAATGGCTGAACTTTGGATCTCCAATTCCCACGCAAAAATTAACCTTGGGCTGAATGTGCTCGAGAAACTTGAAAATGGATATCACAGTATAGAAACGGGTTTTGTTTTCATTGAATGGAGCGATCGTTTTGAAGTGACTCCCGGACGCATGCATCTGGAGATGAGCGATCCAAAAATTCCGGTAGATGAATCGAATCTGATCGTTAAAGCCATACGTTTGTTACAGCAAGAGGCCGGGCTGAAAGATGAGTATAATATCAAAGTGGAAAAAAATATCCCGATTGGAGCAGGATTAGGCGGCGGCAGTAGTAATGCAGCCACTATTCTGCGAATGATGAATAAGATCGCAAATCTGGGTTTGTCACAGGATGACCTGATCAGGCTGGGGCAAAAGCTTGGGGCAGATGTTCCCTTTTTCATAAAAGGCGAAGCTGGTTTTGCGACAGGACTTGGTGATGAGATCGAGCCTCTGGATATTCAACCGGATTCCTGGATCGTAACGGTATACCCAAATATTGAAAGCAGTACGGCGGAAGCCTATCAGTTTTGTGAGCCTAATCCCGAGCCGGATTTCTCGTTGAAGAATGTGCTTGTGGACGAAGATCCCGATGAGTGGGAGTATTTGCTAATGAACGACTTGGAGAAGGTGGTATTTCCGCGCCTCCATCTAGTTGGGAACCTTAAAGATCAATTCTACGAGTTTGGTGCTCAGTACGCCAGTATGAGTGGAAGCGGTTCCAGTGTTTTTGGTGTTTTTGAACAGGATTTTGTTGCAATTAATGCGTATGAGTCGTTTCATAAACTCGGTTTTCCGGCGAACCTGACAAGACCAAATTTCAAGCCGGACCAAGGAATTTATTTAAAAGAAGGGTGATAAAGTGATATAGTGAAGGGTGATATAGTGATGGAGTTGGATTTCACCATTCAAACCTAATTAAACAGTCGAAAAAGTAATATACTATCTTTGAAGATTGAATCGGGAACCTCACCTAATCACTATATCACCATATCACTCTTCACCGTATCACTATATCAATAGAAAAAAGATTTATGAGTAAGAAAAAAAGTACAAATGTGAACACCCGGTCCGGAATGGATAAGGATTCACTTCGCGAAGATATTAAGTTGCACCTCCGCCATACGCTGGCTAAAGATGAATATTCCACTACCAACTGGGATAAATACAAAAGCGTGGCGCTCACCATTATGGATCGGCTAAACGACCGGATGTTGAAAACCCAGCAGCATTATTATAAAACCGATGCCAAACGGGTGTATTACCTCTCAATGGAATACCTGATAGGTCGCCTGATGGATAACATGTTGGTGAACCTTGATGTCCGCGATGTTGTAGCAGAAGCATTGGGTGAAGTTGACCTTTCCTATGAAGACATCCGCGATCAGGAATGGGATGCCGGGCTTGGAAACGGAGGTTTAGGTCGCCTTGCAGCTTGTTTCCTCGATTCGATGGCTACACTGGGAATTCCGGCTATTGGTCACGGGATCCGTTACGACTACGGCATCTTCTACCAAAAAATTCAGGATGGGTACCAGATAGAACGCCCGGATCTATGGTTGAAATATGGAAATCCATGGGATCTGGTTCGCCCTAAAGTTCAATACCCGGTTGAGTTCTACGGAAATCAAGCTACGGTAAGTGGAAGTAATGGCGATACCCGTTATGGCTGGGAAAACACGCATCGCGTTAAAGCGGTTGCTTACGACACACCCATTCCCGGTTACGATAATGGAGTGGTAAATTATCTGCGATTGTGGAAAGCGGAATCATCTTCCGCCATTGACCTGAAAAGTTTTAATCAGGGGCAGTACATTGACGCCGTTCGTGATAATCAGCTTGAGCAGAACATTTCACGTGTACTTTATCCCAATGACAAAGTATTTGTGGGGCAGGAATTGCGACTAAAGCAGGAGTATTTTCTTGTTTCTGCATCTATGCAGGATATCATCCGGCGCTTTAAAAAGCAGACGGATGACTTCACCAAGTTCCCCGAAAAAGTTTCTATTCAGTGCAACGATACGCACCCCAACCTGGCAATTCCGGAGCTGATGCGATATCTGTTGGATGAAGAAGGGATGAGCTGGGATAAAGCCTGGGACATCACGGTAGATTCCATGGCATACACTAATCACACTCTATTACCGGAAGCGCTGGAGAAATGGCCGGTTTCCCTGGTTCGGAATCTGTTGCCAAGACACCTGAATATCATCTACGAAATTAACCGTCGCTTTCTGGATAAAGTGAAAGTGGATCTGGGCGATGACAAGAATCGAATGAATCGCATGAGTATTGTAAGTGAAGGCGAGCACCCGGTTGTTCACATGGCCCACCTTGGAATTGTAGGAGCTAAAAAAGTGAACGGTGTTGCTGCTATGCACTCCCGCTTGCTGAAGCAATCTATGTTCAAAGATTTTGCGGAACTGTATCCCGACAAATTCACCAATAAGACGAATGGAATTACTCCACGTCGCTGGCTAAAGCAATGTAATCCTGAACTATCTGATCTCATTTCTGATAAAATTGGAGATGACTGGGTCACGGATCTGGATGAGCTAAAGAAGATCAACAAGTTTGCGGATGACAAAAAATTCCGCGAGAAATTTGTAGAGATCAAGCTGGAGAACAAGAAACGTCTTGCAGAATATATCAAGGAGCACAACGACGTGGATGTTGATCCGAACTCTATGTTCGACATTCAGATCAAGAGAATTCACGAGTATAAACGTCAGCTGATGGCAGCACTGCACGTGATCACGTTATACAACCGTCTCAAAGAAAATCCTGATCTCGATATTAGCCCACGGACGGTGATATTTGCGGGGAAAGCGGCTCCGGGTTACACAATGGCGAAGCTGCACATCAAACTGATCAACAGTATTGCAGATGTAGTGAATAATGATCCGGAAACCAATAAGAAGCTGAAGTGTGTATTCCTTCAGAACTACAGCGTTACACTGGCCGAAAAACTTATTCCCGCAGCGAATCTCTCCGAGCAAATTTCTACAGCAGGAATGGAAGCATCCGGAACCGGAAACATGAAGTTTGCCCTCAACGGCGCGCTCACGATCGGTACACTTGATGGCGCGAATGTGGAGATCAAAGAAGAAGTTGGTGATGACAATATCTTCATCTTTGGATTGGAAGAAGAGGAGATCGAAAAGCTGCGGCGTGAAGGTTATAACCCGTGGGATTATTACAATGCCAACGAAGAACTGAAGGAAGCGGTCGACCAAATCCGGGATGGATTCTTTAGTAATGGAGATAAATCCCTGTTCGAGCCGATCATCAGTGCGCTGCTACATGAAGGTGATTACTTTATGGTACTGGCAGATTTTGAAGCCTATGTAAACAAGCAGGACGAAGTTTCTAAGGCATTCAAGGATCAGGAAGACTGGAACCGCATGGCGATTCTCAATACCGCCAACATCGGAAAATTCTCCAGTGACCGCACCATTAACGATTACAATGATGAGATCTGGCAAGCACCTAAAGTAAGCTTGAAATAGGCTGAAGATATACTAGTCTATTTTTGAACCTTATGATATTGAGAGGCCAACCATTGGTTGGCCTCTTTCTTGTTATTAACCTTATCACCACTCAATTGCTTAATTAAATTCAATGCTTTCTCACTCATGCTCGATTCATAAGCGTTGAGGTAGTCCTGAAGTATAGGAGAGCGAGGATCTAATACCTGGTCAGCAAGCTCAGGAGAAAAATTGTTGTCGGTTAATATTTTTAGAATGGTGTCATAGTCATGGACGGCAGCACCATTGATCAGATTTCTTACCGAATGTGTTGTATTGCTCCAATCAAAATCAGGGCGGAGCTTAATAGATTCACGAAGAACATACGTGCTGAAGGACTTGAGGTGATTGTCATCATAAAAATACTGCTCAAAAATTAAACCAAGATCGTTATTGGTAGGCATGGACCTCATTAAAATGATTAGTGCCATATATCGATTAGCTAAATTTCCGTCTGATCTCAATGTTTCTCTGGCTAATGGAAGTTCCTTCGACATATCTAATTGATTAATGTGCGATAAGATCCCATCAGTGAATTCCCTTTCCTCCTCCGTAGCATATTTATTGTAGATCAATTTATACTTCATGGAAAGCTTCTCACCATCAGTTCTCAGGAATTGTAAATAAAAATTCATTGAAAATTTGTTAGCAGGATCACTAATGTCCTTGCCGTCCGGGAACCAATGTTCTATGATCGCCAATGAGTCTTTGGGAAGGGACTTTTCAACAACCCCATAATCAGGTTTAGACTCAATTAAAGTTATATATCCATAATTAGGGTTAACAAATTTAGAAGAGGAATATTCAAATCCAAGATCCCTTTGCATAACGGCGCTGCATGCGTTTAACACTTTTGCTCCGGTAACGGTGTTGCCTTGTTTTGCCCTCATTGAATCGACAACCTGTTGGGCTGTGTAATTTTTTAAACCTATAAATTCCAGATAATAATCTGGAGAGGCCTCAACGAGATTTGAATTATTTTCTAAATCGGAATCGTTGATTGAAACAGATTTAGGTTGTAGAAGTTTGCAGCCCGAAAATATAAAAGCTGAAATAATGATATAGAAAGCAATAGTTCTCATAACCCGATTATTTATTTTGTACTCATTAGATATAATTATTTTAGAATAACTATTCCAATTTTTTACTACCCAAAAAGGAACATAATTTGAATTGGTTTGGAACCCTCTCCATCAGAACGCATTACAGTATATACCTGGAAATAAAGGCTGACCATTCGGTTGGCCTTTTTTGTTTCTTTGATGATTACCTTAGGTGCGTTATTTTCCGAAGACTAACTCTAATTTCGTGAGACACATGAAACAACTCCCTACAACCCAGCCGACTCAAATTGATTCATTAGCTCCCGATAGTGGAGGCAGTATAATATCTGCGGATTCGGCCATGCAGCTTCCCGACCCATCCGATTATACTCTGGCAGATACTTTCCAGTATATCTGGGACCTGCTTCAGGTTCACCTGTTTTCCATACAGAACACGCCGGTTACATTTCTGAAGCTGATCATCTTTATTTTGCTGTTGGTCGGTTTTTCCTTTCTGGCTTCTTTCGTAAAGCGGGTACTTAACAAGCGAATCTTGCCACGTTTCGTAAATGATGGTGGTTTGAGGTATACGCTTTCACGGATGTCGCAATACATCATTGTTGTGATAGGGATCTTTATTTCATTCCAGTTCCTGGGCATTAATATGACGGGACTCGCGGTGATCTTCGGTTTCCTCTCTGTTGGTATTGGTTTTGGCCTTCAAAACGTAACCTCGAATTTTATTTCAGGTTTGATCGTGCTTTTTGAGCGACCGATTAGTGTTGGGGATCGTGTTTCGGTGAATAATATTGAGGGTGATGTTGAAGAAATAAACATCCGTTCAACCAAAGTGAAGACCTTAGATAATATCTCTATCATTGTACCGAACTCCGAGTTTGTGTCGAAGGATGTGATCAACTTTTCGCATGGGGATCCTACCTACCGCTTGGGGGTAGATGTAGGCGTATCCTATTCCTCCGATCTCGATAAAGTGCTAAAGGCATTGAATGAAGTAGCCGAGGAAAGTGAAGATGTGATGAAGCATCCCTCTCATGATGTGCAGCTCCGTAACTTTGGAGACTCCTCCTGGGACATGAAATTATTTGTATGGATTCGGGATGTAAAACAACGGTATCAGGTACTAAACCGACTCAATCAGGCAATTGTGCGTAAGTTTGCTGAATATGATATCGAGATCCCATTCCCACAGCGAGATCTGCACGTGCGCTCCGGTTTTAATTCTGATAAGGATGAGGATATAAAACACGGATCGGAGGATTCAAAAACTTCTGCTGAAGAGAAAAAAAATCCTAAAGATTAGAGCTCGGGGTTTTTAGAGTCCTTGGACCCTGTTTCACCTTTTGTTTTATTCGTCAGACCATTTCTTGGTTTTTTATGCAGCGTGCTTGATAGTTAGGTCAAGCTTGTTCCAATGGTCAGGCGAAGTCTTAGATCAGACTTGAGAACCTAATCAAAAACAAAGCGGAAGGTGATGGTACCCCATTGGGTTTCCTGGGGGACACCGCTAGGTAGTCGAGAAAAGCGCCAGGTTCGGAGCGTGCTCATAACTTCCCGTTCCAGCTCAGGATTCATTTTTTTGAGGGGTATTACGCGTCCAACAGTTCCATCGGGGCGAACTTCAAAACGAACGGTAATAACAGCCTCTGTATTGGCTGAGTTTTGAGGAAGAGGTTGTACCATGGGCGAGCGGTCAATTTCACCCTCCCACTTCAATTCGTAAGGAGATGTTTTTTCCTCATCATTCCCAATGCCCTGATCCGAATTCATGTCGCCACGGGCCCCGTCTTCATCACCGCTTTCGTCAGCACCTTCAGTTACGGTTTCGTTTTCCTGTGCCACGGGTGGTATTTCAACTTCTTCTTCCTGGGGCTCAGTTTCCTTTTGATTCGGATCTATTTGTTCTGTTTCTGGTGTATTTACGGGGTCTTCCTGTATTTCTTCCTGCTGGTCGGCGAGGTCAACCGGCTTAGTTTCTTCCTCAATTTCTTGCTGAGGGGTAACTTCAGGCTCGGGAGCTTCTTCAACGGGTTCTTCAGGTTGAGTTTCAGAAGGATCAGGGCGTTGAGCTACTTGTTCATTCTGTACTTCCGAAAACTCCGCAAGCTGCCCGGTTTGGTATTCCCCGAATTCTACTTCAATGTAAGAAGGCCGTGTGTTGTTATTCATATCGAGGGTATAAAGCAGCGAAAAGATCAGAATTGCTGCATTGATCCCCAATGAAATATAAAGCGCTTTGCGGTCGGTATCGGTGAAGGAGTATTTTGCCATACGGCTATGAGCCCTGTTCGGTGGCCATTATAATTTTAAGATTCAATGCTTTACTGACGTTCATAACGCGGACGGCATCGTCCACTTTTGCGTCTTTATCGGCACGAAGTACAACGGATGCATCGGGCTTATTATTTCGGGCTTCACGAATGGCAGCTGCCAAAGAACCACGAGCAGTTATGTCTCCATCTACATAGAACTCTCCCTCCTTGGTAACGGCTACTGAAATGAAATTAGGATCAGTGGAGGCGCTGCTTTCGGCGCGGGGAACTTCAACCCGAATACCAAAATTCGTCACAAATGATGAAGTAAGCAGGAAGAAGATCAGAAGCAACAATACAATATCCGTCAGCGATGATTGCGAAAACAGCGATAACGGTACTAAACTTTTATCTCCTTTTCTGAAATCGCGTGCCATAATTAGTTATTCTCTTTTTTTGCGGGAGATTGGAGCAGGTCGAGGAAATCGGCAGAAGCATTTTCCAGCTCAAAGATAGATCGGTTGATCTTGCCCAAGAGGAAGTTATAGAATCCATAGGCGATCAAACCAACAATAAGTCCGGCTGCAGTCGTGATCAGTGCTTCCCAGATACCACCGGCAAGCACGCTGGGGTTTACATTCCCTTGCAGCGATTGAATATCCATAAAAGCTTCGATCATCCCGGTTACCGTTCCTGTAAATCCTAAAAGCGGAGCCACACCGGCGATGGTTGCAAGCCAGTTCATGCGTTTTTCCAGGAAAAAGATCTCCTTCTTTCCGGCGTTGTCGATCGCATCTTCAATGTCGCGCAACGGTCGTCCAAGTCGCTTTATGCCAGATTTAATGATGCGCGATATCGGTTTATCAAACTCATCGCAATAATTCATAGCATTGGAAGCTCCGCCCTTGCCAGACTTCAGCATATTCTCGATTGTGGGCAGGAACTTCTCCGGGTCAACGTGAGAGCGGTTCAAGGCAAGCCATCGTTCAGCAATAACGTAACAGGCAATTGCGAACAGAATAAAAATGGGAATCATGAGGATTCCACCTTCAACTAAAAGGTCAAAGAAAGTAGTAGCTTCCTCCTGCATGGCCATCAGAGAATCCTGAGCCATGGTATCTTGGAATAGAATGAACAATGCGTGCATGTAGATGATAATCTTTATTGAATTTCGGTTATGAAATAGTTTTCTGAATAAGGTGCTTCAAGGTCTTCAGCAGCGATAGCAGCCGAGCGTTGCGTTTCGAACTGTCCTAAACTTACGCGCCAAAGCTGTCCATATTGTTGTGACGGTATGGTAGCCAGTAAAGCACGATAGCCTTCCTGACTCAATTCCCGTTGTTTGGCTTTTGCACCGCTTTCGCTTCTCAGCGAGAATACCACAATGGTATAGCCGTTGTTCGCTGCCTCAACCGGTACGCCGGTCAGGCCGTAAGTATTTTGTCCGGCCGGGGCACTCTCTGTTTGTGATACTTCAGGCTCGGCGGGTTGTTCCTCGGGTTGAGGATCAGGGGTAACTTCCTGGGGTTCTTCTTCAGCTTCTTGTTGTTGCGGAGGAGTTGTCTGTTCCTGTTGGGGCTGAGCCGGCGGTTGTGTTGCAGCCACCTCAGGAGTTATCGGTGTAACGCCAGGGATATTCATCACGCCAAAGTAACCAAGTCCGTAAACGCCACCTGCCATCACTATGATGATCAGCAGCACCCAAAGCATGACGGGAGGAGCTGTTTCCCTGGAATCCTGAGTTTTTGATTTCGATTCTTTTTTGGTCTCTTTGTCTTCAGGTTCCTCCTCCTTTTCAACTTCATCGACAATTGAGCCTTCCGTGCTGATGTTCTTTATAACCGGAACAACTTCATCATCTTCTTTGTCTTCAGTTTCAGAATCTGAGGGTTCGGGAATCTCTTCCTCGTCCTCCTCTTCATCACCTGCTAAAGCTTCAAAAGGATCTACTTCGTCGTCTTCCTCGTTCTCTACCTTCTCCGTTGCATCGGCATCCAGTTCAAAAGACTCATCCAGAGATTCAGACTCTTCCTCTTCTTCTTCTTCAGCGGATTCACCTTCCCCAGAGAGCTGCTGATTCAATGCTGAAATAAGGTCATCCTCATCGTCACTTTCGGATTCACTCTCTTCAAATATAGAACTGAAATCATCGTCTGTTCCGGCGGGTTCTTCTGTGCCAGAATCTGAGTCACCCAACAAACCGGAGAATGTTTTTTCGGCAGTATCATCTTTGTAGGTGTCGATGCCCCATTTATCGGGACCTGGCTTGTATTCTTCCTCTGCGTCTTCCTCAGAGGAATCATCAACCGGTTCCGTCTTGTCCTCTTCCTTGTTTTCGTCTTTAAAGTCTTTTCCTGCAATATCAAAAGGATCTTCCAGGTCATCGTCTTCATCTTCAGACTGCTCTTCGGGTTTGTCGAGCTCAAAAGCGGGACTTATATCTTCTTCCTCTTCTTTGTCCTCATCCTCAATATCACCCAATAGGCCACTAAAAGGATCTTCTTCGGATGCAATTTCCTCCTCCTCTTCGGCAATTTCGTCTGGAGCGGGCGCTGTTGTCTGGTCTTCCTGTTCTTCCGGCTCCTCTGAAGGTCCCTCATCCAATTCCAGAGCCTCCATGCCTGCATACTTATAATTTATTTCGGTGGAAAGGTCATCATTAGGCATAAAGATGATGTTACTTCCAAAGCCACTGAAGACCCCCAGTCCGTCCACTTCATAGGCATCACCTTCCGCAATGGCTTCCTGTATTTCAGCAACCAGTTCTGCAAGCTGTTCCTCAACCTTTTCCGCATCCTGTCCTAAGGTATCGGCCAGCAGTTCTACTAATTTTGAATGATCGATATGCATGTTGTTACCCCTTGTTTTCCGGCGTGAATTCGATGGTGTCTTTGGGAGGCATCATAACGTTGGTGCCGTCGGCTCGTTTTTCCTGTTTTTGGTTTTGGTGAACCGGCTTGAATGTCCCCAATCCCTTAATTTCAACAGAATTTTTCATGATGATCTGATCCCGAAGTACAATTCCCAAAGTCTCGATAAATTCGTCCGTCATAGTCCTTATAATTTTATGGTTATCCCTCCGAATATCTGGAAAGGCCGTTCCTGATATCCATTCCAGATTTCGTAGTCTTGTCCGAGAATATTCAACAATTTGGCATAAACACCAAAGGTATCATTGATCTGATATTCCGCCCCGGCATTTAGCAACAAATAAGCATTTAATTCGGTATTTGTCTCCGGAGACTGACGCTTGCCAATATATTCGGTCCAACCGTTAATTGTAAGTGCCTGAATAGGTTTGTAGGAAACAGCGCCCTTCACTCCAAGTTTTTCCTCATAAGGAATAGTTTGGCCGGAACTTAAATTCGGAGCTCTGAAATACACCCGCCCATCAGCCCAGAATTTCTCGGGAATAAGCTGATAACTGGCCCCGGTGTAAAACTCTAAGATGTTGGCGTTGGCGTAGTTGATGTTGTAGAATCCAGTGTTTGTGGGGCCGCTAATATCTCTGCGCTGGTAGTAAGCATAATCGCGGGTGAAGTTATAACTGGCTCCTGCAAAAATTCGGTTCCCTTCAAAGAGTTGGTAATTTGCCTCTCCTTTTACTCCGGCAACATATGCGTGCCGTAATTCTGTGCCGCCTCCTAAAAACCTATTGTATTGAAGATGCTCTTGTTGTGTTTGCATTTTTGGTTTGGTAAAGGCACTACCGCTGACCGAAAAAGCGTCCGTAAAATTATGTTTGATTTGAACTTCAGGAGTTACATAAAATTTGTTACTGAATGGATCAGAAACGTATTGAAAGCCGACTTCACCCGTTACCCTTGTTGTAAAATTAAGTAGTCGTTCATACTCAAGTGCTGCTCCAGCAGTAATCCAGTTTTGAAGGGGAGCTTGCCCATAATTACCACCCTGAAACTGAGCAGACACATCAAAAGTTTCGTACATACGCTGGCCAGCCCAGAATTTGGAAAAACTGGCAAAATAGGTTTTCTCAGAAACAGTACCACTTCTTAGAAAAGAATTGATCTGCGAATTAGCCAGAGAAAGCTCTGATTCAAAAATTGATCCCCCAAGTGATGCCTCAAAACCGGTGAAAGCATTTTCCATTTTCTTAACGGTTCCTTTGACTGATGCACCTAAATTTTCTTTTTCTGGAGAATTGGGATCGCTATACGGGCTAATGCTAGAATATTTATCAGCGACAACACCTCCTTCCAACTTAAAGCGATAATCTTCATTGGTTTTTTCGTAATAGGAAATGTTCGCATCCAGAAAGCGAAATCCACTTTCCTGATTTTCAAGATGTCCGTTGGAGCCACTGAAATTAACATCAGACGAAAGAAGGCTTTTTTCATTCAGTTCATAAAAACCAAAAGCTTCCAACTCAGGCGATAAAAAGCTCCCAAAGCCACCGCGGACATACAGGTTTTGCCGTGTTGGTGTGGTCAGTAAAGATCGTTGGGGCGGTTCGGGTCGGTCGAGTTCGGTTACCGAAAGATCAGCTACGGCTTCATCCCTGTTTTCAATAAAAGGCATGCGGTTGGCATCGATCTGAAAAACACGAGGTTCGGGATTAAAGCCCAAAATGGATTGTCGTCTCAGTCCGGGAAAGCGAGCACGGAATTCACTGCGTATCTCAATATCCTGTGGGTTGATCTCAGGTAACAGCGACCGGTCGGCTTCACTTTGGGTAGTTTGCGCGGTACCGATGGCCGGAATGCATAGTAGAAGTAAAAGGGAAAAAAGCGGTGTATATCTCATCATTAAACTGCGTTTCCTGAATGTACTAATTTTTGAAGGAAGGATTAAGGGTTAGCTAACGAAAAGATGTACTGAGAAGTATAGGCAGTTGTTCCTGTATTCAGGTTTGGAAAATGGAATAATAATTTGAGGCGGAGCTACGTCACGAATAAAATTACTTGGCACATTTCACCAATTGATTTTAGGGCAATAATTAGATTCCCGTCTGCACGGGAATGACTTAATTACGAACGGTCCAGCATTCTGTTCAAGGCAAGCACCGCATTTTCGGCCACTTCACCGGGGACGGTGATCTGGTTGACAACTTCACCCTGTTCCAGTTTTTCGAGAGACCACAACAGATGCGGAAGGTCAATGCGATTCATGGTTAAACAAGGGCACATGAATGGATTCAGGGAAACAATTTCCTTATCAGGATTTTCTTCAGCCAGCCGGTTTACAAGATTCATTTCCGTTCCGATAGCCCACTTGCTACCCGGCTCAGATTGTTCAATAGTATTAATGATGAAGCTGGTTGAGCCATTCAGGTCGGAAGCCTGCACAACATCGTAGGTGCATTCAGGGTGAACCAAGATCTTCATGTCCGGTTCTTGCTTGCGAAGATTCTCGATGTGTTTTACGTTGAATTTCTCATGCACCGAGCAATGACCTTTCCACAGGATCACTTTCACGTCTTCAAAGTCACCTTTGTACTCAAGCTTACCTTCTAAAGGAGCCCAAACGGCCATGTGCTCGAGGGGAATACCAAGGTCAAAAGCGGTATTTCGTCCCAGGTGTTGATCCGGTAAAAACAGGATGCGCTCTTTTTGTGTGAACGCCCATTCAAGCATTTTTTTAGCGTTGGAAGATGTTACGGTAGCACCGCCATGTTTGCCCACAAATCCTTTGATGGCAGCGGTAGAATTCACATACGTAAGCGGCAAAATAGTATCACCCCAGATCTCCTGCATCACCTCCCATCCGGCTTCAGTCTGGTCAATATCAGCCATATCGGCCATGGAGCAACCGGCCCGCATATCGGGAAGTATCACCTTTTGATCGGGACGGGTAAGCATATCTGCGGTTTCGGCCATAAAGTGAACGCCGCAAAAAGGAATAAATTCAGCATCCGGTTTGGTTTTGCAGATCTGAGCAAGTTTCAGGGAATCGCCACGGGCATCGGCAAACTTAATGACTTCATCCTTTTGGTAATGATGTCCGGGAATGAAAAGCCGCTTACCAAATTTGGCTTTGATCTCCATAACACGCGCTTCCATTTCTTCAACAGAAAGTTCGGAATAGCGTTTAGGGAGGGAAACTTCGGACTCAATGTCTAATATGTCTAATACTTCCATATATGTGGGTTTTGCTGAGGAACAAGCAAACATCAAAAGATGCCGAGTGGTTCCTAAAGCTGAATTTAACCAGTTTATTAAGCAACCATTAAGATAAGAAAAAATTCAATGAATATATGTTGGGGAAAAGAGGCATCGAACGTATTTGTAGTAACGGGATTCTATCCTTTTAACGGCTTTTAAATAAAAAAACTTCCAGAAATTAATGTTGAATACAAGGAGTTGCAGATCTTAAAAAGCTTCGTATTTTAGTCGCTCTCTTAGTTGGCTAAAATATGATTGGTTACACATCGGAAAAAATATTGGGCAAATGTCTTGTGCTATTTCTGTGCATAAGCGGCGGTTCATTCTTCAATAGCTGTAATCTGCAGGCGCAACACAACGACGGAAGCCTTTCTTCAAGCGCATCCACAGAAATTGACCTTATAGATCCCAAAAATTATGCCATCACTCAGTTTAGTATGGTAGATGGGCTGCCGCAAAGTACCATAAATGATATTATCCAAACAGAAGACGGCTATATATGGCTGGCCACATTTGGGGGGCTTGTGCGTTTTGATGGCATTTCCTTCACTACCTACGATCGATCTAATACTGAAGGGATGAGATCTGACCGGGTCCTTCATATGTTTGAAGATAGCAGAGGAGCTTTGTGGCTGGGAACAGAAGATGGCTTTCTGAAATTTAAGAATGGAGAATTTACTTCATTTTTGATTGAAGATGACTCTTTTGTGTATTCCCCATCTACGGTTAAAGAAGACGATTTTGGCACTATATGGCTTATGGCAGCAGGTAAACCTTTCAAAATTGTGGAGGACTCGCTTATAGCTGTTGAAACAGTACAGGATTCTGTCCTGGCAGACAAAGCAGTAGAGAATGCAGAAGGAGTCTGGTTGGCGCATGAATTTGAGATCTTCCGTACTCTCGGGGATACTTTAGTTCAGGTGGCTAACCTGGACTCAACCATAGAGAATAATATTATGGACTTTGTAGAATTGCCGAAAAACTCAGGCGAATATTTTTTTGGAACCACGGGAGAGGGAGTTTTTCATTACAAAGATGATGAACTGAAATTATATTCTACAGAAGATGGGCTTGCATCGAGGTATGCCTGGAATTTTTATGTAGACTCGAAGCAGAATTTGTGGGTGACAAGCTATTTAGGAATCAGTGTTTGGAATGGTGGCGGATTTACGCCAGTACAATTAGCAGAGTCTTCTGAGGGTATTCAGCTGAACCGTGTTTTAGAAGATACTGAAGGCAATTATTGGATCGGGTCGCTGGGAGATGGATTGTTCAAGCTCAGGCCCTCAGATATTACTACCATTGGGCTGGAGAATGGTTTAAAAAACGATAAAATGCTGTCGTTAACTACCCTTAATGATGGCCGGTATTTATTTGCAACCAACTGTGGCGGAGTTTATGAATATGAGCCATCATCAAAAAAAGTAAGTCAACCTTCCATAAGTGCAGAACTGCCAAATCAATGTATATGGTCTGTTTTTCAGGATTCAAAAGATCGGATCTGGTTTGGGTCACGAATATTGTATCGGAGTAATTCTTTATCGGAGACCGGAGTTACAATAGATAAAAACGATGGATTTACCGGCAGAGATATTTTTACCATTTCCGAAGATTCTAAAGGAAATATCTGGATCGGTGCTTTAAACGGACTCTACAAATATGATGGAGAATCCTATTTCCGCTATTCAACAAACAATGGGCTCAGTTATAACGACACGCGTGCCGTTTTTGAAGACCGGGATGGCGTTATATGGGTGGGGACTTCAGGAGGGTTGAATAAGATCGTAAATGGCACTGCGGTACCGGTAGATCTGATTAAAGAACAGGGTATAAATGACAGATCTAACAAACCATATGTACGAGCTATTCATCAGGATGAAGAAGGGGTGATGTGGATCGGGACGTATGGAAATGGAATTTTTCGGATAAAGGATGGGGCTACAACAGCTATCAAAAAAGAGGATGGACTGCATGATAATATTGTATCACACATTGAAGAAGATAAGGATGGTTACTTTTGGATGGGCAGTAACCGGGGAATATTCAGGGTTCATAAAAGTGAGCTGAATGAATTTGCTGAAGGAAAGATTTCCAGGGTTAACGGGTTTGTATATGGAATGAATGATGGTATGCTTTCTTCAGAAACGAATGGTGGATTTGAACCAAATGTGATCAATAACGGAGATGGAAAACTATATTTCCCAACAATAAGCGGGGTTGCAGTGGTGTCTACTGAAAACCCGGGAGAAGAACGCAGACCGCCAAAGGTATACATAGAAAGTGTAAAAAACGGCGATAACGATCTGTCAGACGAAGATGAAATTAGCCTGGAATATAACAACGCATTCCTTCAGATTGATTACACAGCACTTAGTTTTAGAGATCCTGATAAAATCACATTTCGTTATACGCTGGAAGGTCTAAATGACCAGTGGTTTGAAGTGGAACAGAATCGAACGGCATTGTACACCAAGATACCCCCAGGAGAATACACGTTTAAAGTAGCCGCCAGCAATAACAGTGGTCCATGGAGTACAGAGTTTGCAAGCCTGGGAATTTCAGTAGCCCCTCCATTCTGGCAAACTTCCTGGTTTTATGCGTTGGTATTTATTCTTTTTGGGAGTACTGGCCCCGGCATATATTATCTAAGAGTGAATCAACTTAAACGTGAAAACGAACGGAAAAAACGATTTGCCGAACGACTGATAGATTCGCAGGAACAGGAACGACGTCGTATTGCATCGGAGTTACATGATGGACTTGGTCAGCAGATACTGGTAATGAAAAACAGAGCTGAAATGGCTCAACAAAAGGTTACAGAACCGGATGAGGTCACCCATCAGCTACAAGAAATTATGGAAAGCGCAATAATTTCCATCGGCGAAGTCCGCTCAATATCTCACGGACTACGTCCCATTCACTTAGAGAAATTTGGGTTGACAGAAGCGATCGAAAATTTGTGCGATCAGCTTCAGCGAACTTCAAAAATTGAATGGAGTTACCACATTGCCAATATAGATGGATTGATCCCTCAGAGTAAGGAGATCAATTTGTACAGGGTTATACAGGAAGCCACCAACAACATTCAGAAACATTCTTTTGCTGAAGAAGCCTCAGTAATGATGATGAGAGCATCTGCCAATATAAAAGTAACAATTTGGGATGACGGAAAAGGGTTTGATGTAAAGGATGAATCATTAAAACAAGGACTTGGTTTTTCGGGTATGTATGAACGAATTGAAACTTTGGGTGGCTTAATCACCTTTGTCTCAAAACCCGCAGAGGGAACCACCATTAACATTGTAATTCCTATATCGTAAAAATGGACATAGAAACTGTTTTGATAGCTGACGATCATGCTTTAATCCGAAACGGACTGCAACAGGTGATTGAGCAGCAGAACCTATACAACATTATTGAAGCCGATAATGGAAAAGATGCTCTTTCAATTATTCGTGATAAGGAGCCCGATGTAGCCATTCTTGATATCGAAATGCCGGGCATGACCGGTTTTGAAGTGGCGAAAAAAGTTCACAAGGAGGGAATTAATATCAATATCATTTTCCTGACCATGTTTAAAGATGAAACGCTCTTCAACAAGGCGATGGATATTGGAGTGAAGGGGTATGTGCTGAAAGAAAACACCGTATCTGAAATTATGAATTGTCTGAAGGCGGTGATGAATGGTAAATATTATTTAAGCCCGGCAATATCAGATTTCTTAGTCCGCCGGAATACTGACCTTAGTACGGGAGCTACCGATAAAGATGGTTTTAATCAACTAACGCCAACGGAAAAAGAGGTCCTTAAATTAGTATCGGAAATGAAGACCAGTCAGGAAATTGCGAGTGTCTTGAATGTGAGCATAAAGACAATTCAAAATCATCGCAATAACATGTGTAATAAGCTCGACCTTAGTGGCGCTCATGCTCTTCTTAAATATGCCATGGAACACAGCGAACGTATTTGAAGGCTGTTGACTAAATTCATCTAGGTACTGTTACCTACACGATTGAGTAACTCTCCCTATAGAAAAAGTTCTCTTAAAGAGCTAAGATAGGTCCCACAGGGTATAAACCTGCTTTTCAATTAACTTAAACACGTTGTTAAGCTAAATTATGGTTGGCTGGCAAATATAAATATATGGGACTACTATGAAACTAATTCAATTAAACACAACAAGGGTATTCCTTGTTTTAATGCTTGTTACAGGCCTTTCGTTAACGGCTTGTAAGGATAACTCAGTATCTTCTGTTGCAGAAGAGGAAGAGATGAAACTTGCTTCCTATGAGGGTGATGACATAATGTCGAATATGCAGGTTTCAAGTGACATTATTATAGACGATTTTAATTCAGGCGCTGGTACTTTTATTGGTTCCGGTCACAATTCAAAATTTGAATATCACGAGAGTTCAACGATACTCGGAGGGGCACGAGAGATTTATTTACGTGATGCGGCAAGTGGTAGCCTCGGTGGAGCTACATATTCCACGGTAGATACCGATGCAGGTACTCTAAGGTTGTATAAAACCGGTGGAGCTGCTGCGGAGAATGCGGTGATGTATGGAACAGGTATCGGTACTGTTTATAGGTCATTTGCTCCAAGCCCTAATATAGGTGCGGGTTCGGAACTGAATCTTGAACTTACACTGGAAGATTCTATTCTGGTCGAGGTTGCTCAAACCGGTAACAGTGGCGGTGTTTCAATTGTCCTGCGCAGTGGGAACGGCGGTGTATATTCGGGCAACTTAAATGTAGAAGTAGGCTCTAATCTAATAGCGCTGTCAGAATTTCCGAATATGACCGAAACAGCGGCGGCTGATATTGACGGTATCACATTTGGTGGTCTCAACACCTTTTCTGTATTCGCCATTAAAAATGCAACGCCAGAAGTCAAAGTATATGTAAGTGATTCCTCTGTTCAGACATGGGATCCTATTTACCCTTCCACCGCTGATCCGAATTGGAGTTCTAATGTTTGTTATCAAAGTAATGATTTTGGACTAACTGCGAACTGGGTTAATCAACATAATGCCTTTGAAGTAACTAAGGATGATGGAAGCCCGCATGACTGGGATAATTCAACTTTTGATGCAGCATGGATCAACTCGTATAATGATATGGATTCACAAGGTCCAGGTGGGCATAACTGGAGTAAGTACGAAACAGAAGTAACTGGCAATGGTGATTTTGTGGTACAACTTTTGGCTGACAACTGTTCATGGGTGTATCTTGCGGATGGAAATGGTAATAACCCTCAGCTTGTAGGATATCAACCAGCAGTTTCTACTCCGGGAGAGTATAGTGTTACTTTAGATGGTACACATAAGCTTACCTTCGTAATTTTTGATGGTGGCGGACTGGCAGGCGGAAAATTCCGACTGGAAACAACCGAATCATTTGGAGGAACACCTCCTCCCCCAATTGTAACTAATACTGCACCTGTTGCTGATGCCGGTGAATATGAGAATGTTGAGGCTACAGGGACCACAAATAATTTGGTGACCTTAGATGGATCTAATTCATACGACCCAGATGAAGGCGACGAATTATCTTACTCATGGGAAGTTAATGGTGAAATTGTAAATGGTGTAACCACAAATGTCGGTTTGCCTATCGGTGAGCATACAGTCACATTAACAGTCACTGATCAGGATGGGCTTTCAGATACTGATACAGCAACGATAATTATAGAGGATACTACAGCTCCTGATTTGGATGTCAACCAGCAAGTAGAAAATCTGTGGCCGCCAAATCATAAAATGGTATTAGTTGCAAGTATTTCAGCAACGGATGATGTTGACGAAAACCCGACAATAAATGTAGATGTCACTAGCAGTGAATCTTCCAATGGTCGTGGTGATGGAAACACAGATTCTGACTATGACATCGTTACCAATTCTGATGGTTCGGTAGATGTGTATGTCCGATCTGAAAGAAGTGGTAAAGCAAAAGGACGAACGTATTCAATTTCGGTAACTGCTAGTGATACATACAATAACACTACTGATGATCCCAAAGTTTTCGAGGTACAAGTAGCGAAAAGCCAGGGACGGGCAAGATAAACTGATCCCAAAACATAGTGCTAAGTTAAATCATAGAAGAGATAGCCTGGAGACAGGGTATCTCTTTTTTTTAGAATATTGTCTGGTAAATTTCATGTAGGTAATAGTACCCATACGATTGAGCACCTCTACCTATTGAATAAGAAGCTGTTAAGGTTCACCTTTCAGGTGGCTTTTAGAGGCATATCCTCCTTTTATCTAATTAAACTTCAAACAATGAAAATAATGATCGTAGATGATCATACCGACATGCGCCGGATGTTGAAGAACTTAATTTCTTTCTCTGATACCGAGCTCGAATGTGTTGAGTGCAAAAGCGGAGAAGAAGCAATTTCAAGCTATCTAAGTCATAAACCCAACTGGGTACTGATGGATATTGAACTCAAAAGCACGAGTGGATTCGACGTTACAAAAGAAATTTATGCGTTGGATGCGGATGCCAAAGTGATCATCGTAACCAGTTACGATACGCCCACATTCAGAAGGAAAGCAAAGAAATTAAATGTGCATGGCTTCGTCTGCAAAGATAAGCTTTCAGATTTACAACAACTTCTATCAAGTCCATCTAAAAAATAGGTGCCATTATGAAACAGTTGTTACTCATAACTGATTTTAATTAGTGACTTCTGTTTTGTACATCTGACACCTTGTTGTGGGTGATAAAGAAATGACCAAGTAGATAACGTTAATAAAATAATCCTAAAATGTGTCGGTTAAAAAATGGAAGCTGAGAAAAGAACCTGTCACTATTGTAATGCTGAACAAGGAAGTTTAAGGCCTGTGGGCAGGTTTATCGTTGACCTTAAAACTGCTACGGTGGATGGATCTGATAAGCAGGTATGCCAGAGTTGTTATCACAAAATTATACCAAACTTAAAGAATGTAGAAAAGGAAAAGGGACTAGCTACGAGGGTAAAGAAAATGATAAATCGAGTATTTTGCTAGATGTTGCCGGTTCTATTTGTAATAATGATATCAGAAAAGGACTTTTTTGCATAGCGTGAAGCTAATATTGATGGCGAATTTGGATCGCTCTGCGTCGGAGCGGATATAGTTGCTATGTGAAAAGTGTTCTTCAGTATTTTAAAAAATCACTCCTTTAGCTCAAAGGAATCCCCTTCTTCCAGAAGCTTAAAATTAACCCCTCTGTTTTCTGGTTTTTGAAGGGCTTTGGAGAAGTCATTTGCGGGGTCATTCATGCCGTCATCAGCTAAAGGAAAGGTGCCGAAGTGCATGCCAAAACTGATCTCTGCCCCTACATCTTTATGAACTTGAATGGCCTCTTCCGGGTCGACATGCATCGGACTCATAAACCAACGAGGTTTGTAGGCCCCGATCGGGATCAGTCCGACTTTGATCTCATATTTTTTCCCAATTTTTTTGAAAAAGTCTCCATACCCGGAATCTCCGGCGAAATAGATATTACCGGCCGGGGTCTCGATGATATAGCCCGCCCAAAGGGTTTTATCGCGATCAAAGAGGCCACGGGCTGAAAAGTGCTGAGCCTGAACTGCGTGAATGGTGATGTCGCTGTCAATGGGTTGCGATGCCCACCAGTCAAGTGGATAGGTATCATCGATCCCTTCCTGATTTAAAAGAACATCAACACCAAGGGGGACAACAAAACGAGGATCAAATTCGGATTCCAGTTTCTTGAGGGTTTCAAGGTCAAGATGATCATAGTGGTTGTGGCTGATCAGAACTAAATTAATGGGCGGAAGGTCTTCAAACTTCACCCCTGCCGGTCGAAATCGTTTGGGGCCCGCAAAACTAACCGGGCTCACGCGATCACTCCAAACGGGATCAACGAGAATGTTAACGCCGGCAGTTTGTATAAGAAATGTTGAATGATTGACATAGGTCACCACCAGGCCACTTGTTACGGCATCGGCAGGTTTTGGAGCAAAGGTGACTTCACTTTCAGGAATTTTTGTCCACTCTCCCTGATCGCGCTGGAAGTACCATTTCATTACATCAAAAAAGCTCTTTGAGGGTACTTCTTTGGGATTTTCAAAAGTGGATCCATTGAAGTGTTTTGAAGTGGGCCCTTTGTATCCGGGCTTGGAAACGATCCAACCCACCGAAACCACGAAGGCGGCGCCAAGCATTAGCAATACGGTCATCCAAAGCATAATTTTCTTAATGTATTTCATACTAATCAGGTGGTAATTCGGGGTGATCGGCCAATAATGATCTCTCCACGATCAGTCCTTCAAGTGCTTCTCAAAAAATTGAAGAATACGCCGATACTCATCGTACCAGGCGTCTTCATCCCGGAAACTATGTCGTTCAGTTGGGTAGATCATTAATTCGAAATCTTCGTTCCCTGTTTGAATGAGTCGCTCAATGTACTGCACTGCATCCTGAAAGCCTACATTATTATCTATCAATCCATGGAGCAAAAGTACCGGGCGTTGCAGTGAGTCTGCATAGGTAAGAGGATTACTGCGCTTGTAATGTTCTGGATTTTCTTCGGGATCGCCAAGCCGAGGAAGCGTGTACCACGGGTTGGTGTAGAAATAATTTTCCCATTTGGTTACGGAACGAAGGGCTGCTGCGGCGTCAAAATGTTCGGGAGCTGTTCCAACAGCATATAGCGACATAAACCCTCCATAACTTCCTCCATAGATACCCACACGGGAGGTGTCAGCTTTGTCGTAGTTATCAGCCAGAAAACCTAGTCCGTCTACGATGTCCCGAGTTTCATACTTGCCCATCCAGTTGGTTACGTCTTCGCGGAAATCGCGGCCATATCCGGTACTGTGGCGATAATCTACTTCAATCACATAATATCCCAGCGTGGTCAAATACTGATGGAACATATATTCACGCCAATAACTGTTAGACCATCCTTTATACACATTTTGGAGGGAGCCGGCGCCGTGTACAAAAACGACCACCGGGTTCCCGTCAGGATTCCGTTTTTTCGGACGAAGTACCGACATCGATAATTTAGTTTCTCCATCCCGTGCTTTAAAGCGAACGTATTCTTCTTGTTGCCAGTCGTATTCATAGAAAGAATCGGGAACGGTATTGGTCAGGCGGACTTCCCGCTGTGGAATCTTTGTATCTACCATGAATAGGTCAAAAGGCTCATTGAAGAAGGTTTTTTCGTACACAATATATCGGCGGTCGTGGCTCAGGTGAAAATCCTGACGGTAGCCTTCATCCGAGGTTAATTTAATACGCCGGTTATTATCTAAATACAGCTTGTATAATTGCCGCTCGCCGGGGTCCATTTCTGAAGTTGCCATTGCAATCGTGTTACTATCGACCCAGCTGGCCCAGGGAATATCATATTCACCAAAAGTATGTTGCTGGAAATTAGAGCCATCCGGATTAATGGTATAAATATGATTCCACCCATCCTGCTCGCTTTGAAACATCAGCTTATCCCCTGTTGGAGCGAATTCCATATTGGTGTTATAAAGCCAGCCCTCTGTTTGATCTTCAAAGACCCTGGTTGAGGATAGTTTTTGCACATCATATACCAGGATCTCACGGTTCTTCATAGGCGGATCCATGAGATCTAGCGCCAGATATTTTCCATTTCCAGAGATCTCTGTACTGAGATATCCTTTTTTAGTGTAGATGATCTCCACATTGCCTGAGTCTACATCTGCCACGGAAACAATACGGGTTGGGATGCCACGCTGTGTCTCTCCGGGATCAACATATGTTCCGGCATATTCCGGAAAGAAATATTCCTTGTAGTCTGACCGGTCGGTTTGACTTAAGATCAGGCGATTTCCAGCCCAGCCCTCAACACTATACCCCGGTCGTTCTTCTTCACGCTCAGTGATCTGTTTGATGAAGGCTTCTTTCACACCGGAAACCCAGATATCTCCATCTTTGGCGAAGGCAAACCGGGTCCCGCTGGCATTCCATTTCGGGTTGTAATCGTAGTCTTTGGAGGCAACAACGATACGCTCGTTCTCGAAATTGGCATCGGCTAACATTAAATCGCCTTTCTTGGTGAAAAGCACATGTTGCCTGTCCGGAGATAATTCATAATTACGGACAACGTCCCTGGGGGCTTTTTGCTTGTTCTTTCCACTTAGTCCTACCTGAAAAAGATCGGTGTCTGAGGTAGCTGAATCACTCCAGTTGAAATAGACGGTTTTGTCATCAGGAGAGAAATGAGAGAACGAGGGACGGGTTCCGGGAATAAAAGGCTCGTGGAAAATGTCTTTTAAAGTGAGCCGGTCAGGGAATTGCTGAGCAGTCACATCCATCCCAAATATGAAGAGAACGAGTAAGAAAGAGATCAGTTTTTGCATGAAAATACGATCAGTTATTTATTTGAAAAGAGGATAACCAGTTTGAATGAGAAAAGATGCAAAATTAGGTTTCGGCTTTTACGGCAGGCTAAAGGTGGGCTACCTGAAGGCATCTTCAATATGTTTGAACTCGGGGGCTTCGTTATTTTTTTGTACGATCCCAATGATATCAAACCGCATGGGCGAGCCGTCCATCTTGCGTTCATACATCCAGGCTTCAGAGGCTTTGAATACATTTTTAACCTTCTCTTCCGTCACATACTCAATGGGGTGGCCGAATTCGGTGGACGATCGAAATTTCACTTCCACGAACACAATGGCAGTATCGTCATAGGCAACAATATCCACTTCAGCGTGTTCAAAGAAATAGTTCCGTTCAAGAATTCTCCACCCTTTTGATTCAAGATACGCACAGGCCAGGTCTTCTCCCTCGTTGCCAATATCCCGCTTAGTCCTTTTAGTCATTTTTTGATTTTTTACCGGTCAGCGATTCTTTTACTTCTACCAACTTTACCAGTTGCTTAAGGAAGCCCAGGTTCTTTTTGTTGATGTAGGGCAGCAATGCATCCGTAAAGCGCTCGAACATCTCAAGAAATTCCATATAGTTCTCTATACGAACCTTGAATTCCTTGCTTTCCTCATCTTCGAGTCCGCCAGCCTCTAAAGTTGAAATACATTTTTCCAGATTGTTTCGGATGGGTGCGATCTCCCGCTGCTGTCGTTCTCGTATAATAGTAGAAACGATCTTCCACACATCGGTTTCTGCGGTAAAGTAGTCCTTTCGGTCTCCGGGAAACGTCTTTTTATGGATGAGTTCCCAATCCATGAGGCGCCGCAGATTCATATTCGCATTTCCGCGACTGATACTGAGTGTGGCCATGATGGAGTCGGTATCAAGTGGCTCCGATTCCGCATAAAGCAAGGCGTGAATCTGAGACATGGTTTTATTGATGCCCCAGGCCGAGGCCATCTCACCCCAAAGAAGTACAAACTGATCTAGCGCTTCCTGATATGCTTTGCTGTGTTCCATATAAAGTCAATATCCAATATCCGTGTAAGAATGTCCACCAAATAGCGTGGATTTTTAGAACCGATAGAAAGAATTATTCAGCAGTTTTAGTCTCTTTGGAAGTACTTGAAGCCGAAGGTTCCTTTTTTGGTTCTGTGGAGTTGTTGGATGTGTTTTCTGCAGGTGGAGTAGAAGCTGATTTCCGTCCGCCGTTCTTATAGTCGGTCACGTACCAGCCGTCGCCTTTATAAACAACGCCGCCGCCGCCGGAAATAACACGTCTCACTTTTTGCCCGGTATCGGGACAGGTTGTCAGCGGGTCATCATTCATTTTCTGGATGATCTCAAACGTACTTCCGTCTTCGCGTTTGTATTCGTATGTAGGCATAATGGGTAGAATGCTTATTGGTTTAAGGATTTTGATATCACCCTATCAAAATGTGTGCCAAAGCGGTTTTAGTTCCCGTTATTCTGACGAATTGAACTTCCCGCTAATCCAGTTCAGGGGTGCGGAATTCTTCATAGTCGGTAGTGCCTAGGTCGTCGCTCAGTTTTTTTAGCAACCTAAAAGCCGGGTTCCTGAAAACTCCGTCCATTTGGTAGGCACTGAAAACAGCATCCTGAGCTTTCTCAAGTTCTCCGATATTTATATAAGCATTGCCCAGATACCAATAAGCTTTTTCGGATATCATGCGACTGTCTTCAACTCGGTTTAGGGCCTCTTCAAAGGCAAGAATAGCGTTCCCGTAATCGGCTTCATTGTAAAGCACAATTCCCTTGTTCAGATACGCTTTAGAACCATAAGGCTCTTCTCCGTGATTGTTAATGACCCGATCAAACAACTCCAAAGCTCGTTCTTCGTTTCCGGAAATGATGGCTTCAAAGCCGAGGTTTAGCAGAGAGTCAGCTTCTGTGATCTGCATTTCTTTAGCCCGGATCCCATCGGAAGTCTCAACCTGTTCAGGGCCAATGCGTTGTACCACAAACTGATCCATATTGGTAGGCGTCTGAACCCTGAAGATCTGAACCAGTGCTATGATGGCAATAACAGCAGCGGCAGCAGCATGCCACGTCCATTTCGGCAACTTGTGTATTGGTGAAGATGATGTTGCCTGTTTCTGAGATTCTTGTTCTATGATGGCTTTCACGTTGACTTCGATCTCAAGAGCATCCAGGAGTTCTGGGTGTTTAGCAAACTCATTCCAGAGGTTCTGAATTTCTTCCTCAGATAAGTTCCCCTTTATGTAGGCGTCAATTTGTTTACGAATTTCTATTTCTCTCGAGTTCCCCATGGGCGTGTTTTTCAATTTGCTATAAAATCAGAATGTATACATACATTCTGAATCTCTATAGTTAGAGCGATGAAAATGGAATTCCTTACACTTTTTTTTTAAAATTTTTTTTCGAAGCATTTTTGAAGTGCATTTATGACCCGGTGTTTTTTAGTCCAGGCATTGTTGACGGACATTCCGAAATGATCTGCGACTACTGAAGTTTCATAAGCCGGGTTCTGAAACCAATATTCTATAAATTTTCTGTAATCGGTCTTCAGCGTGGCTATGCACTGTTTTAGGATGCTCATTTTCTCTTCATCCACTAACCTGTGCAGCTGATCTGCGGGGCTAGAATGGTGTTCCGGAGGCTCTTCATAATTGTATTCGCGGTCTTTGGAGAGCACCTTGAAATACTCATGTTTTGCAGTAGTAAAGAGGTAGTTTATGAGGGCATCTGGGTGCGATAATTCGTCTCCGCGGATTTTTTCTATCGCAATAAGTAGTGTATTTTGTGCGCAATCCTGGGCATCCTGAAGGTCTGCATTCAACCTAACGGTAAGAAATTTGATAAGAACAGGGGTGATCACATTCACTTGCTTGGTGATAACAGTAGCGTCATCGTCTTGTACTGCATCTACAAATTTTGAATAATCCATGTCCTTGTATTTGCCCATGTTGAAAGAGGCATTAAAATAACATTCGGCAACGAAAAGAAAACAAAGAAATTGAGTTTTTATCAATGTAATTTAAGTGTATGTATCGAGTTCAGCTAAATAATTTTGAAGGTCCGCTCGACCTGCTTCTTTTCTTCATAAAAAGAGACGAGTTAGACATTTACGACATTCCCATCTCCTACATCACAAAGCAGTTTTTGGAATATATACATGTACTTGAAGAGCTGGATCTGGATGTAGCCAGTGAATTTATCCTGATGGCGAGTATGCTGATGTCCATTAAGGCAAGAATGATGCTGCCAAGAGAAGATGCAGACGATGAGGAGCTGGACGAAAGCGATCCCCGATACGAACTCGTGCAAAAGCTGCTGGAATACAAGCGATATAAAGAGGCTTCAGCAAAAATGGCCGACATGGATGATGAAGCGCGCAAAAAATACATGCGGGGTTACCACGAGGCCGATATCGTAGAGCAACAAGCCACAGGGGAAGCTTTGCAGGATGTAACCATGTTTGATCTGATAGGTGCATTCAAGAAAGTTCTGCAGGATATTGAACGCAATAATGTGGTGCATCACGTGGAGAAAGTGAGCACTACCGTTGAGGAGCAGGCAGAATTTGTGCTGAACCGATTGCAGGAACATGGCCGGCAAACGTTTATGGAAGTCTGTTCAACGCTTAAAAATAAAATTTATGTAGTGGTCACTTTTTTAGCCGTGCTGGAGATGATCAAAGAGCAGCAGATCAACTTGTACTTACAAGATGACCCCACCAGTTTTTTTATCGACCTTAAGCCGGTAGATGAGATCATAGGAGCTTAACCCAAATCAAAAATTATATATTCATGATACAAAGAAGTTTACTGTTCATATTGGCTGTCTCTTTATCAGCTTGTAGTGTGTTTAACAAAGGGAACAATCAGCCTCCCCAAAATACCTATACTTTTTCGCAGGAGATAACGGAAGAGGGATTATATCAGGATCTGGCTGTTTTGGCACACGATTCCCTGCAAGGCCGTGAAACCGGAACCATCGGTGAAGAGAAAGCAGCTCGTTTCTTGGCGAAGCGGTACAAAGAAATGGGCCTGAAAGCAGTGGGCGACGATAACAGCTATTTCCAATACTACGATCTCGTTCAGCAATCTGTAGATGAGATCCGGTATGAACTGAGGACCTCAGATTCCGATTCTGTTGTAGACATGAGCATTCACAACAGCAGTGAGGGCGGTAACTTTGTGACGCTGTTTGGAGGAAGTGACCCAATTTCTGGTGAAGTCGTTTTTGCCGGAGCAGGAGTGGTGAATGAGGAAGAAGGGATCAATCAGTTTCCCGAAGATGTGAGTGGAAAATGGTTGCTGGTGATGTACGATCAGGATCATACCAACATGCGGTATCTGCAGTCAGTATTAGGGCCGGAGCAGGCAATTGGTGCCATCATTGTGGTGGGAACCGATACCGAAGATTTTGAGCAGGAAGTTGAAAGCCGGAAAGGCAGTTTCGGTCAGGGCGGCGGTTTGTCTCTGAAATACCGGCAGACTGATAGTGGGGGAGTCTCATCTGCCTTCAACCGAGCCCATCCAGAACTTGCAGCTAAAATGCTTGGGTTAGATTCTCTTAAATCACTGGCAGAAATGCAGGAAAGTCTTATTACCGAGCCCAATGCCTTTGAAGCACGTGAATTGAACTTTGTGCTAAGTCATGATCCCGATGTAAAGGAAGAAATTGTTCGCACACAAAACGTGGTAGCCTTTTTGGAAGGAACCGATCCCCAGCTGAAAAACGAAGTAGTGGTGTTGACCTCTCATTACGATCATGTTGGAATTGGACGTCCGGATTCAACCGGCGACAGAATTTACAACGGAGCCGATGATGATGGAAGTGGCACGGTTGCGGCTCTTAGTGCAGCCGGCGCAATGATGAAAGCTAAAGAAGCTGGATTTGGCACCAAGCGCAGCGTGTTGTTCATGAATGTATCCGGCGAGGAAAAAGGGTTGCTGGGGTCAAGATACTATTCCGATCACCCCATCTTTTCAATAGAAAATACCGTGGCAAACATTAACATGGATATGATCGGCCGGGTTGATGAAGAGCATATCGCCGACAGTAATTACGTGTATATAATCGGGGGTGAAATTATTTCTTCTCAAATGGATAGCCTCACTCAAATGGCAAATCTGATGGGGCCAAATCTTACCCTTAGCGACCGATACAATGACCTTGAAGATCCAAACCAATTCTACCGCCGCAGTGATCACTGGAACTTTGGCCGGCTAGGTGTGCCTTTCGTATTCCTGTTCAACGGAACGCATGAGGATTATCACCGCCCGCAAGATCATATTGAAAAGATCACTTTTGGTCCACTCAAGAAACGAACGCAATTGGTATATAACCTGACCGCATTATTGGCAAACTCTCCGGATCGACCCGTGGTGGATAATCAGGCTTTTATCGAAAAAACGCAGGTACAGGCCAGGTAGAACATCGAACGCCGAGCAAGGGACATCCAACGTTGAACGGTGTTTTTGTGCCAATATCTTTAAAACGCTCCGAGTGCTTTGCGCCGGAGCGTTTTTTATTTCCCGATCAAAATGAAAGGAGCCCAGTGCACAGGGTGGTTGTAGTAGGGATGGTTGATAAGAGAGATCTTGGCATCACGAATAGCCTTGGTCTTGTAATCTATCATGGGGTGTTCGTAGAACCCGAACCAATCCATTGTTTGATTCCACAGTCCGTATTCATCTTCACGGTGTGTCAATAAACTGCGGTAAAAAATGGACATGAATTTCGAGGTGCTTCGGTCAAAAACAGACCAGAGGCTAACCATCACAGAAGAAGCTCCGGCAGAAATAAAAGAACGCTGAAGCCCGATCAATCCTTCTCCTGTTACTAATGGTCCCATTCCGGTATTACAGGCACTCAAGGTTACAAGATCTGCATTCAATTGAAGATTTGAGATCTCGCGGCTGTTCAGGTGACCATCTTCTCCAAACAAAGATTCCACATCTGCTTTTTTAGAGAGCAAGAGTCCACTGCGGGAGGGATTTACTTCATCCACATTTGCGTGAGTTGCAAAGTGGAGGAATTGAAAATTACTAAGGTCATGAGATTTGAGGCTCGCTTCAGTAACTTCTTCATTTTTCAAAATGGTAGAAGACTCAAAATTGGTTGCAATGGAATCAACCTCTAATAAGGTGGAAGGCAGGGATGCAAAAGAGGCCTGTGAAAGGTTTGGGGAAGTAACACTCTGTTCGCTTTCAAAGCCAGAGCCGGCAAGTGCCAGCAGCCCCTTTGTTGTTATGCGGTGAGGGGATTGTATATATGGATAAATTGAAGCTGAAGGCAGATATTTGATCAGGTGGTCTTCAACCAAATAAGTAGTTCCGTTAAAAAGTGCCTCAAATGGCAGAAAGCTCAACGGCCCATCAGGAACAATAACAATATTGGATAAGGAATTGTTGTTTGAACTGAGAACCGAAGAGATCAACGTTTCATATAAAGCCGTACCCTTTTCCTGGATTTCGGTGATCTCCTCCCCTTCAATAATAGATGTTCTGAAAGACCGGACCTCTTCGGTAATAAATGCTTTGGCATCCATGCCTTCAAACGAATGGATGTAGGTCCCCCGGATATTATTTTGGGTGATAACAAGCTGGATAACCCCATTTTCAGTAAAGGTGTATTCCAGAATGGCCGTTTCAGAATTCAGTAGCCGCTGAATTTGAGCAAGTTCGATAGGTTGAGGATACGTGAAATTCTTTAACTGTTTATTAGCGGAGTGAATCTCATTCAAAAAAGACTGATATTCAAACTCAAGGTCGGTCAATTCACGCTTTAAAGCCTGAACTTCTTCCTCCGATTGTGCCTGTTCCATTTGTTGATATACCCGGTCGATCTGTTTTGCTTTTTGCTGCTTTTTGATGAGTGTGGATTCATCCAGAGCAGTGTACACATTCTCTTGCGCTTCAGCGAGTTCATCCATCAAAACCCGGGCTTTTGCAGCTTCTACCAGCTCAAAAGCCTTTTCTGCATCATTTTTCTGGGTGATGTACCAAGAGGCTACCTCATTATAAAAGCCTGCATGCTCACGATAAAAACCAGATCTAAAAGTGAGTCCGGCGACAGTTGTTCTGCCCGAATCAATGAGCGCAAAAGCTTCATCGGCATAGTAGAAGGCGCTGTCTGAATCAGATAAATAATGAGCGCGGGCAAGGTTCATAGCCGGCTCTATCTGGGCTGTGTAATTCTGGTCAGCGTACATGCTATAGACTTTCCGGTATTCGTTGAGGCTTTCTGAAAAATCCCCCTTCGCCTGATGTAATTTACCCAGTAAAGCATGTGACCGGGCCGTGAGGTAAAGGAATTCTTTACTGTCGGATAGCTTTTTTGCCTGATCTATGTAGTTGCGGGTATCAGAAAAATTGTTTCGCGATAGTTCAAGCTCAGCAAGATCCAGGTAAATGGCAGAGCGGGTTTGTGGTGAATTTGTTTCACCCAGCCAGTTGAGCGCTTCACGATAAAAATTTTCGGCATTATCGTAATCATCTTTTTGACGGGCAACCAGCGCCAGCTCTGTTAGGTTATTGGCAATTGAAACGGGGCGTTCGGTTTGATAATTGACCTCCAGTGCCTCATTGAAATAAGACAAGGCGTTATCGAGGTCACCAGAATCATGATAAAGCCGGCCAATATTGATCAGCGTTTGGGTAATGTCGAAGGGGTTCTGCAGCTGCCGGGAAAGTTCCAGTGATCTTTGATAGTAGATGATAGCACTGTCGGTTCTGCCAAGTTCCTTGAAGTTTACAGCCATATTATGGTAGGCAATGTCAAGCATGTGGGGGTTCCCGATCTCTTCCCGAAGCGCTAAACTTTGACGGATATAATTCTGAGCCTGCCGGTGTAATCCCAATTCAGTTAATACCAAAAAAGTGCCGTTCATCACATTAGAAAGGCTTCTTTTATTTCCAAGCGATTCGTAAATATCCATCGCCTTTTTCTGGAAACTAAGAGCGGTGTAGTAATCTCCGGTGTACAAATAGGGATAAGAAATATTGTTATTCATGCGGCCGGTTAGCAGGGAGTCATTTGCAGCATTGGCGAACTCTATGCCTTCGAGGTAATATTTTTTTGATTCTTCATACTGCTCCAGTTCCCGGTAGCTCCAGCCAATGAAATACTGTATGCGGGCAAGAATAGAGTTGGAAACAGCAGATGGGGTTTGTTCATCAAGAAATAAGAAAAGATCCAGCGCCTGCCTGACATTTCCACTGTTTAAAAGAGCATCCCCTTTACTCAGGTTGGCATGTACCCAGTTAACCGAATCGCCTTGTTGAAGGAAAACCTGCCCGGACTCGTCAAATATTTTGATAGCTTGATCATAATTGGCCAGATCATAGTGTTTTTTTGCTACATCGAACAAAGAGTCAGGATTAGTGTTCTGTCCATTCACGTTCCCGAAAAAAGAGGAGCTACCTATGAACAGGACAAGTAAAACTAATCTCATAAAGCTATGGTTGTGGTTGCAATTAAAATCAATATAGCGTTTTTTATTTTGAACCTTAATTCAATCACTTAGATATGAAAGATACGTTAGCTCAAGCCGATATTCTATCACTTCAACACTACAAAAACAATGATGTGGATCCAGACGACGATACCTCCGGAGACGGTGAAGATGACGGAGGTAAAAGTGGCGGCAGCGGAGGAGGTTTGGGATAAATTAAATACCTAAGCCAACTAAAAAGTTACTCGCCAAATAATGCGTTTACAAAATCGGCCCGGTCGAATACCTGCAGGTCTTCGATCTGTTCACCTACGCCAATGTATTTGACCGGAACACTCAATTCATGAGAGACTCCGATCACGATCCCGCCTTTGGCAGTTCCATCTAATTTGGTTAGCGCAAGCCCGGTTATATCCACAGTTGCAGTAAAAGCCCGTGCTTGTTGCAAGGCATTTTGCCCGGTTGATGCATCCAAAACCAGGATCACTTCATGAGGAGCATCTTCCACTACTTTACCCATCACGCGTTTGATTTTCCCAAGCTCTTCCATCAGCGCTTTTTTATTGTGAAGTCGCCCGGCGGTATCAATTAAGGCTACGTCACTTCCGCGGGCTTTTGCGGCTGCAACGGTGTCGTACGCCACGGAAGCCGGGTCGGCATTTTGCCCCTGCTGAATGATGGGCACGTCGGCTCGTTCACTCCAGATCTTAAGCTGATCTACAGCCGCGGCACGGAAGGTATCGGCAGCACCGAGAATTACTTTTTTGCCTGCTTTTTTATAGAGATGTGCGAGCTTTCCAATAGTGGTGGTTTTCCCCACGCCATTCACCCCAACCACTAACACAATGTGCGGCTTTACAGGAAATTCTGCTTCAAACTCAGCCGGTTTGTCGGGGGCATTATCTTCCAGCAGGTTAACGATCTCTTCCCGAAGCATGGCCTGAAGTTCATCCTGGGTCACATATTTGTCTTTGGCTACACGCGACTCAATCCGTTTGATGATCTCGATAGTGGTTGAGACGCCCACATCCGAAGTGATCAGAATTTCTTCCAGGTCATCCAGAATGGCATCATCCACAGAGTCTTTACCGACAAAGGCTTTGCCAATTTTATTGAGAAGGCCATCACGGCTTTTTTCGACGCCTTTATCGAGCTTTTCTTTCTTCTTTAAGCCTAATTTTTCTAGAAATCCCATAAAAGTATTTAGTTGAATTCTGCTCCGCTCATGATCAGGCGGTAGCGGTTAAAGTAATCGATCCAGGAAATGGCCATCAAAGTTACGGAGCTGGCCATTAAAAACATGTGAACATTGGTGGCTTCCGGGAAAAAGAACACGGCGATCCAGTAAAGTGCCAGCACGTTTACCGAAATTTTACCGGTCATAATGGCCATAGCCACCTTGTTGTATTTCTTTTTGATGAAGTAGGATCCGGCCATAATACTGATATCGCGAGCCATGGCAAACAGCAAAAACCAAAGCGGGATCCATCCGATCCAGACGGTATAAATGAAAAGAATGAGTGCGCAGAGCTTGTCGGCCACAGGGTCCATCATCTTCCCCATTTCCGAAATGGTGTTGGTCTTGCGGGCAATGTATCCATCCAGGTAATCAGAGATCACCCCATAAAAGATAAGGACGGCCATGGTGTTAGTGATCTGAAAATCGTTGACATAATGCAGGTACACAACGGGAATGGCTATGAAGATCCTGGAAAAAGAGATCATATTCGACCAGGTAAAAAACCGGCCCGTGACCTTCACCTTTCTCCCATCGATATTTTTTGTGTTTGTAGCCAAACCTTGTTTTTATTTGCGATATTGAGCTTCAAATTTACAGTCATTAAGTCTCTAAAACCACCATGAACGACCATAAATTATTGGTAGAACGTAAGCTTAATTCCAAAGAAGTTTTTAAAGGGAAATTGCTCCATGTTTTTTATGATGAAGCAAAACTTCCCGATGGCTCCGTTTCCTCCCGTGAATGGATCAAACATCCCGGTGCTTGTGCAGTGGTTCCTGTTTTTGGAAACGGGGACCTGATGATGCTCCGCCAGTTTCGATATCCCATGAGTCAGATCTTTTGGGAAGTCCCTGCCGGTAAAATTGATTCCAGAGAACCCGAAGACCAAACCGCCCTGCGCGAATTACAGGAAGAAGCCGGGGTTGCTACCAACGATTTTGCGTACGTGGGACATTTCTACCCCGGCATCGGCTATTCTGATGAAGTGATCCATATTTATGTGGCCTGGAACCTGGAATCTGTTCCTCAACAAGTGGATGAAGATGAATTCGTGACCCGTCACCGAATTCCCTTCTCAGAAGCCGTGGATATGGTGCATACCGGAGAGATCAATGACGGCAAAACGGTGATCTGTTTGTTACGGGCGTGGGAGTGGTGGAAGCAGAATGAGCCTTTTGAGCTGGGGAAATAAGCTTATTCTAAAATACACGGCTCAGCGAGCCGTGCTACGTAGATTGGCTTGCTGAGTCGATTTGTTTGAATTACCCAGATATTGTCAAAATCATGACAGCTTATTCAGAAAGCGTAATTCGAACTAAACTTTGATCTCCATCAACATTTTGAATTCCAAATAATTTATTTTCATGTACATCAAAAAGTTGAAAAATGCTGGGGGAATCTATTGTTTTCAATTCTTGGGTTTCATGATTTAATCTCAAAATAATTCCCGGCTTTGACCCTAAATTTGAAATAGTAAAGAACGAAAATTTATCGTTGGCTGTATAGCTATAAAAGAAAGGCAAAACTTGCCTGTTTTCTATTTCATTTTCTAAACCATCCATTGCGGAAATATTGGGGCCAAAATATTCTTTAAATTCTGATCTCAATTGTTCACTAAACTCAAAAGTGGGAACTTTCTGAGCTGAAATGCTTTGTCGTTTACTATCTGTTAGTTCTAAAATATTGACATCAAGGGAATCTGAATACGTGTAGTAGAGTTTGTCTTCTTTGAAATGCCAATAATTTTTAAAGCCAATCGCATTGTCTTTTACTTCATTACCAGTTTTTATCATTTCATCAGATGTTAATTCAATCACTTTTTCCTTAAGCTGAAGGCTATCATTCAGCTTATAAACGGTTAGAGAATTAAAATTGTCGTCACTGGAAAGAAAAAGCTTAAAAATCCCAAACTTTCCTTTATTACCACAATCATAAAAAGACTGCATGCTGAGCGGAGAATAATTAGGTAGTAGTTTATCTCCCAGGTGCTCTAATCTGTTTTCTTTAAAAGAGTAGGAAGATAATTTCTGGAGTCTTTTATCTAAAGCAAACAGGGTGTTATCGCAACCAAGTGTTAGATCATTTATTCCTATAAACTCTCCGGGTCCCCGACCTAACCCACCTTTCTTGTCAATTAGCTCTCCATTCTCTTTAACATAGTGAAGGGTCCAGTCTGTATGGTTTACAACAATTAAGTTGCCATCTTCATCAACAAGGGATCTTAAAGGGGTGTTAAAAGAAAGGTTTTCATCATCAAAAACTGTGGTTGATTCAATATTTAAAGCTTTTAATCTCTGAAGATAGTTGTAAAAATCATGGTTACTTTCAATTTCTTCATTGGATGAACAACCAAAGATTAGAAATGTCAAAAGGGCGGAAATAAGGATCTTGAAAGTCATGCTATTAAAAAAACCCTTCATCCTTCGCCAAATCAAACATACTCTCATGCAGGTTGTCGTTGTCCAGTTCTCCGCGCATACAGAGTTCTGCCACTTCTATGCCATTCAGCATCAGGATGCAGCCCATATCACTAAGAACCTGGTTGAACTTCATGGGGTCAGCTTTGCTTAATTTTTCTACATCAATCCCATCCGGACTGATCTTCTTGTTCACTAATACATAAAATTGGTCGTCGGCTTCCTCTCCAAATGAGAATTCTTCCAATCCGGTGTCTTTCAATTCAAGCATGTTCGTCTAAAAAATCTCTGGCTTTAATAATTTCGGTTATTTCGTCGGTTTCGCGATCAACGATCCGCACCTGGAACAAACTGATGATGGCTTGTTCGTTCAGCGTGGTGATCACTTGCTCGATGGTATCACACTCCTCGGTTTCACTCACCAGGTCGTTGATGCCCTGCACAATATACCGGTACTTCTTCCCGCTTTTCTTCTTTTTTTGGGTTGAAGCGGATTCGGGCTGGGGTTCATCAAAATACTCGCGAATGGCTTCTTCGGTCACGTACCAGCTCACTCCTAATTTCCGCCCGCGAATGCGTCCTTCGCGCAAGTAGGTTCGGAGCGTCATTTTTGAAATCCCGAGCTGTTCGTGCAGATCATCCACCGAATACAGGGTAAGATCTCCAATAGTCTTAGGCATTACGTATCAAAATTATAGGATGAAAATTCGTTATTAACCTCACTTAAACTAAGAATAAAATCACATTACTTTCTATTAGTTATACAAAAGAAATTAGATTTGGTAGAGGCACCGTACCCGCCGTATATTGAAAACAGTTACTCAAAAAACAAAGCAGCTGACCCGGATAAGGTCGGCCTTTTTTATGCCCATCAGTCACTGTTTTTAGTAGTGCCGTTTCCTACTTTTTGATCATTTCTCTTCTTCAGATTCACCTGCATTTTTATACGCTTGGGTGATCCGCTGATTCATCAGTCTTCGGTAATTTTTGAACTCGTATTCGCTCACGGTAAATTCCGACTGATATTCGCCATCAAAACAGGCTACTTTCAATCGATTTGGCTTTTCAGTTTCACTGATAGTAACCTGAACTTTTCCGAGTCTGTAGGAATCAATTTCTTTCATGAATAGAAGTGATAGTGAAGTTTTCAGGAAGTTAAAGATTTCTGATTACAGCTTTTGAACTTTAACCGCTTTTAAATTCGTTCATTCCAACCTGACGCCAACTTTTCGTATTTTGAAGGCTGAACGTAAAACCAAATGTTGATATGCAGAAAAAATTCATCATTATTGCCGTTGTTGGTGCATTTCTTGGAATTTTCCTGTACTACTCTTTAAGTAATGTACAGCCTACTGTGAATGACAATTCCCCGGACTGGATCCCCATTCATGAAGCCCAGCAAATGGCGGCTACATCCGAGAAACTTATTTTTGTGGATGTGTTTGAGATCGGCTGTAAATATTGCCGGGCTATGGATCGTGAAGTTTTTCCGGATTCCACAGTTCGTCAGGTTTTGGATGCCAACTATATTCCCGTCAGGCTTGATGGAAATTCCGAGGAAATGATCACTTTTAGTGGAAAGCAGATAAGTTCAAAAGAATTTGCCCAAAGCAAAGGGGCCTATGTATTTCCCACTTCTCTGATTCTGGATGAAGAAGGAAACGTTATCAAGAAAAAAACCGGTTATATGGGCGTGGACGAATTCAGACAGTTTTTATATCAATAAAACCAATAAATAAAGGACGTAATATGAGAATGAGACCGATAGCAGAACGAATTTGGATGGTGGCGATTGTCGCGCTGGTAGCAGTGGGTTGCAATGCCCAGTCTGGCAACAGTGAGCAGCCTCTTGAAGTAAAAGCGGAACAAGTAGCAGATGGTATTACCATTGGTTGGGGAATTGATTTTCTGCCCAATGGCGACATTTTAGTAACAGAAAAATCAGGTACGTTATACAGAATCAGTGATGGAGAAATTGCAGCCGAAATTACCGAAGGAATTCCTTCTGATCTGGTTGTAAACGGCCAGGGTGGGTTTATGGATGTAACCCTTCATCCCAACTATGAAGAAAACGGCTGGATCTATTTTTCCTACGCTTCTAACGAGGGAGAGGGTGAAGGCAGTAACACCAAGATCATTCGTGCCAAATTGGAGAATGATGAACTTACCTCTGTGGAATCCATCTATAAAGCCACTCCAAATTCTAACCGTGGACAGCATTACGGATCTCGCATTGTATTTGATGACGAAGGATACTTGTTTTTCTCTGTAGGAGATCGCGGAAACCGGGATGTTCTTCCACAGGATATTACCATGGATGGCGGAAAGATCTATCGCCTGAATGATGACGGAAGTGTTCCTGAAGACAATCCATTTGTTGGAAAAGAGGGGCTCGATGCAATGTGGTCTTATGGACATCGTAATCCCCAGGGAATGGCGTTGAATCCTGAATCCGGAGTGGTTTGGGCGCACGAACACGGTCCTCGTGGCGGCGATGAAGTGAATATCATAGCACCGGGAAATAACTATGGCTGGCCGGTTATCAGTTATGGAATCAACTATAATGGAACTGAATTTGCTGAAGACACCGCAATGGCCGGGATGGAGCAGCCTGTAACTTACTGGGATCCGTCCATAGCACCATCGGGAATGGAATTCATAAGCAGCGATAAGTACCCGGGTTGGGAAGGCGACCTATTGGTAGGATCACTCAAGTTCTCCTATATCGCACATCTGGATGTAGAAGGAAATGAGATCGTGAACGAAACCAAACTGGTAGAAGGAACCACACGCATCCGCGCTATTGAGCAAGGTCGCGACGGTTATATCTACCTTACGTCCGAAGGAAACGGCCTCTATCGCCTGGTTCCGGTAGAAAAATAATTTTTTTGTAAGGAATTGAGTTTTCGTCGCTCTTACTACTATGGAGCGACGAGATTCATACCAATTTCCATTTAGCAGATACCCTGCAGTCAGGATCGCATTAACACTGATCGCAGGTATTCTGCTTTTTCATTTTTACAGCTTTTCTGTTTATACGGCCGCAGCATTTTTTGCCTTCACTTTGGTGCTGTTCTTCTTGGTTGAATGGGGAAACAGGTATACCATTTCTCCCCGGTGGTCGAGAGTAAGCACGGTGTTATTTCTGGTTCTTATATTTTGTTTTGGGATGATGAGAGCAGGATTGGAAGAACAGTATTCGAGCTCAAAAACGGAGCATCTCTTATCGATCTCCGATTGGGAAACTGTGGAAGTTCATGGACAAATAGTATCTATTTCACACACTACCGCCGGCAAAGAACGTTGGGATGTGGAGGTTGATTCAACCGTGTTTTCAGGGATCACTTCAACCCAAAAATATAAAGCGAGAGTACTGGCGGACGAGATCTCGGCTGAGGCAAATTTGGGGGACATGGTCTCATTGATAGGAATGGTTATCCCTGTCTCAGAAAAGAGAAACCCCGAAGAATTTGATTACAAAGCATATCTGGATTCTCAGGGCATTTCTGCACAAATAAAAGCGGAGGCATTACATCGGCTCATGCCAAATACTAAAATTGCGGAATGGATCTGGTGGAGAGAACAGGCGTTGAATCTGGTAGATCAAAATTTCACCCAGGAAACCGCGCCTATTGCGAAAGCGCTGCTGATCGGGTTCAAACAGGATCTGGATTCTGAGTCAAAGCAAGCTTTTGCCCGTGCAGGATTATCACACATTATGGCTGTTTCTGGTTTGCATGTGGGATTTATTGTAGCTCCGTTCTGGCTGATAATCCCATACTTCTGGACCAAAAAGCACGGCAAGATCATGGGGTTGATATCACTTTTGATATTGTTGGTCTGTTATGCAGGAATTACCGGTTTTCCTTCTTCGGTTATGCGCGCATCCGTAATGGCTGGATTTTTGACCATCGGTAAGTTGTACAATCGTCTCAATAACTCACTTAATTTTATGGCAGCCGCGGCCATAGTCTTGCTGATCTTCAAGCCCTCCGACCTGTATGATATTGGCTTTCAGCTTTCGTTTTCTGCTGCACTAATAATTCTGTTGATACTTCCGTCCATGCAAACAATGCTGCCTTACTGGCTGCGCACCCGATGGTATGGCAAGCCACTGATGGTGATGATCATATCGGTAGTGGTTCAGTTTGGATTGTATCCACTGCAGGTATTCTATTTTGGAGAGATATCGCTGGTGAGTCCGCTGGCGAATGCCCTATTTGTTCCTCTTCTTGGAATCGTGGTACCGTTATCTTTAGCATCTTTGTTTGTTACGATGGTTTTGCCCGCTGCCGGGTTTGTCCTCAACTACCCATCTCTGTTATTTTTAGACGCGATGCATGCTTTTGTGACAACCGCTGCAACCTGGGAATGGGCATGGACAACATCTGCCCTCAGTTCAAACTTGATCTTTATATTTTGGATATTTCTTGTCGGCGGAATTGCTTCCTGGCATATTTCAGCCCTTCGATGGAAAATGCTGACGGCGGTGTTGGCTTCTCTTGTTTTGATGTTATCGTTGAAGTTCTATAATCAGTTAGAGCCCGCAAAACTTACCATTACCTATTTTGATGTTGGTCAGGGTGATGCGGCTTTATTAAATACTCCGACCGGTAGAAATATTCTGGTGGATGTTGGGATTTGGTCCCTGGGATATAACAGTGGCAGATCTACGATTCTTCCGCATCTAAAAGCTACCGGAGTTGAAAAAATAGATGCCGTTATTTTAAGTCATCCTCACGCCGATCATATTGGCGGGATTGTGGACCTGATAGAAGAGTTTCCCATAGATGTGATCTATAATTCCGGTTATAAATATGATTCAAATCTTTATCAAAACTACCTGGAATTGGCGGTGAAAAAAGAAATTCCTGTAGTACCTTTAACATCAGGAGATACCCTGGCAATAGACCCTGCGTTGTTGATGTTGATCTTAGGTCCGGATGGAAATATCTACAATTCAGACCCCAATGAGCATTCGGTGATAGTAGAGGTCGTTTATGGCGAAACAGAATTCCTGTTTACCGGAGATGCTGGAGATCATCAAGAAAAAAGAGTGCTTTCACAATATGGAGATCTGTTGGATACCGATGTGTTGAAAGTGGGGCACCACGGAAGCCGAACGAGCTCAAGTTTGGGATTCTTACATCAAACCACTCCGGATGTGGCGATCATTTCCTTAGCTGAGCGAAATAGGTTCAGGCACCCACACCGGGAGGCGGTAAACAGGCTCGGGCAAACAAATGCAGAGCTTTTGTTCACGAGTTTGGAAAAAGCAATCATTCTTGAATCTGACGGAGAAAGCATCAAAAGAATTCATTGGTAAAGCTATGATTGGTGTGATGTACGTGATAGCCTGTGATGTTCTTGCTTGGCTTCAACGCATTTATAGAAAGAAGAGATCACAGAACATCACGCACATCTTTAAATCACAGTAGATTGTGTGCCTTTTACTTATAAAACCGGTATTATTCAGGGCTAAATTTTGATGAAAATTATTATCCCGAATATATTTAATGGCAGATCAGGAACGACTAAGCTTCGAAGAGGCTTTAAACAAACTAGAATCCATTGTAGAACAACTTGAAGATCAGGAGATCACTTTAGAAGATTCTGTGAAATTATATGAAGAAGGCGTCAGGATGTCGAAATTTTGTACTGAAATCCTGGAACAAGCCGAACTTCGTATCGAACAAGTAAATGACGAGGCAGCGTCGTAATAACCAATTATATTTATGGAGAGCAATAATCCAACCCCAGGGCCTCTTCTTGGCAAGATCAATTCTCCGGCCGATCTCAAGAATGTGGACCCCGAGCAGCTACAAGAGGTAAGTGATGAACTTCGTCAGTACATCATCGATATGATATCGGTGCATGGCGGGCATTTTGGAGCAAGTCTTGGTGTGGTTGAACTTACAACTGCTCTTCATTATGTGTATGATACGCCCAAAGACCTGGTTGTTTGGGATGTGGGCCATCAGGCATATGGTCATAAAATTCTAACCGGACGGCGAGAGCAATTTCATACCAACCGGCAATATGGGGGGCTTTCGGGCTTTCCAAAACGCAGTGAAAGTGAATATGATACGTTTGGTGTAGGACATTCCAGTACCTCCATTTCTGCAGCTTTGGGAATGGCTGTTGCCCGCGATCTGGATCAATCAGACAAAAAAGTAGTCGCCATAATTGGTGATGGAGCGATGACAGCCGGTTTGGCATTTGAAGCTATGAACAATGCTGGTGCCATGAACAGCGATATCCTCGTGATCCTGAACGACAATAACATGTCGATAGATCCCAATGTTGGGGCGTTAAAAGAGTATTTGGCCGACATTACCACCAGCAAGACCTTCAACAAAATGCGGGATGATATTTATGATATGCTCGGGCATTTTAAGTCAGCCGGTGAAAAGATGCGTAAAGTGGCATCTCGGCTGGAAAATGCAATTACAGCTGCCATCACTCCGGGCTCCTTGTTTCGTGCACTGGGATTTAAATATTACGGCCCCACCGATGGACATGATGTGGATGGCCTTCGTCATATCCTGGAGGATCTGAAGGAAGTTAAAGGTCCTAAGCTACTCCATGTAGTAACAGTGAAGGGCAAAGGTTTTGCTCCGGCAGAAAGAGAACAAACCAAATGGCATGCCTCCAGTAGTCCGTTTGATAAGATCACGGGAAAAGCTATTTCGGCACCATCCAAACCCAACCCCATTCCGAAATATCAGGATGTTTTTGGAGATGCATTGGTTGAACTGGCGGAAAAAGATGAGCGTATTGTAAGCATGACGCCCGCCATGCCGAGTGGATCTAGCCTGTGGCCAATGATGAACAAATTTCCGGAACGTGCTTTTGATGTGGGTATCGCAGAACAGCACGCCGTTACCTTTGCGGCAGGACTGGCCGCTGAAGGAAAGAAAGCATTTTGTGCCATTTATTCTTCCTTCCTTCAGCGAGGATACGATCAACTGGTGCACGATGTAGCCATTCAAAATCTGCCGGTTGTATTTTGTATTGACCGGGCCGGATTAGTTGGTGCAGATGGTCCAACCCATCACGGTGCATACGATACCTCCTTTATGCGTGCCATCCCGAATATGATCATTTCTTCGCCTCTTAATGAGCAAGACCTGCGGGATATGATGTACACAGCGTCAAAATATGATGAGGCAGCATGGGCTATTCGCTATCCCCGGGGAAGAGCTACCGGAATGGAAGTTCGAGAAGAATTTCAATCTATGGAAATTGGGAAAGGTATTCAGCTCAGAGAAGGCGAAGAAGTAGCCGTCTTAAGTTTTGGACCGATCGGTAAATATGCTACTGAAGCAGCTGAAAAGTTAGCAAAAGAAGGCATTGAAATAGGCCATTATGATATGCGGTTTGCCAAACCTCTGGATACCGATCTGATCGATGAAGTTTGTGCAAAGTACGACCATATAATCACATTGGAAGATGGTGCTAAAATGGGGGGATTGGGAAGCGCGGTAGCTGAATACATTTCTGAAAAACCTGATCGGCCAACGCTTAAAATAATGGGCATCCCAGATCGTATAGTAGAACACGGCACTCAGGAAGAACTGTACAAAGAGATCGGTATTGACGGTGCCGGGATCATCGAAACAGTGAAAAAACGAATTCTTACAAAGGTATAATTTTGAATAAAGTATATTTAATTCTATTTCTGTTGAGCTCTTTAATAATTGGTGGATGCCTCGGCCAGGATGAGGTTCCGGTGTATTATAACGTAAATGGAGAAGTGGTTGAGAACGGCGAGCCGGTATTTGCAGCCCAGATCCACTTCCGGAATAATCTTGAACCCGGAGGCTTTCGAAGTGAAGTGATTGGCGATAGCGTGACTATCGGTTTCAATACCACAGTAGATGGAGTGTATGAAGCATCTATATTTAGACTTCAGGCAGATTCAGTGCTTTCTACCTTTTTTGAGGACACATTAAAGGCTGGCCGGCAAAGTATTTTAATTCCTGACTCCTTGCTGAGTAATGGTATTTTTGGATACGAAGTTTCGTCGGAGCTGGAATACCTGGGAGCAAGCCTGTTTTTAGTGAATAAGCCGGATTCCGCACTCATTGGCACGTTACCATTCACAACAACAAATTATGCCGGAGAATTTACACTCGATGTCCGGCAGATGGCTATAGGCCAAGAGTTCAACTTTACAGGTGGGGATAGTTTTGAAATAACGGACAGTCTGGAGATAATTGTGATAAAAGATAGTCGAGTCAGAGCTGTAGAAAGAGTCAAAGTTGAGCCGAATGAAGAAAATTATTTCCAAATTTCACTTGATTAGATCCCTGCCCTGTAATGAAATTTAGCTTATCTGATTTTGATTACCATCTTCCTGAAGAATTAATAGCTCAGTCTCCCGCCCACCCAAGGGACCATGCCCGGCTTTTGGTGTACGATCGTGAAACGAAAACTATAAGGGATGATCATTTCTATAACCTTGGAGATTATCTGCCCTGGGATACCACGCTTGTGGTGAACAATAGCAAAGTAGAAAAGTGCCGGTTGCTGTTTGATGAGGGAAAAAAAGAACTATTTGTGACCTCGGTAAGTAACAATAACACGGTTGAAGCACTAGTTCGTCCTGGCAAGAAATTCAAACAGGGAAAAGAAGTTGAGCTTGCCGAGGGCATTTCAGCCAAAGTAACGAATATTGCGGAAGATGGCCTCAGGACGCTGGTTCTCTCCTGCGATCTGGATGATCCCAAGTTAGAGCCGTTCAAGCATACGCCATTTCCTCCCTATATAGAGCAGGATGAATCGCTGTCGGATGAGTACCAAACCGTATATGCAAAAGACCTCGGCAGTAAAGCTGCTCCCACGGCGGGCCTTCACTTTACCGATGATCTACTGCAGAAACTGATGAATTCCGGAGTAAGCAAAACGGAAGTGACTTTGCACGTAGGGCTTGGAACCTTTGCCCCTGTGAAAACGGAAAAGATCGAAGAGCATACTATGCACAGCGAGTGGTTTCAGCTTTCCCAAAACACGTGTGATGAATTAAATGCCGCCGGGCACGTGACAGCTGTAGGGACTACAAGTATTCGGGTTTTAGAGACGGCCTCAGATGCATCCCGGAAATTCACTCCACAAAGTAGAGAGACCGATATTTTTATCACCCCGGGTTATGAATTCAAAGCCACAGATGCGTTGATCACGAATTTCCACCTTCCCAAAAGCACGCTGCTTATGTTAGTCTCTGCCTTGATAGGGTTTGATGAAATGAAGCGAGTGTACGAACATGCAATAGCTGAAAAATATCGCTTCTACTCTTTTGGTGATGCTATGTTGATCCTCTAAAATCTACTCACGATTTTTGATGTTTCTGAACCCAACTCTTCTTATATTTGATGCCCTTTTGAAATTCGAACAACAAGCAAGTTCAGCATTCAATGTCCTTGTTATATGTTCGATGTTCATCTGCGCCCGTAGCTCAACTGGATAGAGCGTCTGACTTCGGATCAGA
>CERJ01021630.1_pt1 | contig 110504 bp, 90 predicted proteins | sample 530781 | NCBI WGS metagenome assembly CERJ01 (sample SAMEA2620967, study PRJEB7988) | marine metagenome | biome: marine biome (ENVO:00000447); feature: deep chlorophyll maximum layer (ENVO:xxxxxxxx); material: "saline water (ENVO:00002010), including plankton (ENVO:xxxxxxxx)" | depth 30 m
GGACCGGGTGGTCCGGCAGGGCATTCCCAACGGGGTCGTTGGGAATGAGTCTAAAGTTCCATTTCCAAAATTACCCCAATTTACTCATATTGTTAAGGTTACAGAATACAATTTGAGATCAGACATGAAAATAACTCTGACCAACGGGGAAATTCGGGCGTTAATTGAAGAAGAGAAATATGTTAACTTGGAGTTCGAAGAACTGTTCTCCCGAATGAAGGATAAGAACGGGCATAAAGAATTTGACTACACGATTCCAAGAAAAGACGGAAGTTCATTTTATCTTAAACTCAGACAGAACCGGAAGAACCCTCTCGACTTTTCAGCGATTTTAGGATATAGCCCGAAAGAATTAAATACGGTTTTTAAATTGACACGTTATAATGGCAAAAGTCATGAGCACCGAAACGTTTTGGATAAAGAACCGGCTTTTTATGATTTTCATATTCACATAGCTACCGAGCGTTATCAGCTTGCCGGTCGAAAAGAAGAATTTTATGCTGAAATAACGGATCGATATTCGAACCTTCGGAGTGCTCTTCGATGTTTAATTGATGACTGTAATGTATCTTTAAAGGAGAATCCCCAAACAAAGCTTGAGCTTTAATAGATCTTGAATACAACAGAACACATAGCAAACGATTTTAAAGAAAAAGTCTCGGAGGCGGTACGCCTTCATGAGGAAGGAGTGAACCGGTACCGTGTGTTGACTCCATTTACCTTTGATGACGGAGATGGCTTTTCGATTGTTCTCCAAAAAAATGGGAACGGCTGGATGCTCAGTGACGAAGGCCACACCTTTATGCATATGAGCTATGAGATGGATATGGCAGCTTTGGAACGCGGTAATCGTGCTGAAATACTGGATTCTGTTTTAAATAATTTTGGGATTTCAGAATCTGACGGTTCTCTTGAAATACGCTTTGAACCTGATGAAGCAGGTAATGCATTGTATACATACCTGCAAGCATTGACAAAGATCTCGGACCTGAGTTACCTGAACCGGGAAATCGTAAAGTCCACGTTTATAGAAGACTTTAAACAGACAATGCAGGCTGAACTTCCTGACGGTCGCTACACTTTCGATCATCATTTTGAAGAACACGATCAGCAAAAAAGCTATCCTGTGGATTGTTTTGTAAACAATATGGAAGTCCCGCTTCTGATTTTTGCAATTCAAAACGACGTCAAATGCCGCGACGTAACTATCAGTCTGCACCAGTTTGAAAAATGGGGAATCCCCTTCCGCTCTCTGGCTATTTTCGAAAACCAAACGGACATTAACCGTAAAGTATTGGCACGATTCAGCGACGTTTCAGATAAGCAATTTTCCAGTCTTATTTCAAACAAAGAGAGAATTCATAACTATTTAGAAACGGCTGTAAAATAAGTTGCCCCCCCTTTGCTGCTCTCTCGGACCGGGTGGTCCGGCAGGGCATTCCCAACGGGGTCGTTGGGAACTAGGTTAACGAATTGTGTGTACGCTGATAAATCAAAAACCTAAAAAAAAGGGTATAAAAGAATACACTTGTCCTTTCTGTAACAATCAGCAATATCACTCGGCCAGCCTATCAAGCATTCCCTGAAAAATAAACCCGTGGAATGGTAGCAGCGAGTACCAGTATAGTCGACCTGCCAGTCCGAGTGGCCGAAATGTAGCCGTTTGAATGAGAGTATCATTTTCAACCCTGAACTCAAGCCATGCTTCTCCCGGAAGCTTCATTTCTGCATAGAGGAGCAACCGGCCATTCTCCTTATCAGCATGAAGTACGCGCCAAAAATCGAGAGCATCACCCGCTGATATCATTTCTGAACTCCTCCGTCCCCTTCTGAGCCCCACTCCTCCAACCAGTTTATCGAGAAATCCACGCAGTTTCCAAAGCCAGTCTGCGTAGTACCAGCCTGTATCTCCACCTATGGACCATATTCTATCTATGGTTTGCTGAACATCATTCAGGGAGGCCTTTCTTTGGTCGGTAAAACAGCCATAAGTTGGAACTTCTACTAACCGGGCCACCCCTTTCTCAAGTTTATTACTCGAAGTAGCATCCACCCAACTTGAGATCACCTCTTGCTGTTCAATTTTTCCAAAGGCTAGTACGATCGCCTCTCGGTAAGATATCAAATCAATCCCCAGCCGCTCATGCAGATCATTCGGTTTACAGACCACATCCACCATCATACTGCCAACCAGACTTGAAGCGAGATTGTAAGAAGTAGAGGTAATAAAATAGAGCCAGTAAGAGGAAAGTTTGGGCGTTAATACGGGTACCGTTAAAATAGCCCTGTTCAGGCCGCGCACCTTGCTAAACGTTTTCAACATCTCTTTATAGGTCATTACGTGTGGACCTCCGATGTCAAAATTCTGATCGTAACTAAACGGTTTAAGCAGTACTCCACTCAGAAACTGTATTACATTGCGAATGGCGATGGGTTGGGTGCGGGTATTCAGCCACTTCGGGGCGATCATCACCGGAAGTTTTTCTACCAGGTCCCGGATGATCTCAAAGGAAGCACTTCCCGAACCTACAATGATACCGGCCCTAAGTGTGGTCAGGTGAAACGAGGAATCGGATAAGATCTCCTCTACCGCTTTTCGTGATCGCAAATGAGTAGAAAGGTGTTCATCATTCACAATTCCGCTAAGATAGATCACCTGTTCAACCGATGTATCCGAAATTGCCGCCCTGAAATTCAAAGCCGCTTCCCTTTCCAGCTCCTCGAATGAATCTTTTGAGGAATTCATGGAATGGATCAGGTAATAAGCAGCATCCAGATCTCCGGGAATATTGTTTAATGTTTCGGGTTTTAGAAAATCTGCTTCAACAACTTCAATTCGGTCAGATTCATAGCGCGAGGTATCGAAACGTTCACGATCCCGAACACAGCAATACACCATATGACCTTCTTCGATCAGTTTTGGAAGCAACCGCTTGCCAATGTATCCTGTTGCGCCGGTTAGAAGTATTTTTTTCGCAGATGACTGGGTTTGGGAATTTCTCATATATAATTAAGCTAATCTTTTCCCGAATTAGTTCATACCGGCCTGCGACCATAACTGTTCTGACGATCCTATTTAGTTGTTTGAAGGACTCAGATTACCCGATTGAGGAGCTATTGGAAGTGTTTTACTATTGTTGTACCCACCTAAAAGTAAAAAAGCCTTAAACGCATATTTAAATAGCGTTTAAGGCTTTCAGAGCTCCCCGGAAGTAGCGAACTTGCGAATTTTGTTTTCTATAAAATGGCCCCTTAGGGCTTTGAACAGAGGTCCAAAAGGATATCGCTTCGAAATAGACTGGGAAAAATTGCTCAAAATATACCCTTTTTTAAATCATGCGAACCTTTGTAAACCACGCCTTTCTGTTAACCAAAAACCGCCTGAAAAGAAGAAGCTCTCCCCTGCTGAGCAGGCTAAATTGTATAGGAAATTGTTGGACTCCGGGAAGGTAAAGAACAAGGCAGCCCTTGCTCGGAAGTTTGGGGTTAGCCGGGCTTGGGTTACGAAGGTTTTGATGAATTCCTGAAACCTTTTTCACATGTGATCCTCTTACTGCTAAGTAACCAATTTCATTATAACTGTATCCAGTCACGCTTTTAACAGATTCGTCCGCATATAAAATAAGTTCTTTTAACATGTAATTAATTGCCTGTAGAATTAGGTGCTTTTTTAGCACCGCCAAGGGCAAAGGTATTAAAGAAAGATTAGCTGTACGCAATATTTTTTGAATGAATTTTAAACAGAGGTACCCACAATGACTGGCATCTATAATGGGCAGAATACTGCGATGAGGACAAAGAGGTAAATGAAAACAGAAAACAATAGCACTCTGATATCGATCAAGTACATTACAGAACCACAGGAGCCTTATTTAGGCCTGGTAGGAATACGCCCTCCCATTATCTATATTGAAATTCCCTGAGTAACATCAGCCTACTTATCATGTCACTCCATGCAAACATACAGCAAAATTTATGAGGTAAAATGGGCGGATATGGACCCCAATCGCCATATGCGTCATTCTGTGTACAATGATTATGCAGCACAGACCCGAGTTGCCATGTTCTCTGATTTCGACCTTTCCATAAATGAGATCGCACGTTTGGGTTATGGTCCGGTTTTATTCCAGGAAGAGACCAAGTTCTTTAAAGAAATTCACCTGCTTGAAACCATCACGGTTACTTGTGCATTGACCATGATGCGCCGGGATGGCTCCCGATGGAGCTTTCTGCATGAACTACTAAAGGAAGGTGAGAATGGTATTAAAGCGGCTCAAATTGCTGTTGACGGGGCTTGGCTAAATCTGGACAGCAGAACTCTGGGCACCATCCCAGAATTGAGGGAAGTCATGAACCGCTTTCCGAAAACCGAAAATTTCAAGTGGCTCCCCGATAAAACCTAATTGCAATACACTCTGAAGAGCAGCAGTCAGTTACGAAATATTCGATCCTAAACTTAAACTTACCTTAAAGAGTAAATTACTCATTTTCTACTGTTACTTGGCCATTGTCCTGATCTAACATGTAAAAATTACTGACGACTATATATTGTATAATGTACCGGTTGCTTGAGTCTTGCACCTCAAAACATTGCTCTCTCAGGGACTTACACAAATTATTACCCGTGATATATGTAACGTTTAGTATAAATTAAATAAGAGAAGCCATCTAATAATAGTTAAGTTCTAAAGTATAATAATATTAAGGTGGTTTGTATTAAACACTTTCCTCTTTATTAGCTTTCAACATCATATTTAACTGAAACCTGTGTTCACTCATAATTATGTAACATGAAGCTATATGTTAAATATATGGTTAGCTTGCGATGCAAGATGTTCGTTAAGAATGAGTTGGATAAACTCGGGATCAACTGTGCTTCGGTTGAACTGGGTTTTGTAGAGATTCAGGATGACATCACAGAAGAACAAAGAAAGGCCTTCGAAGAAGCTTTAATCAAGGGTGGATTGGAACTTTTGGACAACAAGAAGCATATTCTTGTTGAAAAAATAAAAAGTATTATCGTTGAAATGATTCATTATTCAGATGAATTTCCTACTGTTAATGACTCAGACTTTATCAGTGAAAAATTAGGGTATGAGTATACCTACCTTTCCAATACATTTTCTGAAGTAAAGGGGATTACCATTCAGCAATATATTATACAGCACAAAATTGAACGGGTTAAAGAACTTTTGTTATATGATGAGCTTACCCTAACTGAAATAGCCTACAAATTAAACTATAGCAGTGTTTCCCACCTCTCCAATCAGTTCAAAAAAATTACGGGCCTTACCCCTACTTATTTCAAAACGTTAAAGGAAAAGAGATTAAAAAACCTGGAAGACCTATAAGGTGTTTTTTAATAAGAACCGCTTCACAAAGAGAATAGCTTTAAAGTAATTCCTGCCTTATTACCCAGATTCAAATATTTCTGCGTCTATAAAAATATTTACTGCGCTCAGTCCCCCTTTCCCGAAAGTAGCATTTTATACGGTTGGGAAATAAACAAAAAGGGAAACAGGGCTCTAAACCCGTTCCCCTAATTGCTCTCTCTCTAGCTTGATACTTAATAATCTATCTTAACCAATACATAGTAACTGATTCCAGATTGACTTCTCTTACAAACGTGCCAGAAACCTTTATATAAATCACCGTTTTATACATGTACCCAAATTCTGAAATCGTAATTATGAAAATTCGATTTTACACCGGGCTCTCTGATCTCTTTTTACAAAAAGGAAAGCCCTCACCCTCAAAAAATTGTGTTGAAATTGAATTATTGAGTTGAGATATATGCACGCCTTATTCAATTCTGACTACCTCTACTTTAACTTTTGAATTCACCCCGCTAAAACCGTAGTAATTTTTGTACCAATGCACAAAATGAGCTAATCCCTGTTCTAAATTTACTTGCGGGCGATAGTTAATGTATTGGTATAATTGATCAACATTTGCCCAGGTTTTTTCAACATCACCAGGCTGCATAGGGAGCATATTTTTGGGGGAGGATCTTCCCAGAAGCCTCTCCAGAATAGTTACGAAATCCATTAGCGATACGGGAGCACCATTTCCAATATTAAACAATTGATACGAGATGCCCTTTCCGGTTTTCATGGGTTTGGGAATTAATCGTACCAGGCTTTCTACAATATCGCCTACGAAGGTGAAATCACGGCCCATTTTGCCTTGGTTGTATACGTCAATTGGTTTTCCTTCCATAATAAGATTCGCAAATTTAAAATAGGCCATATCGGGCCTTCCGAGAGGACCATAAACGGTGAAAAATCGAAGTCCTGTACAGGGAATATTGTATAGATGAGCATAGGTGTGCGCCATTAGCTCATTAGCTTTTTTAGTGGCTGCGTACAGGCTCGCAGGTTGATCCGTACGGTGCTCAGTTTCGAAGGGCATCTCAGTGTTCAGTCCATAAACGGAACTCGATGAAGCGAAGATAAGGTGCCTTACCGGGTTTTGACGACAGCCTTCAAGAATGTTTAAAAACCCCTCGATATTTGAGGACGTATAGGCGCGGGGATTCTCGATGCTATATCTGACTCCCGCCTGGGCTGCCAGATTTATTACTACATCAAACTGCTGATCTTCAAAAAGACGGGAAAGCCTGAATTCATCGCAAAGGTCACATTTCAGGAAAGAAAATTGATCGGATGTTTCGCTTTTGGTTAGCACTTGCAATGAATTTAATGCATCTTTTTTTACCCCTAATAATTCAAGCCGGGCATATTTTAAATTTACGGTGTAATAATCGTTCAGATTATCCAACCCAATTACTTCCATACCGTCCTCAAGAAGCCTTTTGCAAAGGTGATAACCAATAAACCCAGCAGCCCCTGTAACTAATATTTTCATGCGATCTCCTCTTTAGGCACATTGATCAATTTGTTTTTTGGGGCGGTGGTATTACTTGCTTTCAAAAGTAAAATATTGAGCACAAACAGCGGTAACCGTAGCATTCTGCGCCATCGTGCAGGCTCTTTATAAAGGCGGTACATCCATTCCAGTCCAGACTTCCTTAAAAATAGAGGGGCTCGTTTTTGAGTTCCTGCAATAAAATCGAAACTCCCTCCTATCCCAATGATCAACCTACACCGGGTTAGGTGGTGCATATTATCATAGATCCATTTCTCTTGAGATGGGGCACCAAGTGCCACAAATACTACAGAGGAGTGTTTTAGTTCAATTTGAGTGGATAAAGGAAGGTCTTCATAATAGATATCCGGAGAATCAGGAGCATAGACCCCTTCTACCCGCAATCCGGGATTTCTTGTTACAAGTATTGAGGCAGCTTTATCTGCAACACCCGGCCCGGCACCGTAGAAGAAAACGGATTGATCAAGTGTTGTGCACGCCGCACATATTTTTTCAAGTGAGTCAGAACCAGTAATCCGGTCCACCGATCTGTTATAAAGATATTTTACAGCCCAGCTAATTCCTACTCCATCAGCCGTATTGATATTCGATGATTGTAGTATGGTTCTGTAGGTATTGTCGGTTATAGACTGAATTGCGATCTCTGGATTCACGGTGACTACAAATAACGGGGTTAGTCCCTCTTCACTATTCAGTAATCTTTCATTCACCGACACAAAGAAATCCTCCTTTGAACAGCTTGAAATATTTACTCCAAAAACCGGGTAGGCTTCACTTTCTGTATGGGTATACATGTACTCTCTCCTCTAATTTGCACTCTTGATACCTGGCCAAAATCTATCTTTGATAGGGTCCATATATCATACTATGCAATTGACGTGCCAACACAACAAAAACCTTCTTTAAATAGATTTAAAGCCTGTTTTTATGTAAAAAACTATTCTGTATTGGAAGGTACTGTATCGTTCTTTCCCGAGGGTATCAGAGGAAATGAGTAAGATCTATACTCAGGGAGTGAATTAAGAATACCACTCAAGAATGAGCTATTAGAGGGGGAATACGGTTACTGCGATCTTCGCATATCAGAAGGGAACGACTTTTAAGAAAATTACCCTGAAGCCGACCTGCACATCATCATTATCATCATCTTTCATACAAACTTTCAGAATCTACATTTGAAGTTGCAGAAAGTAACCAATGCAGGGCGCTAATGGATTAGCATGGAAAAGGCGAAAGTTACTGTCATAAAAAAAAACCGGGAGTTGTCAGGTGATACCTTTTGGTACCAACAAACTCCCGGTTTTATGTTTGAAATTCTCGTTCTAATTCGGTCCGGTACGGGCTTTGATAACCCCATCCTGATCAGAGATCACTACTTCGACCCTGCGATTTTGCCGACGGCCTTCTTCGGTGGCATTACTAGCTACCGGGTGTTGTGTGCCGTACCCAAAAGTGCGGATCCGGTCTGATTGGATTCCCTTGCTCATCAGTGCGTTTTTTACATTTTCTGCTCTCTGAGCTGAAAGACTTTGATTAAATGCTTCTGACCCAATACTATCAGTGAATCCTTCGATCAATATATTGCGCTCAGGATACTCTTTCAGGAATTTAGCCAGCTGATCTGTTGATTGCATACTGCCTGTTTTTAAGGTGGCTTGTCCAAAATCAAATAGCACATCACCCAGGGTCAATACCAGTCCTCTGTCGGTGGGTCTTGCCTCAAGTTCACGCACTTTTTTGGCCAATTCTTCGGACTTTAGCCGTGATTCTTCTGCACTAAGGCGTGCTGTTTCAGCTCCTTCCCGTGCTTCAGAGGCCGCTAAGCGTTCACGTTGTGCATCTTCAAGGGCACTGTTGGCACGTTGTTCAGAACGCTGTGCATCTGCACGGCGTACATCCAGCATTACCTGCTGACGTTCGGTTTCTCCATCTGATATTTCCTGCTCAGCTGCTTTCATAAGAGCCGTTTCGCGTGCTATCATTGTCTTTTTCTCAGCCAGATAGGCGTAGTGATTCACCTGAGTCTTGTCTGCTTTTGACTCCCATAATTTAGTACTTTTTGCCAGTGCCTCTTCGGCCTCTTTCAGTTCAACCGGAGCTAGCCTGACAATTTTTTCATCATTGTAAGCCGCCTTGTAGTTATCACGTGCGTTGTTGAGCAGTGGATTATTTGCCGGTGGTCCTGCGCAGCCGATCATTAAGATCAAAAGCGGCAACATGGTGTACATTGTAAGCCGATTGTTACGTAACATAATTGATTTCATAATTTAAACCCTCTGTTTATTGCTCTATTTATTTTTTCTTTCAAGTTCTTCCTTTAGAATGCGAATGCTTTCTTTCAGTTCAGCCGCGGCTTCCTGTGATTTGGCAGAAACTGCTTTCACTTGGGCCAGCTCAGCATCAACTCTTGCATGTTCAAGTAGACGGATAGCTTTCTTATAATTTTCAGCATCCACGGCTTCGCGTGCCTGTTGTAGTTTGATTCCTGCATCCCGGAGTTCAAGCGGGGCATATTCTTGAGCTCCATCCTGTTCGGCCCGTTCAATAACCATTCTTGTTTCTGTGAGCTGTTGGGTCGGAGGATTTGTACTGGCGCATGCTGCAATAAAGCTGACTCCAACAATCATAAGTAGCGGTTTTAAATATCGATTCATCATTTTGAATACCTTCTGTAAAGATGTGTTGTATGTCTGGAACTACAGATTTTCTATAGTTCATACAGTGTCAAGTACCACATTGCAACGTGGTTAAATTTTACTGATAAACTATTACAGCGCAGAAGAAATATGTTATATATATCACCTATTCGGGAAATACCCTATCAGGCATGAACTGGTATGGAAGCATCCAATTTGGCAATGAGCTTTGCCGGAGAACCTCCATAAACCGTTCTTGGCGGGATGTTTTTGGTAACTACGGAGCCGGCTGCTATCACTGCTCCTTCTCCGATCGTAACTCCTTTCAGGATAATGGACCGGCACCCGATCCAAACACCATCTCCTATACGTACAGGTTTGTTAACGATCGGCGATTTGTCGTTTATGGGATGGAGGTCACTATCCATGATGATCACATCCCAGGCTATTTTGCAATTTTCCCCTATCTCAACCCGATCTTCACATACTATCAGCGTATTCCGGTTTAAATAACTCCCGTTTCCAATCAACAGAGTAGCCCTGGCGCCTAGCTCTATTCGAACTCCGGAATAGAATTGGCAGTTCCCGGCTACCAGCGTTCCGCCTTTATGTATAACTTTAGGCATAGGCCAGCCTCCGGTAACAATAAGGTAGCCATTGCGGTCAAACTTGCGCGAAAGCCAAAGTCCCGCTATATGTTCCCACATAGAATATTTACGTAAACGTGAAAAGATTTTAGACAGGTCTCTCTTGTAATTCATGGATTGCTACCGATCGATAGTTTATAAATGGCACTTTTCATCTCCCTAGCAAATAGAGTGCCTAAAACAGCGTTTCCTCTCATAATTAGTTTTTCTCAGCGATCAGCTTATCTCCGGGAGCCAAAAAAGAAGCTGCAACAAAAGGCTCACCATCCACCTTACATTTGTCAATCAACACCCAATAATCAGCGGTTGCAATGGCTGTTTTACCATCCACCATTGGTCCAACTGTACCCGGGGCATCATCACAAACTTTATTGCTTATTTCAGCCTTCAGGATCGAGATATTTCTTTCCCTCCATCTTGTTTTCGGCTCCCCCCAGGGAGATGGAAATGGCGAGTAATTGCAAGCCCTGATGAAGGCATCAATTTTATGAGCAGGATCGGTCCACTGTATGAACCCATTTCCCGGTATCTGAAACCTTTTATAAAATCTACGTTCACCTAGTTCCTGTGGTTGAGAAGGCATATAAAAAGGAACTCGGCTAAGTTCCTTCAATAAACGTTCGATCAGCTGCAGACCCTTTTGCACGCACTTCAGGCTTACAGTTAATCCGGTATCCTTTGCAGTAAGAGGAAATTGGGTTTCATATACAATATGGCCGGTATCTATTTTATCTGTGATATAATGAAGCGTAACCGCATGTGTGGGCTCTTCATTATAAATCGCCCAGCTTGGCACATTTAGCCCAGAATAACCCGGCAACGGCCCCGGGTGAAGATTAAAGCCCCCAATGCGTACTGCGTGCACAACTTCGGGGCAAATTCTATACAAAGAATGTACGTTCAAAAGAACATCAATTTGATGGGCACCCATCCATTTAGCAAAGTCCGGATCCTGTACTTTTTTTGCATCAAAAACCGGAATCCCTAAGCTACTTGCTTTGGCAGCAATATTTGAATTTGGCGGCTTGGTGTTTGCATCGGCATCCTTTAATGACTCATCTTGATATTTAGCAGTATCAGGTAAATTACCAGAAGTTAAAACCCCCGCAAGTATATGATTGCTCTCCAAAAGCAACCGAAGTGCATGGGCTCCAGCAGCCTCTTCAACAACCAATAAAACATTCTTCTGATGGGTAGCGGTCATTTTATTATTCTGGGAAAAAGTTGTTTTTAAATTAGCTGAAAAAATCAGCAGCCATTCAGTTCTCTCTGAAAATTCTCTTGCTAAGATACTCAATTGAAGTGTGAACTTTCTGCACACCCCCTTTTCTTCTTGTGTAATATTGCCTAGGTATCAACTCTCAGTTAAAAATAAAGAATCCCTTCAAAACCATTCCTATAACACTTGTTTTACGCCTTCTCTATACTGTTTACAATCTTGATCACGTTTGGCACATCTTTTGTAATAGCCTTCAAACAGAAGCAGTCATTCATTCCTTCAGATCGAACTAAACATCCTTCTGAGCAAGGGGTGTAACTTTTCAAAAAGAGGCTTGCTTGAAATTTTCGAACCGGCATCAAACCCTCAGTTCGTTTACTTCTATTTATGAATTGATCTTCTTTGATCCAACAATTTTATAAGCTCTATGGATATTGATCTGTTTACAACTACACCACAATCTGTTGAATTTGACCGGCACTTGTTTCTTAAAGAGCTGAAGAGAATTGCTAAGCAAACTGAAAAATATGGATATAAAGGAATTCTTGTTTACAGTGATAACCGGCTGGCAGATCCGTGGTTGATCACCGGCATCATACTTACTGAAACACATCATCTTTTGCCGATGATAGCCCTACAGCCCATGTATATGCATCCTTATACGGTGGCTAAAAAAATTGCTTCCATAGGATTGATCTATGATCGTCCGATCGCATTAAACCTGGTGGCCGGTGGGTTTGTAAATGACTTGAAAGCAATGGGAGACCACACGCCTCACGACCAGCGTTATGAACGTCTCGCCGAATATACCGAAGTTATACAGTTGCTACTTACCTCTAAAAAAGCCGTTACCTATGAGGGAGAATTCTACGTAATTAAGAACTTAAAATTACAACCTACACTCCCGGAACATTTACAACCCACATATTATCTGTCCGGCTCTTCAGATATGGCCCGAAAAACGGCAGTACGACTCGGGGCCAAACTCATCGAGTATCCCGAGCCCACAGCCGATTATGCAAAATCGGGAAGAACTAATGGAAATGGAATTAAAGGAATTCGGGTAGGAATACTAGCACGGCATTCTCATGATAAAGCGTGGAGTGATGCCCTTATTCGTTTTCCAAATACGCGATCTGGTGAGCTCTCTCATCAGGTGGCTCATAAAACCTCTGATTCTGAATGGCACAAGACACTCTCCGGGCAAAACGGTTACGATCTCAGTGAAGAATCAGTCTACTGGCTGGGCCCATTCAAGCATTATCATACTTTCTGCCCTTACCTTGTAGGCGATTTTGATGAAGTAGCCCGGGAACTTTCCGGTTACCTGCAAATCGGATGCAAGACCTGCATTCTGGACATCCCTGTCTCAGAAATAGATTTACAAACTACCCTTCATGTCTTTGAACATGCATCTAGTTATATGGTGAAAGCATGATGATCTACGATTGGTCGAGAAAACAGGCACATATAAATGGGAATCAAACTGCCGTCTCTCTTAATGATGAGAAGATAACCTACGGAGAACTTGAATCGGAGAGTAACAAACTAGCGGGGATGTTAATTAGACATAACCTTTCGCCTGGTGATCGTGTAGGGTTGTTTATGGAGAAGACCCCAAAAACTATCATCGCGATGCTTGGGATCACAAAAGCAGGTGGTGTCTACGTACCGCTCGACCCCCATAGCCCAACAGAAAGAGTAGCCAAGATCATCAAATCATCAAAACCTTCTCTATTTTTTGTTGATCATGATACAACTCATCAGTTTCAGAATATTATACATTCTGACCCGGAAACCGGTTTAATTCCCTGGATATGGTGGTCAGCGGAATCTTTGTTACATGGAGATGACTTCCCGCCACAATTTATCTATAAAGATATAAAGAGCCAGAAAAATGAAGCTTATCAGGTAATACGAAATCCGGCAAGGGCTGCTCATATTTTGTTTACATCTGGCTCAACCGGACAGCCGAAAGGGGTTGTCATTACCCATGCGAATATTGAAGCCTTTATAAACTGGGCCGTTCCTTTTTTCAATATGAAACAAGGTGAACATACCTCCTGTCATTCTCCTCTTCATTTTGATCTCTCTACATTTGACATCTACGGTGCTTTTGCTTCAGGTGCACATCTTCATTTGGTGCCGGCTGGCATTAGCACTGATCCGAAAAAATTATCTGCGTTCATTCTCGAAAACAAACTGAATCAGTGGTTTTCCGTGCCCTCTGCGCTCAGTTATCTTGCAAAGTTTCAGGTTGTACCCAAGGGAGGCTATCCTGACCTGAAGCGGTTGATCTGGTGCGGTGAAGTTTTCCCGGTTCCTGCTTTACAATATTGGATGAGAAACCTTCCTGATGTTCAATTCACCAACCTCTACGGCCCCACAGAGGCAACGATAGCAAGCAGTTATTATACAGTAAGGGAACATCCCGACAATCTCACCGAAATTCCGATTGGAGAGCCTTGTTCAAACGAAAAGCTATTGGTTCTGGATAAAGATCTTTGTCAAAAAAAGATCGGAGAAGTGGGTGATCTTTATATTGAAGGGAGCGGTTTAAGCCCGGGGTACTGGCAAGACATTGATAAAACAAAAGCCGCATTTTTTAGATACACTAACGTAGAAGGGAGACGCGAAAGGATATATAAAACAGGAGACCTAGCCTCACTTGGCAAAGACGGGCTGATCTACTTTCACGGAAGATCTGACTATCAAATTAAAAGCAGAGGGTATCGCATCGAACTTGGTGAAATAGAGGCTGCCCTCGGACAAGACGAAATGCTCAGGGAATACGCAGTGGTCCCGGTTCATATAGATGGATTTGATGGCACAGCCATTGGATGTGCTTATGTAGGCACTTCAATGAAGAATGGTGTTCTTGCCCCCCTTCTCAAACAAAAGTTAAAGGACAAAATACCTTCCTATATGATGCCTCAGGTTTGGCAGGAATATGACCTCCTTCCAAGAAACGGTAATGGTAAAATTGACCGGAAAATATTATCCGATCAGTTTCAGCAAAAGCCAAGACCGCAATAAAATTAGTTTGGTGTAAACACATCCCAAAAATCATTATACAAGTATGAAGCAGCAACAGCCCATCCAAATAAAAGTCACATCCACTGTCTGCAAGACATTAACCCTTGAAACGATCGCATTTGAAGAAGACCTGATCGACACCGGAGTACTTGATTCACTATCACTTATACAATTGATGGTAGCCTTGGAAAATGAATTCAATATCAGGATTGAGCCTGAAGAAATCGATTTTGAGGATTATAGATCAGTGAAGGCGATGACTGCGATGATCACACGACTTTCACTACCTGTACCTTTATCTGTTAGTGTGGGCAGCTGATCCCTTTTTTGTCCGAGGCAAGAGAGAAGCCCGGTTTACTTTAAGCTATTATGAACAATCATACCCGATATAATGGATCCAGATCTAAATTTGGCCGGCACCTATAAACACCAAGGAATTTTAAAACAAGAGAATCCCCCAATTACGCTGCTAACTACAGATGATATCGATTCCGTAGTAGAACTCTCTCGTTTATACTTTCCTGGCAGCAAGGAGTCTTCCTTTCAAACTCTAAAAAAGAGGACTGCTCAGCTCTATTTCAAAGACGGAGAGCTTCTCCCGCATGTCAAACCCATTGTCAGCCGATCAGCAAATGGAGATATCAATGGCTTTTTAGGTATCATCACAAAATCATTCCAATACAAAAACAGAATGATCACCATGGCTAATTGCCATCATTTAATGGCAACGGAGGATGGAAGAAAGCAACTTATGCCGATGAGATTACTCCAACATTTTCTTTCCGGCCCTCAGGATATCTCTCTTTCTGACGGTTCTGCTGATTCTACAATGGAGTTATGGAAACGGCTTGGCGGAGAATTCGTTACAGGGGAAAGTCTTTATTATAAAATCCCATTGCGACCGCTTTCATTGGCCACGATTCATTTGTTAAAACAGTATCCAAACCGGATGGGTGAAAGCCTTCGCTTTGTAGCGGCAAGTATGGATTCGATCGCCGAGAGGTTGAAGATCCCACTCTTTTATCAAAAAAAACCTTTTAACGGTATTATACCACTCAGTACAGAATTAATGAGCGTTCTGTTGGAAATAATAGAACCTTTCTATCTCCTTTTTCCTACATACAATCTAACAGATATTGACAGTTTGTTCCAGCTGCTGGAGGGAGAAACCAAATATGGAACGCTGCATAAAGCCGCGCTCTTTGATCCGAATAATCAACCCATTGGCTGGTTTATCTACTATGCTCAAAAAAAGGGTGTTTGTGAGGTCATTCAGGCGGTATCAATACCGGGTAAAGAAACCGAATTATTTAATGCTCTAACCTGGCACGCTTTTTCCAAGGGTGGCGTGGAACTTTCCGGACGACTGATGCCCAGCCAGCTACAAACCCCATTTACCAGGAAAGCTTTTTCTGTTCCGGCAAGGATGTGGACCTTAATACATAGCAGCGATTTTGAACTGAAACATACTATACAAACCGGCAACGCTTTTTTAACACGACTTGAAGGAGATCTATGGGTTCTTTGAAGAATTTCCCACGACTGAAAAATTCAGCACTTTTAACAAACTATCTGAATCTGAATTCCGGGTTAAACCTCAGATGTTTAATTCTTTCCAAGGGCTTTTGCCACAAATACAACGTAGAAATATAATGTCATACAAATTGCATTATCAAAGATTTAATGGGAGTAAAATTGATTGATCATAATGAAATCAATGAGACCTCCTCAATATCAGCTTATACAACAGGTGAATCTGAACAATCACAAATAGATGATATTAGTAGAAGGACAGACAGTAGCCAAACTGAAATCAGAATCATCACCCACATCGAAGATTTTGAAACCTTAGAAAAGGAGTGGCAAGAGTTGGTAATGGAAGCTAACACTCAAATTTTCCAAACTTTTGAATGGAATCAGGTATGGTGGAAGCATTTTGGAGCTAACAAAAAACTGCATATTCTTACAGTTTATACAGAAAACAAACTAATAGGTATCGCTCCCCTCTTTGAAGACACCGTAACCCTCTTTGGCCACAAAGTTTATACCTGTTTAAGATTCCTGGGATCTTATGTAAGTCAACCGGAAGGCGAACCATTGTTAGGCTCCATCTCCTATTCAGATTACCTGGATTGTATAATTCGCCCAGGGTGTGAGCAAATATTCTATCAATCATTCCTTCAGCATTTCAATGACATCAATTCGGTTTATGATGAGATCATTTTGGATGAAGTTCCCAAAAAAAGCGACATACTCAATACATTGCTCCCACTTATTGCATCGGGTGATCAGGAACTGAACTGCATAATGGAAAAGGCGTCTTCAAGTCCGGTAATAATGCTGGATTCTACTTGGGATGAATATTTGAAATCTTTGCCCAAAAAAGCCCGGTATCATGCCCGGCGTTATTTTAAACGGTCAGAAACAGGAAACCCTAATGCTTTTAAGATCGATAAAATAAAAGACCCCATCGAATTGCCCGTAGTATTGACAGACTTTATTCGAATGCATCAGCAGCAATGGAATGACCGGGGGTTCTCAGGTACATTTTCGGAAAAAAGGATGCGTGATTTTTTTATGGAAATCGCTCAATCATTTTATGAGAAAAACTGGATAGAGGTTAATGTGGCCATTCCGGAAGAAGAAAACGCAAAATATGTAGCTATTGATGTATGCATAACCTATAAAAATAGAATATCCCTTATGCATCGGGGCATGGACGAAGAATCACAATATATAAAGCAGGGACCGGGAAATGTACTGCTATACGCAAGATTACATGAAGCTATTAATGATGGGGTTAAGGTTTTTGATATGCTGCGCGGAGCGGAAGAATTTAAATTAAGATTGGCTACCGAGATCAAACAAAACCAAAAAATCACCTTGTGTCCTGACTATAAAAACGGAAGGTTGTTACCCAGACTAATAAAGAGTTCAATGAATGTGGTTAAATACATCAGGAACGAAAGATTACATCTTAAATACCTATTTGAAGATAAGTCATTTAACTCCGGATTAAGTGATTACATACACCTTCTGCATGAGCGTATTGAACAGAGATCACATAAATGAAAGAAACTACAGGGTATTCAGAAGAATCGGTTCCGACTGTATCATTTCGTCAATATCTGGATCAATTTGAAGGAAAATCCCATTTTTATGGTAATGCAGCACATGCCTTCTATGATGTAATGATTTGGATACAAAAGAACCGTCCAAAGAAAAAACCGAATATTGTTATGCCGGTCTATATACCGGCCAAGCTGTACCGGTTTATCCTTGCTGCAGGATTTGAACCTAAATTTTACGATGTTCCTACAGATTTTAATATTGACCCGAATGAAATCGGCAGTTTGATAGATGATCAGACACAAGCCATCTTTGCCGTTCACTTCTTCGGGGTTCCCGTGGATTTACAGCCATTAAAAGACTTAACAGAACGAGCTGGCATATTTCTTATTGAGGATTGTGCCCACAGTATAAACGGGTATTACAAGGACAAACAGCTTGGCTCCACAGGTGATTTTACATTGTTCAGTACCAGAAAGATGATGCAATTTCATTGCGGCGGCGTTTTGGTCTTAAATTCACAACCTTGGAAATTTAAACCTTCAGATACAAAGCGAGTGAGTAGTTCTTTCATGGCTTATCATTTGGCTGGATCCCGGCTAAAATTTACCATTAACAACGCTTTGAACGGATATAATCCATTTCGAAAATTATCATTACCAGGTACCGGATATATTGATTTATCAGGAAACCATGTTGTACATGTGAAAATAATGGACCGATTTTCCGAATGGTATTGCAAATTACTTGATGTAGATAAATTGGTAAATAAAAGGCGCGAGAACTTCTTGTATTTACTTAACGGAATTCGGAATCATTCATTTATTCAGCCCCTGGGGATTAAACGTTATGCTACCAAAGAAAAGACGAATGCTTATTCACTAAATAAGGGCTTCACCCCCTTTAGCATGCCTGTTCTTATCCCCGCCAACATGCGTGAGCAAGTACAACAAGCTTTGCGAAATGCTGGTGTGGTCTGCTACATTGGCTGGCCGGAAGCACCATTTGGGAAGAAGGGATTCCAACAAGCCGAAAAACTTAAATATGGACTGTTGGAGCTGCCTGTACATAAGTATATAGCTCCAGCACAATTGAAAAGCATGGTTGACTGCCTGAATATCTTATCGCCGTGATCTTAGTCTTATACAACACCTGTCAATTTTCCTGAATTGTAGAATTTAATTTATGGAACAAATTTTGAGTTACCTGATTATACAGAGTTCTTTCATTCTTTAAGATAAAGCAACTCTATCATGTTTAAATATATTCTTATGTCCTGCATTTCTATATGCTTCATTTTTATGAGTTGCACTCAGCCAATTGATGTGCCAAATGAACCATCAGTTGAAAAATCACTTATCCCAATCATTCAAATTGCCGATACCTTGAAAGGAAGTAAAGGGCAAATCAAGGATTTCCATATTTTGGATTACTTTGACAGCAAAACTCCGATTGTAAACACAGAGTTCTTCAGTGAGGTTCATCAAATCACCGTTGTCTCTTATAGTGATGGTTCCTTCAGGATAAGCCAACCTGAGGAACTGACAGGAGAGTTTAAAATTCAGGCCACTATTACTAACAGCGATAATGTGACCCTTGAAGCTAAATTAATGTATAAGATTGAAGAACATTCAGTCCCAGCTACTCCTTTAGATCAATTACTAGTTATTATGCCATTGGGCGACAGTATGACCAACGATTCCCGCCCAAGAGTAAAACTTTGGAATTTACTGACTGATGATGGCCATGATCTGGATTTTGTGGGCAATCAATATCAAACAAGCTCTATCCCAGATGCTGATCATGAGGGTGTGGGTGGCATAAAGATCGAAGGCATCATAGATAAGGCAGAATCTCTGATGCAGACACACAGCCCCAAATATGTAGCCCTGATGGTGGGAACCAATGATATTGCCTGGTATTTTGATGAAACTGCTCCCGAAATTGCTTCCCGGTGGGATGCTCTGATTGATCGTATTTTTAACTCATCCGAGCCGGGAACCTACATCCTTGCTGCTACAATCCCGCCCGTTTCACCAAAAAATGTAGGAAGTTCAGACATGACGATCAAAGATAGAGCTGTTATGGTTCAGCGATATAATGCCGAAATACGCTCTATTATTAGTGACCGAAAAACGAATGGCGATCTCATCATTCTGGCTGATATGGAAGCTGCTTTAGATCCAGCTATACACCTTTCAAATGATGGTGTGCACTTAAATGAAATGGGTTATTCTGTTATGGGAACCGTTTACTATAATGCAATAAATAGGGCCTTCAAAGTAGATCAGTAGCTTCTTTTTTTATGCTCAGTACTTTTAACCAGCCTCGGAGTAAAAAAAGATGGAATGGAATAATTGTTGGATCAAAAATCATGCTCAATGCCTATTTAGAAATGTTGGTATTCTTAGGTTTATCTATTGGGGTTGAGATAGCGCCGGTTACATAAACTAGAATAGCAGTGAAATTAATGGCAGGCTCATTTACCAGGTAGTTTTTGAAAAGATCTTCATAGTTTTTTGATGGGTACGGTGAGATCTTTTTGTTGTTCAATAGCAGATGATCGTTTGGTCCACCCACCAGCATTCCGGGTACAGGGGCATTGACGTCATCCATCTCAGAAAGCTGATGGTATGGATTTTGCACGGAAACAGAACCAACACCCGTCACTTGTGATAGGTTTAGAGGATTTCGTCCTAATATGAAGTGAAGCTGATCGAGTGCTGCATTTTTATACTCTGTTTGGCCGGCAATATTATAGGCTTGGATCAGATCGAAAGCTAAAGCAAGACCTACACTGTTTGAGCCCCAGTAATACTGATTATAACGAAGCAAATTATGGTACTTATTATGACTGTGAGCTTCTAATATAGTATCAGCCTGCAGAATGGTTGCTTCTCTCACAGCATCTATTTCTTTTTGATATTCCCCATTTGTTTCCGATCGAAGAAAAGCATCCAATGCCAGGCTGTTTGCATCACGCCAGCTTATAGGTGGAATGCCTGCTTGAAAGAGTTTTTTGTAATGTTCAATAAAAAATGAGAGGTACTTGTCATTGTTCGTGAGCAAGTATAGTTCTATAACTGCCCAGAGGCGTTCATCAATGTCCGACGGATCACCATATTCGCCACCGGTAACACCCTCAGGATTTTTAAACCCACCTGTCGGAACATTTTGTGGGTTTTCTTCCAGCCAGTTCCAGGCACGTTCAGCGGCAACCTTTAACTTTTGAGAAAGATCCGGGTTATAGTTCTTCAAATGGCGAGAACCGATTGCAGTCGCAGCCGTAAATGATGCCGTAGCGGCGCTGCTAATATCAAAAATATATCGTGTAGCAGGATCAGTATGTGGCAAATACTCACCCTCCCATTTATTCTGGGATACTTTATGATATACAGCCCCGTCATCACGCTGCATTTTCAGTAACCATTCTAACGCCCAGCTTACCTCATCAATCAGGTCAGGGATGCCGTTGCCTGATTCAGGGATCCTCAATTGGTTGTCCCAAAAATTACCGGGATTAGATTCATAGGCATATAGCAGAAGTCCGGCACTCAAAGCAGTATTCACCGTAAACTTGTTGTAGTCGCCCGCATCGTGCCAGCCCCCGGTCACATCTTTTGAACTTTCCGGAGCATCAAAGAAAGGTGCGTCTTCCAAATGGCAGATTTCATACCCCCAGTCAGATTCACCGCCTACCTGAGTTCCGCACCGATGATAATAATAGCTTTTGCTCATGATTTTTAATGCATCAGCATATACGTTTTGACTTACGCGAAATTTGTTTGATGCAATAGGTTTTGGTCCAACCGTCTTGATCATATATTCACCCTCTGAATGATAATCAGAGAAATCTATCACCGAAATTTTATCACCAGAAACAGTATCCTTTTCAGAAAGTGTTTTTATTAAACCTGAAAAAACCACCCTTGAATCCTCTGCTCGTAACAGCTCAAACCTATCGGCTTCTGCATTGACTAAGAAGGCCTGTTTGGGGTTGTCTATTTCGTAGCCAACCTGATTAACAGCAATAAATTTATTTTCCGGAGACCGAATGCAACCACTCAATAAAGCCAGGGAAATAACAATAGTTAAAAGCTGAATATTTTTCATAACTTTATTAAAAGCAATTACTTTTAGACGTTTCTCCTGCCAAATTGCATAAGCTGTAAAACTTCACGGAGCAGGTTGGCTATTTGGTTGATGGTATAAGGCATGTTGTATCTTTAAATGCCGTAATCATAAATATTGAATCATTTAAAATCGACAAGATCAAAGATACATTTCAATTTTATAGTTCTTGAATCTTATCGCTTACACCTATGTAAATCCATCTTATTTGGAATCCCTTGTTGTTCTGATCCAATTATCCTCTTTCCCTATTGACAGGGCTTTAACATATACTTTTAGCTTCCAGAAAATATACTTTGGCAGTCGAAGCAATGACTTGTAAAGTGCTTTATCAGCTCCCCCTACATACAGTCCAATAAACAAGTAAAATATTCCTGTGGATAGTAAGCCCCCCCACATTAACAAGTGCATAACAGGTAATAGTGCCAATAACCAAAGAATAAGCCCGGCACTAAAGATCATCGTTACCATAAACATCATATTCACAAACGGCGGAGTGATCAGATCAACGAATACATCAAAATAAGTCAAAGATCCTTTACTTATGGCCTTATAGAAAAACTTTGGTGCATAGGATCTGATAATTTGAAAGCGTCCAATCTCCCAACGGGAGCGTTGTGTTTCTGCATTTGAAGCTTCTATTGGCATCTGTGCATACACTTCCGCCTCGGGAGCAAAATCGATTCTTTCCCCTTTCAATAACAGTACGAGCCCGTACTCAACATCTTCAGTCAACGACCAGGCCTGCCACGGAATTTCTTTCAGAACATCAGCGCTGAAGCACATGCCGTTCCCTCTCAGTCCCATATTTAAGCCGAGCACTTTCCGTCCGAGAGGTTTTACATAATTATATAGCAGAAACCCGATACGTGTAGCTTCCACACTCCAGTTTCCAGGTTCAGGCAACACCAGGTCGCTGCATTGCATCACCCGGCTACCGCGATCAAGGTAATCATTCATCACTTCCAGAAAATTACCTGATACCAGGCTATCTGCATCCACCACAATTAATGCATCATATTTTTTCTTATGTGACAATACCGTATCAAAAGCCCATCTCAACGCATATCCTTTCCCTTTGCGATCGGGATTCGTACGTTCCAGTACGTTGGTTCCGAGTGTTCTTGCGATCTGGGCAGTTTGATCTGTGCAATTATCAGCTATGACGAAAACATCATAATTTATTTTTGGATATATAAGTCCAGACAAGCTATAAATCGTTTTTGAGATAATTTTTTCTTCGTTGTGAGCAGGTATGATAAAAGCAAACTTTCGGTTTAGCTCCGAATTGAAAGTGGTCCTTTTTTTAGCAAAAAATGACACCACGCTCAAAAAAAACTGGTAGCCTAACAACGGACCCAATAATAGAAAAAAGGTTAAAAATATAACTTCAATAAAGATCATCGGGTTTACCCAACCGGGTGTTTTTTAAATTTTTTATGCTTCATGTTTTCTTTAGGCTTTTTAAAGATGCTGATATCACTATTCAGGATTTCAATCCATCTCAGAATCAAATTTATCGGATTCCACAAATATAGCTGGTGATGCTGACTTCAGATGGGATGATGAAGCATGAAATTGAGGAACCTGTATATGAACAGCCCGGTCAACCTCATGTTTAATGGCAGCTACAAATTGTTCCATATTATGATTCTTCACTATAAATTCCCGCGCAGCTTCACCCATCCTTTCACAACGTTCAGGATCGTTCCAAAGAGACTGTATTGCATCTCTCATTGCCCCGGGTTCTCCTTGTGGCACAAATATTCCGGTAATACCATCCTGAATAATATCTACCTGTCCCTCAGCTCTTGTACAAATGACGGGTTTTCCCATTGCCATTGATTCAAGTATGGCTGTTAATCCGTTATCAGAATCTGTTGGTAAAAGAGAGATGACGGAAAATCGAGAACGTGCATATAATGATCTGAGATCCATTGGTTTTTTGGGTCCAATGGTTACCCAGTCCGGAATATCCTCGATATCATGTAGTCTTTCGATCGTTTTAAAAATATCTCCCCGGGATGCTCCGGCTGCAATATGACAAGGAATCTTTAGATGACGAAGGGCCTCAACCAGTGTCGGATAATCGCGAGCCTCCATTCCTACTGAACAGATCATATCCGTTTCAATTTCCCTTGGACTCCAAAAAAGCTGATCGATCCCTCTTTTAAGAAGTATGATCTTATCCGCAGATACCCCAAATCGTTCAATGGCAATTTTTCGCTGCACAGAAGACCAGATCAGAAAACAGGTAACTGAATTCCTGGTTCTTTTTAAAAACCACAGTTTCTGCTTCGTTTTCTTTACATCCACGGATGTGATCCGTGACAATACTACAATATGCGGCTTCGATGAGCGAATCCACTTCAATATCAGGGCTAATGGAAAGCTTACTTTCTCAGTGTGAGTCAAGATCAGATCGTACCGGTGCATAATGAAGAGAGCTTCGAGCAGTTGAGCAATGCTTACCGGGATAAGTCCGTAGAATAATCTGCGTAAATAGGGTGGCTTCTCAGTCAGGTATCGTTCATCAAGCACCTCCGCCGAAATAGCATCTTCAAGCAGCGAAACCCGGGGGATCTTATCCTCAATCTCAAGCTGCCGTAACTCTTCATCCGACTGCTTGTCCATTCCCTTGGAAATAATATATAGTGTTTTCATAAGGTGTTATTAAAGAGAGTTTGGATTAACCATATTGTGAACATCAAAACTTTCAGGTTTGATGGTCCCATTTTTAGAGTGTGGTTGAACACTACTCTGAACCTCCATTTTAATGTCTTGCGTCATTTTATTTTTCAGACGAGCATAGAGCCATTCGATATACTGATAAGGCAATAACAGGATGACTAAAAACTTTAACCTTGAAGTATCCTGATTGACTGCCAGCCTTCTGAAATCCATCATGGATTGGCTGAATTGAGCAGCCCCTGAGTACACCCCACAGGCAAATGAAAATCCTGAATCTGATACAACTTTTTTCACCCTCTCATTAACGCTTCCATAGGGGTATGAGAACGTTTGAATTGGGCTTCCAAGAATTTTTTCGAGCTCTTCCTTCGAACCCATAATCTCATTAGTCATATCTATTTTTGAGAGGCTTGTAAGTGCTGTATGATTGAGGGAATGCGCCCCGATCTCAAACCCCATCTTTTGCACCGTCCGCACCTGCTCGTCAGTCATTAATGGGCAACTGCCCAAGTCATCCAGTTCATCCCAACGTGCACTTTTTAATTTTCGATTACCCATCACAAAAATGACCGCCCGTATATTCAACTCAACAAGTACAGGAATGGCATTTTCAAGGGTGTCCTGATATCCATCATCAAAAGTGATGATGATAGGCCGCGAAGGCAATGTGAGTTTACCCTCAAGAAAAAGTTGATAATCGGAAAATGTGATCGGAGTATAGCCCCACCTTTCAATCATGTTCATCTGTTTTCTGAATTCTGAGACAGTCACATAATGCCATCTGCTTTCTTTTTCAGGTTTTTTTTCAAGTACCCTGTGATACATAAGTACTTTTATTTTTAGAATTCTGTTTGACTCTTTCATATATATGTTATCAGTTAGCAACCTTGTCAAAACACTGTTTTATAATCATTTGTATTTGCAACAAGTGTGCCATTCAACCGGTTATTATTTTATTTCTACAGATCATTGCATAGCATACATGCAATGGAAGGTTTTAAACTAAGTTCTCTCTCAATTCTTTAACCTGAACGTGCAATTTATATCTTTAAGCAAGGGTTTAGTGTAATATTTGCACATTCTATCCTGGTTCATTTTCTAATTTATTTTGTGAATAACCGTGTCTATCCGGAATTTGAAGTACATAGGAAGCATGTGTAAAAATCCCACTTTTTTATACTGCACCTTCAAGAGCTCTTTCTCTCTATTAAAGTATTTATAGAAGACTGAACAAAGCTGGACAATTGCAGCCGGAACAGCCCAGCCTGTTTTCCAGTTTCTAACCTCAGGAATTACAATTTTCCAGTTGTTGATGGCAAGATCTGTGAAGTCTAATTTATAGCGTTCATCTCCCCGCATTAGTTCAATCCTTTCTACAGGCTGTTCAAGTGAACATTCAACCAAGTCTAAAAGAAGTCCGATTCCGGGGCGATATTTGGATGAAGGACTATCATCATTATAACCGCTCATATAATCGTAATATCTGCCGTTGTACATCAGTAACATTCTCACTGAACATACCCCGTCATTATCAACTGCCTGCTTCAACCAAAGCCTGTTATCCCAAAATGCAGTCAATGAGATCTCCTTGAAAAACTCCCGAAATCTCTCATCCTCAAAAACTCCGGGATGACCAACTTTATTCCATCTTTCCTGATGCAAATGTATCAATCTTTCAAGCATCTGATCCGCTTCACCAATTCCGTCCGGACCTTTTATGATGTATTCATTCCCGATTCCCCGAGCACGTATAGTTTGCCTGAACCGTCGTCTTGCATTAGATTTTGAGTTTTTGATGAAATCTTGAAAGTCTCCATCCTGGTCAACTTCTACATAATAGCACACATCAGTATGTAGTGCCTCCACACGGCACTTTGTCTCTTTAAGTAAAGGATAGATGGTTTGCATCATGTATCCATCATCTCTAGACTGATGAAAGGTAATCTTGTAAGCAGACATTTCCGGCGTACAAAGAAGTTTCACAAAAAGGTCAGCAATAGGATTCTTGTAATCCGGATCAACAATGATATCCAGAAAATCACTGATCCCGTAATCATCCGAGAAACCAAACTGCTCATTCAGACTCCCTCCGCTTCCAATTAATTGAAGCCGCCGCTGCATAGTGAAGCCCCCCACCTTTGTAGCACCTTTATAAAATGGGAAAATGGCTACCAGCTTCTGATTGTCATGAACCGTTATTATGAACAAGGATCGGTTTTTATGACGCCCGAAATGCCTCCACCAACTGGAAGCCCATCCAGGAGACATACAGATCATTTGATTTGACAAGCAGGCCAGTTCTGTCCATTCTGCATCAAGCTTTTCAAAGGCATTTTCATTGGTGTGAATGTTCACAGTCAAATCCTTATTTCGGGCATACTGCTTAATTGATCTTACTTTTGGTAGTTCGGCCGTCATCACCTCGTCATTCATATCGATCCCTGTCTAGTGTTCTTGGCTTCATAGTTTCCGTTGCTTTCATCATTCCATCGATCCATAGCGGCCAAATCTGCCTCCATAAATTTCTTAGGTCTGGTAGGAAGCTTACCAAAACCTGTCAGCTCGGTATAGGCCTGATCCATCTGTTTGCCAATACTTTCCCACCTATATTTACTCTTCACCAGTTCATAGCCTTTATTTGTTAGATACTCGGCTTGTTTTGGATCTGTAAAGAGCTCAATAACTTTTTCTGCAAATTCATGAGGTTCATCTGCAATCAGTATAGACTCCCCATTTACTACATCAATACCCTCACACCCGATAGAGGTTGTAACCATGGGTATCTTCACAGCCAGTGCTTCCATGATCTTAAGCCGGGTACCACCTCCCATTCTCAATGGAACAACAAAGGCAGCCGCATTCTCGATATAGGGCCGGGTATCTTCCACAAAACCTGTAACAATGATATTCTTACTCCCTCTACTCAAGAGGGAAGGGGATGGATTTTTCCCAACAATGGTGATCGTTGCATCCGGAATTTTCTCCAGGATTTTTGGAAATACCTCATCCAGGAACCAAGTGATCCCATCATCGTTAGGTACATATTTCATCATGCCCACAAACACCATGGAATGCGGAACGGGCTGAGTTGTGGAAGGCTGGAAATAGTTGGTATCTACTCCATTGGGAACCAGATATTTTTTTACATCCGGCTCGGTTTGATCAAAAATGGAGATATCCCGCTCACTGGTTGCAAAAATTGCATCCTGTTGTGCGCAAACGGCTGTTTCTTCCTTATAAAATTTATAGGCTTCAAGATGATAAAATAACTTTTTGAATGGATTCTTCACCTTAGCCATGCGTTTAAAATTGTCGTATTCCACGTTATGCGCATCTATGATCTTTATCGCAGGGTTTTTATAGTGAAACATCGCCATAACCGGAAATTCACTTTGAATGATATCAAATGACTCAACAGCCAGAAGCTGATCAAGCTTTTGTTGAAACTGTGGCGACCTTGTTAGCTGATGCCAGTTACTATGAGAAGTAAACAGAGATTTGATCAGGCTCCAGCGTACGGACCGGTCGGAGTAAGGATAGTTTACAAAATGAGTTTTACCTGCAAGCAGCGGAAACTGCTTTATTAATTCCCTTTCTTCTTCCTCACTGCTGAAACCAGCTACTGTTACTTCATGATGCTTATACAAATGTTTTAAAAGGTGATAGATACGTAACGCGCCACCAAAAACAGGGTTTGCAGGACTATAGGGTATGAGATATAATATTTTCATTTTTATAATTACTTAATGTATGCGAGTAGGTTTTGACGGCTTTGGGAGATGAAAAGCGTGATCATTTTCAACTCAACTGTATCAAAGGCCTTTAAAAGAAAAAGGCCGGATATATAGATTACAGTGGCAAATAACAGGATGATCATCCAGTAAAGACCGGTATAGGAAAGCAAAAGAATGACCGGCAGAATCATGAAGATCGTTGCCGAAACGGGTTTAAAAATGTAAGAGCTTTTGAAGGTTTGCAGATACTCTTTTGGAAGCAGATAGAAGGCTGAACCCAACACAAAGATCTCAGTTATAAGGGTGGCTACCGCAGCTCCTATCCCTCCATTTAAGAAGACTTGCTGAGCATATGGAATCATCAGATAATTAGCCGATATATTGATAAGAATAGCAATGAACCCTACAACAGCCCATTTTTTTTGCATGTTGGCCGCACCCATAAGAGCACTGCCCAAAATTATATCGATGTAGATGAACGGAATGCTAAGAGCAAATATCTGCAGAATAATGATGGAAGGGCCATACTCTTCAAGCCCCATAAAAAAGTGTATAATCGGTTCAGCAAAAATATAAATGAGTGCCGCTACCGGCAGCCCCAAAATTATCATCAACCTCATACTGTGCGCCACTGTACTCTCCAGAACCCCTTTTTTATTATCCCAGAGTTTCGAGAACACAGGAAAAATGGCGGTCTTATATAGCAAGGGCAGAACCATGACGATATCGAAAAAACGAAAAGCCCCACCGTACCAGCCGGTAACCTCTTCAGAAGTAAATGAAGCAAGCATGATAGCATCAATACGATAATAAATGACCGAAAAGAGCGAAAATAGAAAGAAGGGCATTCCTGCTCGAAAGAGAGAAAACATTTCAGGATCAAATTTGTAGCTTATCCGCACAACCCTCCTGGAATAGCCATAGATAACAATAAGGTTCAGTAATGCACCAATGGTCATGACCACTGCAACGCCGATGGAATCTGCTCCCATAAGCAAAGCGCCAACCGCAAATACAGCTACAAAAACCTTCTCCACAATATTTCCAATGGAAGGGTACTCCATTTTTTCGATCCCCTGGAAATAGCCGCTCAAAGCAGTCGTTCCCCCCTCCCAAAGTTTGGCTATTACCAAGATCAGTATCAAAAGATGAACATGCTGTGAATAACCAAGTAAATTTGAAAACAGTAGTATTAGGGCGATAGAAAGAACCCAGAGTAAAGACCGAAACAAAATGTAGCTACTCAGAATAGTCTCGCCTTTTGACTGGGACCGGGCAACTTCTTTCGGGATCAGATAATTGCCGCCAAAATCTATAAATAGGCCGAGGATCATTTTTATGGAAAGGGCAAGGTAGAGTCTACCAAAGTCTTCAGCCCCGAGGTATCGTGGTAAAAAATAGAGTAAAAGGAAACTGGAGCCCCAGGTAACAACTTGCGCTCCAAACATTACAGACATGTTCTGAGCAACTGATTGACCGATCTCAGCCCGTGTACTTTGATTACTCATACGATCTCCCCTTACCAGAAACTTCCTGCGATTTCTGTTCTTTGTCGATGCGTTCAATTATAGGAAGAAGCCCCATTAAGCAGCCCAGGTAGATCATGCTTCGGTAATAGGTAAGCTGGAGATCATAAAATGAGACTACCATCTGGTTGATGACTGCAATAATTATGACCAGTGTGATCACCTTCAGGTACGGATCGTTAAGGCGGGTAAAAACCTGTGTGCCCTTCGCAGCAAAACAGTTAAGAAAGAACCAGAATGCAAAGAATCCTACAGTCCCCATTTTCACTAAAACCCAATAGATCTGATTATGAGGGATATAATCTCGTAGTGTAAACCGAATATTTACCAATGGAATAGGTTGGTCGTATTTCTTGCCAAATCCGGTACCCAGAACGGTATGGTTTACCACTGTTTGCGCAAGGTTATAACTCTCATAATCCCGGTAGAGATTGGAAGAGTAATCCTCAAAATTAGTCTCCTTGTCAGGTACAACAAATCCAGATTTGATCATCTGAACAGGCCGGCCTGCTGTACTATTATTATTCCAGAAAGCGAAACCATAGATGAGCAAAATGGCTAAAACCGGGAGTAAATACTTTAGTAACTGATTCCTTTTAAGCGCAGGTAGTATAAACAGTAGTGTCGTAAGTGAAACCATAAAAGAAGCATAGGAAGCCCGACGTTGCGCTACATAAAAACCCACAAATAAAAACAAAAGGGATATCAGCAGCAGCAATTTCTGTTTTTGCCCGGTATTGTATAGCAGAAATCCAATTAAAAGTACAAACAGGGTAACCATGAAAACCGGATCCTCATGGTTTGTAAGTACTGCAAATCCACCTGTTGTAAAACCAAGATCAACAAACCTGACAACTCCCTGTAGGGCTTTTATGGTTATACCAATGATGATAACCCAAAACAACAATGTGATCTGCTTCTTTGTATCCAGGATCTGCGGTACAATCAGATACATCAAACAAAGGTAGAACAAAGCCCGAACCTCCCACAGGGCAACCATAAAATCACCACCGGTACGCATGCCATTCATAAATGCCAGAAACAAACAAACGAAGAAAAGCAGGAAGGCGCCCCAAACAGAAATTGGCTTCAATTCAAAATCTTTGCGAATACTGATATGTAGAAAAAGAGCAAGCGTAATAAAGATGATGTGAATCTCAAACGGACTAATCATCCCGGCTTCAAAAAATGGAACATAACTGATCTCTTTCAGATTACTGAAAAAAGCAACGTCGCGGGTTATAGATGGAAAACCTGGTATGGCATACTGTTCGAATAACAGGACCGTAAAAATGAACAGATAAAAACTGTAATCGATTCGGAACAGACTCAATAACAGAACAAATGTTAAATAGAGGATTCCTGTTACCAGTGCTACGTTACCATCAAAATAATACATTCCCCCAGACAACATGGCCGCAAACAGTAATAGAATCCAAAGTACGGATGAATTCTCCTTATCCAGTCCCAAAGGGGAAAGAAAGACTCTTTGATAGATGGAACCGTACAATGAATGGCTAATAGTTTTCATAGTTTTTCTCTCATCACGCAGGAGGCACCATGGTATACATCATGAAAACGACGTACGTTACCATTAGTACCGTTAAAAAAAATATTGTGGCAAAAGGAACTCTTTCCAGGATCGGTTGCTTGGCTCTGAGTATGACCAGTAAATGAACAGCTATGATTCCAAGTAAAACAATCATGATTTGCTGACCCGGTTAAATACATAGGCAATGAAATGTGATTCATCCAAATGTTTGAACATTCTCTTGAAATCTGCTTTTTTTGTTTTCCTGCTGTCGATCACACCAATCAGTCCATCAATTTCATTTATAAAATGAATCGGAAACTCCTCGACCGGATAAATGGATCCCATATCGATAATTACAAAATCAAACTTGTACCTGAGTGCAGATAGAATCCGTCTCAAAATCAGGGTTTGTTCAATTCCCGGAGTCAGTGAACTATCGCCTGCTGTCATCAGGTAAAGGTTATTAACACTTGTAGGCACCACTCTTACTTTTTTATAGGCAATTGCTTCAGCCATTCCCGGGCTTTGATCTGTTCCAAAAACTTTATGCAGTTTGGGATGGCTGAAATTCATATCCACCAATAAGGTTTTCTGTTTATAACCGGTTGCCAAAGAGACTGCCATGTTTGCTGCAACCAATGTTTTTCCATCATTTCTGTTCGCACTGGTTATTCCAATGGTCATCTTTTCTTTATCAAAAGTGGCGGCAAGCTTTGAGAAGTTGAAGCTATTGTAATACTTCAATGCAATCATTTTAGCGTCTACGGTAGTCAGCGTATTGGCTGATATATGAACCGGCAGAAGACTGGAAGGCTTCACAAGTTCACCATTTCCAATAATTTCAATAGACTGATTACCTTTTTTTGTGAAAATATTTTGGCTACTCATTTGATTATCCATTTTTAGCCGTTCGTTATGTATGCGATGATTGGTTTGTCAAATGGCATATCAGATTCATCTCGAAGCGTTGTATCCATAACCTCAGCTACAGCACTTGCAACGATGCCCAAGATAAGACCGAGGAGCAGGCCAATACCCAGGATTAATTTTTTATTGGGTGAAACTGGTTTTTCTGGGACAACGGCTGCATCAAGAACAATAAATTGGTCTGCTGCCTGCATGCCTATATCACGTGTCATTTTAGCCTGTTCCAGCTTTACTCTCATTTCAGCCTGTAAGCCCTCATAAATACTAAAGTCAGATTGTTGTGAACTTGCTCTTTGGGTAGCAACAAAATATTGTTGCATATCTTCGACAACCCGCTTCTTTTGGAGGGCTAGATCTCTTTTTTGGGAGTTGAGTCGCTGTATATTGGTTGTCAGTGTAGGGGGCATGCGGCCTGCAACCTGTTTAATCTGCTCTGCCAAACTCCGAAGCCTTGGATAACTTTCGGTAAACTGCTGACGAAGATTGTCGTACTCATTCAAAAGTAGTATCAGCTCTTCTCCAAACTGCATATCCATCAATGGAAGCTTATACAGGTGACTGATCCCAATATTTATATTTGCTTCGCTTTTAAAGGAATTGAAATTGGCAAGCTTTTCTTCCTCTTGTAACAGTTGCCATTCAATGGTATCAAATTGACCATTTATACTTTGTAAGCGCTCTTGCAACACCTCTGAACTACTGGGTAAATTTCCCATTCGATCTGAGGTTGATGAAACGGTTTGATTTCTTTGATCATCAACAATGGCTTCAAGCTCAGACAATTTATTACTGAAAAAATCAACGGTCTCTTTATGTCTGCGAGATTCCATCAAGAGCTTGGTATTTATAAAATGATTGGCAAGAAGCTCTGCTCCATCACGGGCACGAACAGGATCGGTATCGAAGTAGCTGATCTCAAAGGCATCAGAAGCTTTTAACTTTGTACCGATATTTTTTTGAGTATTAACTATCAATAGCTGTTTATCAGCCTCGCTTTGTACCTTGCTGTCAAGCTTCAGGCTGTCAATCAAAATTTCCATTGTGGATCTGCTATAAATGATCTCATTCAGCGATTGGATCCTGTCTTCAGCAACTATATGGACTGCAATTTCATAGAGAACAAGTGGATTCAATGTCTCATCCTTTTGTACCAGAATAGTTGTAGTAGACTGGTATTTAGGTTCGATAAAGTAAATAGCCAACAATGCTGCAATCACAAACAGTATGGGTGACAAAATCAAAAGAAAACGTCTGCGCTTTACAGAGGCCTTCAGGTCTTGGGCTACATCTTGTATTTCATACATATATTTTATTCTAAAAGAGTATTTAAAAGGGTGAAATTGAATTACAGACATCGAATTGCAATTGTTATGCCAACGTGAAACTGCTTTGTTGGTTCTTAACAGGAATAGCCGCTTTAAGGATCTATAATGGCCTATTATTGCTAGTAATTATATTTTTTCATCCCCTCTATCGATCCCCTCTCCTTTAGAATCGCATCGTATTTACTCAACTCCCTGCACCGATGTGCATTAACTACTCTATTTCAATTTCCTGAGTATGAAACCCGTCCTTAACTGACCATTCAATAATATTATTAAATATATATATAACAAATTCTTAGCACCCCTAAATAAAGCCTTCTCAATTTGTTTGGCATACTTGTTGTAATCACGGAAGACAGTCTATTCAAATATAAAATATCAAAAGGCTTTAAAAGCTATGACAACCAATCAATACTCCCATTATTTACTGTTCCTATTTCTTGTTCTAATAACGGCTCAGGCATGTACTTCTACCCGGGAGTTACCTTCCGATCCTCCCCCTCAAATTTCAAAAACCATCCTTCCACAAACTGCGGAATCAGAGAAGATATATATCATACGTCCTGGTGATGAGATAGAGATCCTTGTGTGGGAACAGCCTAGCTTCAATACCCTCACCACCGTATCAAGGCTTGGAACTATAGCCATTCCACTTGTAGGAGAGATCATAGTTGCCGGACTTACACAAGAACAACTAAAAAGAGAGCTGGAAGGCAAGCTGGCAGAATATATCAAAGGGGAAATGAATCTTACAATATCGATCCGGAATACAGATATCCTGATCGTCTCCGTTCTGGGTATGGTCGCACGTCCAGACAATTACCCGGTTGTTGATCAAACTTCCATATTCAGGATCCTCTCTACTGCCGGTGGTACTACAGAAGATGCTAATCTTAAAAAAGTAAAATTATACCGACAAACTGGCCCTGAAGAGTATGTCACCCTAGACCTCTTTGAATACCTGGAGAGTGGTCAAATGAACTCTTCAACACTTCTCGTACGACCCGGTGATATCGTTTATGTCCCCAAGAAAGAAAATGCAGTACGTGAAATGTCAGAGTTTTTACGAGATGTCATCATCCTATTCGGAATATTTAGAGTCTTCAATTAACATGAAAAAACTACTATTAGTTTGTACCCGTCCTCTTATCACAATGATATTCTGTTTCACGTTGTTTTACCTGAATCCTGTAGTAGCACAAATACAAAATGATAACATAAAAGGTGTGTTGCCAAACCAAATCTACGACACCCGTTCCCTTTCAATGGCAAACACTACCATAGCAGATGTATATAGCACACCGACAATCGGTATAAACACTGCTCTCTTTGGTTTATTCATTGACCCATCATTCATTCAGTTCAACACCAATCACAATTGGGACAACAATCTCATGCAGCAAGATCTGACGCTTCCCTCCCTCTCCCATGGACTTCATCATGTTACCGGGCGGTTCGTCTATCTTCATAAGGGATTCGACAACCTCCCTTTCACAAGTTCTCCCTCCCTGTCTCATCCTGACATCCTCATGTATCGTGGTGAAATCGCTTATGCCATCGCTTTCAACAACAATTTAAGTTTAGGTGCACTTCAGAGCCTCTCTTATACAACCACCAATGAAAATGAAGAGGCAAAATACTGGAATTATTTTGCTGACATTGGCTTGGTGTATGCCCCGGATGGTCCGGTCTCCTATGGTTTGGTTTTTAGAGGGTTAGGCAATGAAACCACTTATGAAATCATTGAAACCAATCAAACTACGCTTGGTAGTCGCTTGGCAACACAGGTTTTGGAACTTGGTGCAACACTTCGATACCCAATAGAAGAAAGAATGTACCTCTCTATTTCGTTTGCAAACGAAAAACGATTTGGGCAGGAGGGTTTATGGTATAAAGGAGGTATAGAAATAGCTCCCTTTTCATTTATCGCCATCAGAAGTGGCGCCATGGTCAACTTTGAACAATCACTTTTTATTCCCCGAGTTGGACTTGGCATTAACGCTGGCATACTACAGATCGATTACGGGATCGCACCTAAAAATTTAACCGGAGAGCAGTTTCATCAGGTTGGTATAACCCTTCAATTCTAAGCAAATGCAGACTTTACAATCAAATATTGCCCTACCACAAAACACAAAAATTGAAGTTGAAAGTGGCTTTCAGACGAAAAGTCCCTTGATGAAAGATATTTACAGAAAAGTGAAAAGCATTGCGAACCTGGACATGCATTTGGTTTTGATCGGTGAAATTGGAGTTGGAAAAAAAAGTCTGGCTCATGCTATCCATAAAATTAGCAGAAGAGCAAAAGGTCCTTTCCATTCATTCTACTGCATAAATGCTAACGAAGAGGAATTTAAAGCAGCTTTTTGGGAGCAGGTGCATGTTGAAAACGAGCACCTTCATTTAAGATATGATGTACTGGAAAAAGCCAGCAATGGGATCCTCTATCTGAATAAGTTTTCAGACCTTTCAAATGAATTTATGCTGAATATTATTGACTCCTACATTCATGGCTGCAATCAGTTGTTTCGTTACAATATTGCTACATCGCCCAGATTGATCATATCGGTTAACCAGGATTCATTTCAGCAATTAATCAAGACTGAAGCATGGACCAAGCTTCTTGCGTTGCTCAACCCTGTCTCAATTATGATTCCACCACTTCGGGAAAGACGTGAGGACATCTTTGCACTCATATTAGCATTCATAGAAGATGCCAAGCGCTCTGAACCCGCCTGGTCTCATCTATCCATAACTGATGATGCTATGCGCGAGTGCTTAGCCTACCGATGGCCTGGAAATGTACTGCAGCTCAAGAATGCCATCTTACAGGGTGCTCTGCTTTCCCAGGGACAGTTAATTAAGTCTCACCATCTTCCATTTTCTATGAACTGGCAATTACCATATCAAGATGAATAATCAACTTTGTCTAATTACCAACCTTCGTAACCATTTGTAAGGCCAACTATGATTCCTCTGTTTACTATAGCATTTCTGTTACCCCTTTTACTGTCGCTGCTGCTTACGCCCCTGGTCATCAAGTTTGCGTACAAAATTGGTGCGACCGACTCTCCCGCAGAGCGTAAGGTCCATACATCAGTGATGCCGAGGATCGGAGGTATGGCCGTAATACTTAGTGTGGCAGGTGCAATTCTGACACTGTATATGCTATATTCAGAATATCTCCCCAATTTGTTTGATGGAAGCTACACCACCCTGATCGTAATTCTTTGCTTCGCTATCCTGTTTGTGCTTGGTTTTCGCGATGACCTTAAACCGCTCTCTCCCGAAGTTAAGTTTGGTGTACAGTTTGTACTGGCAGCAGTTATCTATTTTGCAGGATTCAAGATCTCAAACATTACTAATCCTCTCGATACCGGCGTATTAGAAATTGGTATTTTTGACTTGCCCATTACCATCCTTTGGATCGTAGGTATCACCAATGCATTTAACCTTATTGATGGCCTTGATGGGCTGGCAGCGGGTGTCGCAGTGATCGCTTGTATTTCTATTTTTATAATTACTTCTCTATCCGGGCAAATTTGGGCGGCTATATTCTCACTGATCATTGCAGGAGCCTTGGTTGGCTTTTTGAGATACAATTTCAATCCTGCCAAAATATTTCTCGGAGATTCGGGTAGCCTGTTCATCGGTTTTGCACTTGCTCTTCTATCCATACAGAGCACAGCTAAAATTTCAACCGGATTTGCCGTACTTCTTCCAATACTCGTACTTGCCCTTCCAATTACAGATACATTGGTTTCCATGACCCGAAGGTTGATCGGCAGTTTCCTTAACCGGGATCCTGAAATGCCTTCTCGATCTATTCTTCGTCGCCTTCATGGAATGTTTACCCCCGATAAATTACACATCCATCATAGACTCCTGTCTTTGGGGTTAAGCCATCGAAGTACAGTATTGGTACTCTACATGGTCTCTATGTTTTTTGCGTTCAGTGCATTCCTCTTTACACAAATTGATACTGTTCAGAGGTCTGTAACTATTGCATTTGTTCTGGGTGTTATACTCATTCTTTTCATTAAAAAATTGCGCTACTACGAAATAGCCATCTTCAATAATGGTTTGATGATGCCTTTCTATGAAAAATGGATCCTGAAACAATCCCAATGGGTCAGTTTTGCCGATATCCTTTTTATTGCCATCTCATATTCTCTAAGCTATACCATGGTTTATCTGGTTAACCCTGTTACCGATGAACTACAAATGAGCTTTGGTTTAACTCTTCTGTTCGTACTCCCCCTTCAACTTATCACTCTATGGGCTACGGGGTTATATCGCTTAAAAATGGATCAACTTGGTATTGCCAACGTCCTTCACATTATCGCATCTATTGGTTCAGCAGTAGGCTTGACAGGCATTTTATTCCTGCTCATGGAATTCCTGACCTTAATTGAAACAGTACAGTTTCTGATCTTTGACTTCTATTTCCTTCTTACGCTGCTCTTTGGCTACAGAATTGCTTACCAGGCACTCAGCTTTTGGTTTAACAGAGATAAGAGAACGGGCAAAAATATTCTGATTTATGGAGCAGGCGAGTATGGCTCCCTTATCCTTCAAAACATTTTAAACTCTAACAAAAATGATTTAAAGGTCATAGGCTTTCTGGATGATGACCCAGCCATGGAAGGCAAACTCATCTCTGGATATCCAATTCTTGGTGGTCACTGGATCTTATCAAAAACTCATCGGAGCCATAAAATTGACTCCATTTATCTTTGTGATGAAGATATCCGCAGTGAAAACTTAAAACGACTTCGAAACATCGCTTGCGAAAAAAAGATCGCGCTAAAAAAACTCAATATTACTCTTAATGAGATTGAGAACACAGACCTTGAAGGGGTATCAATACAAATTGAGTCTAAAGACGCCGTCAGTTCATTGTAATATTAACCAAATTTTGTCATTCAATATGATTCATAAAATTTTAGCAACCTTCTTAATACTTGTCCTATCCATCTCATTGTCATCCTGTAGTTTATTTGACAATAATTCTGGTGAGCCCATCAATGAAGATATCTGGGTAAATGCATACCTGCTTTCCTGGGAACATAACCCGGAAACTACTCTGATAAACAGTGGCATCGTACGAACGAGTGAAATTGATTGGGATGCAATGACACACCTAACCTATTTCTCTCTCGACATTGCAGGCAATGGCTTACCAACTTTAAGCCTTGATCCTACTCTAAGGCATAATTTTAACTCTGACAGATTACACGCTATTGTCCCTGCTGCACATGCTAACAATACCAAGATTTTATTCAGTGTGGGAAACGGAACCAATTATGAGGGATTTAGTGCAGCTATTGATACAAGTAAGTCAAGATTCATTGAAACGATAACTAACCTGATAACTGAATATGGTTTTGACGGTGTGAGCCTGAACATGACACCCATTCTACCGCAGGATTATGCAAACTACAAAGAATTTGTTCGCCAGTTAAGCAACACATTCGATACGTTGAGAACCAACCAAAATAATAAGCCCCTTTTAACGGCTGTAGCAACAAATGCCGTAGGACTAAGCTCCCTCTTCAAAGATCTCCATCAACATTTTGATCAGATCAACATCCTGACCTATGAGATGGCCCGCCCCTGGAGGGGATGGTTGACCTGGCATCATTCGGCTATGTTTAATAATAGCCTTGTATTGGAAAATACAACCCAGTACCTCCCTTCGGTCAATCAAAAAATCAACGAATGGATTGATGCTGGGGTAGACCGTTCAAAAATAGGATTCACGATCAGCTTTTACGGCGCCGTTTGGGAGAACGTCCATCTGCTTGAAAAATGGGACACATGGCCAACGGAGGATCAATCTATCTACGGTATACTCCCTTATTCTGAAATAAGCAGAAACTTTGACCTGACTGAATTTGAGTGGGATGAAAAGGCTCAGGCGGCATATTTGCACCAATTGGATCCTAGTACATTTGTCAGCTTTGATAATGAGAAGTCCATCTCCATCAAAATGAACTATGCAAAAAGAAACCGGCTGGGAGGTATCATGATCTGGGAACTGAGCGGTGCATTTACCCCGAATGCCTCTCTTGAAAACCCGCTTCTCGATGCTGTAAAAACTCATATAAACAAACCAATAAGCCTCAAATAACCCTCTAACTATTTCAATCTCCTATGTCTTCAAAAATATATAATGCATTACAGCTGATTCGTAAAGGTCATTTCATTGTTCTATTAAATGAATTCAAAAAGCGCATCTATTCCCGCTCTGTATCGATTGGCCTGCAAAGAGACCTGAATGATGAATACCAAGCACCGTCAGCAAAAATTGATATTCAAGTTCGAAAACTGAGAAAGGAAGATGTCGCTGAATTACTGGATCCTACATCTGATCCCACCATAAATCCCCGGATCATAGCCAACCAACTAAGTATGGTAAATGCTAATATCCCAACCTGTTTTGTTGCAGTAACAACCGATGATAAACCCTGTTACATGCAATGGCTGATTGGAAATGATAAAAATCAGGATATAGAGAAACACTTTAAAGGGGTCTTCCCTGCATTGAAAAAATCTGAAGCTCTTCTGGAAGGGGCTTATAGCAATCCTGCCTATCGAGGTTTGCGAATTATGCCTATGGCTATGGCTTTGATAGCAGAAAAAGCTACTGAGATTAACGCCCGGTGGGTTAATACTTTTGTAGATGTAACCAATATCCCATCCCTCAAAGGATGTCAGCGATCTGGGTTTAAACCCTATTTGATTAGGAAAGACCATTGGTTCCTATTTCAACTAAGCAGCACCTTTCATCCCATTACAGATACAATGGATAACCATTTTTATGTAATCACTGATTCAGTCAAAAATAAACCCAGTAAAAAATCTCAAATACCGGAAACGAAACACACTCCAAAACTCGAAAAGAAGCTAAGCAACGGCATATCAAAATGAATAGAAAATTGAATTTCAGTGTGCTTGTGATCAGTCTTTTTCTGCTCTTACAGAGTATAGGTATTAAAGATATAGATCTGGCCCCGACTCGCGATCCTGATGTTGAGCCCAATACAAAACCAGGTTTTGTACATATAAAAGATGGCATGTTTGCCGTGGATGACATTGAGTTCCTATTTGCCGGCACAAATGCCTATTACCTGCCTAACTATAATAAGATAGACCCCGGCGTTGTAGAAAGAACATTTAATACCTTTAAGGCCGCAGATATTACAGTGGTTCGTATGTGGGCTTATTATGATGGCTACGATTGCGGATATAGCTCCTTAGATGCCGGCGAGAATGTAATACAGACCTCACCGGGCATTTACAACGAAGATGCCCTTCGGGATTTGGATTTTGTGATCGCAAGAGGGAAAAAGCAGAATATTCGATTCATTCTTCCCTTCATTAACTATTGGGATGAATTGGGGGGGATCTGTCAATACAATACCTGGGCCGGTGCCGAAAATCCTTCAGCTAATATGGATTTTTTTCTTTCTGACAAGAACACCCAATTATGGTACAAACAATATATTCATATGATGCTCAACCGAGTAAACACCTTCACCGGGATTGCTTATAAAAATGAACCAGCAATATTTTCTTGGCAGATTATGAATGAAGGTAGAAATCCCGGCCAAGACCCCGAAGTACTGCGGAACTGGTACCGTGAAATTGCCCAGTATATCAAATCAATAGATCCTGATCATCTGGTTGGCACTGGTGAGGAGGGCTTTGATCATAATAAACCTGCTGTTTACTCGGTCAACCAATACAGTAATCAGTACACTCTGCGAGCCAATGAAGGAACTAGTTACTTACTTAATACGGCGATTCCGGAAATTGATTATGGAAATGCCCATTGGTATCCATCGGAGTATGGCTTCGGCCATGCTATTACAGAAGAGCTTTTAAATTCCCAAAATGCATGGCTGATTGATCACTCAAAAATTGCAAAGAAATTTGACAAGCCTTTCATGTTGGGTGAATATGGATTTCCGGGTTGGGGTGACGAACGCGTTACAGCAATGTATACAGCTCTATGGGCCAAAGCTGAAGAGATGAATCTTGATGGCAGCCTGCTCTGGCAACTAACCTCTGATTACACCAAGTGTGCAGAATCGGGAGGGAATATTTGCTGGCCTGCAGGCAGAGAAGACTCAGAACTCTTCATAGCATTCATGAATCACATCAAACAATTACAAACAATTACTCAGCCTTAACTATTTGTTCTAACATCGTTAACCTTTCCCCTTCAAATAAGGATAAAATTTCTAATAATTTATTTTCTCCCATCTAATTCTCTGAATAGCAGCGGGTTAAACATCCATTCTCTGCTGTTTCCATTCCCACATATATTAAATTCGGAAACAATAAATACGACCGGGAGTTCAGATAGGACGCTCCCCCCTAATCGTGATTACCATTCTTGTGATGTGGATTCCGGCTGAAGCGATTTTAAAACACGTATAAATCATAAAACGCTATCAGATAAGTCCTGTTCTTTATAATTAACGCTCTAATGTTGCTCTTTATAAAGAACTCTTATTAGAAAAGCTCAATCTCTAACTCTCACCTACAATGAAACGTTTAGCTAATCAAATAGTCTACGCAGTTCTTATGCTTGGGGTCTTAACTCAGTGCAAGAACGTTAAAACAGAAATCCCTGATACGGAAGACTTGATACCAATTGAACTTGTTGCTCCTGTAGACAAATCAACTGTAGAAACCCTTGAAACAGAGCTGGTCTGGAAACAAATAAAAGGAGCCAAATCTTATCACTTGTTACTTTCTGAATCTGATAAGTTTGATAAAACAGAAATGGATACCATTGTATCCGCAACTTCTATTATAACGTCACCTCTAAAACCAGAAATAACCTATAACTGGAAAGTATTACCTATCAAAAATAACAAAAGCGGTCCCTGGTCCGAAGTCTGGAGTTTTACCGCTGAAATGATAGATTCAATATCTATAGATGCTGTCACTCTGATAGCGCCAGCCGATAATGCTGATGAGGTACCCACAGAATTAGAATTTAAATGGGCCCCACTACCAGAAGTCAGTGAATATGAGTATCAGCTCACAGTAGACAGCTCATTCAGTGAAGTGATCACAGAAGAAACGGTTTCTGACAATACTTATAAGCCAGAAAATCTCTTACACCAGAAAAAATACTATTGGAGAGTAAAGGATTCACAAGATACAACTGGTGAAACCTGGTCAGAAATTTGGAATTTTACTACCAAACCTGAAAATACAGAAGCCACACCTTCCGTCACTCTGATTGCCCCCGTCAATAGTGCTGATGATGTATCTATAGAATTAGAATTTAAATGGGAACTATTGCCTGAAGCCAGTGAATATACATACCAGCTTACAGAAGACAACTCATTCAGTTCAGTAATTATAGAAGAAACGGTCCCTGGCAATTCTTATAAGCCGGAAAATCTTTTATACCAGAAAACATACTATTGGAGAGTAAAAGATTCCCAAGACACAACTGGCGAAACCTGGTCAGACGTTTGGAATTTTACTACCGAACCTGAAAACATAGAAACAACAACTCCAGTCACTCTGGTTACGCCGATTAATAATGCAGATAAGGTATCCACAGATCTTGAGTTTTCATGGCAACCATTGTCTGGAATTAGTGAATATGAATACCAGCTCTCAGATAACAGCACATTTAACTCAATCATTACAGAAGACATTGTTTCTGGCACTACTTACAAACCCAACAGCCTGATCTATCAGAAAAAATACTACTGGAGGGTAAAAAGTTCTGGAGATAACACTGGGGAAACCTGGTCAGAAGTTTGGAGCTTTACCACAGGAACAACTGACTCTGATCCTGGGAATTCAACCACCGTAAAACTATTGTCTCCGGCCGATAACGCGTCCGGCCTCTCAATCAATCCGGGCTTTGAATGGAGTGAATTAGCTGGAGCAAGTGAGTATGAATTCCAACTTGCTGACAATAGCACATTTTCTTCATTGATTGTAGGATCTATAGAGTTTGGTACAACTTACCAAGCCAACAACCTGGACTATCAGACACAGTACTACTGGAGAGTCAAAGGAAACGGAGAAGGTCACGAGTGGTCTGATCCAAGAAGCTTTATGACTATGTCTGAACCAAACTCACCGGCTCCACCATCGTTCGGCTCCTTTGTTGAAGTTCATAATTCCAACTTTGTAGTTGACGGAGAAATCTTACGCTTTGCGGGCACAAATGCCTATTACTTGCCAAATTATGAAAAATTAAACCCCGCTGTGGTTACCCGGGCATTAGACCTGTTCAGAGATACCGGTATTTCCGTAATAAGAATGTGGGGATTTTATGACGGATATGATTGTGGCTACAGCCAGAACGATGCAAACGAAAATGTTATCCAGACTGCCCCCGGGGTATATAGTGAATCTGCCCTTCAAGACCTGGACAACGTTATCGCCCAAGGAAAAGAACGCGGTATCGGGTTTATCATACCGTTTATCAATTTCTGGGATGAATTGGGGGGCGTTTGCCAGTACAATACCTGGGCAGGAGCCTCCGATCCTTCTACCAATATGGCATTCTTCATGTCTAACAGCGATACGCAAAAATGGTATAAAGATTATATCAACATGTTGCTGAACAGGGTGAATACGGTAACCGGTGTAGCCTATAAAGATGAGCCAGCTATAGTTGCATGGCAAATCATGAATGAAGGCAGAAATCCCGGTGCTAGTGCTACTATATTGCGCGACTGGTATCAGGAAATAGCTCAGTACATCAAATCTATAGATCCAAACCACCTGGTTTCCACTGGTGAAGAAGGATTTGATGAAGGAACCCCATCTGTATATTCTGTCGGTGAATACAGCAACACCTATACGCTGCGGGCAGATGTAGGATCAAGCTATGTAATGAATACTTCGATTCCTGAAATAGACTTCGGAAATGCCCATTGGTACCCATCTGAGTACGGATTTGGTGTTGAGATGGATAATGATTTGTTACAAGCTCAACGGGCCTGGCTAAGTGACCATAAAAAAATTGCTGAAAGCTCCGGCAAGCCTTTTATAATTGGAGAATATGGGTTTCCGGGTTGGGCAGATGAGCGGGTAAGTACCATGTACAGTGCCCTCTATAAACATGCCGAATTCATTCAGTTGGATGGAAACCTTTTATGGCAACTGACGGCAGATGGAACTAAGTGCTGGGAATTTGGCGGAAATATTTGCTATCCCGCTGGACGTGAAGATACTCAACTCTACCTCGACTTCAAGAACCACGTAACCAACTTGAGAAATCTGAAATAAGGAGTAAAGCTCGAAGAGATATTCTCAGGAACTAACCAATTCTGCAAATTCAAAGAATGCAGATCAAACTTAAGCTGAGTTCCAAAACGGGACTCAGCTTTTTTACTTGCTTTAAGGGGAATAAACTGAAAAATATGATAGCTTCTGTTTACTTACTTAATATGTACTAAAAACAATCTTATACATAGACTTCACTATCATACTTATCCAGTTTATTGTGAAGAGTTTTCCGGGCAAAACCCAAAATCTTTGCAGCTTCCGTTTTATTATTGTCTACGGAACTCAATGTCTGACGAATGGCCATTCTTTCAATAACATCCAAACTCGTGCCAACAGGAATATGAAGAAACCTCTTGTCTTCTCCATGATAGGACGGCATGCGTTTTTTATCCGTTTTTGTAATTGAGTCAGGTAACATTTCAGCCCTGATGCAATCATCTTCTTCTAAAAGAACGGTACACCTCTCGATACAATTTTTGAGTTCCCGGATATTTCCCGGCCAGTCATAGGCCATCAATATTGCATTGCTCTCATCATTAAAGGAGAAATCGTGCTTTCCATATAAGTCGCAATAATGGTTTTTATAGAATTCCATTAGTAATGGAATATCCTCTTTTCTATGCCTTAAAGGCGGCACATACAATTCCACAACATTCAGACGGTAGTATAGATCTTCCCGAAAGCTTCCTGATTTAACCTGGTCATCAAGAATCTTGTTTGTGGCTGAAATTAAGGTAACATCCACATGGATCTCCTCTTTTCCACCTACTCTGCGAAATGAACCCAGTTCTACTGCACGGAGTAATTTAACCTGGGCATCAAGTGACATTTCACCGATCTCATCCAAAAAGAGCGTTCCTTTATCCGCTAATTCAAAACAGCCTTTTTTTTGAGCATCGGCTCCTGTAAATGCACCTTTCTCATGACCTAATAACTCGCTCTCCACCAATTCTTTGGGAATAGCACCGCAATTAACGGTAACCATACTTCTGTTTTTATTTGAATTATGATAGTGCAACAAACCTGCAAAAACTTCTTTTCCTGTCCCGTTTTCTCCCGTTATTAATACTGTTGCCTTAGTTTTGGCTATTAATTTTATTTTATGGCAGAGATCGATCATTGTTTGGTTCTGAGTAATCAGCATCGGTTTATTCTCTTTTGCGGGGCCCATTTTATTCCCATCCTCATTAAACATATTCATTGTTAACTCTCTATATGATTATCTAATTTCACCTATTGGTGCTAAGGCAATACATCAGTTTTTTTGCTGAATATTAGTATCTCTGCCTTTCAAATAAATATGAATTATCAGTGTATAAGTTGTTACATCTATTTCAAATACATTTACATTTATTACTTCCAATTCAACAAATTGTACATGTTTTTTTAATAATTTTTCTCTTAGAAAATTGGAATAGCAGAATTACATATTCAGATCTATTATTAAATCTATAATGCAAGGGAAGCTGAGAAGGAAAAAAAAAGAGGAGACTTAAACTGCGGGACTAGTTAACTACCCCAACAACCAAAAAAATGGGATAGGATAAACTTACAAGGGTATATGGCTTTTACGATTCAAAGAAAAACTAAAGATGAGACTATACTGAATATGCTGAAATACCATCCAAACTCACTTCATCATAACCACTTTTTATTATTGTCGAAATCATCTTAAAGCGCACTTTAGCTTCAATGATATTCCGGGTGTGCGCTGGAATAATTATAGATTCACCAATAACCAATTTATGAGCTTTATTGTCAATAACTATTACTGCCTCTCCGTCAATAATCTGAATAAAAGTATCAAACGGTGAGGTTTTCTCTGACAAGGCTTCACCGGAATCAAAGGAAACGGCGGAGATATTCCCCGTACTTTTTTTAATAATCGTTTTAATGACCACAGAATTTGGAATGTATTCAATGATCTCAACTATAATATGAGTTTTAGCTTTTTCTAATTCTTGATGGTTTGAACTCATAGGAATTGTTGCAATTAATTAAATACCGTTATAACTGATTTTCATAATACGGAATAATACAGAGATCTCTTGTACAGTCTTTGTACTTTAAATCGTTAAAAAGAGTATAAATCAAAAAACGGGCGTCTGAAAAATCAGACGCCCGTTTGATGAGATCAAATTATTGATCAAGCTTTTTTGCTTTTTGCTTTATCGCCTGAACTTTTTTCCGGTTTGTGTTGCGGATTTTTGTTCACGCTTTTTTTGACTTCTTTCTTATGGTCTTTGTTATGCTTGTCCATGATTATTCCTTTTGTTTAACTATTTAATGTGAAATCAATGTATCGTAACAGACAGCCTAATCCGTTATAATTTGCCGGCTAATAGTTATATAATTGCTTTAATTTGATTTAAGCACGCCACGTTTATATCCATTCTTTATTGCCTTGGAAGCTTTAGCCAGGTACCTGTATTAATTTGCTCATCAAGCTCCACCTGATTCATTATAGCGAGGTCTTCTGGCGACAGCAGTATTGAAAAACTTTCAAGATTCTTTGGCAAAAAGGATATAAAAGTTCCTGACCGGTTGACCTTAACAACTTCCAAATGAACCGGTTGGATATTTAGAATACTGGCATCTTTTAGCTCATTAAAACCTCCGGTAATTTCAGCAAAAACCGAACCATAAGCTTCATATTTCTCAAGTGTTGTATAGCTTAAAAAGCGATATACGGAACTGTTATATTCTATCGAATAGAGATAAAATTTGAGTTGAATGCCATCCTCAGTCTGTCCTGTAGCTTCTGCTTGAAATGCGGAAAGGCCATTGGTTTCTGCGGTTTCTTTTCTCACCGTTGTAATGCCCTCTTGATTTAAAAACTCATTTACGGACGCTTCTGCATCACTCGACTCGCTATCCAGAGTCATTATTGAAACTGCATCCTGACCTTCGCTTACAACCGCAACCAGTGATCGCTGGTTGATAATCTGCCAGTTCTCAGGATATGAAAATTGAAACTTCATTTCCGGATGGTAGAAAAAACCGTTCTTTGTGAATCCCTCACGGGGATTATCACCGTAGATCATATTGTCAAGCTTGGCCATATACTGATCGGTATTGTCAATGGTTTGATCATATCCTTTGGCCCTCCACTCTTCGGCTAGTTCAGGAATACTCTTTGCTCTTTCCGCTGGATCGGGATGAGTAGATTGCCAGTCAGGTATACTTTGGCCGGCCTGTTTGGACATCCGCTCCAGAGAAATGAAAAATTGTGCTCCTTCGGCTGCCTTATAACTTTGCATGGAGGCGTACTCCACCCCAAGCCGGTCCGATTCCCGTTCATCATCTCTGCTATAGCTTAAAAACAAAAGTTGAGCCGCCTGACTGCCAATACCGAGAATATTTCCACCGGGGAGCCCAAGTAATTCTCCACCTATAGCTCCTCCAATCAGAGCAATCTGTCCCATTTGTTGTTCAAAAGCCCGTTGAGAAGCATGACGTGCAATTACGTGCCCGATCTCATGCCCCAACACCACCGAGAGCTGAGCCTCATTATCTAGATGCGAAAGCAGCCCCCGGGTTACATAAATATATCCGCCCGGCAAGGCAAAAGCATTGACAACCGGACTATCCAAAACCCTGAAATAAAAGTCTGTTCCTTTATACTCACCTGGGGTATCAGCACGATTCATATGGCTAACGGCCAGCATCTCTTGCCCAATATTATTTACATATGATTGAAGTTCATCATTAGCATATAATCCGTATTGCTGTTGAATTTGCTGGTCTGCATCTTTACCAATCTGTTTTTCTTGTTCCCAGCTATAACCGTATGCACGCCGCTCCCCACTTATGGCACTTTTTTGAATACTACAGGCTGACAGTAGTAGCCCAAGAGTTAATAGCAGACATATATTTAAAATTTTGGACTTCATTATGATCTCCAGTCATTAAACTATTAGCTCAATTATTTATGCTTGCAATAGATAATAGCTTTGTATGGTGCCTTGAAGGTCTTATCTCGATCAGCAGCTATCACTAAAGAAAACATTACCATTATTCAGACCGATATAATAAAACTCCCGCGGCAAGTACTATTAGTGAAATCAGAATTGGAACGTAATCACCAGTACTTATCGCAACGTCTGCTCCTAGAAATTCAAAAGATTCAGAATCATCCAGATACATATAACCAAAATAAATGACACCGATTAATCCACCTATGCTCAGAATACTACCCAATGTTTGTTTCATAACCATCTCGTTTAATTTTTGCTTTATTACAAACGAATACTACACATACTATTCGTTTAAATAATTTGACGAGATTGATGCTGACAAGCATTATGGGTTATGTTCAAAGTGTTACATATATCACAGATGTTTGAAAAGAGTTTGGCTTTTAAGAGATATAGAGAATAGTTATTTGGGCCTGGGGGTACTTCAATTAAATCTGTAATCCACAAACAGGAAGCTGTAACAACTGTCAGGCAATTTATAATCAGATTGGAGGTGTGATAATTACTTCACGCTAATTTTTAAAGCAAAATTATGAGAATACATAAACAGTTTTTTAAAAATATTGCCCTCCTTACTCTGTTATCCACTGGGTTTGCGGTCGGTAGTATTGCACAGGATACAAGCACTATTATTAACCCTGAAACAAATACCCCCACTATTCTAACAACGACTCCCGGCGGTGGTGAGATGAATGTTGATCCAGGTATTGCTATTCAAATCACATTCAGTATTGATATGTATGAAGCAAGCATCAATGGAGCTACATTATTATTACACGCTGCTAATGTAGATTCAATTCCTAACAACTACAGCGAAGTGATGTTTGATGAACAAATAAGAGACCAATCGGACCGGTCAGTCATTAAAGATTCTAAAAATTCCCGACAACAAACTATGAGTGCTGTAAGTGGAACCATCAGCTATTCTAATAAAGTTGCTGTCTTCACACCAAATGAGAAATTAAGCGAGGGTACTATGTACACCTTCACTGTAACAAGCGGTGTGCAAAGTTTGGATTATATTGCTATTGAAACTGACCATAGCTGGAGTTTCTCAACCGTAAACACACCTGGTTCAAACTCCCTTAAAAAACAAAAACAAAGTGGCAGTTATGGCATGAAATTGACTGACGACAAGCCAATTTTCATCACTTCAACAACTGAATCGAAAATTATTGACCTCGGAAAAGCCAACCACTATGTAATTTTAGTGAAAAATTATATAAACAATCAATCAGGCTCCAATATTACAGGACATGTAGGAGAGGGCTCTTCAGTAAGTAAAACTAACAGTTCGAAGGTTGCAGTACAATCTACCGAAGATAAGAATTCAGATATGCAATTGAGCAAAACGGATACTGCTCATGTTGCTGAAGCTCTTAAGGATATGGTTTCTGCCTTCACTGATGCCACAAAGCTAAACGGCAATGATCTAACCAGCCATGAAAATGAAGACTTTCACAGTATTGCATTGACTGCCGGAGTACACGAGTGGAGTGAATCTCTTCGAATATCATCTAATATTGCGCTATCAGGCAGTGCAAATGATATGTGGCTATTCAAGGTAAGTAAGGATCTTATTGTAGATGAGAATACCATGTTTACTTTAACTAATGGTGCCCGTGCAGAGAATGTCTTTTGGTACGTAGAAGGGGAAGTAAGCGTTGGCGGAAACGCCTCTTTCGAAGGCATTATCCTGTCCATGAATGAGATCACGTTTGATAAAGGGGCAAAAATGAATGGAAGAATGTTTAGCCAAACATCTATTACCCTTGATGATAACACCATTACGGAACCAAAAAACATGGAAGGCCAAGCTTCGTCATCAAACAAATAGGTACAAAACGGAACACAACGTTGAATTCTTTAAGCAGGCATCCCAAAAGTGCCTGCTTTTTTTGTATGCCTGAATTTGATAGTATGGTCATCGGTATACGTAAAAAAATGTTCATCATTAAGAATAGATTCTCTGTAATGAATTTACTCTTGCAAAATATTCACCCCAAAAGTAGTTTCTTTCTTCTTTCGCATAGCCTTACCCAATTTTTTAGCTTTTTTTCTTTGCTCATCCAACTGCATTAGTTTTACCAGGCTGATCATCTCGTCGATATGTTCTACACAGAGCATGACAAGTGTACCCGGCAGAGCATTTTCTATAGCAAACAGAAGGGCCTGCTTCTCATTAGGAATATACACTACGGGAGGATTATAGCAGGAATTTTCAACACCTTGTTTCACAATAGCAGATGACTCTCCGCTCGCTTTCCCCCTCAAATCATTGTCCTCTCGTATAATAATTTTGCAAAAGACTTCCGCAGAGAGCCTGCCAAGCTCCAGGCTGTCTTCTTCTCTCCGATCCCCAAGACCACAAATGATCCCCGTTTTGTAGAGGTAGGAGGAATTATCAATAAATTCTTTAATCGCAACCATTCCCGCAGGATTGTGGCAGTAATCAACCAAAACATCGTAATTTTCAAATTGAAACAGATTCATTCTCCCTGGGGTTTGCTCCGGTGAAGGCAAGAAGCTTCTTAGCGAACTGCTAATGATCTCAGGAGATATCTTTTGAGTATAAGCCACGGCAACAGCTGCCAGTATATTCTCAATCATAAAAAGAGCCCGACCACCAAAGCTTAATGGCACGTTTTTAATATGTTCAATAGCGTATGTATTTAGTCCGTCCCAGATTGTTATTGTCTTATCAGTGAAAACAGCGCATATCCCACCTGCTTTACGGTGTTTAGTCAACCGGGCATTATTGTGCTTTATGGAGAAAAGTACGGGCGTACATTTCAGATATTCTTCCATCGCATACACTCTGTCATCATCAGCATTGAGAATGGCATAGCCTTCAGGATGTACACTTTCCGGCACCACCGATTTCAGTTCCGCCAACTGATCAAGTGTATGAATCCCCTTGATTCCTAAATGATCTGCCGCAACGTTTGTTACTACAGCAACATCACAGTGGTCAAATCCAAGTCCCGCCCGCAGAATTCCTCCTCGTGCACATTCAAGTACTGCAGTGTCAACTGTAGGGTCTTTTAGGATCAGCTGTGCACTTTTAGGTCCTCCACAATCACCTTTCATAAGTAGTTCATCGTTTACATAAATTCCATCTGTCGTGGTGTATCCAACCCTGCGCCCTGCTCCTTTCATGATGTGAGCAATCAATCTTGTTGTGGTTGTCTTTCCATTGGTTCCTGTTACTGCAATGATAGGTATCCGGCTACTTTTACCTTTTGGGAACAACATATCCAAAACGGGTGAGGCTACATTTCGGGGCGTTCCCTGAGATGGCGAAAGATGCATTCTAAACCCCGGTGCAGCATTTACCTCCAGTACAACACCTCCTGTTTCGGCAAAGGGCTTGGTGAGCGTTTGAGCCATCAGGTCAATTCCACAAATATCAAGACCTGTTATTTTGCTCACTCTTGCAGCTACTTTTACTACTTCCGGATGAACCTGATCCGTTACATCTTCTGCAGTTCCTCCTTTACTAAGGTTTGCTGCATAATCTAAATAAAGCAACTCACCTATTTTCAGAATGGTACTTAAGGAATATTTTTTACTAGACAGAATGGACCTTGCTGCAATCCCTATATCTATCTTTGTAAGAACATTCTTATGGCCCACTCCCCTTTTAGGGTCTCTGTTTATTACATTGATCAATTCGTGAATAGATAATTTTCCATCACCAACCACATGAGGCGGGGTGCGTTTAGCAGCAGCGGCTAATTTCCCATCAACCATAAGCAGGCGATAGTCAAAACCGGGGATAAACCTCTCAACAATAACCCGCTGACAAATAGCAGACGCAAATTTAAACGCATCTTCTGCTTGTTCTAATGTTCGAATATTTGTTGTTACTCCGCGTCCCTGATTGCCATTTGCCGGCTTAATAACGATAGGAAATCCCAGGGAATCGGTTACATGCTTCAGTTCACCCAATGATTCTATAGCATTTCCTTCAGCAATTGGTACAGCCATGCTATTTAACAGGTCCCTACAGACCTCTTTATTACACACTATTTCAACAGAATTATAGCTGGTTGATGAAGTTATGGTAGCAGAAATTCGCTTTTGATTACAGCCATAACCCAACTGCCAGGAAGAGTTGTCTTCGAGTTGAAGAGCTGGTATATCACGCAAAGCAGCCTCTTTTAAAATTGATGCTGTACTGGGGCCGGGAGTGTGTTCATAATTCTTCAGTCTGATCTCTTCAACATGGTGCTTAATATTCGTTTCGATTCCATCTACCAGGTTTTGTGCAATTAATACGGCTTTCTCTGCAACGAGCCGTCCAGACTCTTCATCGACACAATCAAATACCACATAGTAATGGCCCTTTTCACCCGTTCCGCGAGTTCGTCCAAAACCAGCCTTAATACCAGCCATAACCTGAAGTTCAATTGCAATATGTTCAATAACATGACCGATCCAGGTACCCTCTTTTACACGTGCAAAAAAACCGCCCGGCTTTCCTTCCGAACAGTGGTGTTCATACAGTCCGGGAATCATTACTTTTATTCGCCCATAAAAACCTTCTATTTCATTGGTGGGCCTAAATTCCAGATCACCGATATCCAGCTGCATAACTACAAGTTTATTCCTTTTTACAGACCATTTATTCGGACCGGACATCACGTTTACATTCAGAATATTCATCAGAACCTTCATTGAAATTTATGCTGCATGAATTTGCAGAATGCTCAATTTATTAAAGAGGAGCTAAGGAAAGATTACAGGAATCCATCTAATTGTTGCATATACCATAGAACCCAGACCACCAAGAACAGTCTTGAAATGATGATAGCTTATACTTGGACACCGCGACCGATTGAAGCCCCTAAAACTAAGTACATTTTCCCAGAAGAAAGTTAACTACCTTCGTGACACACTATTCTGATCAAGTCATAGATACCCCATAAATGAAGACTCCAAAAGGAACGCTAATTGCTATTGGCGGTAACGAGCAAAAAAAGTTTAGAAAAACAGAAGAGGGATTTCAGTCAACTTTTGGGGAAGGGTTCATTCTTCAGGATATCATAAACAATGCTGAAGTCTCTAAACCGCGAATTGAGATCATCACCACCGCCTCAGAAATACCTGAAGTTGTCGGAAAAAAATATAAAGAGTCATTTTTGAGACTAGGAGTGGAAAATATTGGAGTTTTAGATATCCGTGATCGTAATGAAGCGGATCAATCTTCCACCCTTAACCGTATTAGCAGTTCGGACATCATTCTTTTTTCAGGCGGAGATCAGAGTAAGATTAGCCGAATTATAAAGGACACCCTGGCTCATCGCTTAATTCATGAACGTTATCAGAATGAAAAATTCACCATAGCAGGAACCAGCGCGGGGGCCGTCGTGATGTCTCAGGAAATGATTTCAGGTGGGCGAAATGGCACTGTTATAAGAAAGAATGATCTTAAAATGGGAACAGGACTTGGTTTGATAAGTGAGATTATTTTTGACAGCCACTTTATTAAAAGACACAGATTTGGCAGGCTTGCAGAAGCGGTTGCTCTCCATCCAGACAAACTGGGGGTAGGTTTGGGAGAGGATACCGGTGTTATTATCAGAGAAGGAAATATTTTAGAAATTATTGGCTCAGGAATCGTTGTAATTTTTGATGGCAGCAACCTGAACTATAATCAATATGGCAAATTAAAAAAGAGGATACCGATTTCTCTCGCAAACTTAACCGTTCATATACTGGCAACTCAAGACAGATATAATATCCGGGATAAAATTGCCAGAATACACTACGACACAAGGCACCATATTCCAGAAGTCAGAGTATCTGAGTAAATGAATCTGTTTTATTCTTCATCCCTCTGTACATTCCTTCGGTATTAAATGGCATACTGATGTTTCCCAATGGGTCCACTGCAATCAATCCGCCCTCCCCTTCCATTTTTTGTAATTTTTGATGAATTACCATATCAGTGGCCTGTTTAAGACTCATACCGGCATATTCCATCAAACAAGAAACATCATAAGCCACAACACCACGAATGAAATATTCTCCATGTCCCGTACAGGATATCGCACAAGTTTTGTTGTTTGCGTAGGTTCCTGCCCCAATTAGCGGACTGTCTCCAACCCGGCCCCAGGTCTTGTTCGTCATTCCACCTGTTGATGTGGCAGCAGCTACATTCCCATCAGCATCTACGGCAACAGCTCCTACGGTACCAAACTTTGCTCCTTCCCCGGAATGATCCAGCTTCATCTCACTATTTCCTTTCAGTTGCTGCCATTGATCGTGTCGGAGCTGAGTATAAAAATAAGAGTCTGACTCGAATTTGAAATCCTTTTGGCGAGCATATTCTATCGCCTGCTCTCCGGCAATCATAACCAAAGGGGTATGAAGAAGGAGATCATAAGCAACCAAAACCGGATTCTTAACGCCCCTCAGCCCTGCAACTGCTCCCGCTTTAAGGGTGCTTCCATCCATGATAGCCGCATCCATTTCATGCCGACCTTTTGCTGTAAATACCGATCCTTTGCCGGCATTAAACAGGTCACAATCTTCGAGGATCGTTACCGCTTTACAGACAGATTCCCTTGCTGAATAGCCCTTTGTCAACATTCCAAATCCCTCGGCCAAAGCATTATTCAGAGCGTTCAGATATTGTTTCTTTAACTCAGAATCCTCAGGGTTAAACGTGATCGTTCCTGAACCCCCGTGAATGGCTATTGCAGGTATATTCATAAAGTTCCATAAGTGTGGATTAAATCTTAGATACATTCTTTTTGGGAGCAAAACTCTTGTGATCGGATTTACCTGATCCATCAAATGCGTAACCAACCGGCCTGCCTATCTGTACCCACCAGATAGATCACTTCTTAAAAAATTAATAGCCCTTAGAATCCACTAATAGCCATTTCATTAGTCTTAACAAGTTCAGGGTAACCGTTTATCTGATTAAAATATTTGTTCTTAATAGGAAACATTAGAGAGAAGGTTGTCTCTGAATCATTGCCGTTCTCCATAAAAATGCGACCATTTTCCTTTAAAATTATTTGCATTACATGATGGAGTCGGGCCGCAAAACATATTTCCCCATCAACTTTTATCGTCTCCGTTTTCTTGCCCTTTCTAAATGCCGATACCAGATCGTGAGCAATGCTTTTTCCAGTGTATTTAACAGCCATTTTCAGTTTGCTTTCATCGGTATCTAGAGTATAAACCACTTCAACAGAACCGTTGGATGGAGTACACTTAAATGCACTGGCTACTAAATTTCCGGTAACCTGAATCAGGTTAATGAAAAAATCAGTTGTGAAATGTATTTCTGTTTCAATTTGACTCTTCAGGGAAAGATAAGTGCCGGTATCTCGTGCTCTTGGAAGATATATCCGCTCAATCACCATTATAACAGAAGAAAGTTTTCTATCGATATACATGCTCTCTCAGACTTTATTTTTGATTTCCGTACTTGTTCGTTTTTGATAAGACCTTTTGAGCCGACCTCTTCTACATTTATATAATCGTTCTCTGCTTACCAATTCAGGGCATTGCAGCCCCCTTTTCTTTTTTGAATGCTGTCAAAATATGAGAACATGATCAGCGAACTATTATACCAACTACAGGTAGTCTTATATATATCACAGATTGGTATTCGGAAAAAGTCTATATCTGTGTTTTATAGAGAAAAATAGGGGCTCACTGTCAGTAAGGCCTTTCAAATAGAAAAGACCCTGAAGAACTGTCAAATGTATAACACCTTATCACCTCTATATAACACTCATCAGTTATAATTACCCCACATTATGAATTGTTAAACCATTCTCTCCCTGAACAAAGTTTACCCAACACAGGAAAAGAGATTAGTTATACAGGTGCGGAAAGAAGCCTTATATGAGCAATACTATTCTTTGAAGAAAAATTCTTTCAAATGCCGCGGGATCTCATCACTGAAATCCATTTAGGCAAGTAAAAAACTAATCATCAACCAAGCCCAATCACTTATGAAATACACAATAGGAATACTAATAACTACTATCACACTTTTTACCAGCTTTATTCTGACAAGTTGTGATAGCCCCTCTAAAAAGATGGAGAATGCTAAAACATCGGTAATTGAAGCAGATCGAGATTTAGCAATTGCAAAAAGTGAAGTAGAGGCCGAGATTCGGATATATAGAGTAAGACATGAAGAACAGGTCAAAGAATATAACCGGACCATCAGCACAATAAAGCAGAAAATAAAAAATGAATCTGATAGCGAAATCAGGGTTGACCTCGAAAATCAGCTTGATGAGTATGAGGATTCCCTTAGCACGCTTAAGCGCGAAATGGATAATTATAAAGCATCCGGCAGAGACAACTGGGATGAATTCAAAGACAGCTTCAGCAACAGAATGGATAATCTCGGAAATTCACTGGAGAATTTCTTCTCCCCTCCAAATACCACTACATCATCAAATTAACCAAAACCTAAAACAACACCTATCATGGGAAATCTATTATACATAGTAGCCGTAATTTTAGTAATCGCCTGGTTAGTCGGATTTGTAGGCTACAGCACAGGAGGCCTCATCCATATCCTTTTAGTAATAGCTGTGATTGCAATTCTATTACAATTAATACAGGGTAAAAAAATAGCCTAGCCATTGCAACACCAACCCTTTCAAACTCAGGTCAAAAGAATTGATTAAACCACTTTATTGACCTGAATTTTACGGTTTTAAAAGATTAAAAATATCCATCCATCAAAATCAAAAGAGAGAACAACATGAAAATTTCATCGCTTATCATCACCAGTATTTTTGCAGCAGCAACAGGAGTTATCGCAGGAACTTTATTTGCACCAGGTAAAGGATCAAAAACAAGAAACAGAATTGCAAAGAAAGGGAGTGAATACAAAGACTATATCATAGATAATTTTAATGAAATAGCCGATTCAGTATCTCACCCTTTTGAAAATCTGGAAGATCAAACCATTCGTTTGGGCGAAAAGGCCATTACCAAAGCGAAAAAGATCAAAGCTGATGCACTCGAAAAAGTGACCAACGAAATCCATTAACTAAAAACAAAAACATAATGAGAACCTTAAACACCCTTCTTGCTTCCATATTATTTGTATGTACGATCCAAACTGTTTCTTTTGCACAATCAGCAAACGTTTCTGAATCTTTTAAAAAGCATTTTAACGAAACCGTTGAAGAAGTTCAGAACACTAACAATGCGGACGAGAAACGAGCTATTTTAAATAGATCATTTACTAAAATGATTACCACACTTGATCGCATAGAATCATTGGCATCCCTTACCGAGGATGAAAGTGCCAAGCTCGCATCCTACAAATCTGACTTGTCAGAAAAAATAAGTGAGCTAAATGGCTTGGATGGATTTGACGAAATCATGGACGAAGATCTGGATAACTTCTCCGATTATTCCCAGGATTTCATCGAACAAGCTAACCGCACCATTACTATTGGAGTTACAACAGCACTTTTGATCCTTATCATTCTGCTGCTTTTATAACCTAATTGTTTTCCTAAAAAAACAAATCCCTTTCTGCCAATCTATCTGTTGACCCAGTAGATGGTGGATGGGGATTCTTTATTTTATTTGTTTACTAAACATTATTAACCATGAAACATCTGGTTTTTTGTCTTATTTGTTTGATCGGGATCATTGTTACAGGTTGTAGCCACACCTCCTCTATTACAGAGCAAGAACTGACCGAAAATACAAGAGATGTAAATTATTCAGTGATCTACTATATCCATGCCGATGCTGATTACCTCTACCACAATAGTGATGGCAAGCCTATTCAGGCAAACTCCAGGGTTCTCTCAACCGCATTAGAAGTAGGTGAAGCAGCCCGTTCGGGTGAAGTTTTTATTTATTATCAGCGACCAGAGAGAAAAATCCTTGGCCTGTTTCCACGAAAAAGTAGCCGGTTCTATCAATATAAAAATGGACTGCTCATCAACCATATGAAATATCGCCATGAGGATAAAAGGGAACCCTTTCTTACGACCGAAGCACAATTAATGACTAAATACCGGGGTCAAAACCGGACGGATAGTCATCAAACTTATTTCCTCTATTTTGGGCACGAAATTCCACTAGGTAACAACAAAGGCTACCACCGATCCTTACCCGGTATAGATGTGAATACCTTTTCATTTGCTACAGGCATACAGAACTTTTTAAAAACAGACGATGAACGGTTTAGCCTGGTGGCTCTTTCTACTTGTAATAATGGAACACCTGAAATGGCAAAACTTCTGACTCCGTTTACTCATACCTTACTTGCCTCTCCTCAAAATTTACACCTTTCCCACATTGATTCAGATGCAATACAACTCCTGGAAACTAACCCAGATATTTCGTCGCTTCAATTGGGGCGTTTCTTAGGGGAATTCACATTCCAGCGATTAGATACAACGGTTCATACCACCATTTCACTGGCTCTTTATGATTTAAAAACGGTGAGCACCTACATCAAATCACTTTCTGCTTACACTGCCGTAGATAAAGTCTCCGAAAGGCCCTTACTGTTTAAAGACAATATAGATTGTGCTAAGATCCATCCCTTTGATCCTGAAGCCTATACTCAGGGAATAGAAATTTGGTATAAACCTGCCCGATTTGGCCGGCAATCTGCACAATTACATTCAGGATGGGGATGTAAGCCCGTGATGAAGCACGTTGGTTCCAAGAAATAACCTCTCAAAAATAATAAACCTGGAAATCTGTGATCCCTGTAACCATCACAATAATATCTGTAACGCAAAGGGAATAAAATATCCCAATCTTACAAGGTGATACCAAGATAATTGGCAGAAATTAACTACAGAGAAATTTGGTAGTTGATGCCACCTAATGAGGTTAACCCCCTAATAAGTTATGTCATTATGAAGACAAAGGAAGTTTTAGAGTTTGAAAAATCGAAGGCATTGATCATTGTTGAGATTATTGAATATGTTCCTGATTCGGTGGTTATAAAAACTATCATCAAGAAATCAACCGGGAACATCAGTGCGGTTTCGTTTGACACCGGTGAGAAACTGGAAGAAAAAACATCGCCTTTCGATACCTTTATTCAAATTATTGACGGAAAGGCAGAAATTATTATCGATGGCAATTCACAGCTTCTTGAGACCGGACAATCCATCATCATCCCAGCTCACTCCCCTAATTCAATCAAGGCAAACAACCGATTTAAAATGATATCAACAATCATTAAAAGCGGATATGAGGATGTGAGTTAATCCCCCACCCCCTGTGTGAAACCAAATAATTTCAGAATAACCGGAAACGGATTCTGATACATCTGTAAGTTCTGTATCACTTTTTCATAATATTATAAGAGTACAATGAAAAGATTTTCCTATTATTTACTTAATGATACAATATACCTCTTAAGGTAAATCAGCAGCCAAAATTAAAACAAGAAAAAGGACAAGAATTTGTCCTGATACACAGGAAACCCAATCATTTTATATCAAAACAAATTTGTACCCCGAATAAACCAGGGCGTTAATCTTGAAAACTTAACGTCTTTTTTATGTCAAGATTTTTATTATCAAATCAACTTTAATGTCATGAAATGCGGATTGTTTTATGATTAGTTCAGGCAGAAATAAGGATTGCGAAATGGAGTTCGTAAGCAATAAACTCTATGTAAAATACATGGTGAGCCTGCGATGTAAGATGATTGTTAAATCCGAGATCGAAGACCTGGGGCTTAACTATAAAATTACACCCCATGGTGCCTTAGAATTTCATGAGCAGATCACAGTAGAACAATACGATCTATTAAAAAATAAATTACTGAAATCGGGCATGGTTTTACTCAACGAAAGTGAAAGTATGCTGATAGATAAAATCATAAATACCATTATTGAAGTAGTCCATTATTCGGAGAACCTGCCAAAACTAAATTTTACTGATCTCATCAATAAGCACGCCATCTCGGGAGATGAATCTCTTCTAAAAATCTTTTCTGACGTAAAAGGAGTATCCGTTCTTCAGTTTATCATCAACCAAAAAATAGAACGAGCCAAAGAGCTTCTTCTTTATGATGAAATATCTCTTTCGGAAATTGCAGATTCACTTAACTATAAAAATAAGAACTATCTGCTCGCTCAGTTTAAAAAGGTCACAGGACTTACACCTTCCTATTTTAAACGTTTAAAAAAAGAACGTACTAAAAATGCTGAACAACTATCCAAGCCTCACACTGCCCGTGCCAGAGAATAGAAGCTAACTTCTCAAGGGGAGTAGTTATAATCAGTAATCTATGTAATCCTCAGAAAGCTTAATGTAAGGGCACATAACTGTAGTATATAGATATTTGTGCTGTGAGAATAATTTCACGGCTAACCCGCAAGTTGTGGGAACTAATGTTTACGATCATGAAAAAATTAATGAAGTCTGGTAATATTCTGTTACTGTATTCTTTGGCAACTGTATTTATTGTAGCAAGTTGTTCAACTACCGGTATGCAACGGTCTGAAGACGTTCAATCTTCAATGCAAATAGTAGATGACGACATCAAGTTAGTTGTTGTACAACTCGATGCCATCGGAGCCTCCCTTGATGAATTAACGAAACCGGGTCAGGCAGATACGAAGAAAGCCTTTGATCTTTTTTCAGGAAATGCATCTAAGATTAAAGAAATGGAGAAAGATTTCTCTAAACATGCTGCCGAAATGGAGGCCAGTGGAAAAGCTTATTTTAAAGAATGGGATAGCGACAAACAAAATTACGATAATACCGAGATTCAAAAAAAGAGTGATGAAAGGCGTGCCGCACTTGGTGAAACCTACGACAAGATTGCCCAGAATAACATCGGCGTAAAAGAAGCATTTCAGACTTATGTATCTGACATAAATGAGATCCAGAGATTTCTATCTAATGATTTGACCAGTGATGGAATGGATTCTATAACTCCGATATCTGATAAAGTAGTGAACAATGGAACTCAGTTAAAATATGAATTACAAAACCTTCAAAAAGCAATTGAAAATGCCCGCGCAGAAATGAGAAGAGGATAGAATTTAATCGATTTTAAAATAAAGTTTCAAACAATTTTTATCCTAAACAATCTGTTTTAGAAAGGTAATTTCATTTTAAGATACTGTTTTTTATTATTTAGAAATAGCTACCATCTTATCCTTCAAACGACTAACAGTCAAGTGAGTATATTTTTCCGTCACTTTCTGACTCGAATGCCCGGCCATATAGCTCGCTTCAGCCGTGTAAAAACCTTTCTCAATCCATGTAGTAACGGCCTGATGTCTCATTCCATGTAAAGTACGAGAGGTAGGAATTTCTGCTTCCTTACAGTATCGCTTAAATTCCCGATACACCCTCATACCACGAACCGGTTGGCTTTTTTTGTATTTACCCGGATGGGGAGCTATAGGGAGTGTTGTAATTTTGTTGTACCCACTTAAAAGCAAAAAAGCCTTAAACGCATATTTAAATAGCGTTTAAGGCTTGCGCAATGCTCCCCGGGTAGGATTCGAACCTACGACCAATTGATTAACAGTCATGCTATAAATCCGCTTATGAGCCTTTATAAGCCCGATTATTAAACAATTGTACCCAGTAATGTACCCGTTTTTTAGTTCACCGGTGAATTGGTGTCATTTTGGTTCTTCTTATCATTCTGTGCGTTCATCAACCTTTCCTTTTCTCAAATCTATTCAAACAATCCAACCGTTTAAACCAAGTCAAATATGTAAAGGATTATTAGACAATAAAGCGACATTGTTAACCAAATATTCCCTATCAGGTATAAATCAGGTTTACTTTAAAAATAACCATTTTAAATAAATAACCCCTATTTATAAACATTTTTTATAAAAAGTAATCGATTTTAACGATATTATTACAAAAGTAAATAGTAATCGATATTTGTAAATCATGGCCGAAAGTAATCGATTTGAAGAAAGTATAACCGTTTTCAGGAATTATGCCCTTCCAGAAACCGGAATGAAGCTCGCTGGATATAGTGCTTTAATCCATCACTATGAATTAGAAGTCCCCTTACCTGATTTGATATCAGCTATAAGTGACAAGCACAGAAGCTATATAGAAGGTAAGTGGCGCGTATTTAAAACAGTACAGGAACCGACTCCTACCCTTCTTGGTCACCTTACCTTTGCTTTCAGGTATGAGGGAGTAGACTTGCTCATACTTAAAAGAATTTTTGAGACCGTAGATATAAAAGAAATTGAAGCGATTGTAAATGATCAGCCCACAGGCCGGAACAGCAGACGAATTTGGTTTTTCTATGAGTGGCTTACAAATAAGCGATTAGATATAGAAGATACTCAGGTTGGCAACTATATTGAGGCGCTCGACCCAAGCTTACAATATCCGGGCCCTAAAGAAAGATCCCAGCGACATCGCGTTTGGAACAATCTGCCGGGAAACAAAGATTTCTGTCCATTAATACATCGTACTGAAATTCTTGAACGCTTTAGCGTCGATGAGCTGGAGAAAAAAGTAAAGGATACAATTGGAAAAGTACATCCGGATCTATTGTCACGGGCTACAGCTTTTCTGTTATTAAAAGATTCTAAAGCTTCATACGCGATTGAAGGAGAAACCCCTCCCGAAAACAGAGCGCAGCGCTGGGGCAAAGCAATCGGACAGGCCGGACAAAAAGATCTCACAGAAGACGAACTGCTGCGTTTACAAGAAATTGTAATTGAAGACAGACGATTTGTGGAAATGGGGTGGCGTGCAGAGGGAGGGTTTGTTGGTGTTCATGACCGTGTGAGTAAGTTACCCGTTCCTGATCATATCTCTGCCAGATGGCAAGATATACCTCAGCTCATAGGAGGACTATTAAAGGCCAATAAGTCTCTAATTGACAGTGAATATGATCCTGTTTTTGCGGCTACACTTATAGCCTTTGGATTTGTTTTCATCCACCCTTTTGCTGATGGGAACGGGCGTGTGCACCGGTATATCTTTCATCATGTGCTGGCCAGAAAAGTTTTTTCACCTAAAGGACTCATTTTCCCAGTTTCAGCAGTGATTTTAGATCGGATTGATGAGTACAAAAAAGTTTTAGAATCGTTCTCGAAACCACGCCTTGACTTCATTAAGTGGAAGTCAACTCCGGATGGTAATGTTGAAGTTCTAAATGAAACCATCGACTTATACCGCTACTTTGATGCCACCAAACAGGCAGAATTTCTTTACCAATGTGTAGAGGAAACGGTATTAAAAACACTACCGGAAGAAGTGCAGTACCTTGAGAATCATGACAAAATGAGAAACTTCATACAGGAACATTTTGATATGCCGGACAAAACCATAGAGAATCTCATTGGTTTTCTGCGACAGAATTATGGTCTACTATCCAACAGAGCAAAGAACAAAGAGTTTGCAAGTCTTACCAGTGATGAGGTTGAAATGCTCGAAGAGGCTTATACTGAGGTTTTTGGTTAAAAATATCAGGTGTTGATTTACCTTTGTTCAAAATAATTGAATCATGAGAACTCTCTTTATTCCGACTTACTCATATAACTCCGTAGAATTATTCAATAGTCGGAATTCATCTCTTTTTTTTACCCGGACCGGTTAGTCTCGGCTTACCTTTCCCAACAGAGGCGCTTGGAAAAAGAATAAATGCTATACGCTTAAATATTAATATTTTTTAATATTTACCTTGTGAATGGAAGGATCATTTTAGATATTCCGCCTCTTAAATAACGTGGCAATCTTGAGAGCTAAATCGTTGGCTGGATATAATCATGAAAAAAATATGAAAATATTTACCGGTGAGCCACATAATTAGTGCCAAAATATCATCTTTATAATGCATTATCGACAACTAATTACTCTATCAATACTTCTATTATCTCTATCCCTTTTTGCCTCCTGTAGCTCAAATTCTACAGGTCCTTCTGAGGAAGAACAGGAAGAAGAACCTCTAGAACTTCCGACTGCTTCTTTTAGTGTGGATGGAGATACTTTTACAGATGGTGAAGTTCAATTTAATAATTCTTCAACAGACGCTGATAGTTACACATGGGAATTTGGGGATGGTACTACTGGTAACGAATCAAATCCTACCAAAACTTATTCTGAGTACGGAGAAGTTACCGTAACACTTACTGCAGAAAATGCAGATGGAGAAGATAGTATTACCAAAACAATTACAATTGAACCTAAAAAAATGTTTATCAAAACATTGAGCGTTTCCGCTATGCCATTTACTAATGACAGTGGTCAAGCATGGGATGCAACCTCAGGACCTGATGTATTTGTTAATTTCATCAACGACTCGGGAGAAGGATATAGCATGGGTGAAGCTTATTCTGATATTAAAAAATCTGATCTTCCAATAGGTTGGGAATATGAAGGTGCAGGATTAGAATTAAGTCGAATAGACTTCGATACAAACTTTATTTTTCAAATAGGAGATGAAGATGTTTCGGAACATGATTTGATCGAAAATGTTCCAACCGATTTCTTTACAATTACAGATAAGTGGTTAGATGAGACACCAGAATCAGTTTCTTTAACAACCGGAGAAAGTACAATTGAATTAACTTTAGGATGGGAATAATAATTCCTATTGCTTTTAGCATTCTCTAAAGTGATTTAACTCTATTCAGTTATTTGGCTTGCCAAGACCCTACGCTTAATAAGCGTAGGGTATTTCTGTTTATATAAAATGACCCTGACACAATGTGTCAGGACCTTCCCTTATCTTATATAGGTAAAAGATGACAAAAAGATCTTTAAAACTATAATACTTACTGCTGAGGAAGCTAAGAAATTGCGCATCGAAAGAGAAAAACAGGAAAAACGATACGAACAACTGCGAATCATAAGGAAACGCCAACAACGTGAGGAGCAATTAGAACAACAAAAAAGAGGGGATTTGGAGCAAGCATCTACCTCCTTCACACAATCCCAGTATATCTATCAGTATATACAGGAAGTCGAAACACAATTATTGGCCAATACACTTTCAGTTGAGCAATTCCAGAAATTCGTAAAATGGAAAAAATGGGCCTTGAAACATGCAGATCGGTTGAATCCGGTTAAGCAAAAAGTTGAGTCTTTTTTACTAGCTGATACGGAATCAACTGAAGATCCAAACAAAATGAAGCTACACTGACACAGAATTTGACTGAATTATTGCTTTTTGGATGGCATAGTATGGAAATCCGTACTCTGTTCACAAAATTCCTATGTTCACGATTCGTGAACATGGTAAAAAAGTGAACAAAATCATCCCAAATAAATCTCCTGCTGATGCCATTGCAAATAATCAGCAGACGGTTGGTCCAAGTTATGCTCCGGCAGGTTTTGGAGTTTTTCTCCGTGGTAGGCGTAGTATTCTTTCCCGTTTTCGTACTCCTCTCTGATTCTTTGGCTGACTTCTACCCGATGATCATCCGTAACGGTCATGTATCCTTTATCAAAAAGGATATGCATATCAGATCGCAAAAGTAATCCATTCTTAGTTAGGTTTGGGCCGGAGTTAGAGTAGGGTTTGATATGAGCCGCCTCCAAGACCGGCAAGGTTTTCTCTTTGGTGATGGCACAGCGGTATTTATAGGCATCTGTGACCATCGCCCGGAATGCACACTGGCCAATTCTTGAACGGATTTCTATCATTTTTCCATATTGGACTCCCGGTTCGTTAATAACCAGCTCCCCTTCTCTTCGATCAAGATCTCCCAGTCTTTCCTTAACCTGATCCCAGACGCTTGCTCCTATGGGGTCTTCCGTGCTGTATGATTTACCCTTTACAATGTTCTTACTCCAGTTACTTGGAATAGGAATCCAATCTTCACGCTTAAAGAAAAAAGGCTCGGTTAGAATGGTACTGCCAATAGTAGGGTTGAGTCCTTCACCCTCTCTGAATTTCATTATAGATTGCCGAAATCCATCGTAAGTAGCCGCTCCATTTTTGATACCAAAAGCATCCCAGGTTAAAGAAAGTGGCAGAAAAAGATGTTTTACAAAAAAGCCCCCGCCTACGATATAGTTATTCGGACTATGCAGCTTAAACAGAAAAGGAGCTCCCTCCTGAATGACCTTAAAATCAGACTTATCTCTCGGACGCCAAAAGTTCACCTCATCCGGCTGCTGCTGAGACAGAAAGTGGAACCATTCATCATCTGTGACGCCTATGTAGAATTTCATGAGTCGATTTCTATAAATTTCTAATAATATGTAAGTTGTATTTATATTTTCAAAGAAACATATTGCTAAAAATATTCTTTAGAATTTAATTTCAGTCACTATATGCCCAATTACAGCCAAGGAGAAAGAATCGAAACGACGGGGCCCCCTGAAAGAAAAGGTAGTATTGTAAAATTTGAAACTGAAGCTGGAGGGCAAGAATACTACACCGTTCATTTAGATGGGGATAAATCGGCTAGGTATATGTCAGAAAATGAAATCAGACCATTAGTTACATCAGAAGACCCTTGGGACAGATTGAAAAATGGAGCTGTACTAAACCATCAAGAATTTGGGGTAACATCTACTTTCTTTAAAGTTGGCAATAATGCAAACAATACGATCTCATCTTTAAAAGCTTCTCGCACCCTTTTTCAACCTCATCAATTTAAACCTCTAATCAAATTTTTGAATTCTATATCAAAACGAATACTTATTGCTGATGAGGTCGGCCTAGGTAAAACCATTGAGGCAGGTCACATCTTACTCGAAATGTACGGACGAAAGGAAATCAATAATGTACTGGTCATTTGCCCAAAGTCTTTGCTGGAAAAATGGAGAAACGAGATGTTCGAGAAATTTGGATTCGAGTTTAAAGTTTATGAAACGAAAGAGCTTGCTCAAGACTTGAAACACGATATTGAGTTAAATAGAAAGAGTATTTTTGGAATTATCACCTATGATAAACTCAAAAATGATCACCTTCAGGACCTGTTAGTAAAGCAACAGTATTCTTTTGATGTAATCATTTGTGATGAAGCTCACCTACTTAGAAATAGTGAGACTCAGCGACATAGGGCAATAAAGCCAATCATTCATAATGCGAAGTTTGCAACTATGTTGACGGCTACTCCAATCTGTAATACCAGAGAGGATCTTTACAATATGTTGTCCATCCTCGAGCCGCAAAGATATCATAACTACTCAATGTATCTGAATGATATCGAAACTAATAGACCTTTTGTTCGAGCTTTGAACAAGCTGAATCGAAAAGAGCCATTCCAGGAAGTACTTTCAGAATTAAAAGGCCATGCTATTCAACGGCAATTTAGTTATGGTGAAAACAGGTTAGATTTCACTGAAACTATTGAAGATGTTTTTAGTGATGACCCCCTATTTCAACGCGTCATCGAAAAATTAAAAACTGCTGAAGATAGCCTAGAAGCAAGAGTAGATATACAAAGTGATTTAATAGAGCTTAATTCACTGAACCACATCTTTACCCGAACTAAAAAAAGAGATGTGATAAGAGAACGTGTTATTCGGGTGCCTCACGATGTATTAGTTTCTTTTACCTCCGAAGAAAGTGAAAGATACTTCAGAGAAGAGAAGAAGGTTCGGGATAGATTCAATAGCGATAGAGAAGCGACATTGGCTTTAATAAACGTCAAACGACAAGTAGCCAGTAGCCTGCCCGCTTACTATACTGAAATGAAGACCCTTAACGATGGAAATTACTTCGATGGTTTTGAAGATTCAAAGTTCAACAAGCTAAAAGAGATTATTGAAAAAGTAGTTGAGAGAGATAACAACAAACTGATCATTTTTGCCTACTTCAAAAAAACATTGCGGTATTTAAATCTTCGTATCCAAAATGAATTTGGGATTAAATCTGAATTCATGGATGGGGGAACCGAAAACAGAAGTGAAGTATTAGACCGATTTAAAAATGATCCTGAATTCAAGGTTTTGATATCTGGCTCTATTGGTGCTGAAGGTCTTGATATGCAGTTCTGTGATGCTATTGTAAACTATGATTTACCGTGGAACCCAATGAAGATTGAACAAAGAATTGGTCGTATTGATCGTATTGGCCAGGAATCAGATAAGATCCATATCTACAATCTTGTAATCAGGAATACTATTGAAGAGGTAATCTATAAGCGTTTGCTTAAAAAGATTAGAATTTTTGAGGAAAGCTTAGGAGACCTTGAGTCTATCTTATTGGATGAAGAAACATTGGGTAAAGAAATATCAAAACTGGAATCTGACCTTTACACCCAAGAACTAACAGAAGACCAAAAAGAAGAACGAATTGAGCAAACTGCTAAAGCCGTTCTCCAAGAAAAAAGAAACCTCGAGGAAGTAGAAAAAGAGTTACAAGATAGCCTCATTAACGACACCTATTTCAATAATGAGATTGAAAGAATTCGAAATAACAAGCGCTATATCACTGAAAGTGAGCTCCTATCCTATATTGAAATTTTGCTTCAAAGAGCAATCCCAAGCTGTAATTTAGTTGATCAGGGTGATGGCATTTATGGCTTAAAAACACCTTCAAATGATCCAAACATCATTTTTTCTTTTATTGAAGAATATATTCCTGACACTACTTCAAGACACTCGGATGCGACTAATAAGATCTTTCACGACTTTAAAAGAAAATACTTTGACAAGCGGGACATTGAAATCACCTTTGATCAGGAATTGGCGTTCAAGAATAAACAGCTTGAGTTTATTAATTCTTACCATCCTCTGGTAATAGCTGCAACGAACTATTTTAAAGCAGATAATTTCAGTGTGAATAACGCCTATGGCTTTACCGTGTCAAAATCAGATTTTGATGAAGAAATTGGTATTTCCCAGGGTAACTACATCTTAGCTTTAAACAGTATTCAAATTGAAAAAGAGTTCAATGGTGAAAAAAGCACTTTTACTTATTTATATCCTGTAATCGCAGATCCCAATCAAGAAGAATTAACTTTTCTTCCGGATAATGTAAGTGAACATATTTTGGGCGTTGCAAATGTTAACGCAAGGCCCCTTGAAGCAGATATTGATTTTTCGAATGAAGGTTACAGTGCTTTTATAGATGCAGTAAGACCTGTAGTGATGGAAAAGTTGATCCAGAAAAAAGTTGAAATGGAAGAGGATGAACGGATAAAACTGAGTTCACAAGTTGATCGAATAAAGAAACAGACCTCAAGCCACTATGACTATCAAATTGATGTAAGAGAACAACGTTTAAAAGAGAATAAAAACAGTAAAATTCGGCCAATTATATTATCCGAAATAGAGAAATTTGAAAACGAGAAAGAAAAGAGACTGGATTTGTTGGAAAAGTCATCCATTAATTCGTCTATGATACCTATTTCAGTTAGTCATATCTTGGTCACAGATTAAATAGAGGGATTAATATGGATGTTCGGGTAGGTTTAGACTTTGGAACCCATCAAACCAAAGTCTGTGTAAATTATCAAAAGAAAGGGCAAGTACCGGTCTATGAATTCATTAATTTTGGATCAGATGACAAGATCAGTTTGTTCCTTCCATCCCGGCTAAATATACATAACGACGATACGGTCTCAGTTGGAATAAGTGGAAAGGGCAAACCAGTTTCAGAAACCTTTAGATACTTTAAAATGGCTTCAGCAGAAGATGAAGTCTTCAGAGGGATTTCCGGTTTAGATCAAGAACAAGACCACTACGATCAGAAGCGATTCGGCAAATACACCCCTGAGGTGATATCAATCATCTATCTCTCATTTGTTAGTGGAATTGTAGAGCAGCGGTTTAAACAAATTGATGAAAGCAGTAATAAAAAAGTTAAAAGCGGAAGTTTTTTGGGAAAGTTCTTTGGAGGAAATAAACCAAAAGAAGAACCCGTACCCAAAAATACATTCTTCTATCAAATTGGAATCCCTACTGAATGGTCTAAAGAGGTAAATTTTTGGAGAAGACGAAAGTTTGAGCAAATTCTCTACTTTGCTAATCGGTTAAATGAGGTTTATAGCCATAGTAAGATCAAAAATTTAACTATTGATAGGATATTGGCATTCATTGAAACTGAATTTAGAGATCTAACGGAGCGACTTAAGACAGAAAACTGGGAAGATATTTTGGCAAATAGTAATATTTCAGCATTTCCTGAAGCGGCCGCAGGTCTAACTTACCTAGTAAAAACTGAAAAAATTGGTGAAGGCTATTATCTGTCTTTAGATATCGGTGGCGGAAGTAGTGATGTATCATTTTTTAGAGTCAAAAATAATCGAACTTTTGAATACCTAGCTTCTGAATCTTTATTAATAGCTAGCAATGATGTATTTGATCAGTATGGCCAAACTATAAATGGTGATATATCAACTGAACAGGTACAGGATGTTTTAGATCGCAAAACTCCGGCGGATCTTGCAAACGACCGGCTGTATATAAATGCATGCCGGCGTACGGTTAAACGGCTAGAAAAAAAGGTTAAAAGAATCTATAACTATAGAGTATATGATCGGTTTAAAAAGTATGTAGCAAATACAAAGTTTAAGAATCAGTCCTGCTTTCTTTATGGCGGAGGCTCACTAATGTTTACTGATGATAAGGGGACCCGTAAATTTCTTGAAAAAGTATTATTACATGATCACGGTTCTCAAAGTCTTACAGCTACACGAACTTATGCAACTATTGACCGGATAATAGATTTAACTGTTCCTCATACCGTAAAACCTAAAGAGTGGCGCGAGCACTTACCTCTTTTGATTGTTCCCTTGGGTCTTTCGTTTATTCAACCTGATCAAACTTACTCTTGGAACAACGACCACTACCAACCTGGCGAAGGCTATCGTAATATTGATGATCACCCTGAAATTTTTGATATTTATAGAAGGCGTTGGGTTTAAATTAAACCAAATTAGATCCTCATATATTCTAAAATTGATTGTCAAAGTATGCGATAATTTTTTGCAGATCTGTCCTATCAAATCCATCTAAATCGAATGTAGTAAGTTCTATGTAAGGGGCAGATTTCAAAAAATCAACGATTATAATCCCTTTACCAAAACTAGATCTATGTAAATTCAGATTATTATTCTTCAAATATTTTTTTATTTCATCTATTGCTTTAGCAATTTGTGTTTCTGTGAGTCCTTCTATGGGCATCCATGTTATTTGACTGTTCTCTTTACGGAGACTTAAGATGAATTGGAATTTAAGATCATTACTCTTTTCAATGACAGCCTTTGTAAAAATTACATTACCAATAGCCCCACAGTTGGGGCATTGAAACTGCCCTCCTTGTTCTAAAAATTTTTTCAATTCTCCTCTTGAGTAATATTCTCTTTCAGACGAAAAAGAAGTCATCTGATTTGGAATTAACATCCCACAAGATTTGCAGTAGACTTCAAACTCAACAATGTGATAATAAAAACTCATAGCATTTAGATATATAGATTTTGTAGCATGGACGATAATTAAGTTAATAGTAGATGAGTGAGAGAAATAATTATCAATATTCTAACTATTAAATTCTTCACTTAAATACCCAAAAAAAACAACACCACCTGAACGATTACTACCACAGCGATAAGAGCAATAAGAAAAATCCTATTAGTATTAACTTCCTTTTTTAGATCCTTATTCTCAGACTTAATAATTTTTGCCAGCTCACTATTACTGTTAAGGTGTAAATCTTTAATCTGTTTGTGATTCGAGCTTAAATCAGTACTGAGTTTATCTGCAGTACTTTGAACTTTTTCAATTTGATCCGTTAAAGCTTTTTTATTCTCTTCACTCTTTTTGTGAGACGTTTGAAGCGCAGTGGTAAGATTTGTTAAGAGCTCTTTGATCTTCTCATCGTTGGAATTGAGTGACTTAATCTTTTCGCTGATTCCCTCGTTTATATCTGTTAGACTGGAGCTAAGTTCATTTAGCTTTTCAGGGATATCAGTTTCACTAAGCTTTTCCTGAAGACTTGAGAGCTTAGTTAGATCTTCATTGAGTTTACTAAGTTGGCTTTCCTGTTTTTGTACTAATTCTGAAAGGGAATCAGAGGTTTTCTTAATAGCTTTATCTGCGGAAGATGCCATTGATCTGGCCTCATCCACAATTTCAACTGCAGAGCTAAAAGAATCAGCTTTTTCTTTCAAGCTGGTTAGTTCTTTTTCAATTTGTTTTCGGATGTTATCAGCCATAAGTCAGTAACTTTTTGTTCAGGTAATCTAAATTACCATTGATTGATTTCAAGCTTTTGTTAATAGCATTCAGCCTGAAGTTCTCAAATTCAAATTCATAGTAATCCGTTATATCCGGACGCTTGGTTTTAAGTATTTCAACAAGCTTATCAAATAATGCCTCAAGCTGAGCCTCTTCCCAGCCTTCAACTTCCTCATAGTAGTCTAAAGCCGTCATGAGGTTTTCTTCAGCTTCATTCAATAAATTTGGAGTTTGATACTCAAGAAAGAATGTTGAGTATGCTGCTAAGGTCAACAACACGGGGTTATCGGGTGTTGCACGGAGCATTCTAAGAGAAGCACCCCTGAGGTGTTTTAAATTGTTTACTTCACTGTTTCCATCTAGAAGCATCAAATCGATGTAATGCCAAATAAACTTCGGATCAATAATTTTTCCTTTGTCAAGATTATAAGACAATGATTCATTTACATCATTGACTAAGTACTCTTCTCTGAAATATTTTGAGTTTAGGTACAGAGTTAGATATTCTGCTAAATCTTTTGGAGTTCTCTCTAAACCATATTTACAAGCCTCCTTCATATCAATAATTGACCGAGCGCGTTTTTCAGCGATCTGTTCATATCCAAAGTCTACTAAAAACTTTAAATACTTCTGTATAATAGAATTCCCAGTATATCCCTCAATCTTTTTGAGCTCTCTATTTACGCGGTCCTCTGAATAAAACTTAGATAGATAATGACGAACCCTGTCTTCGTAAAACTGGTCTGATTTATTGCTTAGGTATAAGGTGAACATATTAGTCCGGTAATCAACCGTGTAATCATCCAACACTCCTAATAGCCGCAGTCTATATAGAGCTTTTTCCGTGTCTGCCTTGTCACGCACTTGATTATAGAACTCCATTAAACCTTCCATGGTAGTTCCTTCTTCCCAGCCTTTTCTTTGATCTCTATCCCAACCTTCAGCATATAAATCGTACTTGTACTTTGAAAGGCCAGAATCAATTTTATTTACAAAGTCATCAAAATTGATGGCACTTCCTTTTCCCTTCACGGCACTAGAAACTACATTCTCGATATAGGAATCCTGAAATTTCTTTCCTTTTCTTTTAAGTGAATCTTTTACAAACAATTGAATCCATTTGATTCGCTCTCGGATATTATTCTCCCAGGCCAATTCCATTTTGCCCGAATACTTTACCTGAGTACAGTTGGGCATTTGCATTACCTGCAGTATACCTTCACGTGTACCGCCAGAGGAATTGATCCAATCCCAGACCTCATTCGGGTTTCCTTTGGTAATAATCTTATTTTTCACATAGTAAATAATCTTATTTGCTTCTTCTCTGGAATATGTGCCGGTTCCGTTCTTAACTTCGTCAGCAAAATAGATAGGAAAGTCATTACCTCGGATCATTATATCTCCAACTTTATCATTGAAGCTTTCCTGAACACTTATATATCTGTTTCCGCTTTTACTTGTCCATATCGTTACGACAGCCTCGATACCAAATTCATCCTGAATATCAGCTGTTAACTCATAGGTTCGGTCGGGTTCATGAATTTTGTGAAGTAGCTCCTCAATAATTGACTTCTCTTTGTCAGCACCTTTGTATGTGCTTTTATGGAAGTATTCGTTGACCTCAAATTCTACATCCTGTTCTAAACTATTAGGATTAGTGTACAGCAGATAACAACTTGAGGGTTCTTCATCACGACCAGCTCTCCCTGCTTCTTGCAGAAAGCTCTCTATTGAGGAGGGGTAGTTATAATGAACTGTAAAGCGGATATCATTCTTGTCAATACCCATGCCAAATGCTTTGGTAGCAACCAGTAAATTCAGCTCACCACTCAGAAATTTATCCTGATTGGTAAGTGATATATCCTGAACCGATTTATTTTCATCATCACTACCCATAAAAAAACCCATCTTATGGCTTAGTCGGCCAACATCAGATCTTAGGTTATCCAACACTCCGTTGCCATTACTTTTGGGTTTAAAGCGATCAGTTATTCCAAAATAATGGCTTCGATGTGGTGTAAAGATTAAACCTGCTTGATCCTTTAGGTCATTATCATGTCGCAAGAGGATTTCCTTCAGGTATTCATTCTTCTTTTCAGAAAGTTTCTTCTTTAGGTCAAAACCTTTTGCTCCATATAGATCCTTCGAGTCGATTTCCTGAATTTTAAAAGTAAGCTCATCTCTGGTGTATTCATCAAGTTCAACAATGGCTTCTTCACCAATTCGGAACGACATGTCATTACCGGAAAGCTCGCGCTGAATATCCGTTAACACATCATAAGAAGCTGTAGCAGTCAGTGCAAAAATTGGAATAGTATCAAGACCTTCAGGGTGGGTGATACAATACCGCATTGCGTTCTCAGCCACACTTAAATACGAGGTTCTGAAATCATGGCCCCATTCAGAAACGCAATGCGCCTCATCAATTACACAGTAATTATAGTAGACAGGATCACTGTCCTTAGACATCGTATGCAGATAACTCCTGAAATCTTCAATAAGAAGCCGTTCCGGAGAAATAAAAAAGAAGAGAGCTTTTCCATCACTTATTTTCTTCTGTATCTCAACTTTTTTCTCTCTCGTTTTGATTGAAGAGTTAATAAAATGACAGGCATCTATCCAGTGATTCCGTAAACCCTTGACCTGATCACGCATCAGTGAGATAATTGGGTCAATCACCATACAAACTCCAGGATGCATCAAGGCTGATAATTGATAGGTCAGAGACTTACCGCCACCGGTAGGAAGCAAGCCTATGACTGATTGACCTGTAAGAGCTCTGTTCAAGATTGGTAACTGTCCTTTCCTGAAATCCTTCTTTCTGAACAGGCTTCTAAGAAAGTAGCGAAGTGACTCAACTCTGTCAGGCTCAGTTTCTTCCCAGTTTGAGTTCTCAAAAGTCCCAAACTCCTTAAATTTTATATGCGGGCCGGTTGTAATAGTTCGGTCTGCGTTTTGGTAGAGTGGCGCATTTCTTATGACAATTGAGTTTGGAAACTCTTTTGGTTCATCTTCCATCATGCTGTGATACATCGAAATATCTACCACAGCATGGTATTGTGATGAATCTTCAATTTCTCCGGCATTCTTAAACACATCATAAGAAAAGATGGGCAAGCTGCTGTTCTCAGTCAGAACTGATAAATGGGATACCCACTGATTTAGATCATCAATGGCCATTCCTGAAAGATAATCCTCATCCTCAATAACTGCGATATTGATCGATGGTTCATTTAACCACTCAGGATTACTCAGTATGCCTTTTACCACTGACAATTGAACACGACCTATAGCAAGAGGTAAGATAATTAATCTGTTGACCAGTTCATCAGGCTCTGCATCACTTCGCTTATAAGACTTGAATACTTCGTGATCAAGATATTGTCTAAGTTGTTGAAGCTTATTAAGTTTTTCAGCGTGAGAATCACCTGCAGCAATCCTAATAGTAGCATACCCATGGTGCAAAAGGATGTTGTTTCTTCTCTTATCAAGATCCGTTTCACCATAATCCTGATGTTGTCCTCCGTCCATTTCTATAACAAAACCCTTTATATCATTTATAGGCATTGGGAAGGGAATCAGGAAATCGACTCTTTGCTGAACATATTCCAGGGCACCGGGTGCAAGATCAGTTATAGGCACCTGCTGACAAAGTATGGTGTGAATCCATTCCCCAAATTCGTCTTCAAGAAGTCCGAATAATGAATATTCGAAACTACTGTCTGACTGAAGTTTCTGAGATTTCTGAAGATGTTTTGTTACTCCACGGTTTGCGGTAAGTTTGTCAAATACCTCAGTGCCCGACAGATCATTAAGTTTAGACAGAACAAGCTTGCTGCTGTCCTCAAACTCAAGTTCTTCGCTTAGTTCAACAAGTTGCTCCTCAATGAAGAGGCTGCTAAAGGTAGGAAAGCCTCTTACAATGATATTGTTTAATACAGCCAGCGGGGCTAAATTCTCACCGATCTGATGATATTCATCTTTTATGAGGCCTGATTTTACTTCAAAGTTACAGAGCTTTTGAATCACAGCTTGATCCGAAGGATGCGATCTTAAGTATTCATCAAATGCGCTTAATATGTAACCCGAAGATAGTTTCATATAAAAGTTGAATTAACACAATTAGTCTAATAAAAACAAAACATAAGAAATACTACTTTAGCTTAAACTGTACGATACTTGGGTAGAATTTAACCTTCTTAGTGTAGTTATTCCGCTTATCAAAAGCCGGGTGCTGTAACTTGACAACAACACGTGGTTTCATTTTAACCACCTCTTCGAGAAATGCAAAACCGACTTCTCCGTGAAAAAGAAACTTATTTCTGGAGTTCTGATGCAACCCTCGGATCAGGACTCTTTTCTTTAACTCCTGATTCTTATACAATTTTTTCCATTGTCTGTACTCTTCGAGTATATGCTCTGTCTCCTTTCGTATTAACTCAGGAACATCACTACCAAAATCATTTAGATTTACACTCTCTGCATTCGGACAGATATACTCAAGTATGTTCAGAATAAGTAATTTCCGCATGTTGAGTTCGGGCATCCTATTCCATTGTATCTCATGAATCAATTGCATCGTTTTATTAAACGCATCCATTCTCAATGCTGTCAGGCTTTCTTGCTGTTCAGTATCATTATACTCTACATAACCCAGTGCGCGACATATATAAGCGAACTTACCTATCACGCTCAACAGAAAGCCTTTTATGGTATCATTCCCACTTCCTAAGCTGCCTTCTTCAAAATAGAGCTTACTTACAACCTCCTTATCTGACTCATTAGCAACCTCTACTTCGTATTTCCTGTCTTTAAAAAGTATGATAAGCTGAAGAGCTATCAATAAATCTTTAATAGCTTCTCCACTAACTTTATGCAGTTTTGTGTTTTTAGATTGAGAATCAATACCCTTTATCTTTGTATTATAGTGCCGTTCTACCTTGTTTAAATAGTTAATAATACTTCGTTGGATATCGGGTGAATCATTAGGAACTGATGGCTTCCTGTCCTCAATCTTATCTCCTTCGCCTCCAGAATCAGGGTTCTGGGCTAATTTTTGTTCCTCACTTTCTTCAAAACTATCGTTGGAAACGATATTAACTCCTCGATCCGAAAGAAACGAATACACATGCCCGGCATTGCTGCGATAATGTCTGTCAATAATTTGCTCATTTTCACCCTGCTTGTTAAACTCGTCTTTGCTTGTTGTTACATAATCATCTGACTCAGTTTGAGGATCATCTTTGCTTTCTTTTCTGCCTCTTCCTCCACCGCTATACGTTGAAGAAGATCGTACAGTATGATTCTCAAATTCGGATAAGCTTACAATATTGAGCAGTTCTGACCAGTCCTTAGCCGTAAATTCCGTTTTATTTAGGAGCTGTGTAATGCGCGCTTTAGAAGGGTCCGGATTACTCCGCTCCAATGCTTCGACAGAATGGATAAGGGCAAAATTTGAAATTCTATTACCGTTTTCATCCGAGAAAAACAGCCTGACAGCTGATTTTGCTGTATTTGAAGAACACTTAATGCTTACCACTTGTTCTGAAACTGAACACTCATTTGTCTCCAATGCAGTCCCTTGAAGGTCTTCTGAGACCAATAAGACTGAAGTAACATCTGACTTACCCAGGTAAAGGGTCAATGTAGATTGATTTATTTCAACGTAATCTATGCGAAATGGTAGTGACGTCGCAGGTTCAGTTTCCTTTTCCTTTTTCTCCTTTTCTGGTATTGTTGTACGATTCGAAGGGTTAATATTGATCGCCAACTGTGATAACCAATCTGATGTGGCATTCCGCTTGATCAGCAGGTTAACCTCATCATTTATAGCGCGTTTGTTTATACCACCCATACCGGCAATGGTAGCATTAGAGCTGCCAAATAGAAGATATTCTGTATCTCCGGATGTCTTGAAATGGATCAACTTTGCATGCAAACGATTAAAGTCTGAATTAAAATCTTTGCGTACCTCAGACCAGTCGTAAAACTTAATCTTTTGTTTCCAACCCTTATCCAGAAGATGTGGGAGTAATCCGGATTTTAAGTCAACACAGCAGTGCATTTCCTTCGGTTCGAAATGCGTATGCAGGTCAGTAAGGAATAAACCTTTTTCATCATAATAAGGGGAGATTACGGTTATCGCCTCGATCTCTTGACTGGGTATTGTTTTTACAATTTGATCAAAAATTGAAGCCTTCTTTGAATTTGCAAGAAACCAAGCTTCTGTCTTTGCCTCTTTTATCTCTCCATGGTATTGGTCAATAGGCAAACTCCTTATCCATGGAGCATACCTGGATACCCATTCCAACTTCTTACTGTTCGTACCACGGAAAGAACTACTTAGGTTATTGAAATACGCCCAAGCAGCGCCAAATAAAAACGCATTGTCATTATCTGAATCAGATAGCTGAAAAGCAGCCCAAATTTCATCATTCGTACTCAGTCCCGAACTGCTCAGGTTACCGGAACCAATCAGCAACAACCCATTTTTCTCTCCAGCTAACAGTAACATCTTTGGATGAAAAGCTCCCTGAGCATATACCGGGCATGTACTGTATGAATTACCACGGACAACCTCCTGTCCACTAAGCAGTTCATTTGCTCTCGCAAGATTACTGCCATCCACCAACGCAACAACGTTCTGAACCTTATTGACTCTAAGGGTATGCATAATTCGCTGTTCGAAGAACAGGTAATCGAAGCTAAAACTGGTCATTAAGCAAGAATGATACTTCCTACCGTCCCTACCGATCAAACTTAGAATATTTCTTCTCTCAATCAGTTCCATCCCAAAGTGCCTTTTTTAGCGATTTACCCGTATCGGTAAGTTCATAATCTTTTGTAAGGTGTTGCGCATCTATCAAGAACTGTATCAGGTTACCAATTCTTGGCCCTGTATAGTTTTCATCCAGCCTGCCCAGATAACGTATCGTGTGCTCTTCAAGAATGAATTTCTGTGTGGACTGATTTCCATTCCCCATCTTTCGAAATGCCACAAACTGATGTCTAAGAATAATCTTTCGCAACAAGAAGTCTGATAAAAACCGATTAAAATCCCAGGAGGTTTTGGATTCAAATTCCTTTAGAAAATACTCTACTCCTGCACCATTTCTTAACAGATCATGCTTCTTTCCATACGCTTTTAAATCCTTTAATTGCTCCTTATTTCCTTTGTACAACGCCAATAACAGCTGAAGGGCAGCTCCGGCCTTATCAATTCCTTTATTGGTATGTATGGAAGCCGCAAAATCTTGTTCTCTTAATCCTATCGAAGAGACAGCTTTATCTAAGGTAGCATTATGAGCAGTTAGTGACTGCTGTTCTAAATATTTTATGATTTCCTCAGTTACCTGATCAATGAATAAGCTGACTGAAGGGGCATCAGGAGCATGCTTTTCCTGAAGATAAGTAAGTACTCCATTGAGAACAGCTGAGCAGGCATATTGCCAATATTCGTTAAACTGATAAAAATACCACCCGGTAAGCACCGGTACTGACTCTGATTCAAACAAGCCTTTTTTAAAATAGCTGTGCTGTATAAATGAACGATCCTCAAAGTCACCACTAAACCCCTCCAAAAAATGAAACAGGTATTTTATGGTTTCACTTCGAAAAGTAAATGTGTTTTCCTTCGATCTCGGGTAGTCTTTTTGAATCAACATTCTGGTTAATAATCGAATTTCATCGGTGCCTTGCGGAATCGTTGTCAGTGAGAAGTCCGGCAATAACTGCTCAAGCTCATTTTTCGTTACCTCTTCCTGATCCATACACCTGAAGAATAATGAAACACTTTCCTCACTCAGGTTTGCTCCAAAAGCTTCTGCCATCTGTTTTCCATCGATGTACTTGCCTTCACTACTTTCAGTACGAATGTATAAACCTTCTTGGGTTGCATGTTCAATCAGTAAGCCGATAGTTCGCATTGACCCCAGGTAATACTGACCAAATATGCCTAAGGGAAATTTCCAGTAGGTGTCCTCGGTATCTCCATCTGGCTTGTATATGCCTTCATTCAGTTTAATAACAGTGTTGTTTTCATTTAACTCCTTACCTGCATAAGTGCTACCGGATATACTTTTGGTATCCTCCGGATCTAATTGAGCAGCTAAAGCAGTAAGGTATTCTGCTTTTCTTATAAAGCGCCGGAAATGAGCCGGGTCAGTACTTCCAACCCGTTCGCTGTACTGATCAAGTAGCCAGCAGTAATAACTATAATAGCGTAGTCGACCTGTAACGTTATTCAGTCCAGGTAGAATCATTTGGAAAGTGGCATCTGATGTGTTTTGATTACCCAAGGGGTCCAAGCCCCCAATGATGGTCATCCGATCTCCAAAGAAGGGGAGAATGCTCTCATTTTTTGCGATTACTTTTCCAGCCATACTTATCTATCACTTAAAATTAAACCCTTCCACTTTTTAAAGGACATTCCCTCTCATTAAACTTTTCAACCTTTCATTTACTATTCAGATTGAGTTCTAATTAACTACTTCACAAACACTATAAATTAATTTAGCTTCATATTTATTCGCTCAATTCTATCTTCAAACTTTTTTCTAATTTGTAGATGTATATACTTATACAATAGTGCTTGAGTAATTATCAAAGTAAAGAAGTATACCATAGATGGTTTGTAATCATGATTATATCCTAAACTCATAAACATGAGTAATGATGGCAAGATTACTATAGCATATATAACAGAAAGTGAGCTAGTTTTAGGGATTGTAAGTTTTACTTTTTCATTATGATCAGAATAAAAATCATGAACATATATTAGCTTTAAATTACCTGTAGTATCTATTGTAAAAACTAGGAATGGTAGCAAAATCGAAAGTATAGAAAGGAATAATGGAGCTCCTAAGAAAATGGGAGTTTTAATTTTCTCAAATACATTCTGGACCTCATATTCGTAAATGCTATTAAAAGATAAGTTCCATATAAATACTGTGAATATCATAGCTACTATGATTACAAGCGGTATTTCTATTTTCTTTAAATTATTCATTCTATTTATTTATTACCCCCCTCCAAAACCTCACCCACCAACCCCTTTACCAACCGCTCATTTACGGCTTGGCGTTGCTCCAGTTGGGCTTTGAAACGGTCGCAGATGGCAAAGAGCTCTTCGATGCGTTGGACGATGCGGTGTTGTTCTTTGAGTGGGGGAATGGGCATTAAAATTTGCTCTATACTACTTTTACCAATGTTAGGCTGAGCATTTTGATTGATCTTCTTTCGAACTAATCCTTGGAATAATTCAGATTCAAGAATAACATTTAGGTAGTCAAGTGTTAAAGAATCTGATTGGGGGATAAAATTTCCAACACGATAGTTTTGAACTATTACCCCATAATCTTTATCAACTCTTGTTACTTTACCTAAAGTACCACCAGTCAATGCCATTAAAAGGTCTCCTTGCTCAATGAGATGATGCTCAAACTCTTCTTTTCTTGAACTGTCAATGTAGTTACAGTTAGTTAAATCGAGACTCCCGTCAGGCTTGCATTGACCAATTTTTATTACTGGAATACCATTCTTGACATAATCATATTTTCTGAATTGATGACCATGTCTTAACTCTGCTACATCACTGTAAAAACACCAGATCCAATTTTTTGGTATTTCAAATGGTAACTCTACTTTACCAATCTTAGAAGAATCAACATTGGCATGAAGTTCAGAAGCCAGTTCATCATCAGGAATTTGGGAAACGAGCCTTCCACGGACAGCCTCATTCAGAATATTCTTTTTCAAGTTGTCGATGGCTCCCGGGTTATGGTAGAGAGTGTCGAAGTTAGAGGTGATGAAGTTCCAAGCGGATTTGGAGGCTTGGGCATCTGGGGCTTGCTGCACTTCGGCATTGACGGCCAGCTGCAGCTTCTCATCAAGTTTGGTCTGCCTCTTTAGCTTGGCTTCCAGCTCATCCACTTCTGCAAACAGGGATTCTATTTTTTTTACGATGCGGTGTTGTTCAGCGAGTGGGGGGAGTGGAAAACAGAAATTAGATAGGTTCTTTTTATTGATAGCTTTAAAAGTAGATCCGGTTTGATCTTCTTTAATTCTATCTTCAAAAGCTCTCATAAAATACATTACGAGATTTGTTTCAGTATTTGCAATAGGTCTAATTGCTGCAATTCCTCGGCCTATGCAACTTTCTTCTTCACAGATATTAGTTGGACCTACCGGTGCCCGAACAGAAATAAGAATATCACCTGATACTGCAATTTTATTGGGCTCAGTACACCAAGTTGACGGCGTTGGGTACATATCCCCAAAATCTGTTTTTCCCTGATAAAAAGGTAATCCTTCTCCAACCTCATTATAATGCTTTGATGGAGGCGATTGCCCCATTTCTAAATATGAGAAGGTGCCAATTTTAGTCCATTTCCAGTTGTTTGGAATCTGGAATGGATATTCATTTTCATCCACATCATCTAAATTTAATACTTCCCTTATCTCATCTTTTTCATAAAGCCTCTTTTTCTCCGTTTCAATCTTTTCCAGTAATTCTGAAGCCGGTTCATCATTGGGATCTTGAGGAACCAGTTTTCCACGAGCGGCCAGTCCCAGGATGAGGGAGCGGAGTTCGGTGAGTCCTTCGGCGGTGTCTATGACAACGTTAAATTCGTCCAGCAGATCAGCTAAATTCACGCTAAAGTCTCCTTGAGTTCATTCAGCAAAGAACTACTCAGCTTTTGGATCTCATCGTTCAGGCTGTTCCGCTTGGTCAGCAAGGCCTCCACATCATAAGTCTGATTTTCTTCGGAGTTCGGATTTTTGATATCCAGGTTGTAACCCCGCTTCTCGATCTCTTCGGTGGTCACCTTCCAGGCCTGATCGGTTTCGGTGCGGTCGTCCCACCATTCCTTTTCCACATCAAATTCTTCAATGCGGATGGGTTTGGTCTTGGAGTAGCTCTTGTAACCTTCGGGATAGGTGTGTTCAAAATACCACACCTCATCGGTGGAGCCACCTTTCTCAAAAAACAGCAGGTTGGTGTTGATACTGGTGTAGGGCGCAAACACGCCTTTGGGCAGGCGGACAATGGTATGCAGATTATTCTCCTTCAGTAGCCGCTCTTTGATGCGGGTTTTCACGCCTTCCCCAAACAGAAATCCATCGGGAAGTACAAGGGCGCACCGCCCGCCTTCTTTCAGCAAGCGCATGATGAGTACCAAAAACAGGTCGGCCGTTTCCCGCGTCTGAAACTGTGCCGGAAAGTTCTTCTCGATGCCGTCTTCCTCCTGTCCGCCAAAGGGAGGATTGGTCAGCACCACATCCACGCGGTCTTTGGCTTTATATTCGTTGTATGGTTTGTTGAGGGTATTATCCCGTCGCACGTTGGGCACATCAATCCCGTGAAGGATCAGGTTGGTGGTGCAGAGCATATGCGGCATCGGCTTTTTTTCCACGCCACGGATATTCTCCTGAAAAGCTTTCAGGTCTTCCACCGAAGATGATTGCTCTTTCATGTGCTCGATGGCATCCACCAGGAATCCGCCCGTTCCGCACGCCGGATCAAACACCGTTTCCCCAATCTGCGGACTCACCATTTGCGTCATGAACTTGGTCACCGCCCGCGGGGTGTAATATTCCCCGGCATTGCCCGCACTTTGCAGGTCTTTCAGGATCTTTTCATAAATATCGTTGAACTGATGTCTATCATCCTTTTTGTTGAAGTTGATCTCATTCAGCTTGTTCACCACCTGCCGAAGCAGCGTACCGGATTTCATATAGTTATAGGAATCCTCAAAGATCGACTGCACTACAAAGGCCAGCCGGGGACTCCGTTCATCAAGCTCCATTTCCTTGAGCTCCTTAAACAGCCCGTCGATGAACTCTAGCAGGGCATCGCCGGTGATCCCTTCCTCATCCAGCGCCCAGTTTCGATACCGGTACTTTTCGGGGATTGGAGATTCGTAGTCATCGGTCATGAGCTCCTGCTCGGTCTCGTAATCGTCAAAAACTTTAAGGAACAGCATCCACCCAAGTTGCGATATCCGCTGCGCATCGCCGTCAACCCCGGCATCCTTACGCATCACATCTTGAATGGATTTAATAGTGTTGGATATGGACATGTTTGGAATTAGGAATGAAAAATTTTGGATTAAAAATTGAACTACAATACAGCTAATCGATGCTTATGACCCCGTTATTTAGATCTTCCTTAGTAAGTCCATTTCTTTTGATACTTACTTCCTCTTTTTCTCCTTCAATCTCTATTGAAACAATCTCTATTTCACTTAAGTCTAGTTCACTATGTACTAAAAAGTTTTTAAAACCAATATATTTAAGACCTTTTCCAAGCTTTAAGAAATGGTAAAAGTCCCCTGATTTTGTGCCTACAGTTCTTCCCTCACTCAATTCTCTATACCCCTTATTTGATCCATCTATCTTAGCCTTTGTAAATATATAATCATTTCTAAATCTATTCTTTTCAATCTGAATATCATTACTGAGAGAGACGTTCTTGTTTTTGAAATGAAAACTCAATTGACCTTGACTATAGAAAGTAGGAAAGGCTAAATAGGTCTTATACTGTGTGTTACCAGGTATATTTTCACATTCATCCATCAGCAATTTGTGGAGCGCCTCATATCTAATTGATCCAACTTGTACCCCTGATATTAAAACGTCTGAAGGAATATGCCTATAAACTTCATCTCCTCCGGTTACCACAAAATCACTTGCACATACTCGTCTGTAGATATCTGATTGATTAATTAATTTGACTTCAACAACTGTTAAATATCTTCCATCAAATGTGAACGGATTCAATGGATTTACTCCAGCTAGGTCAGTAAAGTATATATTCGGGTTAGTATAAATGTATGTTTCACCTTTAGCTTCAGCCTCATTGGCAATTATGTCTCTTATAAATTCAATAGCTTCGATTGTGAATCCTTCTTCGGATAATTTTTTTGTAAGTAAATTTAATTCATTACTGGTTGTATTCTCTTCAGCTTTCAATTCGTTTGTGAAGCTCAAAATATTTCTATGATGACCATCAAAATTGCGTGTATTGATCATTTCTGTTTGAAATAAACGGGTATCAACTGGAGTATAGGTTATTGTAATGTTGTCAACTGTATCTTGAAATGTGGTTACCCCTTTGACTTTTATTTCGTCAATTATATTCGTGACAACTACCTGATTAGCTTTGTTCTCATCACTTTTCACCGTTTCAGAAGAGTAACAACCTGAGATTGAAAAAATGAGTGATAAAATTAGAATATGCTTAATACGTTTCATTTTAAACTAGCTTTAATGACTACTCATTATTTTTCCATTTCATACTCATACATTCCATTATAATACTTCACGTCACCAGTCCAATTATCGAGTTTGTAAGCAGCACCATTATCAGAATTTATACCAATGATTTCATACCTGTTTGATGCAAAATATCCAAGAGATATAAGTAAAAGAGTTACACTAATTATCAATGTTTTTATGTATTCTTTATTCTTCATATGAGTTAATTATGCTGATTTATATAGCTCATCCTCAATCTCATGTATAGCTTTTAGGTATTCATCTTTCCCGCCAAACTCCTGGATGATCTCCATCGGAGTGCCCATGCTATTGAAAGGATCGAGTTTTAGGATATTCATGCTTTCCAGGTTTTCGAGACCTTCATCTTCATACTTCTCAAGCAGGCTTTCCAGCACCTCTTTAGCGGTTCCTGAATACTTCCCGAAATAGTTTCTTTTCTTTACATTATTGGCCCGTTCATGTCGGGTTAAGGCTGGCTGTTCAAAAGCCACATGGCAGATCAGGTCAAAGGGATCGAGGTTTTTATCCACGTCTTTTTTGAGCTCTTCAAACACTACTCCGGCTTCTTCCAGTTGTTTCACAATGGCCTGTTTCTTTTCCGAGTCTTTCCATTTGCGGAGAAACTCATCCAGCGAGCTGTACTTTTCATTGATCTTTTTACGGGAATAATCTTTCAGCGATTCTGTTACCAGCTTGCCGTCATCATCATAATATTGAATCCGCTGGTTTAGTAATTTCACTTCTACATTATCAACGTAAAAGCGTTTTACTTCTCCGTCTTCAATCTCCCCGCCCTGATCATCAATATCATCCCACGGCTCTCCTTCATCATTCACTTGTGGAGTATCTGTGTCATCATCCGGAACTTCATCTTCCGGTACCGGTGAGTCATCAGGACCAAAACTGGTTGCCTGTACGGGTTCTCCATCAAATTCGGGATCAGCAAAGTGTCGGGTTACATTCCTAAAATCCATAATGGTGAAAAACATCTTACCGTAGTCTTCACTTATACGGGTTCCCCGGCCGATGATTTGCTTAAACTCCGTCATGGAACCAATATTGGCATCCAGTACAATGAACTTACAGGTTGGGATATCCACGCCCGTGGTGAGTAGTTTGGAAGTGGTAGCAATCACTGGATAGGTTTCTTCCTCATCCATAAAGTTATCGAGCTGCATCTTTCCGGCCTTTTCATCCCCGGTAATACGCATCACATAGCGGGAATCTTTCGCCACTAGATCCGCATTCAGATTCATCAATTCCTGCCGCATCCGTTCGGCATGATCAATATCGATACAAAACACGATGGTCTTGGCATAGCGGTCTGTTTCCTTCAGAAACTCCGTAATCTTTCGGGCTACAAGTTTTGTTCTCTGCTTTAAAATCAGATTCCGGTCGTAATCCTTTTGATTGTATTCCCGGTCGGGAATTAAATTGCCATACTTGTCGGTAAAACCATCTACAGGCCGCCAGCCTTCGGCATCTTTATCAATAGTAAAACGAACTACTTTGTAAGGAGCCAAAAATCCATCTTCGATCCCTTGCTTGAGAGAGTAGGTATAAATCGGTTCTCCGAAATAGTCGATATTGGAAACCGTGTTGGTTTCTTTGGGAGTGGCGGTAAGTCCAATATGAGTAGCGCTGTTAAAATAAGCCAAAACTTCACGCCAGGCAGAATCGGCAGCGGCACTTCCTCGGTGACACTCATCAATGATAATCAGATCAAAAAAGTCGGGAGAGTATTCCCGGAAAAGATCCTCATACCCTTCATTCCCAGTCACCGCCTGATACAAGGCAAAATAGATCTGATGGGCTTTACTGACTTTGCCCCGCTGAATTTTATGCACTACATCATCCAGGTCGCCAAAGTATTTTCTCTTGGGATCATCCACTAAGATATTCCGATCAGCCAAATACAATATGCGTTTATTCTCGCCACTCTTCCATATTCGCCAAATGATCTGAAAAGCTGTGAGCGTTTTACCCGTACCAGTCGCCATTACGAGGAGAATACGGTCTAAACCCTTGGCAATGGCTTCAATAGTGCGGTTAACGGCAATCTCCTGATAGTAGCGAAGAGTACGACCACCTTGTTCAAAATGGTACGGCTGCTTAACTATTTTCTCCTGTTCCTTATCAAATCCTTTTGCCTCAGCGTACCTGTTCCAAAGTTCTTGTGGAGAGGGAAATTCATTGAGGCCGATCTCCCGAATAATCTCACCCTCTTTTTTAGTTCGGTCTTGCTCTACAAAACCATCCCCATTGGAGCTGTAAACAAAAGGGATATCGAGAATTTCTCCGTAATCCAGTCCTTGCTGAAGTCCGGCACCAACAGCATGTTTGTTATCCTTGGCTTCAATAACAGCCAAAGGAATACCTCGTTTATAATAGAGAATATAGTCGGCTTTTTTACCTTTATCCCTTTTAGCAAGAGAACCGCGAACACGAATTCGTCCGTCAGTGAAATAAGTTTCTTCCCGAATTTGTTTATGTAAATCCCATCCAGCTTCAGTCAATGCAGGCGTGATGTACTTACTCCGAATATCAGCTTCTGTAAGATCCCGTTTATTAGCCATTTAAATCTAATTTTCAATGCTTTAGAGAAAATAGAAGAATTACCGAACTTTAAAAATAAGTACTTCAGTATTTAGACCTTTTCCCATAAAGATTTTCCCTGACTATCAAATTGGTCTTCTAATCGCCTAAAATTATCCATACTAACGCCCTCAGTTGTCACCTTATGCACCATTTGCTCATAGGTAAACAGATTATCTGGTTTCCGACTTAAATCATTGCGAATAGTTTTATGGTGTTCAAAAAACGATTTTGGGTTTTCTCTCAGGTAATGAGCTTTGGTTTTGTAAAAATCATCTCTGGACCTATTGAGCATAGCTTTCAAAAGTTGGTCCACTGAAAACTCTTTGATAGCAGCATAAACGAATCTTTTGATATTTGGGTCTTCTGGATCTAAAGTGTCACCAAATGTTTTATTCCAGTAGCTACATACTTTTCTATAATCTTCAAAAGAAATAGTACTAGTAGTATTTCTTTCTCTTTGTTTAAAGGGTTTCTTTTGAGGGTTGGATGATCCTACCGGTAAGTAGTCTGATGGGTCTACCTTTGATGGTTCAATGATCCTACTCTGGTTGGGTTTTTGGACGTCTGAATTTTCGACCGTCATACCAGGTAGAATTAGTTCACTAAACTGATAGCTATGAGGAGAAGTTGATCTATCTCTTAGTATTAGTCTTTTTGCTTCAAGATCTTTTAAAGCTCTAATGACTGTATCCCTTGCTTTACCAGTGAATTTCTCAAAAGTAGAAAGAGCGATTCTGTCTTTACTTTTATGGAAACCACATGTTTTACGGCCAATAATCATCAACAATGAGAGTTCACTGTCCCCTATTTCAGCCTGTAACTCATCAAATATTTTGTTGGGCATTTGAGTGTATGTATATGTTGTTTCACTCATCTTCCCCCCTCCTTATAGCGAAAGAAGTCCTGCAGAAATGATTCATCAAAATTCAACTCCTCTAGTTCCTCTCGAATGATCAAGTTTTCTATAGCAACTAGATGCTTATCAATTGAATTGGTCTTTAAAGACTGTTCAACATACTTAACATGCTTTCTATCGTACATATCCAGCCATTTATGGATGTATTTATTCCATAGATCAAAGATCTTTTGAGCCTCTGGTGGAATTTCTAAACCGGCTAAGTGTAGTTGCTCTACTTGCTTCTGTTTACTTATTACACTTTGGCGAATGTCATCCTGTTTTTTTGAAATATTCCCAAGGAATTGGATCTCATCCCGAACAATAGAATAGCTGTGAACCTGTGAATCTTTGTTTATTTCGATTAAACACAGGTCCGAAAGTTCTTTCAGAGTTTTGATCACTGTTTTCCTGGAAAGTCCGGTTATTATCTCAAGCTGATCAATCTTTAGAGGTACTTGATGTATGTTCTCCTTTACTGTCATATATGCTATAATCATTAGGAGTTTCAACTGACTGCCAGATAGATTCGGTAGGTATCTTATCAATACATCCAGCGTTCGTTCATAGAAAGTAACTTTGGTAATATTTTTCATGGCATCACCTTAGTTTAAAAATTCGCTCGATTACTACCCGCTCAAAATATTTTCTCCGACTGCCGCCGAATTGAATTGAAGGTATATACCTGGGATGGCCTTCATCAAGATTTGATCGGTTAAGAACCGTCCTATGATTTAGGCCTGTTAAGTCTTGGACCTCCCTGGCACTAATATATTTTTTTTCGTTAATGCGATGTTTATTCGAATTGAGGAGTAGATCTATTTTTTGCTCAATTCTATCTAATTTTGTTGTCTTTTCCATGGTGATTGGATTAGTTAATGATATTGCTTCACCATGTTAACCAGAGCACATAATTCTTGTATACTCTTTAGCAAAAGTATTTCTATTCTAATTAATAGAACTTCATAATTCTACTATAGAAATTTCGGATTGGGAATAGAAAACGATAGAATTGCTCTAGAAAAAATTTTTGACTTAATTTTCTTTGAGAGTAGCCGGGCTATCTTTGGCCTTTCAGTTCTTTACTTTTCCATGCATTTATTCTGTCATTAATGACTTTTTTATCATAAAATGGAGTATCATCCTCGTATATAAGCACACTTGTAAATATCCAATGCTTGAGCTCATCAATATGTGATTTATCAGTTAAGTTAAATTCCCTTTCATTTTTTTTCACAAATTCTCTACATGCATTTGGAACACTCTGAAATTCTTCTAATGCATCATACTGCCCTTTTGAAATAGCCACTTCAAATGCTTCTTTCATAACCCTTTCTTTAGCCATAACATTGGCTAAATCGTCCAAATTTTTAATTGTAACAGCAACCAATTGCTTGGGAATTTCATCAACAATAATTGTTTCCTTCAGAATCCTACCCTGTTGATCTGCTACCTGTTCTATCAGTTTGTTTATTTGTTTATCATCAGATTGCTCAAGTTCAACTTCATACCCCTCTTTTAATTCAGCTTCTTTTTTTCGTATTGATCCTAATTTTGATCTTGTTCTATTTTCAATTGTGAATATTAGGTTTGAAACAGCTTCTAATCTTTTGCCAAAATTTGAATTACTTGCTTCAGTTTCCTTTATACCATCAAAAGCTTCTTTGTATTCTCTCAAATAGGAATACCAAGTACCATCCTCATTTGAAATAATTATTGCTGCATCTTGAATAGTAACATGATTAATAATCTGAGATTTGTTAGACTCACTTGTATAGATGAGATCTAAAACTAGATCACTATTACTTTTTTCCTTTAGCGTTTCCATCAGTCAATCCCCTTAACAGCATTCTTAATATTCTGTGCATCCAGATGTTCGTAAATCATCGTAGTATTAATTGAGGCATGCCCCATGATCTTTTGTACAATAACCGGAGATACTCCTTTAGCAAGCAAGTCAGTAGCACAGGCATGCCTCAAGCCATGTAGCGTTGGACTATTGGGCACGTTCTTAGCTTTCTTTACAAACTTCTTATAAGACTTCGACAAAGAAAGAGGATCCATTCTGCTCCAGCTATCATGACCGGATGCACTTGGGAATACGTATCCATCACTTGGTTCCCCCTGATCTTCATGCCATTTTTTTAGCCATGGATACAATGGTTTCCGAATGGGAATTATTCTTTCCTTACCCGATTTAGTAGTATTCTTTTTTGTATTCGCAATACGTATATATCCGAAGTCCTTACTTTTCTTTTTTGATTCTTCAAACTTCACATCATTCCATGTAAGGTTTACAGCCTCTTTCGCTCTTAACCCACAATAGTAAATTGTATTGATCATGGGTTTAAACCATAATCGCTTCTGGTGAGGTTTGGTCACATATCCGGCTTTCTCATGTTCTCGATAAAATTTATCAAAAGCCTTAAATATCTGATCAAGCTCCTTTCGACTCACTGTTTTCTGTGTGATTTTTTGAGGCGTTTTTGGAGGTTTTAATCCTTTTGAAATATCTTCTTTTAAAATTCCTTCATTTTTCATCCATCTAAACAATACTTTTAAATGTCTTAGGTAATTAGCCTGAGAAGCATTTGATAGACTATTCGCAAAACAGAATTCCCTGATATCTTTTTCTATAATCTGAGTAACAGGCATTGTAGTCCCAACCTTTTCCATAAACATATCAAAGATTCGTTGATAGTGATCCTTGGTCGTTTGATTGGCCTGACTTCTTTTTCGTATGAATTCATTCGTGGCTTTTTTCAGAGAAATATGCTTTCCCGATAATTTCCTTCTCTTTTTCTGCGCCTCCATTTTTGGAGTCCAGCCATTGAATGGATCGATCTCTCCCCTTTCAAATTTATCTTCATACGCTATAAGCATTTTCTCCGCTTCCCTTTTGAGCGTAGTCCCCAAACTCAATGCTTTTCTTTTATCCTTTCCATCTTCATTTGAGAAGAACCTGATGTAGTAGATTCCGTTTCTTTTTTTGAGACTAGCCATGGCAATTGAGTTTGTATCAACTGGTTGAGGGTTTCAAAAACTTCTGTACCCATTTCTGAGCCCAGTGGGTACAGTGAAAAATTGTACCCAGTTTTGTACCCACTAATTACGCGAAATGTGCTTTAAAATGAAAATCCTTCATTCTCAAAATGAGCACTAACAAAAACAGAAAGGCATAAAAAAAGCCCTTCAGCGTATGCTAATGGGCTTTTATAGTCAATAATTGTGTATAAAAATAAGTGCTCCCCGGGTAGGATTCGAACCTACGACCAATTGATTAACAGTCAACTGCTCTGCCACTGAGCTACCGAGGAATTTCAGTGTGTTACCCTCTTTGAGGGGCGACAAAGATAACTACTTATCTCAACTACTTTCAACCTTTTTTTAAACTTTTTTGTAGAAAACTTTTTCAAGCACCAACCCCTTTGCCGGAGCTGTTTGCGTAGGGCGTTTTAAAGCAGGATTTTCCAGTATTTCCCTGAATTCTTCTATCGACTTTTTTTTCTGAGCTACATGTGCCATGGTTCCCACCAAACGCCTGACCATATTTCTGAGAAACCTGTTTGCCCTGATTCGATAGCGGATCACTTCCCCATCAAATTCAAATTCAGAGTGGTGTATATCACACAGCGTAGTTCTGTTGTCTTCGTTGAATTTTGAGAAGCCGTCGAAATCAAACTCACCTTTCAGTATAGCCGCGCATTCCCTGAGCTTGCCTTCATCCACGGGCTGATATAGTGCCCAGCTGTAGCGATTCATGATCGGGATATTCCGAAGGGTCATGGTGTATTCATACTGACGACTTGTGGCATCAAACCGGGCATGGAAATCATCACGAACCGATTCTATATTTGTCACTTCGATCTCATCCCCTACGATCTTATTTACCCCATTCAGCAATTTGTCAAGATCGGTTTTTTCCGGAAGATCAACATGCGCCACTTGTCCTCTAGCATGAACGCCCGCATCGGTTCTCCCCTGTCCTATCAGATCTATTTCTTGTTGAAGGACAGTTGAAAATGCTTTTTCCAGTGTTCCCTCAACCGTAACATCATTGGGTTGAATTTGCCAGCCACTGAAGTTGGTGCCGTCGTATTCGATCGTAAGTTTATATCGGGGCATGAATTGCTTGGTGCTTTGTACTTTTGCTTTCTTAACAATAGGAACTATCCTGCAAAAAGCCCAAAAACAACATTCAAATTTGATGACATTTTTTGCACCTTATGGAAAAACAATTCAACATTTAAAATTCTTCAATTTAATATTTCCCACATGCGTATAGAATTAGACATCAAGCTTGGCTTTAAAAACGTAATGATCCGCCCAAAACGCTCTACCCTGAAATCGCGAGCGGATGTCTCTTTAGAGAGAACCTTCAAATTTCTTCATGCCGAAAAGAACTGGAAAGGAGTTCCCGTGATGGCAGCCAATATGGATACTACAGGAACATTTGAAATGGCTGAAGCACTGGCTGAACACAAAATGTTTACAGCTATCCATAAGCATTATTCACTGGAGGAGTGGAAGGAATTTATGGACAATGCATCGGACGGCATCACCGAATATATGGCAGTGAGTACGGGAACGGGTAAAACCGATATGGAAAAGCTGGACAAGATCATGACCCAGTTTCCTGCTCTTCGCTTTATTTGTATTGATGTGGCTAACGGCTATTCCGAACACTTTGTGCAATTTGTAAAGCGTGTTCGGGAGAAGTATCCAACGCAGGTCATTATAGCAGGAAATGTGGTAACCGGCGAAATGGTGGAAGAACTTTTACTGGCCGGTGCCGATGTCATTAAAGTGGGTATTGGTCCGGGTTCGGTTTGTACGACCCGACTCAAAACCGGTGTGGGCTTTCCCCAGCTTTCTGCCATCATCGAATGTGCGGATGCAGCTCACGGTTTAGGTGGACAGATCATATCGGACGGCGGTTGTAAATCGCCCGGAGATGTGGCTAAAGCATTTGGTGGTGGCGCTGATTTTGTGATGCTGGGAGGCATGTTTTCCGGCCACACTGAAAGCGGTGGAGAGTTAGTGGAAGAAGACGGCGAGAAATTCAAAATGTTCTACGGAATGAGCTCTGAAAAAGCCATGGATAAATACTCGGGCGGAGTGGCAGAGTATCGCGCTTCAGAAGGCAAAGTGGTAAAAGTTCCGTACAGAGGCCCCGTTGAAGATACCGTGCAGGATATTCTTGGCGGCGTGCGGTCTACCTGTACCTATGTGGGCGCCAAAAAACTAAAAGAACTTACCAAACGAACAACCTTCATCCGCGTGCAAGAGCAATTGAATGAAATGTTTGAGGGTGACTAGAACATTGAACATATAGCATTGAGCAACTTCTAGATAATTTTTTAGGAGGCCATGAATGACCTAACTGGTGAACTGGAAACGATTATTTTCATTGGTATATGAATCCCATGATCAAAAATATATTCCGGTACACCAACGAAGGGTTTCAACCCTTCACAAAAAACTTTTTGTAAGGAATTGGATTTGAAACACTCTAACTAACAAGCGTGAATCAATCCTTTACCGATGCCAAAGACATTCAATTCAATTTGGGTGCATATTGTATTTCGAACGAAATTAAGCAGACCCTATCTATCCTGGGAAATACGAAACGAAGTTTGTGAATACATAAAAGTTCAGGGAAACTTAAAGGGGCTCAATATTGACACTGTAAATGGTGTACGGGATCACCTACATGTCCTGCTTAGAATCAAAACTACTCAAACAGTGGCTGAAGCAGTTCACTGGATTAAAGGCGCCTCTTCCAGATGGTTAAACCGAAAATATAACTGGAAAGATGGATTTGCCTGGCAGGAAGGCTACGGAGTTTTTTCTGTGAGCCTTCATGATATAAAGATGATCCGCAATTACATTTATAACCAGGAAAAGCATCATAAAGAAAGCTACTGTGTAGACAGGTTTGAATATGTGCCAAAACCTTCTGAAGCGAGTCCATGAATGACCTCACCGGTATACTGGAAACGCACAATCCTATTGGAACCATATATATCATAATCAAATATCTATTCCGGTACACCAACGAAGGGTTTCAACCCTTCGTTATACGAAATCACTCTTCTCCCCCATTCAACAGCCTGAAAATAATAGCCAGCTGACCGGTGTGATATGAATTATGCTGTAGCACCAGCAGGGCCTCCCGTAAAAAAGAATGGTCTTCACTGCCGGCTACCGGGGCGTTCAAACCATTGGATTCATCGAGGATCAGATTCATCATCTCGTTACGTTCTTTGAAGAATGACTCTTTGAGCTGCTCCCATTCCTCTTCAGATTCCGGTTCTGCTTCCAGCGGCCAGTATTCTTCCGGCCATTCCTTAGACTCGTAATATTTATTCCGGGAGTAATCCAGCAGGTCAAATTGTGCTACCCGGATGTGAAAGAATTGTTCATAAAAGGAATACGGGAGTCCGGCCGGACGTTTACCCAAATCTTCAAAGTCCACCTCTTCCAGTAAGTCTTCTATCTTCAGAAAAGCCTGTCCGCCTTCCAGTTGCTGTACAATTTGTTCTCTTTTGATGCGATGTGAGTTTACTTCCATTAGCTTTATTTCTTCTAGGATTCACTAGCTAAATAAGAGTTAGCTGGGAATCATTCAAAAAATGGTTTGTGAGTGAAGTCAAAAATGACCTCAGTTGTATATCAGAAAACAATTTTTCTCTAAACGAACTTAAACTTAAGATAAGCTTTAAGAAATTGTCATCCTGAGCGCTTTTAAAAAAACGATGTGAATAATTGTTGAACGCGAAGGATCTCAAAGCCTATATAATTTGGGATACAATTCAGGCTTTGAGACTCCTCGCGTTAGCTCTAAAAGGTAAAAAAACTTCAGAGACGCTCAGAGTGACAGCATTTGTATTTTTTATCTAGAATTGACGTAAAACTAAATATTCTAAGGATTGACCTTCTTTTCTGCTATAAAGGCGAGTTTTTCAATATTTCACCAAAAGTGAATCCCTATTCAGAAACCAAAAAAATCATCCATTTATCTCCTCTTTAGATTGTGTAAATTTCGCCCTGAATCAATCTCCATAAAGCTGCTATGAATACCTTCATCAAACTACTGATCTTCTTCCTTATCCTGATCCTTGGATTTGCCGGACTTGCTTTCTACTGGACCTTCTACAAGCCTTTGCCCGACTATGAGGCTTCCATCGCTTTAGAGGGAATCTCAGAGCCGGTTGATATCCACTGGGATGAATTTGGCGTGCCCCATATCTATGCTAAGAATGAACAAGATCTCTATTTTACCCTGGGATATGTTCACGCACAGGATCGTTTGTGGCAAATGACGCTTTCTCAGATCGCAGCCGAAGGTCGTTTTGCCGAGTTTTTTGGAAATGATGAAGACCTTATCAACCTGGATAAATATCAGCGCACACTTGGTTTCTGGAAACTGGCTGAACAATTGGTGGATACTTTGGATCAGCAGGAACGACAAGTCCTGACAGCATACTCAAAGGGCGTGAATACCTTCATAGAAAATAATCAAAACCGACTACCTGTTGAGTTTTCACTGGCTGAAATTGAGCCTATTGAATGGACTCCCGCTCGTTCCCTTGCCGTAAGCAGAATGATGGCCTGGGAGCTGAATATGAGCTGGTGGAGTGAAGTTACCTATGAATATCTGCGTGAAAAACTTCCGGCCGCTCAGTTTGAACAACTGCAGCTTCAGTTCCCCGATACGGCCCCTACTTCTCTCGACGATACCGAATCTATGGGGTACTCTTCTTCCCTGATGCCCATGCTGAAGCAGGAGATCAAGAAACGCGAGCTCTTGGAAATGGAAGGAACGCATGTAGGTAGCAACGCCTGGGTGTTGGATGGTTCCAAAACTGAATCCGGTTATCCCATGCTGGCCGGAGATCCACATCTGGGCTTGGATATGCCAGGCAAGTGGTATGAAGTGCATCTTAATCTGAATGGAAGAAATGTATCCGGAGCTACCCTGGCTGGAGTGCCTGCAGTCATAATTGGTCAGAATGATCATATGGCCTGGAGTTTTACCAGTATGATGAGCGACGACACCGATTTCTACCTCGAACAGCAGGACCCGGACGATCGCGGCCGATATGTGATCGATTCTTTAGCTAACGGGGAAGCAGAATACGAGCAGTTTGAAAGAGTTCGCGAGATCATCAAGGTGAAGGATGATGATGATCAGTCGTTCGAGATCCGGTATACCAAACATGGTCCGGTGATCTCCGATATCTATCCCGTGCAAGAGCTTACGGACAACAAGATGATCTCCATGAGTTGGTCTGGTTACGAGATGAGTAACGAAATGCGCACCTTATTTAAGATCAACTGGGCGGAAAATTTTCAGGATTTCAAAGAGGCCCTTCCCTCCTTCGGCGTGCCCGGATTGAATTTTATGTACGGTGATGTTGAAGGCAATATCGCCATGTATTCTGTAGGCAAGACCCCTATCGTCAACGCAAATCCCGTTACAATGAAAAATGGATGGAATCCCGATCACGACTGGCAGGGATTCATTCCTCACGAGCAAATGCCACGGATCATCAACCCCGATAAAGGCTGGATCGCCAACGCTAACAACAAGATCACAACCGACAGTTATCCATATTATCTGGGTACGTTCTGGGAACCACCGAGCCGCATCGAGCGCATTGAGCAGATCCTGACATCGGACGAATCTTTTTCATATGAGGGATTCCAGGATCTCCAAAACGATTCGTATTCCAATTTTGCCGCTAAGCTTACTCCGCAGATACTGGAGATCATCAAAAATCAGGATGAGTATAATTTCGACCTTCCCATCTCCTATCTGGAAAACTGGAATTTTGAATATAGCCTGAGCTCAACAGCCGCTTCAATTTTTGATTCTTTTTTCCTGAATTTCACCAGAAATACACTGAAGGATGATCTTGGGCCTGTTGCATACAGCAATTTCATTCACCATGAAAACATCCCGGTTCGAACCATGACTTCCCTTATCGAGACAGAAAGTTCGCTCTTTGATGATGTGACTACAGACACCATTGAAGTCAAGGAAGACATGATCCTCAAAAGCATGCAGGATGCCATTCTTTACCTCAGTGATTCGCTGGGCAGTGAGCCGTATGAGTGGCGATGGGAGCAGTTGCACACCATCACTTTTGAGCCGCCTCTTTTTTCTCAAGCTGCCAAAGATTCCAGCGCACCAACGGCCCTTCGCATGATCGTTAATAATATTCTCAGCAAAGGTCCGTACGAAGTGGAAAGTCATGGAATGAGTGTGAATAACGGTCAATATCGATGGGAAAATCCATTTGAGATGGTGCTTGGTCCTTCCATACGGCGAATTTCAGATCTCTCAGATATGAGCAAAAGCAAGAGCATACTTCCCACAGGCCAATCCGGAAACCCACTTTCTGAGCACTTTGGGGATCAAACTGAAATGTGGCTGAACGGACGATACCGATGGTTACATCAGGATTCTACTTCTTTATTCCAGGGATCTGGCGTAAGGACCATGCGGTTGGTTCCGGGAGATTGAAGAATATTGAAGTAGGAACGTTTCTGGTTGCTTTTGATTCTTTGTGCCGGCGAGAACTTGGTTGCCACACCCACCGGGACCCATCCTTGTTCCTTCCCTCCTGCGGCTGCGCCTTGCAAGGAAGGAGACGCTTTGGGGAGTATTTAGCTAGCTTCTGATATCTAAACAGTTAATACATCATCTCATCAAATTTGTACTACTTACCCAAACTTTAACCAAGGCGTCCCCTTTCCCTTGACGCATGCCAGTTGATAAAAACAGTTATTTGAAAAGGTGGAGTAGTTATATCCAAAACAACAATCACAAAAGAGTGCGTTAGGGAAAGGGACAGGGTTAGGGTCCTCTTCAAAAACAAACAAATTAAAGCCCAGCGTAATCTTCAATTCGCTCCAAAACCCCCTCCATATCCACCAACTCTTCATTTTTAATTCGAAGCACGTTTAAACCCAATCCATTCAATACCAAATCCCGCTGATAGTCATATGACTTTTGAAAATCATGGACTTTCCCATCCACTTCGATAACCAGATTTAGCTCTGCACAGTAAAAATCTGCAATGTAGAAATAGCGTTTACTTTCACGCTGCTCATGAACAAACGGTTTTTGCCGGAGGAATCTGAATCCATGGAATTGACGCTTTCTGAGATTTCTCCATAGTCTTTTCTCGGATGGTGTTGGGTTACTTCGTTGTTCTCTGGCTAGTTCTGTTATGGATTTCCAAGTCAAATTCATGGTGGAATTAGTGTCATTTTATAGAAAACAGCAATCTCGCCCAAACAAAACCCATCCTTGTTCCTTCCCTCCTGCGGCTACGCCTTGCAAGGAAGGAGACGCTTTGGGGATTTTGTTCAATTTTTTAACAGCGAGACATTTAATAAATCATTTCAGGAAAATTGTACTACCTATTTTTACACTCACCAAGGCGTCCCCTTTCCCTTGACGCATGCCAGTTGATAAAAAACAGTTATTTGAAAAGGTGGAATAGTTATATCCAAAACAACAATCATAAAAGAGTGCGTTAGGGAAAGGGACAGGGATAGGGTCCTTTTTCATGGAGAACAAAACATTTACAAACCCGTACATTTTGCGCTATTATATTCCGCCAAACATCAACCATCATACCACTATGAAATCACGCATTCTTCCCATTTTCTCCTTTCTGCTGATCGGAGCTTTTATGATCTCTTCCTGCTCCAAACAACAAACCGAGTTTTCGGTGGACTACGAAAAATTCACCCTCGACAACGGACTTGAAGTCATATTCCATAAAGATGATTCTGATCCCGTGACTGCGGTTGCACTTACGTTTCATGTAGGTTCTGCGAGGGAAATTGAAGGGCGAACCGGTTTTGCTCACCTCTTTGAGCATTTACTGTTCCTGGAATCCGAAAACCTTGGCAAAGGCGGATTGGATAAAATGAGTTCACGCATAGGAGGATCCGGAGCCAACGGTTCCACCAGTCGTGATCGCACCAATTATTTTCAGACGGTACCTAACGATGCTCTCGAAAAAATGATCTGGGCGGAAGCGGATAAAATGGGCTTCTTCATAAACACAGTGACTGAAGCTGTGCTCGCAAAAGAAAAGCAGGTGGTTAAAAACGAAAAGCGGCAGGGTGTGGATAATCAGCCTTACGGACATGCAAGTTATGTGGTGGATAAGAATCTGTATCCCGAGGATCATCCCTATAGCTGGCAGGTCATTGGTTCACTGGAAGATCTGCAGAATGCCACTTTACAGGATGTGAAGAATTTCTATAACAAATGGTATGTGCCAAACAATGCCACGCTTGTTATTGCTGGTGATTTTAATTCGGCTCAAGCCAAAGAGTGGGTACGCAAATACTTTGATGGGATCCCACGGGGCGAGGAAATTGAACCGCTGGCAGACAGACCTGCATCTCTCGGTGAAACCAAGAAATTGTATTACGAGGATAACTTTGCCCGGCTGCCTGAACTCCGCATGGTTTGGCCCGGTGTTGACTTGTATCATGAAGATGCCTACGCACTCGATATCCTCACACAGCTACTTTCTGACAGAAAGAAAGCGCCGCTGTATCAGGTTTTGGTTGAAGATCAGGAGCTCACCTCAAATGTTTTTATGAGAAGCGGAAATTCAGAGATCGCCGGTGAGATTTCGCTCATCACCCGGGCTTATCCGGGTACGGATCTCAATGAAGTAGCCGCGGCCGTTGAGGAAGCTTTTTCACAATTCGAGGAAGAAGGTTTTACAGAAGACGATCTTAAGCGCATCAAGGCAGGAATTGAAACGGATTTCTACAACGGACTTTCCAGTGTTCTTGGTAAAGCATTTCAGCTGGCTCAGTATAATATCTTTGCGAATGATCCCGGATATATCAACACTGATATCCAGAAAACACTCGCTGTCAGCAAAGAAGATGTGATGCGTGTATACGAACAGTACATCAAAAATAAAGATTTTGTAGCCACCAGTTTTGTTCCTCAGGGACAGACCGACCTCATTCTTGAAGGTTCCGAACCGGCTGAAGTGCAGGAAGAAGAGATCGTAGCTAACGCAGAAGGCGAGCAGTTCGAAATTCCTGGAGAGACAGCATACGAACGCACCCCATCCAGCTTTGACCGCTCCGTAGAACCTCCCTATGGCAGTACACCAACTCCCGCCATTCCCAACGTTTGGGAAGCTCAACTGGACAATGGACTTGAGATCTACGGAATCGAAAATTATGAGCTGCCACTGGTGGAATTTGAGATCACATTGAAAGGCGGACTTATGCTTGAAGATCCTGATAAAGTAGGAGTTTCAAACCTGATGGCAGACCTTATGACCAAAGGAACCGCCAACAAAACGCCGGAAGAACTGGAAGAAGCCATCGATCTTTTGGGAGCAAGTATCAATGTATATGCGGGGCAACAGTCGGTGACTATTCGTGGAAATTCACTGGCTCGTAATTATGAGGAAACCATGGCTTTGGTCCGGGAAATTATGCTGGAACCGCGCTGGGATGAACGCGAATTTGAACTGGCCAAACAAAGTACCCTGAGTCAGATCGCTCAGCAAAGTGCGAACCCGAACAGCATTGCTTCCAACACCTATAATAAGTTGCTGTATGGCGAAGATCATATTCTGTCCTTCAATTCCATCGGGACCACAAGCACGGTTGAGAACATCACCCTGAACGATCTGAAAGCGTATTATGACAGCTACTTCTCTCCTTCCGTGGCATATATGCATGTTGTAGGAGCAATTGATGAACGTCAGGTTGTGGCTTCATTGAAAGGACTCAGCACACAATGGGAAACCAAGCCGGTTGAGATCCCTGAGTTTGACCTTCCGGAAGCACCAGAATCATCTACGGTTTATTTTTATGATGTACCTGATGCCAAACAGTCTGTGCTCCGTTTTGGTTACCTGGCCATGCCTGAAACACATCCCGATTTCTACAAAGCCAACATCATGAATTACAAACTGGGTGGCGGCGGATTTGCATCGCGCCTGACTCAGGAATTGCGCGAAGGGAAAGGCTACACCTACGGCATCGGCTCCGGTTTCTCCGGTTCTGATATCGCGGGTCCTTTTATCATCTCAAGTGGCGTGCGTACTAACGTAACGTATGAATCGGCTGCTTTGGTGAAAGAGATCCTGGAGCAATATCCTGAGACCTTTACCGCCGAAGACCTTGAAAACACCAAAAGCTATCTCATCAAGAGTTCAGCCCGTCAATTTGAGACATCCGGTTCAAAACTAAATATGCTGGCTAACATTAGTTCCTATGGATGGTCACCGGATTACGTAAAAGAACGGCAGGCAACCGTCCAGAACATCACTCAAGAAGAAATACAGGAGCTTGCACGTACTTATGCTGATCCCGGTAAAATGATCTGGCTGGTGGTTGGCGATGCTAAAACACAGATGGACCGCCTGGAGCAGCTTGGTTTCGGTGAGCCGGTTTTAGTGAACGAGTACTTCGAAGAAGGTCAATAGAGTCCTGAACAAGAAATTATTGACGACCGAAGTGTTGAATGCTTCTTAATAACCGGTGTAAGTTTGGCCTTCTTCCAGAGATCGAATTCCAGCTTTGGTGGTAAATTTAATGGGGATGGATAGGAACCCTCCTCCCCGTTTCGTTTTCTTTACCACAAAGTGCAGATGGGGGCCGGTCGAAAAACCGGTATTGCCCGAATAACCGATCAATTGTCCGGCCCGGACCCATTGGCCATTTTCTACCACAACTCCCTGAGGAGAAAGATGGGTATAGTCGGCAAACGTGCCGTCGCTGTGCATGATAGTCACATAATTTGCAAGGTCCATCATTTCTTCCGAAGGTCCGCCACGGGTATTGTCTTCTTCCAGTTGTACCACAAGACCGTCTCGTGCTGCGTAAACCTCTGTTCCCTTTTCCATTTCAAAATCCAGTGAATGCTGCAGGTCTCCCTGATGTGAAAAAGTGCCACCATATCCTTGTATCAGTCTGAAGGATTCTCCCCTCTTGAGTGGTAGCCGGTACGCAAATGCATCGTTGTGGTTTGCATTCACATCTCCCATGTAATACTGATATTTCGATCGGTAATCCCATGCTTTCGCCTTGTTGGAAATGGTGAGCTGAAGCACCTCCAGTGTCTCATTAGAGGGGATCACAATGGTGAGGGGAATCGCCCGGTCCGGAGCTAAATTCTCAATTTCAAGGTTCAGCTGAAGGGTTACAGGATAGAGTTTTTTATTCTCCGCATACACCACCACTCCGCTTTCAACCCGCTCGTGGAATACATCCACAGAATTGTCCTGGGCATAGATCCACTCAACCTGGATCACCATCAGAAGTATCCAGAAAACATATAGTGCTATCTTACTTTTCATCACAATAAAATAGATAAGATGAGATGAATAATCAGGAACAATTATCTACGGAAGTTGTTTCAACCAGTGATAATTTTCATCAAGAAAAGGTAACATGAAGTACTTTAAACTGTTCAATTTTACGATACTCGTTGGTGCACTTGCACTTATATCGAGTTGCAATACCACCAATTCTAATTCTGACAGACCAAAATCGGTCTCGGTTAAGATGCAGGTTCAGGCTAATTCGGCATCAAAGATGAAAGCAATATCGGTTGATTCTCTCACCTCTATAAAGCTCCTTGTTGAAGAACTGGAATTGGAAAGCGTGAATGATGATTCTGCTGATTTTGAAGTAGAAGATCTTCTCGTAGACCTTCCCTTAAACGGACAGGAAATTAAACTTACTTCCAGTGAAATTCCGGCCGGACTCTATGAAGAGTTCGAAATGGAGATCGAGAATGATGACGATGGTACTTCTACCTCAGATCCTGATTTCTCGGAAGGCGACGAATCATATTCCATCGTTGTGAAGGGCATTTATAATGGTGAAGAATTCATGTTTCGCTCAGATGAAGACTTTGAGATCGAGCTTGAAATGAATCCCCCGCTGGAAATTTCAGAATCCACTTCTTCTGCTGCTGTAAACATCAATATCGATCCATCCGGTTGGTTTGTAGACGATCAGGGCAATGCGCTTGACCCAAACAATGCTGATCATAAGGAAAAGATCGAGCAGAATATCGAAAATTCATTCGAAGCCGAAGGTGAAGAAGATGATGATGATAACGATGACGATCAGGATGATGACAACGATGACGATTAAGTCTCGTTGGTTTAATGTATACAACTACTGCTGAAAACATGGGCCTCATCACAGTGATGAGGCTTTTTTATTTCTCCGATTCCGAATCCAGCATGGCATCAACCTCAATTTCCACCATCAGATCGGAGTGGATAAGTTTTGAAACTTCGACCAGGGTTGCAGCAGGCTTTATCTCTCCAAAAAATTCCTGATGTGCTTTCCCAAATGCCTCCCACTGGTCAATATCGGTAATAAAAGTTCGGGTTCGAACCACATGCTCCAATGATGCTCCGGCTTCTTTGAGAGCTTTCTCGATGAGCAAAATACACTTTCTTGTTTGGAGGTAGATGTCATTCTTTCCAACCACTTCTCCGTCTTCACCAACCGCAGTGGTGCCTGAAATAAATATATGCCGACCGGCCACAACAGCACGAGAATATCCCACTTTCTCTTCCCATTCCTTTCCAGAGCTTATCTTTTCAAAAAGCATTACTTACTACTTGCCATTTAAGGGTGGTATTTCTGCAGCAAGTTCGGTTAAGACAGGCGAAACCGACTTTTCACTATTGATCTCTTCCAGTAATTGTTCAACAGCTTTTTTACCCAGTGAGGTGGTAGGCTGATCGATACAGGTAAACGGATGCGTCAAATATTCATTAAAATCACTTTTACCAAAGGTGAGGATATCTACTGATTTGGGATCAATGTCATTGTCTTTCATACATTGCAGGGCTCCGAGTCCCACAGGATAAGTGACGGTAAACATGGATTTCGGGACGCCGTGAGTGTCCAGTAGTTTTTGAAAACTTTCGTAACCGGCAGCTTCACTAAAACCACCTTCTACAATAGCTTTCTCATTAATTTCAAGACCTGCATCTTGCATTGCTTTTTCAAAACCTGCCCTTCTTTTTTGACCGATCTCGACATGACTATAGCCAGCAAGATGAGCAATTTCAGTGTGGCCTTGTTCAATAAAATGAGCTACCCCCAAACGAGCACTTTCTTCGTCATCTGCTTTTATATAACTAAAACCGGAATCTTTGAAACCACGATCAAAAAACACCAAACTGATTCCCATATCTTTTACAGCCTCAAAACGTTCTACATCTTTGGTCTGCTCGGTGATAGACACAAGTAACCCGTCAACCCTCATTTGCAACATGGTTTCAAGGTGATGCTTTTCAAGTTCCTCATCTTCAAGAGAAACACCAATGATAACCTCGTAGCCTTGTTCAAACGCAGTTTTATAGATCGCTTCTACAACAGAGGCAAAGAAAAAGTGAGCGATCTTTGGTATGATCAACCCAATGGTTTTTGATTTTGAAGATGTGAGAGACCGTGCTACAAGGTTTGGCCTGTACCCCATCTCCTTGGCCATCTTCTTTACCTTTATACGAGTGTCTTCAGAAATATCAGGATGATCCCGAAGCGCCTTCGAAATACTGACTTTAGTCAGATTTAATTCATCGGCTATATCCTGCAATGTAACATTTTTCATATCACCTTTGTTAAATGGCTGTTATTACTTCATGAAAATATAAGCTTAATTAAACAATAGGAAACATCCTAACCTGAACCCGGTGTTTATTCTAAATAAACCCGGCCTGGCATTGTCTGCAACCTATATGTTAAACCCGAAAAACCTTTTAGCATTTCCAAAGCTGATCTCTTTCACCATGCCACCAACAAGATCCATCTCGTTGGGGAGAATTCCTTTTTCAATGTCATCACCTAATACATTACATAGCACACGGCGGTAATATTCGTGCCGGGGAAATGAAAGGAAGCTTCGGGAATCGGTTGTCATCCCGATCAATTCACTCAGCACGCCCATATTTGAAAGCGAGGTAATGTGTTCTTCAATTCCTTCTTTCTGATCCAGGAACCACCATGGCGGACCATGCTGTAGCTTACCCGCAACCGTTCCATCCTGAAAGTTTCCGATCATGGTTGAGAACAGCTCATTATCTCTGGGATTACTGTTGTATAAAATGACTCTGGGAAGATTGTCTTCAGTGTCCAGGCGATTGAGCATTTTGGACAGTGACTCAGCCATATCGAAATCCCCGATAGAATCGTAGCCAGTATCGCGGCCTAACTCCCGCAACTTCCGGGTATTGTTATTACGGATGGCCCCAACGTGAAATTGATACACCCAGCCTTTTTCGGCATCCATCACCCCGCAGTGATATAAAAATGCGGATTTGAATTTATTGACTTCAGCTTCGGTCACATCTTTTCCGGACCATCCTTTTTGGAAGATCGCTTCAATTTCTTTTGCGGTAAAATCATCTGCATACGGCTTATCGGTTCCATGATCGGAGGCACGGCATCCCATTTCATCAAAGAAATCGTGACGCTGTTTGAGGGCGGCCAGAAAACCTTCGTAAGAAGAGATATCAACCCCGGAAACTTCGGCCAGTTTCTGAACCCAGTTCTGCCACTCTTCCCCATTTTCGATCTCCATTCCACGGTCGGGACGGAAAGTTGGGACTACGATAAAAGCATCTTCATCATCGGCATTGAATTTTTTGTGGTGTTCCAGTGTATCGGTTGGATCATCGGTAGTACCGACGACTTTCACCTTATTTCGCTTCAACAAACCACGTGTAGAGAACTCGGGAGATTTCAACATCTCATTGGTTTTATCCCAGATCTTCTCAGCCGATTCTCCGTCAAGGAGTTGCTCAGTGATCCCGAACGGGTTTTTGAGCTCCATATGAGTCCAGTGGTACAGCGGATTTTTGAGCGTTTTGGGAACCGTTTTGGCCCAGGCCAGAAATTTTTCCTTGTCTGAAGCCGAGCCGGTGATGTATTTCTCATCCACACCGCACGTTCTCATAGCCCGCCATTTGTAATGGTCTCCATCCAGCCAGATGTTGGTAATATTCTTGAAATTCTTATCCTCAGCAATTTCCTTTGGTGGCAAATGGCAGTGGTAGTCGATGATGGGCTCATCCTTGGAATATTCGTGGTACAGCCGCTTTGCCGATTCAGATTGTAAAAGGAAATCTTCGTGTATAAATGGTTTTTTCATTGGAAGGTGCGTTCGTTCTCCGTTTTATGATTTTTTGTGATTGAGGATCGAGATAGTATCAACAGAACTTTGCCATAGAGCATTTCATGTTCAAATAGTTGTAGCTGTAAAACCACCGTCAACAGTAACCATAGATCCGGTTACGAAAGAGGATGCTTTTTGTGAAGCCAACCATACCACCGCTCCCGACAATTCATCAGGGTCGCCAAATCTGTTCATAGGCGTATGCTCAAAAATGGAGTTGGTTCGTTCTTCTGTCAAAATTTTTCGGTTTTGCTCTGCCGGGAAAAAGCCGGGCTTAATAGCATTCACTCTGATATTGTCAGGGGCCCATTCCCGAGCCATAAACCGGGTCATATTATTCATTCCGGCCTTTGAAATACTGTATGTAAATACTTTGGAAAGTGGAATATCAGACGAAGCGGACGATATATTGATGATACTTCCGCCGTCGCCCTGCTCTTTCATGATATCAGCTACAATACGGCTCGCCAAAAATACTCCTTTCAGGTTTATATCTAAGATGTTGTTCCATTCCTCTTCTGTAATTTCCATAATGGGCGTGGTGGAATTTACCCCGGGAGCATTTACTAAAATATCTATACGCCCCCATTTATCCTTCACACTGTGGATAGCTTCTTTCAGGGAAGATTCATCTTTGGCATTGGCCTGTGCGATCATCGCAGTGCCACCTGCCTCTTCTATTTTGGAAACCTGCTCTTCGGCACCTTCTTTATTTCCACTATAAAACACGGCTGTTTTAGCTCCAGCTTGTGATAGGGCAAATGACATCTCACCCCCCAACACTCCGCTGCCTCCAATAACAATGGCCACCTTTTCTTCCAGTGAAAATAATTTCTTTAAGTACTCCATAAATTGAATTTAGTCGAATGAAAATTTACCGGTTAAGTTTTCCGAATGTACAAAATGAGACAGGTAATTAAAAGACGATGCCATACCTGCTCTTTATCAAATTTAATCAAAGGTTTCTTCATAGTATGTTTCATCTGTCGGGCGCCCATCCAGACTTGGTTCTCCATCGGTAGAGCCATACCCGGTTACATATGGGGGCACTTTACCAAAGCTCCCCTGCCGTGCTTCTTCCAGCATCAACAATGCCAAAGGTTCCGGCGAATCAAATTTAATGTATCTATGCTTTTCAGAAGGACGGAAATATCCCTTGTGGTATTTTTCTTGCAGGATATTGTCGCCAATGCGTTCGGCCAGTTTTAAGAATTGTGGTATTTTGGTCCCTTTGTAGATCTCAAGAACCATCACCAACATTTTGGGATCGGCATTTGTGGTTTCAAGATTTAACTCCGGCTTACTTTCCCATTCCTTTCCCGGATCTCCAAAATCAATTCCTTTAAACTGATGACGGAACGTATTCCAGAGAACGGTATTCCCTTCAGAAAGCCGAACCGACTTAGCGAGGGCCAACATCATATCCCCATTGGGTTTCAGTGGTTTGAATTTAGTTCCTTTTTCACCGTAGTACCCCGTGCGAGGCATAACATGACCTGAAAGATCCGTTCCATCAGCCCACATAGGTTTGTAATGATTCTCTTCAGGAACATAAGCATATTTTGAATACGCTTTTAATCCACTTAAAACCCACTCGAGTAATTGCTCCCCAGCCCGACTTCCTTCCAGCTGTTCTGCAAGATGCAAGATCATGACCGGGCTTTTACCATATAATGTCTCCATGCGCCCGCCCCAAAGCACATTACCTTCAAGGGCCACATCTCCATACTTTTTCCCAAACTGATTTTGAGCCCGGTCCCCATAACTGGAGAATGTCAGCTCACCAACCAGGGGTCCATCCACTGGCGGATCTTTATCCTTTTTGGGCCGGCTATATTGATATACTCCCAGATTGGTTTCCGGATGCCGGGCTTTCACATATTGTTCATAGAGCCGGATACCCCAGGTTTTAGCCCCTTCTTTACTTCCTAAATGATACAGTGCCAGTGCAGATTGCACCATATCGGTTCCTGCATTGATGAACGTCAATCCCTCACTTTCAAAAAATGGTTTGGGTTGATGAAAATCGTGGCTCCAAAGTTTCCCCATTTCTGAATCATACTCGCCATGACGATTTAAGTCGAGTTTATCCCAGTTCAGGATATGAGCATTCCACATGGCTCGAAGCATTTTGCGGGTACTTACTGAATCCACCTCCCACATGAATTCATAAAAAGGAAAGTTGTTCTTGAGTTCATGCGGACGGCCTTTGAACTGATTTTCCATAGTTGCCAGATCCACGAACTGATGTCCGCCCCAATATAACAAACCGACTTCATCTGATTGATGATCAAACATGTACTGCACAGCTTCAGCAGCTGACCTTTTATATGATTGATCACCGGTCAATTCCGTCAATCCAACCAAGGTGCGTATCAGGTTCTGCTGGCTTCCAAAATTAGATATGATCCATTCACCCTTTTCATGCTTCCAGGTCACTGGCTCTTTGGTGATAGCATGAATACCATCTGCAAACAAGGGCGAGTGAATTTCACCATACGTATCCCGTCCTTCACTTCGAACGTTGTCTGCAAAAGTTTGAACAGCTTCCAGATATTTCGACTGCTCCTGCTGAGACTGAGCTGAAACATCATTAGATATTACACCTAAGGTAATTAGCAGTACTGGAATACTGAACCGGAGAAAACGTAGTTCCTTTAAAAAGCTCAAGGTATTATTCTTCTAAACTGAAATTGTTGAATGTAGGAGTGGGAATTTGCCACCGAATTTAATGTCTCACCGGTTGCAAAACCGCTTTTTAATATATATAATTTAACCGGTAACT